>RRZT012604013.1_pt1 | contig 14023 bp, 11 predicted proteins | sample 2165551 | NCBI WGS metagenome assembly RRZT01 (sample SAMN10456910, study PRJNA506462) | wastewater metagenome | biome: wastewater; feature: sludge; material: wastewater sludge; isolation source: wastewater sludge with Escherichia coli K12::gfp cells carrying plasmid... | place: USA: Moscow, Idaho... | reverse complement strand
CTACACCTGCTTTTTCTGCGATAAATTTTGCAGTCATAGGATTATCACCTGTTACCATAACCGTTTTGATTCCCATTTTACGTAAACGAGTAAAGCGTTCTTGAATTCCAGTTTTGATAATATCTTGTAATTCGATCACTCCTAAAACTTGTTCATTTTGAGAAACAACTAAAGGTGTTCCTCCATTTTGAGCAATCTCATTGGCTTTCATTTGAATTTCGTTTGGAAAAGCATTTCCAGCATTTTCAACCAATTTTTTGATAGCATCTAGAGCTCCTTTTCGAATACGAATTTGATCAAAATCAATTCCTGAACAACGTGTTTCTGCGCTAAAATTGATAAAAATAGGATGTTGAATTGCGTATTTTAATGGATCTATTTGAACTAATTCTATAATTGATTTTCCTTCTGGTGTTTCATCACTCATCGAACTAAGTACTACTGCTTTTTCTAAAGTTTCCATTTCTATTCCAATTGCAGGATATAAAGCTGTTGCTTTACGATTCCCTATTGTAATGGTTCCTGTTTTATCCAATAATAAAACATCTATATCGCCTGCTGTTTCTACTGCTTTTCCACTTTTTGTAATGACATTTGCGTGTAAAGCTCTATCCATTCCAGCAATTCCGATTGCGGATAATAAACCTCCAATAGTGGTTGGAATTAAACATACAAATAATGAGATTAAAGCGCCAATGGTAATGGGAACATTTGCATAATCAGCGAAAGGTTTTAGGGTAACCATAACAATGACAAATACTAATGTAAAAGCAGCTAATAAAATGGTTAAAGCAATTTCATTTGGAGATTTCTGACGATTTGCACCTTCAACTAATGCAATCATTTTATCTAAAAAACTTTCTCCTGGTTGTGTCGTAACTTTGACTTTAATTCGATCCGAAAGAACTTTTGTTCCTCCAGTAACCGAACTTTTATCGCCTCCAGCTTCACGAATTACAGGTGCACTTTCTCCTGTAATAGCACTTTCGTCGATCGTTGCTAAACCTTCTATAATTTCACCATCGGTTGGAATTATATCTCCAGCTTCACAGATAAAAATCATATCTTTGATTAGAGCAGAAGACGAAATGATTTCACCATTTTCTAATTTAGCAGGCGTTTCTTCTCGCGTTTTACGTAAACTATCAGCTTGAGCTTTTCCTCTTGCTTCAGCAATTGCTTCAGCAAAATTGGCAAATAATAATGTAAAAAGAAGTAAGATGAAAATTGAACAATTATACCCAAAACTACCTTGAGATGTTTCACCTAAAAGAATCCAAAAGCAAACTCCTAACATAATTGCAGTACCAATTTCTACAGCAAACATGACAGGGTTTTTATATAAAGTTGCTGGATTTAGTTTGATGAAAGCTTCTTTGAAGGCTGTTTGTACCAATGTTTTTTCAAATAAATTGGTTTTATTTTCTCGTGTCATTTTCTAAAATTTTGGAGTTGAAAAATAATCAGCAATGGGACCTAAGGTTAAAGCTGGAAAAAATGCTAAGGCTGCAACAATTAAGATGATGGCAAAAACAATACTTCCAAAAGTTGCTGTATCGGTTGCTAAAGTTCCTGAACCTTCTGGAACAAAATGTTTTTTTGCTAATAATCCAGCAATTGCAACAGGACCAATTATAGGTAAGAATCGTCCTAAAATTAATACAAAACCAGTTGCAATATTCCAAAATGGAGTGTTGTCTCCTAATCCTTCAAAACCAGAACCGTTGTTTGCAGCAGATGAAGTAAATTCATATAACATTTCACTAAATCCATGATACGAGGAGTTGTTTAAGGTTGATAGTGTTTCACTTGGTATTCCAGCAGCCAAAGCTGTTCCTACTAAAATCAAGAATGGATGTAAAAGGGTAATCATCATGGCGATTTTCATTTCTTTGGCTTCTATTTTTTTTCCAAAAATTTCAGGTGTTCTACCAACCATCAATCCACTAATAAATACCGCTAAAATTACAAATACAAAGAAGTTTAAAATACCAACTCCTACACCTCCATAAACACTGTTGATCATCATAGCTAACAGTTCATTCATCCCAGATAATGGCATTGTACTATCGTGCATAGAATTGACTGAACCTGTAGAAATAACGGTTGTTGCGATGCTCCAAAATCCTGAAGCGGCAGAACCAATTCGAACTTCTTTACCTTCCATTGCACCTAATGAATTATCAATACCGAGTCTTTCAATCATTGGATTTCCTTGCGATTCCATGTAAACATTCGGAATCGTTAAACATAGAAAGCCAACAGTCATGACACCAAACATCATCCAAGCAAATTTTCTGCGATTAGTATAAACGCCAAATGCAAATAACATCGCCAACGGAATCAGCATTTGTGCAATCATTTCCGTCATATTACTTATATATGTTGGATTTTCGAATGGGTGTGCAGAGTTGGTACCAAAGAATCCTCCGCCATTTGTTCCTAAATGTTTTATGGCTATAAAAGCTGCTGCAGGTCCTCGAGAAACTTCCACTTTATTTCCTTCTAAAGTCATCATTTCATCTTTTCCTTCAAATGTCATTGGAGTTCCTTGAAAAATTAAGATTGATGATACAATTACACATAATGGCAATAAAATACGCGTAATCGATTTGATGAAATAAGTATAAAAATTACCTAAAGTTGTCGTTGTTTTTTGTCGAAAAGCTTCAAATAATGTAACTGCTGCTGCCATACCGGTTGCTGCACTCACAAATTGTAAAAACATCAGCCATAATTGCGCTAAATAACTTACGCCTGTTTCTCCTGAATAGTGTTGTAAATTACAATTCACTACAAACGAAATAATCGTATTGAAAGCCAAATCAGGACTCATACTTGGATTTTTATCTGGATTAAAAGGCAACAAACCTTGTGTCATTAATAGGATAAATCCAATGATAAACCATATCAAATTAATCGTTAATAATGCACTTAAATGTTGTTTCCAATTCATCTGTTCCTCCGAATTGATACCTGATATTTTGAATAACAACTTTTCTATTGGGGAAATTAATCGATCTAAAAAAGTTGGTTTGTTGAGATAAACACGTGCAATATAATTTCCTAACGGAATGGAAAGAGCGATCGCAACTAAAAATTGTACGATAACGCCAAATATTTCTGAATTCATTTTTACGAATAATTAAGTTTAAAATTTTTCGGGTTTTAATAGCACATATACCAAGTATACAAACAAGGCAATGGCGATGAGTAATAAGAAAATCATGGTGAAGAATTATATATTATCAAAAAAGTCAATGGATTTGAAGAATGCTCCAAAACATAAAATCCCAGCTAATAGTAATACAATTGTTATCATATTCCTGAATGATAAATTTGTTTAACATATTCTGATTTCAAATTCATTGGAAACAAATTCAAAAATTGTTTTCGGTTTTTGAAATCCGCTTCAATCATCAAAGTAACGGGTAGTATAAGCAGATTATTGATGTATGTTTTACCCAAATCATTTGTTTTTGAAAACAATTTTCCTACACTATAACATAGCTGTTTTACACGTGCTGGATTATTATCTAAAATGTTTTGCAGTACTTTACTTTTAAGTTCTTTGACTTCATCTAATGAAATCGTTTGTTTCATTTTCATTTTGTAGATTTTTAAATTTCTCTACATAAGCCAATCAAAATGCCAAAGCAATTAGAATTAATTAGACAAAACAAAATCAATACGTTATGTTTTTATAGATTTTTACTCAAATAAAAAACCCTTCCAAAATGGAAGGGTTTATTTTCATTATGATAAAGTATTTTATTTTAATTCAGTTCATATTCGGCTATTTTTCGATAAAGCGTTGTTAGGCCAATACCTAATAATTCTGCCGTTTTTGTTTTGTTACCTTTTGTAAATTTTAAAACTTTCTGAATATGTTTTTTTTCCATTAAAGCTAATTCTAATGAATTTTCGTTCTGATCAATTTCGCTTGTTTGAATAAATGAAGGAAAATCATTTGTAGAAAGTTCTTCATTTTCCGACAAAATAATAGCACGTTCGATCGTATTTTTTAATTCACGAATATTTCCCGGCCACGAATATTTTTTAAGAAAAAGTAAAGCTTCTTGATTAATAGATTTTATATTTTTTTGATAATATTGATTGAAGTGTTTTATAAACTGATTCACGATTAGTTCGATATCCGAAACGCGTTCACGTAAAGAAGGTAACTCGATATGAAACACAGAAATTCGATAAAATAAATCTTCTCGAAATGTTCCGTTTGCAATTTCCTTTTCCAAATTTCGGTTAGTGGCTGCAATAATTCGTACATCAACTTTTGTAGGTTTTGTTTCGCCGATTTTAATAAACTCACCTGATTCTAAAACTCGCAACAATTTTGCTTGTAAATCCAAGGCCATTTCGCCAATTTCATCTAAAAAAATAGTTCCTAAATGTGCTTCTTCAAACAAACCTTTCTGATCTTTCATTGCGCCTGTAAATGCACCTGCTTTATGACCAAATAATTCACTTTCTAATAAGTCTTTACTAAAAGCCGAACAATTAATTGCAACAAAATTTTGGTTTTTTCTCAAACTTGATTGATGTATAGCTGTTGCAAAAACTTCTTTTCCAGTTCCTGTTTCTCCAGTTAAAAGAACGGTAGCATTCGTTGGTGCAACTTTTTGAGCTAATTGTAAAGCTTGTTCAAAAATTGGAGATTTACCCAATAATAAATTACTGTCTAATTTTGTTGATGTCGTTTCTTGAGAAACTTCATTCTTCTTATTATATTTCACACGATCCAAAGCCCTATACAACAAAGGTAAAATACGATTGTTATCATCCCCTTTTGTAATATAATCAAATGCTCCGTTTTTAATGGCTTGAACGCCGTCAGGAATATTTCCGTAAGCTGTAAGCAGAATAATTTCTATCAAAGGAAATTTTTCTTTGACTTCTTTTGCAAACTCAACACCATTACCATCAGGTAATTTTACATCACATAAAACAACCTCAGGAGAAAGTGTTTTAATTTTCTTAAGGCCTGATTTTAAATCTTCAGCTTGATGTATTTCAAAACCTTCTAATTCGAGAATTCGAGCTAGGAGAGTTCTGATTTTTGTTTCATCGTCTATGATTAAAATTGAATGCATTCTTATTACTTGTGAACAACGAAGGTATTGTTTTTATGCATATAGATTTGAAATAATTATTTAGTTAATTTTAATAATAAGCATGTTTTTCTAGTATGTAATAAAATTTCAAACCATCTCTAGAGTTTTTATATTTATCAATTGTAAAAAAATCCTTCGTCTAAAAAGACAAAGGATTTCTAAAAAACTCAAAATGATGATTTTCTAACCATCAACCTTACTATGTTGTTTTCCGTAGAAAAAGTAAATACAAATTCCGATTACTAACCAAATCAAAAGTCGCCACCAACTTTCCATTGTTAATGAAGTCATTAAATAAACACAAACAATAATTCCCAAAATTGGAACAAATGGAACAAATGGAACTTTAAATTTACGTTCGGCATTTGGCATTTTTTTACGCATCACAATAATTCCAATACAAACTAAAGTAAAGGCAAATAAAGTTCCGATACTTACCATATGACCTAAATCTTTGATTGGTACAAAACCAGCAAAAATGCTCACAAAGACTAAAAAGAATACATTGGTTTTCCAAGGTGTACGAAACTTTTTGTGTACATCTGAAAAGAAAGAAGGTAACAATCCGTCATTACTCATGCTATAAAATACGCGACTTTGTCCTAATAACATCACTAATATAACCGATGTATAGCCTGCGATAATTGCTAAAATCAATACACTTTGTAAAAATGTATAACCTGTTACTGCAAATGCTGTCGCTGCTGGTGACGCATCCCCCTTAAAGGTTTCGTATGGTACCAAACCTGTCATTACCCACGAAAATAATACGTACAAAATGGTACAAATAACCAACGATCCCAAAATACCAATCGGCATTCCTTTCTGTGGATTTTTAGCTTCTTGTGCCGCAGTAGAAACCGCATCAAATCCAACAAAAGCAAAGAAAACAACTGCTGCTCCTGCTGCAATTCCTGGCATTCCTCCGAATTGAGTTCCTGGAATATTTTTAGGAATAAATGGAATATGATTTTCTGGATTGATATGACTCCAACCCAAAATGATAAAAACAATTACGACACTTACTTTTAAAATTACAAGAATATTGTTGATAATTGCAGATTCTTTTGTACCTCTCATTAACACTAAAGAAAGTAGACATACAATAAAGATTGCAGGTAAATTAACCATTCCGCCATCGGCTGGAGCGTGCAACAATTCTTGAGGTAAATGAATATTAATTCCTTGCAAAAATTTATCGACGTAAGCCGACCAACTCACACTTACAGTTGCCGCTGCCAAAGCATATTCTAACACCAAATCCCAACCGATAATCCAAGCAATAAACTCTCCCATTGTTGCGTAAGAATACGTATAAGCACTTCCAGCAACTGGAATCATTGAAGCAAATTCGGCATAGCAAAGTCCTGCAAAAGCACAACCAACTGCGGCTAAAACAAACGATAAAGTGACTGCGGGACCTGCATGATCTGCCGCTGCAATACCTGTTAAACTAAATAATCCAGCACCGATGATAGCGCCAATACCCAAAGCAACTAAGGCTCCCGAAGAGAGAGATCTTTTTAAACCACCTTCCGTTTCTTGCGAATCTTCTATTAACTTCGCTAATGGTTTAATTTTCCAAATTGACATAAAAATACATGTGTTAAAACTTGACGAAATGTAAAGTGTTTCAGATATATTTTTAAAATTCGAAAAATAAATTTTATTTTTTTTGGATATATTTCTATAGAAAAACTTAATATTTACGAATAATATAATTAGAAATTAATATTAAAACGCAACTTTAAATTATTCATAAAAATTAAATCATATTTTAATAAAACTAAATCCAATAAATTAAATAAATACGAATAAAATTATTTTTTACTTATTTTATTGAGACAAAAAAACCTCGAAAATAATTTTCGAGGTTTTGTATTATTTTATTGAAATGATCTTCTTATTCTGCAATACTTGGAACTGAAACCAATTCGTTTGTATCAGCATCATAATCTATTTCATCAAAACTAAATCCAAACAATTGTAAGAATTCATCATGATAACCTTTGATATCAGAAATTTCTTTGATGTTCTCAGAAGTTACAATTTTCCATAAATTATCTACTTCTTTTTGTACATCTTCGCGCATTTCTAAATCATCGATACGGATACGTCCATTTTCGTCCAAAGGAACTTCTCCGTTTGCAGTATACAAGCGCTCTGCAAACAAACGTTGCATTTGCTCGATTGTACCTTCATGAATTCCTTTTGCTTTCATTACTTTGTACAATAACGAAATATATAATGGCACAACTGGAATAGCAGAACTAGACTGTGTTACCAAAGCTTTGTTTACAGAAACGTAAGAAACACCATTCAAATCTGACAATAATTCGTTGATAACTGGAACCGTTTTTTCTAAATCGTTTTTAGCCATACCAATCGATCCATCTTTGTAGATTCTATGAGTCAATTCTGGCCCGATGTAAGAATAAGCAACAGTTTTTACACCTTCAGCTAAAACACCAGCAGCTTTCAAATCTTCCATCCAAAATTTCCAATCTTCACCTCCCATTACAGCAATTGTATTATCAATTTCTTCTTGAGATTCAATCGGATCAATTGTAATATCTGTTACTTCTGCTGTATGAAAATCTACTGTTTTATTTGTAAATGGCTCACCAATTGGTTTAAGAACTGATGAATACGCAACACCTGTTTTTGGGTGTGTACGACGTGGCGAAGCTAAACTGTAAACCACTAAATCTACTTGACCTAAATCTTGTTTGATTAAATCAATCGTTTGTTGTTTAATCTCATCAGAAAAAGCATCTCCATTAATACTTTTTGCATACAAACCAGCTTTTTGCGCTTCTTTCTCAAAAGCAGCTGTGTTGTACCAACCCGCAGTCCCCGGTTTTCTTGGCGCAGCAGGTTTTTCGAAGAAAACACCTATTGTTGCAGCATTATATCCGAAAGCAGCTGTAATACGAGATGACAGACCAAAACCTGTCGAAGCTCCAATTACCAATACCTTTTTTGGTCCTTCGGCTGAAATATTTTTTGATTTTACGTACTCAATTTGATTGTGAACATTTTTTGCAGTTCCCTCAGGATGAGTCGTAATGCAAATAAAACCTCTTGTTCTTGGTTGAATAATCATTATACTTAATTTAGTCGCATAAATTTATAAAATAAATTCTATATAACGAAACGATCTTTTTGTACATAAAATCATTCTATTTTTGAGATAATTAATAGGAATACTGATTTCGATTTACTATATTTACAATTACTCAAAACCTACTTACCTATGAAAGATATTCACATAGGCTCTTTAATCAAAAAAAGAGTCGACGAACTTGGAATTGATATATCCCGTATCAAGGGCTTCTTCAAAACTTATTCTGAAAAAGAAATTAATGCTCAATATTTAAGTAAAAGCATACAAACAGACGATTTATTAAAATGGTCGAAGTTGTTGGAATATGATTTTTTTAGAATTTATACGCAGCACATTATTTTATTTGCTCCTGTTGGAAAAAACGCCGCAACTTCAACATCCCCTAAAAGCTCTGTTTTACCAAATTATCGCAAAAGTGTGTATACAAAAGAGATTATAGATTTTGTATTGAATTTATACACTGAAGAAAAAAAGAAAATTCAAGAAATTTCAAATGAATACAATATCCCTAAAAATACCATTCATAATTGGATAAAAAAATACCTACCACAAAATTAAATCTTACTCACTATGGAAAAACCAAACTACCAAAAAATCTATCAAGACATTATTAAACGCAATTTCCCTGAAAAAATAGAACAGACAAAAAAATTGTTAAAAAAGAATATGAATGTTTTGGATATCATGAAGGTATCAGAAATACTGAATGCAAACAAAACAGCCGAAAATCAAAAGCATAAATCCTACGATTTGAATTCTGTTTTAGAGATTTTAAAAATTCAGCAAAAAAATAATTACACCAATACTTTTACTGCTGATAAGTTTAAAATCAGTCGAAATACTGTAGCTAAATGGCGTAAAATATATGGGTATTAAAAAACGGTTTCAAAAAGAAACCGTTTTTTTTTATTTATCTATTATTTTTATCCTCTTTTATTACTTTATGTACCGCTAAAGTTGCAAACGGAATAAATGCGTACATCACATAAATGATAAAGTCTTCGTCGTCCCATTTATATATTCTTCTGACTCTAAAAAGTAAAATCAAGTAAGCTGTAAACCAAAAACCGTGAAAACAACCGGCAAATGGCATTGGCAACACATAATCGAATTGATATTTAATTGGCATTGCGACCAAAAATAAGAGCGTACAACTTATCGTTTCCCACACACATGATGTGCTAAACCATTTTTTTAACTTTTCGTCAGATACGTTTAACATTTTGCAAATTTAATCGTTTATTGATAGTAGAGGTATGATAATCATTAGTTAAAAAGGTTATTTTTACTCAATTATTGAAATAACTATTAATATTTATGATAATTAAATGTTATGATTATTACTATTTATGATAATTACACATAATAATTATCAATATTATTTATTAAATTTGTAAAAATCCAAAACCTCATAATTAATGCACGTAGATAATTTTCTTTCAAAAAAATTCAATTTAGCTTTACCCTACTGGACAATTATCTGTCCCATTCTTGCCATATTTTCACTAACTATAGCCGAAGGATTTAAAGATCAGATGTGGTTTTCTGGAGTCTTAGGAATCATTTTAATTTCAGCCGTTTTATCAGCTGTACATCACGCAGAAGTTGTAGCGCATAAAGTTGGAGAACCTTTCGGAACCATTATTTTGGCCTTAGCCATTACAGTTATCGAAGTTTCGTTAATTGTTTCATTAATGATGTCCGAACCTACCGGCTTTCCTTCAGTTTTGGCTAGAGATACCGTTTTTGCTGCTGTAATGATCATTCTTACCGGAATTATCGGAATCTGTTTATTGGCTGGAGGAGTTCGCTATAGAGAACAAAATTTTATCAAACAAGGTGTTTCAACTGCTTTAATTACTTTAGTTGCAATATCTATATTAACCTTAGTTTTACCTAATTTTTTAACTTCAGAAAAAGGAGGAGAATTTTCGACAAGTCAATTAATTTTTGTCGCAATTATTTCGTTGATTTTATATGGCGGATTTATTTCCGTCCAAACCATTCGTCACCGTGATTATTTCTTACCACAAAGTAGCAAAGATAATGTAACATCAGAATTGCATGTCGAAAAACCAAATTTACTTACAACGATTTCGAGTTTGGTTTTATTATTAGTTGCTTTGTGTGCAGTTGTTTTGTTATCAAAAAAATTATCGCCAACCATCGAAACAATTGTGATGGATTTAGGCGCTCCAAAATCATTGGTGGGAATTATAATTGCCGGAGTTATCTTATTACCAGAAGGTTTAGCTGCATATAAAGCAGCAAAACAAGACCGTTTACAAACAAGTCTTAACTTGGCTTTAGGTTCTGCATTAGCTTCAATTGGATTAACAATTCCTGCAGTAGCAATTGTTTGTTATTTCACAGGATTGGAAGTTACATTAGGAATAGATGCAAAATCATCTATCTTATTAGTATTATCCTTGTTCACTGTTTATTTATCATTAAATTCTGGTCGAACAAATATTCAGCAAGGAATTGTTTTATTAACACTTTTTGCCACGTATTTATTTACTACAATAGTTCCATAAAGGAAATTAAAAGACATAAAAAAAACGACTCAAAATTAAATTTTGAGTCGTTTTTTGTTTTTATTTTTTTGGTAAAGAAACCATATTCGAATCTAATTTTTGATCTTTTTCTAAGAATATTTTTCCTCTCAAAATACTTTGAATTGTATTGATTAATTCTTTTTCGAAAGAATCTCTTAATTGAGATTGATGAAAAATCAACGAAACTTCTCGTGTTGGAACTGGTGACTCAAAGTTTTTGACAAATTTCTTATATTCTTGTGGCAAATCATCTGCAACCAAAGCAGGCAACAAAGTCATTCCGTATCCATCGTTTGCTAATTTAACTAAGGCTTCAAAACTTCCTGAATCTAATTTAATCGGACGATTTTTCAGATTAGAAGTATCACATAAAGCCAACACATTATTTCTGAAACAATGTCCTTCTTGCAAGATTAATAAATCAGAAGTGTTTAGATCATCTTCATTGATTTTATCTTTGTCAGATAAGCGATGCCCGTTTGGTACATAAGCCACCAATGGTTCATAATAAAGAGGTTTTTCGATAATTTGATCTTCGAAAAGTGGCGAAACCACAATACCAAAATCCAACGAACCATCTTTTATTCCTTTTATAATTTTATCCGTTTGCAATTCTTTGATAATAAGATTTGATTTCGGATTATTTTTCTGAAATGTTTTATAAAATAATGGTACCAAAGAAGGTAAAACAGTAGGAATAACACCAATAATGAAATCACCTTCTAATAAACCTTTTTCTTCGTTTACCAAGTGTTTCATTCGGTTAGCTTCAATTAAAATTGTTTTTGCTTGCGCAACAATTTTCTCTCCAATTTGAGTGATTTTGATTGGATGCGATGTTCTATCGAAAATATCAATATTCAATTCTTTTTCCAATTTCTGAATCTGCATACTCAATGTTGGTTGAGTTACAAAGGATTTATCAGCAGCAATTGTAAAGTTCTTATGCTCAGCCACTGCCAGCACATATTGTAATTGTACTAATGTCATATATAAAAATTGATATCTATAAATTTTTGTGATAAAGATATACATTATTATATTATCAATCTATATCATAAATCATAATTTAATCCATAAAAAAAGCTCGAATAAATTCGAGCTTATCATTAAATATAAATTTAATTATTTGTTTAATTGTTTCTGAATTTCAGCTGTCCAATCTTGTAATTTTTTAGCATCTTCTGGTTTCAAAGTTTGAGTAAAACCTTGTAATTCTTTTTGAAAATCTACTGATTGTTTTGTCAATTCAGCTAATTTATTTGCATCACCAGCAGTTGCAGCTAATTTCATATCAGCAGCCCATTTGTTGTATTTCCCAACAAATTCAGTAATTTTTGGATCAGAGAAAGTTGGTAAATCTTTTGCTACATCAGCAACTTTATCCATTGTCTCTTTTCCAGCTTCTACTTGCTCTTCTACTGTATTTGCTACATTTTCTTGCGTATTTTCTACTTTTGCATCTACTTTTTCTTTTTCAGATTTACAAGAAGATAAAGAAACTACACCTAATACTGCAGCAGCTAAAAATAATTTTTTCATTTTTAATTAGAGTTTTAAAGTTAATATTATTGATTGTTCAAGTTAAACAAATCTAACGATTTATTTCTGTTAAATTTTTAATTTTCTTTCGAGAATTGGACTTCATATAAATTGGCATAATAACCTTTCTGAGCTAACAATTCGTTATGTGTACCTTGCTCAACAATCATTCCATTATCCATCACAATAATTTTATCTGCATTTTGAATCGTCGCTAAACGATGCGCAATGATGATAGAAGTTCTGCCTTGCGTTAGCTTATCAGTAGCTTTTTGTATCAATTCTTCCGACTCTGTATCAATAGAAGACGTTGCCTCGTCCAACACCAAAATCTCTGGATTATAAATATATGCTCTCAAAAACGAAATCAATTGACGCTGACCTACAGAAAGTGTCGAACCACGCTCGCTTACCTCACTGTAATAACCTTTTGGTAGTGACATGATAAAATTATCAATTCCAATAATTTTCGCAGCATTTTGGACTTCTTCCAACGAAATATCTTTATTACCTAAAACAATATTGTCATAAATCGTTGTATTAAACAAGAAAACATCCTGCAAAACAACTGCAACGTGTTGACGTAAATTCTTCAATTCCATATCATGAATATTTACATCATCTATTCTAATTGTTCCAGAATCGATGTCATAAAAACGACTCAATAAATTAATTATAGTAGATTTTCCTGCACCTGTGGCACCTACAATTGCAATTTTTTCACCTGGTTTTGTCGAAAAAGAAATGCCTTTCAATACTAAATTATTCGGAACATAAGAAAACTTCACATTTTCAAAATCGATTTTACCTTTTACATGATCCAATTTTATTGTTCCATTATCTGGTAAAGTTTGATCATCATCAATAATTTTGAACACACGATCTGCTCCTACCAAACCACGCTGAATGGTATTAAAACGCTCTGCAATTGCACGCATCGGCGCAGTTAACAACGTAACATATTGTGTAAAAGCAATCAAATCTCCGACAGAAACATCTCCATAAACAGCTGTTCTAAGCCCTCCAAACCAAATCAAACTTCCAGTAGCTAAAGCCGAAATAATATCGACAACAGGAAACATTAATGAAAAATAGAAAACTGTTTTTAGATAGTTTTTCTTTAAATCGTTATTAATCGAAACGAATTTGTCATATTCTGCTTGCTGACGATTAAAAACCTGAATAATATTCATTCCTGTTAATCGTTCTTGCACAAACGTATTCAACTTCGCCACAATTGTACGTTCTTCTTGGTAAACATTTTTCAATGCTTTTTGGAATAATCGTGTAATAATCATCATCAACGGAAGAATCACAATCACAACTGTTGCCAAAACCCAGTTCATCCAATACATCACAAAAACGATGAAAACGATTTTCAATACATCGCCTAACATCACTAAAATTCCATCATTGAAAACTTCAGCAATCGTTTCAATATCAGAAACTGAACGCGTCACCAAAACTCCATTTGGCGTTTTATCAAAATAACCAAGCTTGAATTTGATCAAATGATTATACAAACGAACGCGCAACAAACGGATAACTCGCTGTGCAACAACATTCGCTAAATAAACCATAAAAAAGGACAAAATTCCTTCGAAAACTAATACCAAAGATAGTTTCACGATTTGCATTTGAAGCCCTGGTAAATCTTTTGTCTG
>RRZT010614686.1_pt1 | contig 14025 bp, 10 predicted proteins | sample 2165551 | NCBI WGS metagenome assembly RRZT01 (sample SAMN10456910, study PRJNA506462) | wastewater metagenome | biome: wastewater; feature: sludge; material: wastewater sludge; isolation source: wastewater sludge with Escherichia coli K12::gfp cells carrying plasmid... | place: USA: Moscow, Idaho... | reverse complement strand
CCTCCCATCGAGAACGGCTTCTACTACGACTTCGAGCTGGCCGACGGGGGCACCTTCACCCCCGAGGACCTCGAGCGCCTGGACGCCAAGATGCGCGAGATCATCAGGGAGCGCCAGCCCTTCCTTCGCGACGAGATCCCCGACGCGCAGGCCCTGGAGCTCTTCGCCGCCCACAAGTACAAGTGCGAGATCATCCGGGGCGCGGCCGACGACCCGACGTCGGCGACGGAGTCGGGCCTCGTCCGCACCTACGAGAACCCGCCCCGCTTCATCGACCTCTGCCGGGGCCCGCACGTGCCCGACACGGGGAGCCACCTCGGGCACTTCAAGCTCACGCGGGTCGCCGGCGCCTACTGGCGGGGCGACGAGCGCAACCCGATGCTCCAACGCATCTACGGCACGGCCTGGGAGTCCAAGGCCAAGCTCGACGAGCACCTCACCATGCTCGAGGAGGCCGAGAAGCGCGACCACCGTCGCCTCGCCCACGAGCTCGACCTGCTCTCCTTCCCCGACGAGCTGGGTCCCGGCCTCGCCGTCTGGCACCCCAAGGGCGCCATCGTGCGCAAGCTCATGGAGGACTACAGCCGAGAGCGCCACGAGCGCGGCGGGTACCAGTTCGCCTACTCGCCCAACATCGCAAAGTCGGTGCTCTGGGAGACCAGTGGGCACCTCGGCTTCTACGCCGACGCGATGTACCCGCCCATGGAGCTGGACGACGGGGTGAAGTACTACCCCAAGCCCATGAACTGCCCGTTCCACATCCTCATCTACAAGAGCAACCAGCGCTCGTACCGCGAGCTGCCCTACCGGTTGTTCGAGCTGGGCACGGTGTACCGGTACGAGCGGTCGGGCACCCTGCACGGGCTGTTCCGCATCCGGGGCTTCACGCAGGACGACAGCCACATCTTCGTCACGCCCGAGCAGCTCCCCGACGAACTGGCCAGCCTGCTCGACTTCGTGCTGTCGGTCCTACGGGCCTTCGGCTTCGAGGACTTCCAGGCCAAGCTCTCGACCCGGCCGCCCGAGAAGTCGCTGGGGTCCGACGAGGACTGGGAGCGGGCAACCGACGCGCTGCGCTCGGCCATCGAGCTCGCCGGTCTCGACTACGAGGTGGACGAGGGCGGCGGCGCGTTCTACGGGCCCAAGATCGACGTCGACGTGCGCGACGCCATCGGGCGGAGCTGGCAGCTGTCCACCATCCAGGTCGACTTCCAGAACCCGCAGCGCTTCGACCTCGAGTACGTCGGCGCCGACAACCAGCGCCACCAGCCGATCATGGTGCACCGCGCCCTGTTCGGGTCCGTCGAGCGTTTCTTCGGCGTGCTGCTCGAGCACTTCGCGGGCGCCTTCCCGGTGTGGCTGGCCCCCGTGCAGGTGCGGGTCCTCCCCGTGCGCGATGACCACGAGACCTACGCGCACCGCCTGGTCGACCGGCTCCAGAGCGAGGGCTTCCGGGCCGACGCGATCGGCGCCGACGAGAAGCTCGGCGCCCGAATCCGCAAGGCGAAGGTCGAGAAGCTGCCCTACGTGCTGGTGGTCGGCGACGACGATGTCGAGCACGGCACCGTCGGGGTCAATCCCCGCGGGGGCGAAGTCGAGCGAGGCGTGGTCGTGGACGACTTCGTGGCCCATCTCGCCGCCGACGTGGTCGCTCGTGCCTGAGCGGGCCGGCCCCGCACTCGAACGCCAATGGGCGGGCTGGCGCAGCGACTACATCACCAGCGCCTTCGCCGGTGACGCCGACAGCCCGTCGTCGGCGCACGGCGACGACGGCTCCCTCTTCGAGCGGATCCTGCACTCGGGTGAGCCCGACGACGTCACCTACGTCCTGCACCGGGGTGTGCACACCTTCGCCATCTTGAACGCGTACCCGTACAACAGCGGGCACCTCATGGTGCTGCCCAACCGAGCGGTGGCCGACCTCGAGGGCCTCACGCCGGAGGAGGCGACCGAGCTCTGGGCCACCGTCACCCGGGCGGTGTCAGCCGTCAAGGCCGCCTACGCGCCCCAGGGGGTCAACGTGGGCATGAACCTGGGGCATGCCGCGGGAGCCGGCGTGCCCGACCACCTCCACGTGCACTGCCTTCCGCGCTGGTTCGGCGACACCAACTTCATCACGACCGTGGCCGAGACCCGCGTCCTGCCCGAGCCGCTCGGCGTCAGCTGGGAGCGGCTGAGGGCCGCTTGGCCCTCCTGAGCCGCACCCCGGTACGGTCGTCGCTGATGGCCGACGAGACGACACCGGGCGACGCCCCTGACGAGGACCTCCCGGTCGCCGGCGACGAGCTGCCCGAGGACCTCGACGTCTCGGCCTTCGTCGGCCCCTACCAGTTCCCCAACAACAACCGCCGCCGCATCCCTGGCTACATCTACCTGGGCCTCGGGGTGCTCTGCATCCTCGTGTGGGGGGTGACCCGGGGTGGCGACCCGGTTCTGGTCAACGCGGGCGTGCTCTACGCGGGTGTCGCCCTGGTCGTCGTGGCCCTCTACCACTTCATCGCCGGCGTCACCCTCGAGCTCGACGAGAAAGACGCCCTGGTCGGGGCCACTCACGCCGTGGGATTCCCCGTGGGCCACGCCTCGGCCCAGATGGGCTGGCGGGGCCTGCGCAGCCGCCCCACCTGGCGCGTCCTGCTGTACTCGGCCGACGAACCGCCCACGAAGCGGGGATTGGTGATCATCGACGGCGTCGACGGCGAGGTCATCGACCAGTTCGTCGAAGACAACCCGGAGGATTGGACGCAGTACGAAGACTGATACTCCGGGGTCTTTCGCAGCACAGCGCAGTTTCGGGTACAGCCCTCTCCACACCCAGCGCCACGAACGCCACCCGTCGCCGATGAGCACGTCCGCCTGACCGGCGCCCGCAGCCTTGACTTCCGCCGCCCTCCATGGGACGGTCCGTCTCTCCACTGGTGGGTGTCCGGGAGGACCTGATGAGGCGTGCTGGCCTTGTCGCAATCCTGGTCGTTGCTGTCGTGGTCGGTTCCCTCGGACCCGCGTCTGCTCTCCGGGTCCATGCCCGGATCGAAGGCGCCACGAGCGTGAGAACGGTTGTCGTCGACGAAGTGAGGACGCAACAGCCGGTTGGAACCGTCACGACCCGGACCTGGACCTTCACTCCTGACTGCTCGACCGGTGCTTGTGTCACCACCCTCGAACGGGTGAGTAACACCTCGCCCCGGGTCACGACCTACCGCCTGAAGCTGCGGCGACTGGCCAGCGGGGAACCGGTGTACCGGGCCACGATTCGTGGCCTCACCGATTGCCTGGACAGCGAGACGGGAGCGGTCCTCGTCGCCGACGGCATGGACACACTGGAGCGGATCGAGGTCCGCACGCCGCGTCGAACGATGCAGAACGTGGCCACCAAGATCAAGGGACAGCTGCGCGCTGCGAGCGTCGGATTTCCGCAACGCAGGGGGGGCGGTCACCAACGCGTCGGGCCAGTACAGCCTGAACGTGGCGGCAGGCGCGTACAAGTTGGCGTTCATCGACTCGACCGGTGGCCACAACATGGAATGGCACGACAACCAGCCCAACACCGGGCTCGCGACGGCGACGTCGGTCACCGCCCCGGCGGTCACCAACGCCGCCCTCGACGCCAACACCGGTTCGATGGCCGGGACGGTCACCGACGACCCCTCCGGCACCCCGATCACGGGGGCGTGGGTGGTCGCCATCGGACCCACCGGCGCCATCGCCGGCGGCGCCGTCACGGCCGCCAACGGCACCTACACGATCGCCGGGTTGGCGCCCGGTACCTACCGGGCGACCTTCGTGGATCCCAACGGGGGCCGCACCCAGGAGTACTTCAACAACAGCCCGGACTACGCGGGGTCGACTCCGATCAACATCACGGCGGCCAACACCACCACCATCAACGCCAGCCTCGCCTACCCATCGCCGTCGAACAACGACGCGTTCATCAACGCTCAGGTGATCACCGGGGTCAGCGGCACGGTGTCGGGTACCAACGCGACCGCCACCACAGAGCCCGGCGAACCTGACCACGGCGGCGGCACCGGTGGTGGGTCGGTCTGGTACCGCTGGACGGCTCCGTCGGCCGGAACCGCCACGTTCACCACGTGCGGCAGCGACTTCGACACCGTGCTCGCCGCTTACACGGGCAATGCCGTGAACAGCCTCACGCCGCTCGCGAGCAACGACGACTCGTGCGGGCTCCAGAGCAGCGTGTCGTTCGCGGTCACCGCCGGCGTCACGTACCGCATCGCCGTCGACGGCTACGACAACGCACGTGGCGCCGTGACCCTGAACTGGTCGCCGCCCTGACCGTCCGGCCGCTCGGGTGGCGGCGCGGCGGCAGGCGGCGGGACCACCGTCAACGGCAACATTCCTTCGACCTGGTGGGCGGACACCGCCGGCCGGCACTGTTGCGTTGATGGTGACCGAAACGTACTCCGTCTCCGGCCACCAACCTGACCCGTCCGTGACCTGGCCGAGAAGGGCCGAGGAACTTGACCGGTCAATGGCTGGTGGGCCGAGATGGGTCCGAGGGTCGAACGGCTCTACATACCCGGGTGGTCCGGCGCGACGCTCGGAGTGAGTTGTCGTTCGGCGTCAACTCAGGAACATGAGGTGCGGAACATGGAACGCAGCGACAGGAGAGAGTCGGGGGCAGGTGGGCGAGGCACACGTCGGTGGCGGGTCGCGACGGTGGCGCTGGTGGGGGTGTTCGTGCTGTTGCTCACGAGCTGCTTCGGGGACGGCACGTACCGGGTCGGGTACGATCCAGGGCAGCTCAGGCCGGGGACGACGTACAGCACCGCAGGCGGCCAGGGGTGTCACTGGGTGGAGTGGGTGGGTGGCTGGCTCGGCATTGTTGTTCGTGGGCCGGAGCACCGTACGACCGCGGCCGAGCGCCAGATCCACACCATCGGTCCGTATACCAGCGCTGCCTTCAGTTCTGACGGGTGCGGCATCTGGGTCCGGACCAGTGCGCAGATCCCGCTGAGCCCACCGTTGGCCGACAAGCCCGCGGGGATGTGGAGGGTCCCGACGGACATGGCATATGGCACCTGGACCGCACCCGGTGGGAGTGGGTGCTATTGGGCTCGCCTGAGAGACTTCCTTGCAGGCGGCCGCAGCATCATCACGAGCCACAGCGGGGGTGGTCGCCCAGTCGTCCGCGTTGGACGGTCGGTCCACGGCTTCGAGTCCACCGGCTGCGGCACCTGGCACTGGCACGGGACCGGCTGACAGCCGGCGGTTCCCGTTGTTCATCGAGGGAGCTCGTCAGGCGGCTTGCCGAGGCCAAGTCGGATGCTGCGACCGGGGAGCCATCGTGTCGGGGGGCGACCTGCGTGGAGCGCGTCGGGCCTCGCAGCCCCCGGCCGGAGTGCCCAGAGCCGTGAGACCGTTGACCACTCCACGTAGGCGCTCTCGAGGGGGCGCGGTGACCTTCGGCACTACCCGGTTCGGCCATGTCGGCGCGACGGTCGTCCCATGACATCGAGGGCGAAGCTCCGGGTAGGGGTGGTGCGGCTCTTGGTCCTGACGCTGTTGGCGGCAACCTCGGCGGTGGCCGCCGGGACCGGTCCCGCAGTGACGGCCGAGAATCACCCCTTCATCACGGAGTGGGGCACCCCCGGGACGGGCGACGGCCAGTTCGATGGCCCGCGGGGGGTGGCGGTCGACGGCGACGGCTTTGTGTATGTCGTCGACACGGGTAACGATCGGGTACAGAAGTTCACTTCGGACGGCTCATTCGTCACCAAGTGGGGCACCACCGGGACGGGCGACGGCCAGTTCGATAACCCGTGGGGGGTCGCGGTGGATGGCGACGGCTTCGTGTACGTCACCGATGCAAGCCGCAACCGGGTGCAGAAGTTCACCTCGGACGGCACCTTCGTCACCAAGTGGGGCACCCGCGGGACCGGCGACGGCCAGTTCAGTGGCCCGTTGGGGGTCGCGGTGGATGGCGACGGCTTCGTCTACGTCACCGATGTCCGCCCCGACCGGGTGCAGAAGTTCACCTCGGACGGCACCTTCGTCGCCAAGTGGGGCACCCGCGGGACGGGCGACGGCCAGTTCGATAGCCCGTCGGGGGTGGCGGTTGACAGCGACGGCTTCGTCTACGTCATCGACGAAGGCAACGTCAACCGCCGGGTGCAGAAGTTCACCTCGAACGGCACGTTCATCCGCAAGTGGGGCACCTACGGGACCGGCAACGGCCAATTCAGCTATCCGACTGGGGTGGCGGTGGATGGCAGCGGCTTCGTGTACGTCTCCGACGAAAACCGGGTGCAGGAGTTCACGCCGAACGGCATCTTCGTCACCAAATGGGTCCGCCCCCGGACCGTCGACGGCCGACCCAGTTACACGGGGGTGGCGGTCGACGGTAACGGCTTCGTGTACGCCGTCGACTACGGCAACCGGGTGCAGAAGTTCGGGTCCCCGCCCCGGCCCGACGGGCGGATCAAGAAGGGCGCCAGCGGCACCTACGTGGGCAACGACGTCTACAACAACGTCTACAACACCACCGGTGTGGGCCAGACCCGCAGAGGATCCGCGGCACGGGGTGGAACGGTCACCTACTTCGTGTCCGCCCAGACCGATGCTCCCTTCCCCGATCAGCTGCGCCTGAAGGGCACCGCGTCGAACAGCAGCTTCACCGTCACCTACTCCACCGGTCAGACCGACATCACCAACGAGGTGACCGCCGGGACCTACACCACCCCCACCCTGCCCCCCGGGGCTGCGCTCGTCGTGGAGGTCGAGGTCACCGTCACAAGCACCGCCCCTGCCGGGACGAGCCTCAGCGCCTTCCTGAAGGTCAAGTCCAACACCGACCCGACCATCAAGGACACGGTCAGGTTCGTCACCAGTAGCACGTGACGGCTTGACCGACACCGCCGGGAGCCCGATCCGGGTCGCCGCGTGACCCCTGAGGCTCAGGGTCTCCAGCGAGGTTCTCTGGCGGAGGATCGCCACGACCGAATCGGCCTGATCCCCCGGGCCGGAGTCGACCACCTCGGTGGCGGCGGCGACGGAGCCTGCGCCTCGGTCAGGTGCCGACGTAGGCCGCGAGGTGCTCGCCCGTGAGGGTGGAGCGGGCGACGATGTCGACAGGGCGGACGAGGGACGAGGTCGCCGCGAAAAGTTGGTGGCCCAGCATTGCCGCTACCGCCACCCCTCTGGCCCTCGAGCAGTACGCGGGCGGCCCCCCGGTTGACCGGTGCCTGCCCGGTGCCGAGACCGTGGGTCGCCCCGGTCATCGACCCGTTCCCCCTTTGCCACCGGACACACCTGACCGGTGGTTGACCAGTGGCCGATAGGCATCGAGGCACTTGACCGGTTCGCCACCGGTTGGCCGAGATGGGCCGGCCCGCGTTGTTGGCCACCGACGGATGGCGTGGGCCGCTTACGTAATGCGGCGTTCTGGGCGAAGGGGGCACCATCAAGTCGGACCTCTTCGTGGACGGCCTGGGCGCAGCCTTGCCGGCAATCCCTGGCAGCGACTTCGGTGTGAAAGGGTCGAGGGTCTCGTAGCGGGTCGTGCGACCATCTCGCGGCTCGGAAACCGCCAATCTGGGGAGACCCGACGTTGAGCAAGCTGAGGGTGATCAGTTGGAACCTCGGCTACTGGACCACGGGCGCGCCGTACAGGACGATCGCCAACCGGGAAGGGCAGTGGGAGTGGCTCGCAAGGCTGCAGCCGGACATCGCGCTGATGCAGGAGTGCCGCCCTGAGGATCCTTGCCGGCGGGTGCCTTCGGACCTCTGGGCGGAGTACGAGGTGATTGGCCGGATCCCTGACGGTTGGAGAGCATGCTCTGTCGTTCTCGCCCGCCGGTCGCTCGACCCACGGCCGGCCCATCGGAACGGCCCGTTGCTCGAGTTTCTCAGTGGCTATCTCGCGCTCGCCGAGGTCACCCTTCCTGGCGGCACGGAGACCCTGGTGGCCAGTGTCCATACGCCGGCTCGGATGATCGAGGACGAGTCGATCCCAGCAGCGGACCGGGCGAGGGCTGCACGGCCGGAGTCGGGGGAGGTCTGGCACAACGACGTGGCTGTTGCAGGGCTCGAGCCAATGGCGTCGGTGGCCCAGTCGTTTCTAATCGGCGGTGACTTCAATACATGCCGGGCCTTCGACGAACCGAAGTGGGCGCCGACCCCGTCGTGTGCGGCATGGTTCGAACGGCGGGCTGTTCATGGGTGGTGTGAGTCGTTGCGGAAGTTCTGGCCCGAGGAGGTGCGCACCTACATGAAGGACGGCACCGACCCCTACGAGCTCGACCACGTGTTCACTGACCGGGGTCTCCACGATTTGCTCGAGCGATGCGAGGTGCTCGAGATGCCCGCCGGTCTCAGTGACCACGCTCCGCTCTTAGCTGAGTTCGAGCTCTAGCATCGGCTCATCGTGCGACGGTTCCGGGAGCGAAGGATCGATGCCCGACCTTGGCCGTCATGCGGATCTACCGAAACGATCCCGATCGTCTTCGGGTTGCCGGGGGTTGAGCTAGCCGAGGCCGCTGAGCGAGGCGAGGTGCTCCTAGGAGGGGTGTTGCCCGGAGCCGACGCAGACCCATTGCAGTCCCTGTGGCCACGAGTGGTAGCTCAGTCGGCAGGCGAGACGTAGGGCGTCACCGAAGCGAGTTCGGCCCCTGGTTGGCCGCCCAGTCCACGAACTCCAGTCTTGTGGCGAAGCCGAGGTGAGCGAGGGCTGCGTCGAGGGATCGGCCGTCGCAGCCCGTTGACCAGGTGGCCTTGGTTGTCTGCTCGCACTTTGGCCAACTGGCGGGGAGGTCTGCGCACCGGCAGGCGTGTTCGTCGCTCATGTCCACATGGTCGCGGACATCGGGGGTGAGCGCACCGCCTTCCGGGTCGAGACACGCAACGGCGGCGAGTTGACCGTGGCCGGCACCGACACCGGTGGACCCAAGACGGTGGTCCCATGCAGCTGGCCAGAGGTGGTCGTATCTAACTGGCGAGAGGCCCCTCAAGTGGTCCCATCCAGCTGGCGGTCGACAGCGTGATGATTCGGAGGAGGAGGTAGTTGGTGATGGCGAGCGATCCAGGCCCCCACCCTTGAGCCGGGACTCCCGTCGAAGGCCCCCTCCGTGGACCGGCTGGTCGCCGCGTTCCCGAGCGCCGAGGACCGGATCCGCGACCTGCTGCCCGGCGAGTAGACCCGCCGCCTGCGTGGTCAGGCCGGCACCGACACCGCGATGAAGCCGGGCCGGTACAGGTACGCGTTCCGCTGCCAGAGGTCGAACCGGCCGCCGTTCGAGATGGACACGACCATGTTCCCGTTCCCGTCCAGATACGGCAGCAGGTGGGCGTGGTAGTTGCCGCAGGCGGTGGTGCAGCGGCGCAGCCCGATCGCGTCGATCGCCTGCACCTGCGTCCACGGTCCCTGTGGCCGGCTCGCCCGGTCGACGTAGATCACGCCGCCCCACCAGTCGTCGATCTTGGTGACGTTCACGTACACGTTTCCGAAGCGCTGCACGTCCATCGGGTTGGCGTGGCCGCGGGTCATCACGGCCGCTGCGGCAGTCCGGTTGCTGGTCCACCTGCGGCCGTTCCAGTACTGCGGCGCGGCGCCGAACTGGCCCTTCGGCACCCGGGCGAGGTACGACGACGGCATGCACCCGGCGTCGAACTGACCGACGCCGTCCACCCTGTTGATGTACTGCCGGTAGCAGTGGCCGTAGAGGTACGAGTAGTTGGCGTCGCTGACCACCGACCAGCCGTACAGCCGCGTGCCCGCGTTACTGGCCGGCGTGAACGAGATGACCTGCAGCGTGGTCGGGTTCACCCGCGCCACCCACGTCCCCACCGGTCGGGCGCCCCACGTGGCACCGGTGCCGTTGGGGTTCCTCATCTCGGCCATGAAGATCCACAGCGCGCCGTCCGCGCCGATCTCGCCGTCCATCGGCCAGAACCAGTGGTACAGCGGGGTGGTCTGGGCGGACCCGATGAAGTTGTGCATCTGCGGACCACCGACGAGCGTCCAGCACGTGCCGGTCTGCACGAGGCCGGCGTTGTGTGCCGCGTACGTCATGGTGTCGCGCAGGTCGTCGTCGTTGCTGAAGAACATGTCCTGGAACAGCCACAGCTTCCGGCCGCCCGGCAACGCGTACACGTGCTGGTAGTCGCCGCCGCCGTACCCGCGTGCCGTTGCGGTACGGCCGACACCGGGCCGGGCGAAGACCGCGTTCAGCTGCGCGGCCGTGAGGTTGCCCGCTGTGCACGCTGCCTCGGCCGGCGGTGTGTCGCGACCCTGCAGGGCGACCAGTGAGCCGAGGGCGACGAGCACTGCCACGAGCGCTCGGGCGCGACGACGGACCATGCGCCTTCAGCCTGAACGTCGGTACGTGTCTCGGTGGGCGTGTGCCGATGAAGCCATGCAGTGACAGTACCGGTCTCACGCGGTGGTGTCGCTACTGTTCTCGCGCGTACTGAAATGCCGCTCACACGCGCTGGGCCATGCTGCTTGGCTCCGCTTTGCGCTGCGCCCTTGTGGCCGGCTGGGCCCAATCGGCGCTCCTGCCGGACGCGCTGGATCCCCCTGTCCGGTAGAGGGTTGATCTGCCCGACGCTCATCACGGGCGAGTCGTTGTGCGAGAGGTGGCGCCCTCTCGAGTAGCCCTTCCTGGCGAAACGGACTCGAAAGGACGTGCTCGTCAATGCGGCTCTTGAGCCGGGACTCTTGGTGGAGGGCCGGGGCGCAGCCTGGCCGTCCCAACCACCACTCTGGCCCTCGAGCAGTACTCGACCCGTCAGGCCCCACCCGGTTGACCGGTGCCTGCCCGGTGCTGAACCGCGCCGGGCTTGGACCTGACTTGATGGCCCGGCTGCGCTCGGTGATCCACGGGCACCGCAACCTAGCGCTCCGCCGACTCGTGGACAGGGGAGAGGGGGTCGGCTTCCAGATCGGACGGGTGCGTCGCTACCGGCGATTGGACCTCGACCGCTTCCTCGAGGCAGCGAGGGTCGTCCCCACCGTCGAGTGACGGAGCCCCTGCGAAGACGAACCGGGAGCGGCCGATGAGGCGTCTTTGAGGAGAGGATCGGCTGCCCGTCCCTCTTGGTGCCCGAGCTGTAGCCCTCTCAAGGTGGCGCACACGGGTTCGACTCCCGTTGGGGCTGCAACGCGAGAACTCTGCTCCGGCAGGGTTCTCTGCGCGCCTGAGGGGGAGCGGCGGCCCCCGGTGGCGCCACGCCCGTCGGGCGCTTGATCACACCTTCTGGAGCCAGATGTTGCCGCCGAGGTTGTTGGCTGCTCCTGGGATGCTCGCGGTCACCAGATCGGGGTGCCGTGACCACATGAAGCTCTGGAACCAGCGGATCTGGTAGGCGTCGTTGTACATGAGAAATGCTCGCAGGAGGTACGCCTCCTGCCATGCCCGCCCCTCGAGGATCCAACTGTGGGGATACTCGAAGGGCATGAAGATGTCATGGATGTGGATCCAGACGCCGGATGCGAGACGGGGGAGCACCTGGAAGAAGAGGTGGTTGACGTCAGAACCGGCCTTGGCGACATGGGTCGAGTCGATGAACAGCAGGTCACCGGCTCGTAGGGACTCGAACGTATCGAGCGGGACGTCCTGCACCGGCCTGGCGTCGATCACCGTGCGCTCCTCGTCGCCCGGCCTCATGAGGTCATGCAGCAGCTGCGGGTGGGGCTCGATGAATCGGATCTGGACCTTGCGATCGCCCTGATCGAGCCAGCCGTCGGCCGTGTCCAGAAGCATCGCTGAGGAGTATCCGGAGCCGACCTCGATGACGCGCTTCGGGCGGATGTGACGCAGCATGGCGTGGAGGACGGTCCCGTCGGTCCACCCGTACGCGGGGTTGTCGAGGTGATAGCGGTGGGTTTCGTTCGGCTGTGCCGGGAACGCGATCGCAGCCATGAACCCGGACAGGTCCGCAAGCAGCTCGACCTGTTCGCTCTCGCGCAGGTCGACCCCCGCGATCTCCACCTCGGGGTCGAACATGGTGTCCGCTCGGCGCTGGACCTCGTCGAGGTCCGGGTACGGCGAGTAGAAGTGACCGACGGGGAACCAGGTCCGGAACTGCCGCAGGAACTCGTTGTGGTCACGCCGCCACACGACGGGAGAGAGCGCACGAACCCTCGCGAGGGGGTGGGCCACGGCATCATGAAGGCCCGGTTGTCGAGACCCGGTCACCACCTCATCGTAGGGATGCTCGGAGGGTTCGAGTCCCCGCCCACGCGGTGGGGACCTTCTGGTGGTCGTGGTCGGCTCCGAAGGCGGCCGGGGTACTCGGTGGTACCGGCGCTCCTTGGCGTACCGTGTGGCGGGTTTCGCCGCCGTCGGCGCCGGCCAGGGAGGGACTGGGGATGACGACCGCCCGGAGGGTCTCGGCTGCCCTTTGCGCTCTGACGTTGGTGGCGATGCTGTCGGTGCCGCGCCCGGCCCGAGCCGCAGGTGTGACGACCCACGCGTGGATGGCCCTCGAGGCGGTCGAACTGGTGTCGGATCCAGCGCTCGCTGCCCTTCTGGAGGCCAACCTCGGCCAGCTCGAGGGCGGCGCGCAGTTCCCGGACAGCGGCTACTGGAACCTCCAGTTCAACCAGCCAGGAGGCGACTACGGCGAGGAATCGCACTGGCAGCGCTTCTTCGACGCCTACGCGGTCCAGATCCGCGATGACCCGGCATGTGGTGATCTCACCGCGCCGGACGGCCCGTGCGCGCCACGGATCGCCCACCTCATGGGTGCCATGGCCCACGGCATCGGCGATGAGGTGTGGGACTGGCTGTTCGAGCCCCGAGCCCCCGACTTCGCAGAGAGCTATGTCCCTCCGGCTCTCGGCGCGTTCTTCGGCACGGGTGGGGTCGAGCTGCAGATGGACATCATCGCGATCCACGACCACGGTCGCCGAACCTCGCCCGACACGCCGCCCATCCCGTCACCTGAGGATCTGGTGGAGGTGTATGCCTCGATCGGGCGCACGGACATCACCGAGGAGGGCTTGGCGTCGGGCAAGGGGGGCATGAGCATCATCCGGGGGGCCGAGCCCCTGCTCGCCCAGCTGTACCAGGCCCAGGTCCACGCCAACATGGCGAGGACGTCGGCGGGACTCGTGGGTGCACCCGGCGGCGTCGCCTTCGCCGCTCGTGCCATCGCCGGTGCCTACGAGAACATGTGGGGCCAGCTTCGGGGCAGCCAGCCTCGGACCGAGGTGACGACCACCTACCCCGCCGACGGGGAGGCGGGTGTCCCGGCGACGGGTTGGGATCGCAGCGTCTTCCTGCCGGGATCCAGCCCCGGGCGTGGCGGCGCTCGCAACCGCATCACTGCGGCGCTGAGCTACAGCCTCCCCTATGTGCCGGATGCCGACGACCCGTCCCACGTCTCGGCGGTGCTGCCGCCGGGCGCCATGACGTTGCGGGTCGCCGACACCGGGGTGCTCGTCCCGGTGAAGAGCGGCTACCCGAGGATCGTCCCCTACAACCCCGACAACGGAGAGCACACGATCGATCTGCAGCCGGCGGAGAACCTGACGCCGTGCACCGACTACCGGGTCGATGTCACCGACGTCCTCCGCGACCACCACGGCGCCCCGGTCACCCCGGCCTCGTGGACCTTTCGTACCGACGGGTGCCCCGGCATCGTCTCAGGGACGGTGTCGTCGTCGGGTTCCGGGGCTTCGTTGGCGGGTGCGTGGGTGGCGGTGCTGCGGGCTTCGGACCTGTCGCTGGTGGGGGGTGGTGTCGCGGACGGGGCGGGTGCGTTCTCGGTGGCGGCGCCTGCCGGGTCGTACTTCGTGTATGTGGTCGATGCGACGGGCGGGCACCGGGCGGGGTTCTTCGGGGCGCCGACGGCGGTGACGGTGACGTCGGGCAACGTGGTCGACGTCGACCCGCAGATGGCCCCGTTGCGGGGGTCGATCACCGCGACGGTGACCGAGACCGGTTCGGGCGCCCCGATCCCGGGTGTGTGGGGGTTGGCGTTGTCGTCGTCGGCGGCGAACCCGGGAGCGACCGAGGTGGCGGTGGTGGGCGACGGGTCGGGCCGGTTGACGTTGCCGGGCCT
>RRZT010132607.1_pt1 | contig 14026 bp, 18 predicted proteins | sample 2165551 | NCBI WGS metagenome assembly RRZT01 (sample SAMN10456910, study PRJNA506462) | wastewater metagenome | biome: wastewater; feature: sludge; material: wastewater sludge; isolation source: wastewater sludge with Escherichia coli K12::gfp cells carrying plasmid... | place: USA: Moscow, Idaho... | reverse complement strand
GGTCGCGCTTTTTGGATCATACGGATGGGGCGATGGAGAGTGGATGAGAGACTGGCAGGAAAGAACCGAAGGAAAAGGTGCTGACGTATGCAGTGAAGGACTTATAGTAAATGAGACTCCGGACAGCGAAGGTCTGGATACCTGCAGAGAGTTTGGAAAAAACTTTGCGGCATATTAATATAAATTTCAGGTAAAAATTAAATACAGCAAAAATCGCACAGATACTTTCTCTGTGCGATTTTTGCGTTCAACTGCTAATTTATATTTTGTTGTTCCGGACCTGCTTCTCTGTCATCAGAGCTCATCAGCTCATTATCTACTCTTAACAGGATTGCCGCCAGTTCTGCTCTTTTCAGTACTCTTTCTGCAGAGAAGTTGCCATCTGCATCTCCTACCATAAATCCATATGTCTTACAGAATTCTTCTGGAGTCATATCTTTTGCGTCCAGGATGTCTCCAGTTAATTTAAGGAGATAATCAGCCAGCTCTCCTCTGGTTATTGTTTGTTTTAAATCCAACCAGTGTCTGTTCCAGTGTAAGATTTGATTTTGGTGCAAATTCTCTTTCTGAAACTCCATTCAACAGACCTCTCTCTACTTCTGTTTTTATAGTATCCACTGCCCAGTGAGTTCTTTTATCTACAAAGTTAGGAATTCTGCCTTCAACGGATATTGTATTTAGGGATTCTGGCAGTTCTATCCCCTTGACTAATGACTCAGGAACTACAAATCCATTTAGAGCTTCTAATACTCCTGGGGTAATATTTGGTATCATCATATTTAATGTTGTAGGGTATTCAATAAATATAGGAGTAACCGGTGTTACTGGTGGTTGCTGTACAGGTGTCGGTGCTACCGACTTTGAAGTTGCTGAGCTTCCGCCGCCACCGCTGCTGCCTCCTCCGCCGGTGATTGAAGCTGTAGTTACCGCCAATCCGCTTCCTGATGCTGAAACTTCTCTTTCCGAAGTTTCAGCAATTCTCTGATAGAAAGTGTATGCGGTATTTGCAGTCAGGCCGCTGAATACATTGCCTGTCTGCCATGTGTTTCGGTCTTTCATTTTGAGAGACACCTTGCCATCTTCCTTGCTTTCCACATAAAATGTCTGGTTTTCGGAAAGGCTGCGCAGCTCGGGGCTCCACTTGTGATCAGAGTTCTCGTAAAACGCGTCTTCATATCATTTTCCTCCTTTATATAATTTTTCTGCATTAACTAAGTCAATCAATTATAATCTATCAGAATTTAAGTTAAAAAAACGTCTGCCGCATGAATCATGCTTTTTTCTGCATGAAACATGGTTTTTGTGGTAAACTTGTATTGGAAAAATAATGAAATGGAGGACTTATTATGCTGCAGATCGCGCTCTGTGATGATAATATTGACGAGCTTTCCAACATGGTGCAGCTCATAGATCTTTACAGGACATCAAAAAATCTCAACTGCGAATACAGCGTATTTTCAAATGGATTTGAACTTATTTCGGACATTGAAAAAGGAAAGAGGTTTGATATATACTGCCTGGACATTGCCATGCCGGGATTTACTGGGATAGATGTAGCCAGAGAGATACGCTCTGTTGACAAAGTTGCACCGATTCTTTTCTTTACATCGTCGCCCGAGTTTGCGCTGCAAAGTTATTCGGTCAGGGCTATAAATTATGTGCTAAAGCCCGTGACGAAGGAAAAGTTTTTCTTTACTTTTGACGAAGTGCTGGAGCACATAAAGAGAGAAGAAGATGAGGATTTCATTATAGTAAAGAGCAGTGAGGGAATACAGAAGATACTTATTCCAAATCTGGTATTTGCAGAGGTCATTGGCAGAAATGTGAGGTATCACCTGAACTCAGCAAAGGTAATAGAATGCACGGAGTCTTTTGCATCTGCCTGTGACAATCTTATGAAGTACGGTTGCTTTATCAAGCCTCACCGCTCTTATCTTGTAAATATGAGATATGTGGATACTATAGAAAATAACAGGGTTACCCTGCAGACGCTTTCGACTGTGCCTGTCGCACAGGGGAGGGCAAGGGAGATAAAGCTGCAGTATCTCAATTATCAAATGGAAGGGGAGTAGTAAATGATGGAAACTGCAATTGCATTCTCGCGTTACCTGATTGCCCTGTTATTTGGCTCGGCGCTTGCGGTAAGATTTGCCGGAATGACGGGAACAAGAAAAAACAATCTGGCTTTTGGAGGCTTCGTCCTGGCATTATTCGTCCTTCAGCTATTCTGCCTGAAGACCTGGGGGATGGCAGTCACGCTGAAGATTTACCCGCTGATTTCTCATTTGCCGGTTGCTGTTTTTATAGCACTTTACCTTAAGCGTACATGGCTGATTTCGTTTACCAGCATGTTTGTGTCATTTCTGTGCTGTCAGCCTCCCCGCTGGATTGGAGCTGTAGCAGGAGAGATTTACGCAAGCGTAGCCGTGGATCACGCCTTATATATTTTGTCTGCATTTCTGACTTATTTTTTGCTGGACAGGTACGCACTCGGATCTGTGAGGCATCTTATGGAGCGCTCTGTCAAATCCTGCCTGCTGTTTGGGGCCATGCCTGCGCTTTACTACCTGTTTGACTATACAGCTACGGTATATACCAGTTTTTTATACAGTGGAACACGCGCAGCTATGCATTTCATGCCGTCTGCAGCGGCTACCTTCTACTTTGTGTTTGTACTCCTTTATTATGCCGAAACGCAGAAACAGGCAGGCATACAGAGGGAACGGGACATGCTGGACATGCAGCTCACTCAGGCACAGAAGGAATTTGTAGCTCTTCGCCATAATCAGCAGAATGCCGCGGCGTACCGCCATGACATGCGCCATCATCTGGCTCTTCTTCAGGGACTGGCATCGAGTGAACGCATAGAGGAGATAAAGGAGTATCTGCACACCGCTCAGTCAGACATGGACGCCATAACGCCAACGCGATTCTGCGAAAACGAAACCGTGAACCTCATTCTGTCTGCATTTTTCGCGAAAGCAAAACAGGCGGAGATTCAGTTTGAGGCAGAAGCGAGGCTGCCGGAAGCTTTTCCCTTCAGCGATACAGAACTTTGCTCGCTGCTTTCAAATGCTCTTGAAAATGCAATAATTGCCTCGGAAAAGATGGATGACAGAAGGGAAAGCTCTATCAGGCTGAGAGTGTATTCGAAGAACAACAAGCTGTGCATCGACATCAGAAACAGATATCAGCAAGAGCCGATATTCCATAAGGACCTTCCTGTGACAGGGGAGCAAGGTCATGGGTATGGGACCAAAAGCATGGTCAGCATAGTGGAGAAGCATGGTGGAGTATTTCGCTTCATGGCAGAGGATGGCTGGTTCATATTTCAGGCTACTGCATAATAATAATAATAATAAAATAATAATAACGATAAATAAAAGGCAGGCTGCGAATTGATTGTTCGCGGCCTGCCTCTATTAAAACATATCAGTGTTAAGCTTATATTAAACGTACTGCTTTATTTTTGCTTCGATTGCCTGCTTTGGCATGAATCCTATTATTCTGTCTACTTCTTTTCCGTCCTTTAGTATTGCTACTGTAGGGATTGATGAAACCTGGAATCTTGCAGCTATGTCCTGTGTGTTATCTACGTCTACCTTGACGAACTTTGCAGTTCCATCCATATCCTTAGCGAGTTCCTGGAAAACAGGAGCAAGCATCTTGCATGGTCCACACCAGTCTGCATAGAAATCCACTATTACTACTCCATCTTTTACCTCTGTATCAAATTCTGATGATCCTAGTACTTTTATCATTGTTATTCTCCTTTGTTTTTATATGAATTTTTAATTGATGCCATTATTTCTGTAAACCTGAGAGTTTATTCGAGTATTATGATTTTCTGTTCAAACTGTCAAGATAAGAGACTGCAGACAGTGAAGCCACGTTTCCTTCTCCTGCGGCCTTGATATACTGATATGGAGCCCCGACTACGTCTCCAGCGGCAAAGCATCCTGGAAGGTTGGTGCGCATAAGCCTGTCAACCTCGACATGATTGTCGGCTATATTAAGGCCTGGCACAAGCTGTCCTGGAGAGATGCTGTCTCTCAGGATGAAGAGTCCGTCTGTCTCGATCTCGTTGTTTTTCATTACCAGTCGATTTACTTTATTTTCTCCCTTGATCTCGAGCGGGATATCTTTTATGATTTCTATGGAAGGCTTAAGCTCTACCGGATCCTTGTACATAGGCACATAGTATACCTTTGAGGCAAGGTCTGAGACGTAGTTTGCTTCAGCTTCGTCATGCTTGTTGTAGGATATTATAGTTACTGTCTTGTCTCTGTAAAGCGGAGCGTCGCATGTAGCGCAGTATCCGACTCCTCTTCCGAGAAAATCCATCTCGCCTGCAAACGGCTTTCCAAAATTGACTCCGGTTGCAAGTATCAGCGAAGTGGCCTCGTACATGCGGTCGTTTGCCATCAGTGCATAATAGTCTCCCATTGGATAGATATTGTTTATTTTTTCTTCTGTTATCTCTATTCCCATTGATTCGAGGTGATTCGCGAACTCGTCTCTGAGCTCCTCGCCGCTTTTGCCGGGGAATCCGAGATAGTTGTTCACAGATGGGGCCTTTACGAGCTTTGTGCTCATTTCGCGGCTTCCGAATATTATGAAGCTTTTGTTTCTTATTTTTGCGTTAAGCGCAGCGGAAAGACCTGCTACTCCGCTTCCTACTATTGCAATGTCGTATCTGTTGTTCATATTTATCTCCTGCCTGGTATTAATTTAATATAAATCTTATTTTATCAGCCTGCTCAGCAGCCGTTCCACAGGCTCCTTGAGCTCGTCTTTTTCCTGAAGGGTTATTCCTATCTCGCATGACATGAGTTCTGGTATATCTCTTATCTCATCTCTGAGAGATCTGCCTTTTTCGGTCAGCTCAACGATAACCACTCTGTCATCACTGGAGTCTCTTTTTTTGGATATAAGATCCATTGCTTCGAGTTTTTTGATGACTGGGGTGAGAGTGCCTGAATCGAGATGAAGACGGCCTCCGATTTCCTTTATGTTCATTTTCTCAGCTTCCCAAAGTACTATCATGGTGAGGTACTGCGTATAGGTGAGATTATACTTGTCCAGAAAAGGCTTGTAAAGCCTTATTATTTCTCTCGAAAGAGCATAAAGAGAAAAACACAGCTGATTTTCAAGTTTCAGGCATTCATATTTTTCCATAGCTTTATTCTCCTGAAAATATTGTTTAAAATTAAATTGCACACAATTGAATATGTTTATATTATAGTGGCATATGCGTGATATGTCAACAGGTTTTTGGGATTTTTGATAAAGCTATAAATTACGCGCAAAAAAAGAAAAGCCTATGGGCTCGTAAAGCCACCCATCTGCTTTTCTCTGTATATTTTTATGGTGCACCTAAGAGGACTTGAACCTCCGACGCACAGTTTAGGAAACTGTCGCTCTATCCGCCTGAGCTATAGGTGCGTGTTTGTTCGTGCATAATAGATTTTAACCAAAAAATCAGGAATTGTCAACATAAGGATTGCCTAAATGTGGATTTTATTATATTATTCTTAATGATAGATAAAAAAATAACAAAATGTGTGATAAAATTCCATATGCAAAGTGTATATAATTTGAAAATATCACCAATAAAGTAACTATTAGTTAAAAATAGTTTAGAATATTCTGAAATGGAGATATTTTAAATTGACTTTTTAAATCGTATATAGTAATATTATTTCATAGCGAAAAATTTAAGAATTTATAAAAAATGATAATAGATTCGGCCGTTCAGTCAAAATTCGAACGTGATCAGTAATTAAGAGACCGGGGGAAATTTTGTGAAGCGAGATCCTAGAAAAACTGTTGATATTGGAAAGAATCTTGCATTAGTAACGCAGATGGGCATAATGATTCTCGCTCCTGTCGGACTGTGCATGTTTGCGGCAAACGCTCTCATCGAGAAGTATGGTCTTGGTGACTGGGTAATGATAATTGCCATTTTACTGGGTATTTCAGCTGGTTTTTTGAATATTTACAAAATTCTAAGAAATTACTTCGAAAGTGGCAACAATGGTAAAAAATAGCTGTTATTTAAATATAAATTAAATTTAGTTAATTATGATATGACCTCATTTTTGATAAAAAATAGACAATGAATTGGAAAGATATTATGGATGAATTATTTGCAACGAAACTTAAAATAGTCAGAAATGCCATATTTCTAATGGCAACAGCAGCAGCGCTGTCAGTGGTTTTGTATGACGGCTGGACTGCATTTGTCACAGGAATAGTGTTTGGGCTGCTGATAGCGGTACTCTGCTTTGAGCTTCTGTCATCTGCGGTCATAAGAGCTGTAAATCTTCCGCCTGAGAAGGCGCAGATATATGCAGGTACCAGATATATAATAAGGCTTGTCATATATGCCGCTGTGATCTTCATATCAATCAAGGCAGATTACATAAACGTGGTGGGAACTATCCTCGGACTTTCGAGCATAAAGCTTTCGATTGTCATTTCCGGAATACTTGACGGGCTGAAGTAAGTTATTATTACTCGTTAACAGCAGAGTATTAATATAAAGAATTTATGAATTAACTGGGAAAGGAGGATTACTAATGGGTGATGGAGGATTTGGAGCAAAAATTAAATTTACGATAAGTGAAAATATCCCTTTTATTGGCGGAGTGCCTGTAACCGAAACTATAACTACAACTTGGATAATCATGGCGGTGCTTATAATAGGGTCAATTATTCTTACCAGAAACCTTAACAGGATTCCCAAAGGTATGCAGAATGTCGTAGAATTGCTTGTTGGACTTGTGTATGGGCTTACTGAGGATACTATGGGAAAAGACAAAGTCGGATTTGCACCTTATATTGGTACTCTGATGCTTTATCTGGCCTTTGCGAACCTCGTTGGACTTCTTGGAGTCAGGCCGCCAACAGCAGATCTTAATATGACGCTTGCACTGGCGCTTATAACGTTTTTCCTGATTCACTTCAATGGAATACGCAGAAAAGGACTTTTCTCATATCTTAAGGGATTCACGGAGCCGTTTATTCTGCTTATGCCAATCAATCTTATTGGAGAGATTGCAACCCCAATATCTTTGTCATTTCGTCTATTCGGAAACTTAGTCGGCGGGTCCATAATAATGGCTTTGGTATATTCTGCTCTTGCATCGCTTACGACAGCTTTGCTTGGCATAGATATTCCAATATTCCAGGTGGGAATACCTGCTGTACTGCATGTATACTTTGATATGTTTTCCGGATTGCTTCAGACATTTATCTTTGCGATGCTTACAATGGTATTTGTTTCTGGTGCTATGGATTAAGATGGATGAGACAAAATTTATGAAGAAAGGGGTGTTTTGATGCAAGAAATGGATTTTATAAGCAGATTTTTATACTGGCTGGTTTCTTTTGACAGGAAGGCGCTTATACTTGGAGCATCTGCCATTGCGGCCGGGCTTGCAATGATTGCAGGTATTGGTCCGGGAGTTGGACAGGGATTTGCAGCTGGAAAAGGAGCTGAGGCAGTAGGAAAAAATCCAAAAACTGCAAAGCAAACAACCATGATAATGCTTCTTGGAGCTGCAGTTGCCGAAACATCAGGGATATTATCTCTTGTTGTAGCGCTGATACTGCTCTTTGGAAATCCCGTAGTCTCACAGGACGGCGCCGTGCTTGTTCTGGCCGCGTCAGTCATAGGAGCAGGTTTTTCCATGATAGCCGGCATAGGACCTGGTATAGGACAGGGATATGCAGCAGGCAAGGGAGCTGAAGGGGTCGGAAAAAGACCGGAATTTCAGTCCTCTATAATGAAAGCTATGTTCGTTGGTCAGGCGGTAGCGCAGACTACAGGAATATATGCTCTTGTAATATCGCTTGTGCTGCTTTTTGCAAACCCGTTAATGAATCTTTTGTAGTTTATGATTAAAAATATATTATGTATGAAAAATTGGAATTTACAATATAACAATATTCAAAATTCAGGAGGAAAATAATTATGGAACCTATCACAGGAAAAGCATTAGTATTAGCATGTTCAGCAATTGGAGCGGGTCTTGCGATGATCGCAGGTATAGGACCTGGTATAGGACAGGGATATGCAGCAGGTAAGGGAGCTGAGGCAGTTGGAAGACAGCCTGAGGCTCAGGGAGATATAATCAAGACTATGCTTCTTGGAGCAGCAGTAGCGGAGACGACAGGTATCTACGGACTTGTTATAGCGCTTATCCTTTTATTTGCAAACCCACTTGTAAAATTACTGGGATAATAAATACGGCGGAATTTGGATGAAAAGCCATTAAAAGGAAGGAGGCGTATTTATGGCAGGATTGATAGAGTTAAATGTTTGGCAGATTATCTTCAATATAACGAATACAATTATTCTTTTTATTGCACTTAGACACTTTCTGTTCAAACCTGTAAAGGCATTCATGGATGAGAGGACAAACAGCATTCAGGAATCGATAGATACCGCAGAGGAGAAAAACAGAGAAGCGGAAAGACTCAGCGCGGAATACAACAGAAAGCTTGAACTTGCGCATGAAGAAGGAAGAGAAATCGTAAGAAACTCAACCAGACATGCGGAGAGAAAGGCTGAGGAGATTGTAAATGCAGCCAGAGAAGATGCACAGAGAATGAAGGTTAAGGCTCACAAGGACATTGAACTTGAAAAAGCAAATGCTTCAAAATCGATAAAAGGCGAGGTTGCGAGTATAGCCGTAATGGCAGCTGGTAAAATAATCAATAAGACAATCGATGCAGATACAAACAGAAATCTTATAGATGAAGTCATAAACGAAATAGGTGATGAGAGATGGTCGAGCTAGTATCTAAAAATTACGCCAGAGCCCTTTTTGATCTTGCAGTTGAAGAAGAGCGTGTTGATGAGACAGGCGATGAAATCAAAGCTATTGTCAGCATACTGAAATCTGAAAAGAATTTCTATGAATTTTTTATCACTCCGCTTGTTTCAAAGCAGGAAAAGATAGATCTCGTAGAAAAAGCTTTTGGAGGCAGAGTGTCAGGCATATCTGAAAACTTCCTGAAGGTTCTGATTGAGAACGGAAGGACAGGTGTGGTAGAGGCAGTGAGCTCGTTTTATCAGAAGCTCAGGCTTGAGCACTTCAACATGGTAGAAGCGACGGCCTTTACTGTTATACCTATGACAGATATTCAGAAGCAGAAGCTTGTCGAAAAGCTCGAAAAAGAAACTGGCAAAAAAGTTATATTCAAGAATGAAATAAATCAGGACCTCCTTGGGGGAATGCTGATAAAGATTGGTGAGAAGGAAATCGATGGAACAGTGCTTAATCGTCTCAGAAACCTGGAGGCGGCAATAAGCAAATAAACTAGTAGCAAGGGATGTGAAAATAGATGAATCTTAGACCTGAAGAAATAAGTTCTATTATAAAAGAACAGATAAAGAATTACAGTCAGAAGCTTCAAGTTTCGGATGTAGGCACTGTTATACTCGTAGGAGATGGTATTGCAAGAATCCACGGACTTGAAAAATGTATGGCGGGTGAGCTTCTTCAATTTGCAAACGGCGAGTATGCGATGGCGCTCAACCTTGAAGCCGAAACTGTTGGAGCGGTTATTCTGGGAACTGACGAAGAAATAAAAGAAGGCGATACTGTAAAGAGAACAGGTACTGTTGTTCAGGTTCCAGTTGGAGAAGCTATGCTCGGAAGAGTAGTGAATGCTCTGGGACAGCCTATTGACGGAAAAGGAGACATAAAGACCACTGAATTCAGACCGGTTGAGACACAGGCTCCTGGTATCATAGAAAGAAAATCAGTGCATCAGCCGCTTCAGACGGGTATCAAGTCCATAGACTCTATGATACCTATAGGAAGAGGACAGAGAGAGCTAATAATAGGAGACAAACAGACAGGAAAAACCACAATCGCTATAGATACGATACTTAACCAGAAGGGTGGAGACGTAATCTGTATATATGTTGCAATCGGACAGAAGAGATCTACGGTTGTACAGCTTGTTGACACGCTTGAGAAGAATGGTGCCATGGACTACACTATAGTAGTAGCGGCAACTGCTTCTGAGCTTGCGCCGCTTCAGTATCTTGCGCCATATGCAGGATGCGCTATGGGAGAGCATTTCATGCATCAGGGAAAACACGTACTGTGCATATATGATGACCTTTCAAAGCACGCGGTAGCATACAGATCGATGTCACTGCTTCTGAGAAGACCACCGGGCCGTGAGGCTTATCCGGGAGACGTTTTCTATCTTCACTCAAGACTGCTTGAAAGAGCGGCAAAGCTGTCTGATGACAAAGGAGCGGGTTCACTTACAGCGCTTCCTATCATAGAGACGCAGGCGGGAGACGTTTCTGCATATATTCCTACGAACGTAATCTCAATAACAGATGGACAGATATTCCTTGAGAGTGACCTGTTTAACTCCGGAGTAAGACCGGCGGTTAACCCGGGTATATCGGTTTCAAGGGTTGGAGGAAATGCTCAGATAAAAGCCATAAAGAAAGTTGCAGGAACTCTGAAGCTCGCATACTCACAGTACAAGGAGCTTCAGTCTTTTGCGCAGTTCGGATCAGACCTTGATGAGGATACGAAATCAAGGCTTGCAAAAGGAGAGCGAATAGTTGAGGTGCTAAAGCAGCCTAACTCATCTCCGGTACCGGTTGAAAAACAGGTTATGATAATGTATGCGGTAAACAACAATTATCTGAAGGATATAGCAAAATCAGACATACGCGAGTTTGAAATGGAGCTCTACAGCTACATGGACGAAGTAAGGCCTGAAATAGCAAAGAGCATACTAGAGACTCAAGACCTTACAAAAGAGAATGAAGAAAAACTTAAAGATGCCATCGTTGAATGCGTAAAGAAATTTAACGAGACAAGATAAACTCAGAGGGAGGTAAGCACATGGCCGGAGCAGGTATGAAGGACATAAAGCGAAGAATCAAGAGTGTCGAAAGTACAATGCAGATAACAAAAGCCATGGAGCTGGTTTCATCTTCAAAGCTAAGACGAGCAAAAGAAAAAGTTGAGAAATCCAGACCATATTTCAACATTCTACAGGAAACGATTCAAAAGGTTCTGGACAATACCAAGTCGCTCAAATCTGTGTATACAAAGGAAAGAGAGATAAAAAACTCACTCTTCATTGTCATAGCAGGTGACAGAGGGCTTGCAGGAGGCTATAATGCAAACATCATAAAGGCTGCTGTAGCTGAGATGGAAGGTAAAAACCCTAAGATCATTCCGATCGGAAGAAAAGCATCGGAGTATTTTGGAAAGAGAAATTATGAAGTAGTCGAAGACTATGTGAATGTAGCGGAATCACTCGATTTCATCGATGCCGCGCTCATCACATCAGTAGCGGATGAAATGTACAGAAACGGAAAGGTTGATGAAGTATACGTATGCTATACCGAATTCGTTTCTGCCCTGACACAGACGCCAAGAACTATAAAACTGCTGCCTCTGCAGATGCAGAAGAGCCCTGCGGACATAATATCTTCACTTGAGTTTGAACCATCTCCTGAAGAAGTATTCGACAGAATGATACCAAGATACTTGGAAGGAATTGTATACTCGACGATAGTAGATGCCTTTGCTTCAGAGCAGGGTGCAAGAAGAACTGCAATGGAATCAGCCAGTGACAATGCAGGCGAGATGATAGATTCGCTCAGTCTGCTTTATAACAGAGCAAGACAGGCGAGCATCACACAGGAAATCACAGAAATTGTGGGTGGTGCAGAAGCAATAAAGTAAAAATAATCCTGTCATAAGGATGAGGAGGACGAACGATGGAAAAAAATACAGGGAAGGTAGTGCAGATCATCGGTGCGGTACTGGACATAAAGTTTCCTGCAGGAAAGCTGCCAAACCTTTTGAACGCTGTAGAAATAAACCACGAAGGCAACAAGCTGGTAGTTGAGGTTTCGCAGCATATAGGGGACGATACGGTAAGATGCATCGCTATGAGCTCTACTGACGGACTCATCAGAGGCGTTGACGCAGTGGATACAGGCAGACCAATATCTGTACCGGTTGGAAACAAGACTCTTGGAAGAATATTCAATGTACTTGGAGAGCCAGTTGACAACATGGAGGTTCCAAATACAGATGAAACCTGGCCTATACACAGGTCTGCTCCTCCGTACGAAGAGCAGGAGACAGGAACTGAAATCCTTGAGACAGGCATAAAGGTCGTTGACCTGATAGCACCATATCTTAAGGGAGGGAAAATAGGCCTGTTCGGAGGTGCCGGAGTTGGAAAGACCGTAATAATAATGGAGCTTATCAATAACATTGCCAAGCAGCATGGTGGAATATCCGTATTTACTGGAGTTGGAGAAAGAACAAGAGAAGGTAATGACCTTTACAATGAGATGACCGAGTCAGGAGTTCTTAAAAAGACAGCGCTTGTTTACGGACAGATGAACGAACCGCCTGGAGCGAGGATGAGAGTAGGACTTACTGGTCTTACAATGGCTGAATACTTCAGAGACAAGGAAGAACAGGACGTACTTCTGTTCATAGATAATATATTCAGATTCACTCAGGCTGGATCAGAGGTTTCTGCGCTTCTGGGACGTATGCCTTCTGCAGTTGGATACCAGCCTACGCTGGCAACTGAGATGGGTGCGCTTCAGGAAAGAATAACTTCTACAAAGAAGGGATCCATAACGTCTGTACAGGCGGTATATGTTCCTGCGGACGACCTTACTGACCCGGCTCCGGCTACTACATTTGCCCATCTTGATGCGACTACGGTTCTTTCAAGAAACATAGCTTCGCTTGGTATATATCCTGCGGTGGATCCGCTTGATTCTACATCCAGAATACTTTCTCCGGACATAGTTGGAAAAGAGCATTATGATGTAGCCAGAGAGGTTCAGAGAACGCTTCAGAGATACAAGGAGCTTCAGGATATAATAGCGATACTTGGAATGGACGAGCTTTCAGATGAAGACAAGACTACGGTATCAAGAGCGAGAAAGATTCAGAACTTCCTTTCACAGCCGTTTACAGTTGCAGAACAGTTCACGGGAATGCAGGGCAAGTATGTTCCGCTTAAGGAGACGATAAGAGGATTCAGAGAAATCATGGAAGGAAAGCACGATGCGCTTCCTGAGTCAGCGTTCCTTTTCGTTGGAGGAATAGAAGAGGCAGTGGAGAAGGCAAAGAAAGGGGAGTAGACTGATGAGCACATTTCGTTTACAGATAGTAACCCCGGATCAGCTTTTCATGGATGAAGAAGTCGAAGCTCTCATCGTAAGAACTACAGAAGGAGAACTCACTATACTGAAGGATCATATAGATTTTGTTTCAAATCTTAAGATTCATGTAGCAGGAGTAAAACAGAAAGGGAAGATCAGAAAAGCTGCCATTGCAGGTGGGATACTCCAGAATGACAAAGGAGTTACAACCATAATTTCAACAGCGGCAGAGTGGTCCGACAAGATTGACCTTCAAAGAGCTGAAAGAGCAAGAGCTGAATCAGAGAAAAGGATGCAGATGCACAGAGACAATCTCAATGAACTGAAGATAGCTGAATACAGACTTAAAAAGGCAATAAATAGAATAAATGCCGTAAGGTAGATAACAGAAAGTATCTGATTCGATCAGATGCTTTTTTGTTTGCAGAAAAGACAAAATTGAAAATATTCAAAAAAATTTCTAAAATGCTATATAAAAATTAAATAATTGGGTATAATATTAAATTAAGTAGGAAACTAATTTTCTTATTTGTCAAACAGACAAGAGGTGCAACATGAAATATGCAATAATAGATATTGGCTCAAACAGCATAAGGCTCACTGTCTACAGGCACGATGAAGAAGATGGACAGGTATATATTCAGTTCAAGGACAAGGTTATGGCGGGGCTGGCCGGATATGTGGAAGATGGCGACCTCAGTGAAAAAGGCATCAGAAAAGCTTGTGATGCGCTGAAGATATACAGAAAGGTGCTTGGCAACCTTGCAATAGAAAATATTTATCCTTTTGCGACTGCCTCACTCAGAAACATAGGAAATGCCAGGGAAGTGCTTG
>RRZT011500898.1_pt1 | contig 14029 bp, 9 predicted proteins | sample 2165551 | NCBI WGS metagenome assembly RRZT01 (sample SAMN10456910, study PRJNA506462) | wastewater metagenome | biome: wastewater; feature: sludge; material: wastewater sludge; isolation source: wastewater sludge with Escherichia coli K12::gfp cells carrying plasmid... | place: USA: Moscow, Idaho ... | reverse complement strand
GGGGTCGGTGCGGCGAAAATACTCGCTCATCTCCCACGGCGTTTTCCCGCCGTGGCTCTCGTTGCCGCAGGACCAGATCAGGATGGCCGGGTGATTTTTGTCCCGTTCCAGCATGGCTTCGGCACGGGCAAGCACATTTTCCCGCCACTCCGGGCGGTCGCCGGGCAAAGTCCATTCGTCCGAGCCGTCGGCCCCCAGCTTCTGCCAGGTACCATGCGTTTCCAGATTCGTTTCCTCGATGACATACAGGCCGTACTCATCGCACAAAGAGAGGAAATACGAATCGTTGGGGTAATGGCTGGTGCGCACAGCGTTGACGTTGTGCGCCTTGAGATTTTTCACATCCCAGAGCATTTCTTCCCGGCTGACAGTGCGGCCGGTCTTGCAGCTCCACTCGTGGCGGTTGACCCCTTTGAACACGATGCGCTTGCCGTTCAGCAGTATCTGGCGGTCTTTCAGTTCAAACCTGCGCAGACCGACTTTCAGTCCGGTGCGCTCCACCAGTGTTTTCCCATTCAATAGGGCGATCTCTGCCTCATAAAGGGTCGGCTGTTCTGCGCTCCACAATTCCGGTTGTTCTACCTTAAAGGCAAAGGAAACATCCTGCACGTCCGGTTCCACATCCGGGTCGGCTTCGCCCTTGCCAAAGACCACGCCGCTGCCGTATTCGACCGGCTCGCCCACCTCAGCGGACTGCTGTTGCCCGTTGAACACCACCGACACCCGGCCCGCGCCGCTGACCTTGCAGTCGAACGTCACTTTCACGCTGGAAAAGTCCGGCGCAAAGTTCTGCCTGACGAACACATCTTCCAGATGAATCTCAGGTTTTGTGAACAACTCCACCGAGCGGAACAGACCGCTCATCCGCCAGAAATCCTGATCTTCCAGCCAGCTGCCGGAGCAGAAACGGTAAACCTGAATCGTCACCTCATTTTCGCCGGGCTGGACGGCTTCCGTCATATCAAATTCTGCCGGGGTAAAGGTATCCTCGGTATAGCCGATATAGACCCCGTTGCACCAGACAGCGGCGGCACTGTCAGCCCCGTTCAGGCGCAGATAGCAGTTTGCCCACTCTTCCGGCAGGGTGAAGCTGCGCTTGTATTCCCCGATGGGGTTATACTCCTGCGGGATCTGCCCGGGGTGCAGTTTTTCGTGGCCGTCCCAGGGGTACTGGGTGTTGACATAATGGGGCGTGCCGTAGGGCCGGCCCGGCTTTTGCAGGCTCTGCATCTGGATAATCCCCGGCACGGTCAGGGTATCCCAGTTTGAAAAAGGTGCTGTCAGATTCTCTGCGTAGCGGAACGCCCACTCACCATTCAAACTGACCGTCAACGGCATGGCCGGGCTGGTCTGGTCGGAAAAATACGCATGGGGCGGCAGGCGATTCTGCTGGAAGATCTCCGGGTCAGCCAACAGTGCCGGGATCATAGGATGATTCAATGGCATGATATGTTACCTCCAAGGGAGAAAATGACACAGACGAACCTTGAGTTACGCTGCGGGAAAATATTCAATAATTTTTGATATCCTGAATCCGTTCTTCCAGATGCAGATTCTTTTCCATTGTGGAATACACAGAGAATGCTGCTAACAGACTGGGGACCCATAATCCAGTGAGCAGAAACATAAACGCACATCGTGGAATCAAGAATGCTATCAGCAGCCAGTATCCAACCTGCACGATTGCAGAGAGGGCAGTCTGCGGTAGGAAGCCGAAGAACATCCGGATGCAATTGGACGACTTTTGAAAAATCGAGCCATAAAACAGTGCGTTCTGCATCCAGAAGTAGTTGCCCAGCGTCAAGAGAAGAACGGCATCCAGCAGCAGAATCAGCGCAAAGCTCAGGGAGATTTCTGTCATCTGCGGCAGCACGAATGCCGACCATGCAAGCAGTGCCCACAACACGGTAAACACGATGCCGGGAACAAGACTGCTTCGGAAGTTCTGCTTCCATGCCCGCTTGTAGGTGTGCCACCAGAATCCCGGCTCATCCCGCAAGGCACGCAGGATGGTATCGTACAGTCCGGTCAGAGCCGGACCCACCAGCCACCCGGCGGCGACCGCCGCCAGCAGGCACAGCGGCAGGCTGCCCAGCCAGAGGGCAATGCCTGCCAGAATTGCTGCCGGGACGCAGACTAACATCGCCAGTGCCCCGGACAGGAAAATGCCGTCCAGATCCCGGCTCAGAATTTCAAACAACCGCGCCAGCCCTTTTTTGCGGGGCGTATCCGGGTTGATTTCTGCACCTTCCGGCATAAAGTTCTGTTCAAACATCATTCTGCTTCCTCCATTGCGGTTCGTTTTACAGTTTTATTGTACCACAGTCAGAGAGAAAACGGGTTGTAGAGAAGAGGCTGCTTTTTTGGAGAAAAACGGCATCATTCCGGCTGCACCCCTGACCGGACGGTAATATTTTCAAAACTGACATTCCGGCAGTACTGCATCCGGATGTTTTGCTCCGGGCCGCCGTTGTCCTCTAACACCACATCCTTGAAGCAAATGTTCTTCACCTCATAGCCCGGCACATCAAAGCCCTTCAGCTCGATGGCAGGACAGGTGTGCCATACATGGTCGTGGTCAATGTATCGTCCAAGCAGCGTCACCCGATTATAGCGGAAATCTTCCAGCACAGGCGGCACAGGTGCACCGATGCCGTCATCGTTGTACCCGACCGAATGCACCATGACATGAGAGAGGGTGCAGTCCCGTACTTCCACATTCCGGACATAGCCGCCCCGCTTTTTCGTAACCTTGATCTCCAGCCCGGAGGTGGATACTGCCATATCACAGTCCCAGATCTTCACATCCTCCACACCGCCGCTCATCTCGCTTCCGATGCAGATACCGTGTCCGAAACCGCTGTGGCAGTCGAACACGCGGATGTGTTTCGTCGGGCGGTCGATGATATTCCCCTCCGGGTTCTTGCCGGACTTGATGGCAACGGCATCGTCTCCGGTAAAAAACTCGCAGGCGAAGATCGTACAGTTTGTGGAAGAATCCGGGTCCCAGCCGTCCCCGTTCCAGACACCATCCGACCGGATGGTACAGTGGTCGGTCACGATTTGGTCGGAGTAGACCATATGCAGATTCCAGCTTGCGCCGTTTGCAAATGTCAGCCCTTCCATCCAGATGTTCCGGCAGTTGCTCATGTTGACAAGTCTCGGCCGGACGCGCCCCGGAATCGTATCGGCATTTTCGCAGGTAGAAACAAGAGTGGCATTTTGGGCAAGGTAGTCCTTCAGCCTTTCCCGCTCGCTTGCAATGATGCGCTCTGCCAGCAGTTTTCCGCCGGATGCAATCGTTCCCTTGCCGCGCAGAATTACGTTTTCACAGTTTGGCCCGGCAGTATGGTCAAGCGTACCGAGGTTCAACAGGCTGCTGTAGCACTCCATCTCAGTGCCCTCAAAGCGGCTGGAAATGCGCGGCAGATAATCCTCTGGGTCTGCTGTGCCTTGCAGCACAGCTCCTTCTTCAAGGTAAAGTTCCATATTGCTGTGCAGACGCAATGTGCCTGTGCAGTAAACACCTGCCGGAAAATAGATTTGTTCACGCTCGCCGCAGTCGTCGATGGCTTTTTGCAGGGCGGCAGTATTCATGGCCTTTCCATCGCCCACAGCAGAATAAGGAGATGCAGTCACATCCAAACAGCGTTTGGTCGGTGTTGTCCGGATAGTCAATTCCCCAATGCTGCCGCTCCGCCACTGAACGAACAGCGAATAGGTCGTTTCCGGACGCAGATTCTCCAATGTACAGTGGGTCTTTTGGGTATGAGCAGCAGCGGCATCGTCCAGCAGGACGGTATAGGTTTCGACCGCACCGGCAGCGGCGGGCTTATCCCAGAACAAGGTAATGCTTGTATCGGTGCAGCAGGCGGTCAGGCCGTTCTGTGAAAAGAAATGGTTCGGCATAAAAGCTCTCCTTATAACAGACTCTGATAAGCTTCCAGATACCGCAGCCCCAATGTGCGCAGGGCTTCGGTGGTAAAGTGCAGTCCATCCGGGCGTGCTGTCAGGCCTTTTGCCGAGACTACGGCACACCGGGGCAGCTGCGCTGCCCACTCCGGCAGACGACGGTTGAATTCGTGCAGCAGTTCTGCGGGTGTTCCGTGAAAGCCGTTTTCCGGCCAGCCCAGTTCGCCCACCACGATGGGCAGATCGCCGAGTTCTTTCCGGAACGCCTGCATCGTGCGCTGAAACTGTTCGGGGTAGGCTTCCAGCTGTTCCGGTGCAAGGCAGTCGCTCTCACCCTGATGCCATAAAATCGCCGTAAGCGCAGAAGTACGCTGTGCCAGCCTTGCCTGAAACACGGCATGGTCAAACAGCACCTCGCCCGGCTGCCACTGGGAAATGCGGGTGCCGCCGTCTGCACATGGAATCAGGCCGATTTTTGCTCCGGTCTCTTTTTGCAGCTGCGCCGCAAAGCTGGCTGCAAGGTTTGCCCCGCTGCGGGGAACTGCCCCTTCCACCACGGCCCGGTCCACATTGATTGGTTCGCTCATCTCCTGCCAGCGGCCCATCCGCAGCATAAAGCAGTCCGGTGCAGTGATGGCGTTTTCCTTTGTCAGGTCGCCGCGCCCGGCCATGTTAGACTGCCCCACCAGCAGAAAAGAATGGATATCTGCTGCCGCTTCATGCAGCCCATCGTTGATCCATAATGCCATAACAAAACGCCTCCTGCGTGTTTTTTAACTCAGTATAGCACAAAAGCAGCCGACATTCACGAACGGCTGCTTCTATGCTGTGAAAATGATGAAGAAGGAGAAAACCAAGCAAAAAGTCTTGGGAGGAATACCGCTCCCACCTCCATCGGCGGCAGATGCCGGTGGCAATCAATGGATGCAGGTTGCACGATGCGGATTTCCTGTGGCTTCAGAATATCACATTCTGCCCGGTTCTGCCTGTACAAATCCGGCATTCTTCTTGAACCGGAGCGACATTCTGCGGGCAAATCTTGCAAATTATAATAAAGTATATTATTTTATAGGCAGGAGAAAATGGTGAAGGAGAGAGCAACTTGTATACACTGTTGATCGTGGACGATGAGGAGATCGAGCGTGAAGGAATGGCACAGTTCATACCGTGGGATTCCTATGAGATAAAGGTCGTTTCCACCGCTCGGAACGGTGCCGAGGGGTTGGAAAAAATCGCAAAATTCCGGCCTGACCTCGCCATCGTGGACATCAAGATGCCGGTGATGAACGGCATTGAGATGATCCGGCAGGCAAAGGAGCAGTACCCGGATATGACCTTTGTGGTGCTTTCCGGCTATGGTGACTACGAATTTACCAGTCAGGCCATGGAGCTGGGGGTGCGGCATTACATCCTCAAGCCCTGCGATGAATCCAAAATGATCCCGGTGCTGAACAAGGCGTTTGCGGAACTGGAAGAAGCCCGCAAAAAGAATGCACGCTCCGAAAAGCTGGAGACCGAAGCCCGGCTGCTGAAGCCCTATGCACGGGAGCAGCTGTTCCGGGATCTGCTGTTGGGAAAGGCGCAGGCATCTTCCGGCGCACGGCAGCTTGTGGACGAACTGGGCGGCGAACAGCGCATGGTCCTGCTGTTGGATTTCCGCCTCAAATGCGGATTCGACTCGCTGGAACGGTATGTCGTGGGCAATATGCTGGGCGACCTTTTGCCGGACGGCACCCTGCTCATGACCACCGGTGTGGACCGGGATGTTCTGGTTCTGGCAGATGCTATGGCGGAATCCAGTGTGGAAACAGCGGTTCAGGTGCTCAAAAAAGAATTCAAGCGGTTTGAAACGCTTCCAATGCTTTCTTCTGCCAGCCGGACAGGAACGCTTGCAGAGCTTTCCGTGCTGTTCCGGCAGGCGCAGGAGCTTTTGCAGCTGAACATGGATGAAAACGAGCCCGCCCTTCTGCGCCCTTCCCGGAATGCGGCATTGCCGGAAACGGTGAACGAGATCTTTGATCTGGAAGCACTGCGGCAGACCGGCAGCTATGAGGAGCTTTTGCAGGAGCTTGCGTTTTCCTTTGCCAAAATGGAGGCAAAGGACTATCGCCCGCAGCAGCGGCAAAAGCTCTGCGAGCTGGCGTGGAAGCTGCTGTTCGAGGACAAGGCTGCCCCGGAGGATTCGCTCCCGGCATGGGCAGATGCTCTGACCGCCGCATGGAACCACCCCCAGCCCGATGCTCGGAGCCGGGAGATCTTTCTTGCCATCTACGAAAACCTCCCGGAGCCGGAGTTCAGCTTGCAGACCATTGCACAGCAGCGGCTTTTCATGAGCGAAGATCACCTGCGGCGCATCTTCTCCCAGATGACCGGCAACCGGTTCTCGGCGTATCTGGAACACTGCCGCATCACACAGGCCCGGCGGCTGCTGGAATTTCAGCCGGATATGAAGATCAGCCGTCTGGCGGAACTGGTGGGCTACCCGCTGGACGGACAGTATTTTTCCAAAGTATTCCGTAAGATCTGCGGCGTGACACCGACGGAATACCGGAACCATCATTGAACAGGCTGCTTTTGAATGTCGGTTTTTTCCAAGAGAAAGACCGACATTTTCCATTTTGTTTTTGAAAAAAAGCGATACAATAAAAGCAACAAAAGGGTGCGTACCATACAGGGAGCGACGGCTCCCCCGTAACAGAAAACACGAAGGAAAATGGAGGAAATTCTCATGAAGATCTCTCGCAGAAACTTTCTGAAGGTCGCCGGTGCTGCCGGTGTGGCATCCGCACTGGCCGCCTGCGGCGGCGCATCCAGCTCCACCGCTGCTTCTTCTGCCGCATCCGGCAGCGCATCTGCCGTAAACGGCGATGTGACCATTCGCTTTACATGGTGGGGCGGCCAGACCCGTCACGACCTGACCCAGAAAGTGCTGGACAAGTACACCGAGCTGAACCCCAATGTGCATTTTGAGACCACCCCCTCCGGCTGGGATGGCTACTTTGAGAAGCTGGCTACCGACACAGCCACCGGCGGCATGGCTGATATCGTCCAGATGGACTATATGTACATCTCCACCTACGCCAAGAACGGCTCTCTGGCAGACCTGTCCTCTTATGCTTCGGACGGCACGCTGGATATTTCCAACGTGGACGATGCCCTGATCGATGCAGGCACCATTGGCGGCAAGATGGTGGGTATCCCGCTGTCCACCTCGCTGGTCTCCTTCATCTACAACCCCTCTGTGCTGGAAGAGGCCGGTGTCACCGCTCCTCAGAACGGCTGGACCTGGGACGACTTTGTTTCCATCTGCAAGACCGTCAAGGAAAAGACCGGCAAGTACGGCTTCGGCGGCTCTGCGTTCATCGACACCAACCTGCTGAACTACTGGGTGCGTGAGCATGGTGTCTCCCTGTTCGCAGAGGACAACAAGAGCCTGGGCTTTGATGATGTGCAGATCCTGACCGATTACTTCCAGCTTTGGAAAGAACTGATCGATGCCGGTGCCGCACCGAACCCCGATGAGTACGAGCAGATCGCGACCCTGGGCAATGACGCAAGCCCGGTCATCACCGGCGATGCAGCATTCCACCAGTCCTGGAACAACTTTGGCACCATCGGTGCAAATGCCGGCAACGACACGCTGGAGCTGCTGGTTCCCCCGGTGAAGAAGGCCGGAGAGAAAGCTCTTTGGTACAAGCCCGGCATGTTCTTCTCCGTGTCCGAGACTTCCAAGGTCAAGGATGCTGCTGCCGCTTTCATCAGCTGGTTCCTGAACAGCGACGAAGCCAACGACATCATGCTGGGCGAGCGCGGCACTCCCTCCGCAAGCAACTCCCGTGATCATCTGACCAGCAGCGGCGCGCTGACCCAGAAGCAGGTTGAAATGTTCGACTTCGTTTCCGATGCCGCTGATTACTGCGGCGATACCCCGGCACCGGACCCCTCCGGTATTTCCGAGATCAACACCCAGTTCAAGAACATTGCCTACAGCGTGTTCTACGGTCAGGCCACTCCCGCCGAGGCTGCACAGCAGTTCTATGACGAGGCCAACAACATCCTCGCCACCAACAACTAATGAAACCATGCGGGAGGGGTCACTCCACAGACCCCTCCCGCCTTTTTGTGAAAAGGAGGCCTCGCTGTGTCAAACACAAAAGCTGTTGCGCTGAAAAAGCACAATTTTGGCGATGATACCAAAGTCGGCTATCTGCTGCTGGCTCCGTGGCTGTTTGGATTCATCTTCATGTATGTGATCCCGGCTGCGATGTCCATCTACTATTCCTTTACGGATTATAACCTGCTGTCCGCCCCCAACTGGGTCGGACTGAAAAACTATATCACTATTTTTACAACCGATAAGACCTTTCGCAAGGCGTTGGTCGTTACGTTCAGCTATGTCTTTATCATGGTGCCGCTCCGTCTGGCCTTTGCGCTGTTCGTGGCAACGTTGCTGAACAAAAAGCACATGGGCATGGCGTTTTATCGTGTTCTGTATTACATCCCGTCCATCGTCGGCGGCTCTATCGCTGTTTCCGTGGTCTGGAAGCAGATTTTCGGCAACAAGGGTGTTCTTATGAGCCTGCTGTCTGCCATTGGCATCGAACAGAAATTCTCCCTGCTGGGCAACCCCAAAACTGCTCTGTTCGTCATCGTCCTGATGGGTGTGTGGCAGTTCGGTTCCTGTATGCTGGTGTTCCTCTCCGGGCTGAAGCAGATTCCGAATTCCCTGTATGAATCTGCTTCGCTGGATGGTGCTTCCAAGATGCAGCAATTCTGGAAAATCACCATGCCGATGCTGACCCCGACTATCTTCTTCAACCTCATCCAGCAGATCATCAACGGTTTCCGCGTCTTTACCGAGAGTTACGTTATCACGGATGGCGGCCCCATGAACAGCACTCTGACCTATGTGCTGTACCTGTACCGCTCGGCATTTGCAAACTTCCACATGGGTTACTCCTGCGCACTGGCATGGATTCTGGTTGCCATCATCGGAGTTATGACCCTGATCCTGTTCAAGAGCCAGAACAGCTGGGTTCATTACGAAGGGTAAGGAGAAAGAAAAATGGTTGGTCAGAAAAGTACAAAGGCACAATCCGTGTTCTTCCACATTTTTTCCTGTGTTCTGGGCTTTATCATGGTGTATCCGCTGCTGTGGCTGCTGATGAGCTCTTTCAAGTCCAACGACACCATGTTCCACAACGCATGGTCGCTCATCCCGGAAAAGTGGGATATTCTCACAAACTACCTTTCCGGCTGGAAGGGTATCGCGGGCATTCCGTTCTGGCGGTTTACATTGAACAGCGTCATCGTTACTGTGGTCTCGGTTGCAGGCACTATCTTCTGTTCCCTGCTCGCCGCCTATGCGGTTTCCCGCCTGAAATTCAAGGGTGCAAACTTCTGGTTCGGCTGCATCGTCATGACTATGATGATTCCTTCGCAGGTCATGGTAGTGCCCCAGTACATCATCCTGAAAAAGCTGGGACTTTCCGATACGCTGGTTTCTATGACCCTGCCGTGGGTGTTCGGCTACGGCTTCTTCATCTTCCTCATCGCCCAGTATATGCGCGGCATTCCCCGTGATCTGGACGAGGCTGCCATGCTGGACGGCTGTTCCAAGCCCGGCATCCTGTTCAAAATTATGATTCCCATCGTCAAGCCCGCCATCGTGACCGCAGCCATCTTCGCCTTCTACTGGATCTGGCAGGACTTCTTCCAGCCGCTGATCTTCGTTTCCAGCCCGAAGAATTATACCATCCCGCTGGCACTGAAGCTCTACACCGACCCCAATATCTACAACAACTACGGCGGTCTGTTCGCTATGTCGGTGCTGTCGTTGCTGCCGGTCATCATCGTGTTCATCCTGTTCCAGAAATATATCGTTGAAGGTATCGCCACTGACGGCATCAAGGGTTAAGTTCATTCATCAAGGCACTGTGCGGCGCGTACAGTGCCTTTTTTCAAAAGAGAGGTTTTTGTGTATGATTCTCAACCGGAATAGTCAGATCGTTGCTACGGAGCCGCCAAAGCCCGTACAGTATGCCATCTCTGCCTTGCAGAGAGATAAGAAAGCTGTATTCACAGAGACCGGAATGCCCGGCGGCGATATCGTTCTTGCAAAGGATAGTGACCTTCCGCCGGAGTGTTTCTGCCTGCAGGTGCATGAGGACAGACTGATGCTGACCGCCGCCGATGCCCTCGGCTTTGTATACGGTCTGTTTGAAATCAGTCGCCGTTTTCTGGGTGTGCAGCCCTTCTGGTTCTGGAACGATCAGAAATTTATCCAGACCGATGGCGTGACTGTGCCGCAGAATTTCACATATGAAAGCAAGCCCGCACGGGTACGGTACCGCGGCTGGTTCGTCAACGATGAAACTCTGATTTCCCACTGGAAGGTGGAACGCCGCAGCGAGATGCCCTTTGTGATGGTCTTTGAGACGCTGCTGCGGCTGGGCGGCAATCTGGTGATTCCCGGCACGGGCAAAAACGGCCACCGCTACCATGATCTTGCAGCGGATATGGGCCTCATCATCACCCACCACCATGCCGAGCCGCTGGGAGCCGAAATGTTTGTGCAGGCGTACCCGGAGCTGGAACCAAAGTTCAGTCTCTACCCGGAAAAGTTCCGCGCGCTCTGGCAGCAGGCCATTGACCGGCAAAAAAATACACCCACCGTCTGGAACATCGGGTTCCGGGGGCAGGGCGATAAACCCTTCTGGGAGGACGACCCCCAGTACGACACCCCGGAAAAGCGGGGCGCACTGATTTCCTCCCTCATCCGGGAACAGTATGATCTGGTCAAGCACAGCGACCCGCATGCCGTCTGCTGCACCAATCTGTATGGGGAGACTATGGAACTGTACCAGCAGGGCTGCCTTGATCTGCCGGACGAGGTGATCAAAATCTGGGCAGACAATGGTTTCGGCAAGATGGTCAGCCGCCGTCAGGGTAACAGCAATCCGCGTGTGAAAGCACTGCCTCCGCAGGGCGATACCGGTGCGCATGGTCTGTATTATCACGCATCCTTTTATGATTTGCAGGCGGCAAGTCACATTACCATGCTGCCCAACAGCACGGAGTTTGTCTGCGAGGAGCTGACCAATGCTCTCCGTCACGGTGTGGACGATTATTGGCTCATCAACTGCTCCAACGTCAAACCCCATGCATATCTGCTGGATTATATCGCCCAGCTCTGGCAGAACGGCACCGCCGACCCGGAGGGACACTGCATCGCTTATGCACAGGCTTACTACGGCAAAGCCAATGCCCTGCCCGTGGCAAAATGCCTTGCCGGATATGCGGACCATGCCGTATCGTACGGGGAACACCCGGACGACCATGCAGGTGATCAATTTTACAACCATGTGCCCAGGATGCTTATTACCCAGTTCCTCCGTGACCGCACCCAGCCCAGCGAGGACCTGAACTGGCTATGTGACCGTCCGGCTCTGAGCGGGCAGGCAGCATGGTGCGGTGAAAAATTCCGAGAAGCCATGCAAAACTATGAGCAGTATCTTCGCCAATGCGAAGCTACTGCTGCCACTCTGACTGGTGCCGCACGGACACTTTTTCAGGATACGCTTTTGATGCAGGCACAGCTCTACACATTCTGGGCAGAGGGCGGCGAGGACGTATGCGCAGCACTGGAGGCCGGTTTCGTGGGCGACTGGAAGCATTGCTTCTATCAGGCAGGCCGGGCAAAAAATGCCTACACTGCCGCAAATGCTGCCATGCGGAACCGGGAACATGGAAAATGGATTGACTTTTACGCCAACGAGTGTCAAACTGATGTTAAACAGTCGGCACAGCTTTGTGGTTACCTGATGAGCTTTGCACGTACAATGGGCGAAGGCCCGCATTTTTACGAATGGATGCGGGAGTTTAACGACAGCGAAGCGGACCGCCGTGTGATGCTGATCCTGAACACGGACAATCACCCGGATGATGACACCCTTTGGCGGCTTATGGAGCAGCACTGGGGGCAGTAAACGAAATGTGAGGAAAGGCCATGTTCCACCGAGCCAAAAAACAGTTTCTTGATTTACCGCTGGCACAGAAATTTGTCGGTATCTTTGCGGTACTGACCCTGCTCAGCGGTGCGCTGATGATCGGCGCACTGCATTTGGGACTTTCAGTCTTTGAGGAAAAGTTCTATGAGAAATCCCTGCAGGAACTGGATTTTTTCGTGCAGAAGGTGGACGATGATATTCAGGGCATTGACACCCTGACCCGCAGCATCGCCGTGGATTCCACGATTCAGCAGCAGATGAACGCCCTTTCAAACGCAGACCCGGAGACAGCAAATTACTATTATCTGCTCACAGGCATCCGCCCGCTCCTGCTGGAAAAAATCTATCAGGACGGGCAAATCAGCAGCCTGCAATATACCGATCTGTATGGACATACACTGACCATCGGGCAGGATATGCCCGACCCCGGTGCGGCCCGGTTGACCGCCCTTGAAATGTCGCTGAACCAGACCCCCGGCGGCTTTACACTGGTGTCATCCGACAGTGCAGACTATCCGTACATCCTCTGTGGGCGGAGAATCTTGCGCAGTCAGGACATGAGCCTGAAAAAACTGGGCACCGTTGTGGTAGCACTGAATGTCGGGAAATTGCTGGACAATGAGATTCACCGCCTTTCCAGCAAACCATCTGAACTGTATCTGTACAATTGTCAGACGCTGGTTTATCACAGCGGTAAGGCGGCGGATGCCGTTGTGCTGCCGGACAGCGCACAGGGTTATAAGATCCAGACCTTGAGCGGCAAGAAAAAATTCATCTGCTGGCAAACCAGTTCACTTACTGGACTTCGGCTATGCAGTGTATTTGACTACCATGAAATCTATGGCCAAATCAATGCGGCTCGAAATGCCCTGATATTCGGTGAATGTGCGATTCTGCTTCTGTTTGCATGGGTGCTTCTGCATATGGCGCGCCTTGTCACAAAGCCAATCCATACTCTGGGCGAAGCGGTGCAGACGGTTGACCAGCAGGAGGGTAACTTTGCAGCAGCCCGCGCCCTGTTGCCGAAAGACATCTCGGCAGATGAAATTGGCACATTGACAAAAGAATTTGATTCCATGCTGGGCAAGATCGACACACTGATCCATGAGAATTACGAAAAACAGATTCTCCTGCAGGAAACCCGGTATAAGATGCTGCAGGCACAGATCAACCCGCACTTCTTATACAACACCCTCGGAACGCTGAACTGGCTGGTCAAAGCAGGCAACCGGGAAGATGCCTGTAAGATGATCGTCAGTCTGGGCGACATTCTCCGTGCCGCCCTCAGCCCGCGCCAGAATTCTACCGCGGCAGCAGATGTACAGCTGGCAGGCAGTTACATCGCCATTCAGCAACTTCGCTATAAGAGCCGTGCGGAGTTTACGCTGACGGCATCCGGTGAACTGGAGCAATGGTCCTTGCCGCACTTTACCTTGCAGCCGCTTGTAGAAAACGCAATCCATTATGGCGTGGAGGACAGTGATGAAGTTTGCAAAATCGATGTGATCGTGCAAGCAGAGGATGATACCTTGACATTGATTGTTCACAATACTGGAAAGCCTGTCAAACCAGAGAAGCTAACTAAGATACGAACCTTCACAGTCAAACCGCAGGGACACGGCATTGGCTTGAAAAACATCTACGAGCGGCTGTCTATGCTTTACAAGGCCTTTGGGTTTGATTTTGACAGTGATGAATCCGGCACGACGGTCAAAATTGTACTGAAGCAGGAAAATCTGGCCGTTTCGGAAGATATTAGTGATACTTCTACCGCTTTACCGCAATAAATTTCGCAAAACAATATTGACGCACCTACACTTTCATGATACCCTTTATTCCAAATCCTGCTGACAAAAGTGGTGGTTCTCACCGTGATAACCACCACTTTCAGTGGACGATTGCCCAGAAAGAACGTACCGCCCGCAACACACCCGATTCATTTTGCCGCCGATTCACCCGACAAAATCATCGCTGCGCTGCGTGGGCGGTATTTTTCTTTTATGGGAAACGCACCTTGAAAATTTCATGAGCCGACCGGACGTGATACCGACTTTTCGTCAGCGCCGCTGCCTAAACAGGGGCAGGAACTTCGTTCGGAGCAAACGGCG
>RRZT011897109.1_pt1 | contig 14031 bp, 11 predicted proteins | sample 2165551 | NCBI WGS metagenome assembly RRZT01 (sample SAMN10456910, study PRJNA506462) | wastewater metagenome | biome: wastewater; feature: sludge; material: wastewater sludge; isolation source: wastewater sludge with Escherichia coli K12::gfp cells carrying plasmid... | place: USA: Moscow, Idaho... | reverse complement strand
GGGGTCGACGTCGCGTCGGTGCTCGTGCGTGAGGTCGACGCCTCGGGTGCACCGGTCGCCGGAGCGACGACACGTCTCGTGTGGTCGGTGCGGCTGACGGCCGACGCCCAGGACGGGACGGTCGACGGTCTCGTCGCGTCGCTCAGCCCGACGCCGTTGCGCAGCGCAGGCACGAAGATCACCCTGCGTGCAGGGTTGCGCGCAGGCCTCGACTGACCGCCCCTCAGGGACCCTCGACGAACCCGGGGTCGATCTCCTCGGGGCTGCGCCCGAGCATGTGCGCGACCTGCTCGACGACGACCGTCCGCACGATCTCGGCGATCTCCTCGCGGTCCACGGCACGCTCCTCGACCGGGCGCCGGTAGACGACGATGCGGTGCGCGAGCGGCCCGTCGGCGGGGAAGTAGCGGCCCATCGGCACACCGCGGCTGTGCTCCCACGGCGCCGGGTCCGACGGCGGCACGTCCTCGACCGCGAACTCGGTCCCCACGAGCTGCTTCGCCCAGGAGCGCTCGAGCCGCTCGACGGTCGCGAGGACCAGCTCGTCGAACCGCTCGGCCCGGGTGCGCGCCGCAGGCAGGTGCGGCGGGATGAGGGGGCCACGCAGGCCGCGCCCGCGGCGGTCGCGGCGGCGCACGCCTGCAGGGGGCACCGGGAGGCTGGGCCACCCCGAGCTGTACGCGGCCGGGAAGTCGCCCTCGGGTGCCTGCGGCGTGCGGCGGCGTCTGTCGGGCATGGCTCCAGGATAGGCGTCGCGCGCGGTCGTCGCGGCGTGGGAGGTCATCAGAGGGTCCCAGGACGACGTAGCATCGACCATTGTGAGAAGCGTCCGTCAGTGTTCCCGAACCGCGTGCCTGCGCCCCGCCGTGGCGACGCTGACGTACGTGTACTCCGACTCGACCGCGGTCCTCGGCCCGCTCGCCACGAACGCCGAGCCGCACAGCTACGACCTGTGCGCCGAGCATGCGGAGCGGTTGACCGCCCCGCGCGGCTGGGAGGTCGTGCGGCTCGAGACCGACTTCGTCGAGGCCGGTCCCTCGCCCGACGACCTGCTCGCGCTCGCGGACGCTGTCCGTGAGGCCGGCCGGACCCCGTCGCCGCGTGGCCGCCACATGGCGCTGCCGGAGCCGGTCCAGGTGGGCGAGGTCGCCCGCAAGGGGCACCTTCGCGTGCTGCGCGGAGAAGGCTGAGCGGGGCGGTAGCTCGATGGCGCGCGGCACACCGGGAGAGCGGCCTGCCACGGGCGGGCCCGCGGAGAGCGCGAGCGCCCCGCGCGGGCGCCGGCGCTCCGCCAAGACCCCCGACGTGGCGCCGCTCGGCTCGCTGAGCCAGTCCGCCCCCGTCCCTGTCGGCACGCGCGGTTGCGCTTCGTGCGGCTCGCGCGACCTCACGCGGGTGCCCCTGCGTCTGACGGACGGTTCCGAGGTCGTCTTCGTCTCGTGCCACGACTGCGAGTCGCGCGGCTGGGTCGACACCGAGGGCGCTCCTGTGGCTGACGAGTACGTCCACGCGCGCTCGGGGCGCAAGTCCTGACCTTGCGCCTGGCGACCGTGACCCGCCCTGCTGCGGCTAGGGTTGTCAGGTGAGCAGCGTGCCGAGAGACCTCTCCTCCGTCGTGACCGCCTACGACGTCCGCGGCCACGTACCCGGACAGCTCGACGCGACCGTCGCCGCAGCGCTCGGCGCCGCGTTCGCGACGACCGTCGTCCTCCCCGAGGCGCCGAGCGGCGAGAAGCCGCGCGTCGTCGTCGGCTACGACATGCGCCGCTCGGGCCCCGCGCTCGCCGACGCGTACGCGGGTGCGCTGACGGCCGCGGGGATCGACGTCGAGATCATCGGCCCGTGCTCGACCGACATGCTCTACCACGCGTCCGGCGTGGCGGGGATACCGGGGACGATGGTCACGGCGAGCCGTGAGCCCCTCGACCTCAACGGCTTCAAGCTGTGCCGAGCCGGCGCCCGCCCTGTCGGGCGGGGCAGCGGTCTCGAGGAGCTGCAGGCTGTCGCCGAGGGTGTCCTCGCCGGGGACCCTGCGCCCACGGCGGACGTTCCGGGCGACGTGACGCGTCGCAGCACGCTGACCGGGTATGCGACCTTCCTGCGCGCGCTCGTCGACGTCGAGCACGTCCGGCCGTTGCGCGTCGTCGTCGATGCCGGGCACGGCATGGCGGGCCTGACGGTCCCGGCCGTGCTCGGTCGCGCGGCGGACCTGCCGAGGGTGCCCATCAAGGTGCTGCCGCTGCGCCTCGAGCACGACGGGGATCCTGACCGGCCCGTGAACGACCCGTCGGCCGAGGGCGGTCTCGCCGCGCTGTGCGAGGAGGTCGTCGCCGAGGGGGCCGACATCGGGCTGGCGTTCGACGCCGACGCGGACCGCGTGATCGTCGTCGACGAGAACGGCGTCCCGGTGAGCGCGTCCGCGCTCACCGCGCTCATCGGGCTGCGGCTCGTCGCACGCGAGAGCATGGAACGTCGCACCGCGACCGTCATCCACGACCTCGTGACGTCGCGTGTCGTCCCGGACCTCGTCTCGGCGACGGGTGCCACGGCCGTGCGCACGCGCGTCGGCCACTCGTACGTGAAGGCCGAGATGTCCGCGCACGACGCCGTCTTCGGCGGAGAGCACTCCGCGCACTACTACTTCCGCGACTTCTTCTTCGCGGACACCGGCATGCTCGCGGCGCTGCACGTGCTCGCCGCCCTCGGCAGCCAGCCCCACCCGATGTCTGCGCTCGCCGAGATGTACGAGCCGTACAGCGCGGACGCGATCGACCTGCCGATGACACCCGAGCAGATGGCGCGGGCGAACGAGCGCGTGGTCGACGCGTACGTGCACGAGCGTGGCGCGGGCGACGTCGAGGTCGACGAGCTCGACGGCCTCTCCGTCTCCCACTGGGCCTCGATGCCCCAGTGGTGGTTCAACCTGAGGCCTGCGAACACGGAGCCCGTTCTCCGGTTCGTGGTCGAGGCGGCCGACGAGGACATGCTGACCAAGGTGCGCGACGACGTGCTGACGCTCCTGCGCGCGCAGGACTGACCGGAGGAACGATGAACCAGCCCCAGACCCCCGCCCCTCTCTCCGTCGAGCCCTGGGTCCGCGACATCCTGCGCTGCCCCGTGACGGGCGCGACGCTCGTCGACGGCGTCGGCCCGGGCGGTGAGCCTGAGCTGCACTCGACGGACGCCGAGCGCCCGCTCGCGTACCCCGTGCGCGACGGCATCCCGGTCCTCCTCGAGGACGACGCGCGCCCCCTCTGACGTACTCACCAGCCCGGCGTCTTGCCGGGCTGGTGAGCCGCCGCGCGCCGTGCGCCGTCACGGCTTTACACTGATCCGCGCCCGAGCAGCCGCTCGGGCGCGGGAGACAGTCAGTCGGGAGGCACCGTGGCGCACGGTGGAGGAAACAAGGCGATCATCGCGGCGCTCGCCGCCAACCTGGGCATCGCCGTGACGAAGTTCGTGGCGTACCTGCTCACGCACTCGTCGTCGATGCTCGCCGAGTCCGTGCACTCGCTCGCCGACTCCGGCAACCAAGCCCTGCTGCTGCTCGGCGGCAAGCGCGCCCGCCGTGAGGCCACCCCCGAGCACCCGTTCGGCTATGGGCGCATGCGCTACGTGTACGCGTTCCTCGTCTCGATCATCCTGTTCACGCTCGGTGGGCTGTTCGCCCTCTACGAGGCGTACCACAAGTGGCACGACCCGCACCCGATCGAGTCGTGGCACTGGGTCCCGATCGTCGTGCTCGTCGCAGCGATCGGCATGGAGAGCTTCTCCTTCCGCACCGCCGTCCTCGAGTCCAACCCGCTGCGTGGCTCACGCTCGTGGTGGCAGTTCATCCGGACCGCGAAGGCGCCCGAGCTGCCCGTCGTGCTCCTCGAGGACTTCGGTGCGCTGGTCGGCCTCATCCTTGCCCTCGTCGGCGTGAGCATGACCCTCGTGACCGACAACGGCTTGTGGGACGCGGCGGGCACCGCCTCGATCGGGGTGCTGCTCATCGTCATCGCGGTCGTGCTCGCCCTCGAGATCAAGTCGCTCCTGGTGGGCGAGGCAGCCTCGCCTGAGCACGTCACCGCCGTGCGCACGTCGCTCATCGGTGAGGGCGTCGTCTCGGTCATCCACCTGCGCACGATGCACCTCGGACCGGAGGAGATCCTCGTCGCGGCGAAGATCGAGGTCGACGCCGCAGAGACCGCCGCCGAGGTGGCCCACGCGATCGACGCGGCCGAGAACCGCGTGCGCGCGGCTCTCCCCGGGATCGAGGCGACGGTCTATCTGGAGCCTGACCTGCGCCGCGCGCTCGCGTCCTGACGCTCGGCGCGGGCCCGGGCGGGGTCGACGAGCATGTGCACGAGCGGCGGCTCGACGAGCCAGCGCGTCGCGGCGACCACGGGTGGAGACGCGAGCAGGAGCGTCATCGCGACCGCGATCAGCGGGAGGACGACGCCGACGAAAGGCGCGGTTCCCCAGAGGTCCGGCCAGTCGAGGTGCCTCACGCAGTTGATGAGGACCGCGTGGAGGAGGTAGACGTACATCGTCTGCTGCCCCACGTACGTCCACCACTGTCGTGTCGCCGGGGCGAGGGCGAGGACGGCCACCGTTCCCACAGCCCCGGTCGCGAGCACGAGCACCCGGACCGCGATCCCCCCAGCGGGGGACAAGCCCATGGCGTCGTAGCTCAGGTCGAGCGTGAACAGCCCCTTCCTGAGGTCGTCACGCAGCAGGACGACCGCGGCCAGGCCCGCGACGAGGACCGCTGCACCGAGCCAACGTGCGGTGCGTGCGCGCAGGAGCGCGAGGTGGTGGGGCTTGACCACCATCCCCGCGACGAAGAACGGCAGGAACGAGAAGAAGCGCGCGAGCGTCATCGTCTGGTTCAGGTTGTCCATCAGCGGCATGAGGACGGCCAGCAGGATCGCTGTCAGGAGGGGCCAGCGCAGGATCTGCAGGACCGGGGTGACGAGACGCCACATCGCGAGAGCGAGCAGGAACCACAGCGTCCAGGTCGGCTTGAGGTACTGCACGGGGAAGCCGCCGTCGACCGTGACGAAGCGGATGAGCGCGTGGACCGTCTGGAAGATCACGTACGGCACGAGCAGGCCGCTGACGATGCGAGCGACCTGGTGGGGAGCCCCGCGGTACGAGCGTGCGAGGTAGCCGCTGACGAAGACGAAGGCCGGCATGTGGAAGCTGTAGATCCACACCGAGAGCACCTTCGCGAAGGGTCCCGGTACCTGCGACAGGAGATGGCCCAGCACGACGAGCACGATGAGGATCGCGCGGGCGTTGTCGAGGACGAGGTCTCGACCCGCCGACGAGCCGGACGCAGCCGGGCCGGACACGACCGGGGCGCCCCCGGCTTGCTCGTTGCTCGGCGTCGTCGGAGCGGGAGGAGGAGAGATCACCGGACGACGCTAGCAAGGGTCCAGCGCCCGTGCGCGCTGTCGTGCCGACTTGCCGCCTCCGAACTGCCGACCGATGGTTGAGACATGGCCGACCCGCACCGCCATCGTCCTTCCGTACCGGCCAGCGCCGCCGATGGGAGGGACATGATCCATCGCCTCGAGCCGCCCGCCGTCACGGCCACGGCCGCTCCCCGGGCACGGGCCGTGACCGTCCGGCGCGCGCTCGCGGCCCTCGTCGCGGCCGTCGTCTCCCTCCCTGCAGGCACCGCCGTCGCGACCGCCCACGGCCCGGCTCCGGTCGGGTCGCAGGTCACCGCCTCGCGCGCGGAGACGTCGCTGTCGCTCAGCGTGAGCCACGACGTCGCGCGCAAGCACGAGGCCGTGTGGGCCACGGGCACGGCGTCCGCAGCGGGAGCGGCCCTCCGCGACCAGAAGGTCACCGTCCAGGTCCGGCCCGCGTCAGGCGGGTCGTGGACCTCGGTCGGCAGCGCGCGGACCAGCACGACGGGGCGCTACAGCGTGGCGCTGCGCGTGCCGGGAACGGTCCAGGTGCGAGCCAAGGTCGCGGCGACCGGCTCGACCGAGGCGGCCCGGTCACAGGTGCGTGAGGTCGCGACCGTGACCTCCGACCGGACGCTCGGCGCTCGGCGAGCCGCGCTGGCCTCGCGCGCCGGGGAGTGGACCTCAGGGACGAAGAAGCTGACCAAGAAGCAGCGGACGGCGACGAGGGTCAAGGGGCTCAAGGCCGTGCGCTACCGCGCCGTCGAGAAGGGGCTTCTCGTCGAGACGCGGACGACGAAGGAGACCCGCACGTGGCGCGTCGCGGGCAAGATCCTGACGGCCTACCGTGCCGCCGGCGGACCGACGGGACGCTACGGCGTCCCGGTGGGTGATGCGCGCTGCGGCCTGATGTCGGGTGGGTGCGTGCAGCAGTTCTCGCGCGGCGTCCTCTATTCCTCGTCAGCGAAGAAGAAGGCAACCGGCACGGATGTGCGCGGGGCCCGCGGTGAGGTCGCTGCGGCAGCCGCCTCGCAGCTGGGCTACGCCAGACGAACGACCAACTCGCAGGTGCAGCACACCAAGTTCAACACCTGGATGGGCTCGACCCGGCCCTGGTGCTCGATCTTCATGTCGTGGTCCTTCGCAGCGAGCGGCCACCGCAGCACCGTGCCGCAGGCCACGAGCTACACGAAGTTCCGCGCGGAGGTGCGTCGCACGATGCCCACGGGACGCACCCCGCAGGTCGGCGCGCTCGCGTTCATCGACACACGCCCACCGGCCGACGACAACCATGTCGCGCTCGTCGTCGCGCGCAAGGGCAAGAACGTCACGATCATCGAAGGCAACATGGGCGCCGGATGGGGCAAGCGGGGCGTCGTCACCCGGACGATCCGAGCCTCGAGCGTCATCTTCTACGCCTACCCCTCCTACTGAGCCCCACCCCGGACGGGAGCGGCCCGGGCCGCGCCCCTGAACCCCCCGATTGCGAGCCCATGCAGACACCTCGCCGTACCCTCACGACCCTGGCCGCCGCTGTCGCGCTCACCCTCGCCGTACCGGGAGCCGCGCACGCGGCACCCGCCCCGAGCGTCGCCGTGGAGGTGGTCACCACCCCGGTGGTCGCCTCCCCGAAGCCGACGGCGCGGTCGGCGTCGCGGATCTCCCTCAAGGCGAGCCAGTCGTCCGTGCGCAAGGGCGAGCTGGTGTGGCTCTCCGGCAAGGTCACCGGCGCAAAGCCGCACGGCCGGAAGGTCGTCGTCGAGCGCCGCAAGGCAGGTGGCGCATGGAAGAGGTACACGACCGCGACGACGAGCCGCGCCGGCTCGTTCTCCCAGTCCGTCCGTCCCACCGGCGTCTACCAGTACCGGGCGCGCGTCACCGCGACGAGCAAGGCGACCGCGGCAGCGAGCCCTGCACTCCGGGTCACGTTCTCGACAGGGAAGCGGACGCTCGCACAGCGTGCCGCTGTGATCGGCTCCGCGCGGCTGGGCGCGCCCGTCGCCGGCGTCGCAGCCCTGACCGGGTCGCAGGCTCAGGCGACGAGGGCCACGAAGGTCACCCGTGTGCAGCACCGCCAGTACGCCAAGGGCATGCTCGTCACCGTGGAGCGCGGCTCGACCGTGCGGACCTGGCTCGTCGCCGGCAAGATCCTCACGGCCTACCGCGCTCAGGGTGGACCCACAGGCAGGCTCGGCGTCCCGGTCGCCGACCCCAAGTGCGGACTCGTCGACAACGGCTGCGTCCAGAGGTTCAGCCGCGGCACGGTCTACTCGAGCAAGGCCCACGCCCGGGCCTCGGTGACGACCGTGACCGGCGCCGAGGGAGAGGTCGTGGCCGCCGCCCGGTCCCACGTGGGTTACCGGAAGAAGTACGCGAAGCAGAGCGTGCAGCACACGAAGTTCAACACGTGGATGGGCTCGACCGGCGCGTGGTGCAGCTTCTACCAGTCGTGGGCGTCGGCGGCGGCGGGCAGGGGATCGACGATCCCCAAGATCGCGAAGTTCTCCACGTTCCGTGACACGGTCACGTCGCGCATGAAGACGGGCTCGAAGCCCAAGGTCGGTGCGCTCGTCTTCTTCAACACGTACCCGCCGGCGGGGGTCGCGACCCACGTCGGCCTCGTCACCGCAGTCAAGCCCGGGAAGATCACCGTCATCGACGGGAACACCCTCGGCAACCTGCCCGCAGGGACCCGCGGGGTCCTCGAGCGGACCTGGCCCGAGTCGCGCGCGCTGTACTACGCGTACCCCTCGTACTGAGCCGGCCGGCCCAGGGTGGTTACCCCCGATCAGGTCGGGGTGCCGCCCGAGGTCAGTCGGGACGTGTCGTGGGTCGTGTGCGCGCCGCGGAGCAGACCGTTCCAGAACCCGGCGCCCCACGCGAGGTGCACGGACGGGAAGACGACGAGTGACCTGAGCCGGTCACCGAGCGTGCGCCCCCCCGCGGAGCTTGCGACGACCGCGAGCAGCGCGATCACGTAGAGCGCTGCGCCGGCCCCGAGCGCCGCGCTGATCCATGGCCACGCGCCGCCGAGGCTCGCGAGGCCCGTGACCGCGCCGACGACGACGGTCAGCGCGAGCCAGGCGACGAGCGCGGGCGGCACGAAGTAGCGCAGCCCGTTGCGCGACCCGAGGCGTCGAGCGAGCTCGCCGCGCCACGACCCGGTCGCGAAGAACTGGCGGACAAGCTGGCCCCACGTCTCGCGGGGACGGTAGGTCACGGCGAGGCGCGGGTCGAACCACACCGTGTAGCCCGCCGCACGGATGCGCAGGTTGAGCTCCCAGTCCTCACCGCGCCGCACCGACTCGTCGTACAGGCCGACCTCGTCGAGCACCGCGCGGCGGAACACTCCGAGGTAGGCGGACTCTGACGGGCCTTCGTCGCCGCCCACGTGGTAGCTCGGACCTCCGAGACCGAACCGGCTCGTGTACGTGCGCGCGACCGCGCTCTGGAACGGCGAGAGGCCCTCAGCCTTCATGACACCGCCGACGTTCGCCGCGCGGGTGCGGGCGAGCGTCTCGAGCGCCTGCCTCGTGTAACCCTGGGGCAGCACGGAGTGCGCGTCCACGCGGACGACCGTGGGGTACCTGCTCGCCCGGATCGCCAGGTTGAGGCCCACGGGGATGTGCGTCCGGGGGTTGTCGACGAGGACGACACGCTCGTCGTCGGCGGCGATGCGCCGGGCGAGCTCGGTCGTCCCGTCGTTCGACGGGCCGAGCGCGAGCACCACCTCGCACGGCTCGGAGGTCTCCTGCTCGAGGATCGAGCGCACCGCCGGCTCGAGGTACCGGACCTCGTTGAGGACCGGCATGACGTAGCTGACTCCGGCCCCGGGAGGGGGGACGTCGGCGGGGCGGGACGCGGGCGCAGGAGAGGACATGGTGCCTTCTGGTCGGGAGCGGCGATGTGCTGCCCCGATGATGGCAGATCCGCCGGGAACCCGGCTGATAGCGTTCCAGCCGTGCTCCGATTCACGTTCGCCCGCGGGAACGTCCGCAAGCTGTTGTCCCTCCCGGCCTACGGCGCGGGGCACCTCGCGAGCCGCGTGATCCGTCGGGACCCGACGCTGTGGGCCTTCGCGAGCGGCATCGGCGTCGGTGAGGGCGCCCGCGTCCTGCTCGAGCACGTGCGTCGCGTGGACCCGGACGTGCGGGTCGTGTGGGTCGCGCGCCACGAGCGCGACGTCGCGGACGCGCGGCGTCTCGGCATCGAGGCGGTGCTCAGGTCGAGCCGCGAGGGCCTCCTGACGACGCTGCGTGCGGGCGTGCTCGTCGTCACGCACGGGTTCGGCGACGTCAACCGGTTCGGAACGAGCGGTGCGCTCGTCGTCCAGCTGTGGCACGGCGTCCCGTTCAAGAGCCTCCACCTGGACTCTCCCGAGGCGCTGCGGCTGCCCGGCCCGCTGGGTGCCGTCCCGGGAGCCCGAGCGCTCATCCGGTTCGCATACAGGTGGGCGTCCAGGGGCGTCGGGATCTTCGCCGTGGCGTCGGTCGAGTCGGGTCGTCGCCTGCGCAGCGCGTTCGGGCTGCGCAGCGACCAGGTTGCGGTGACGGGAGACCCGCGCGACGACGTCCTGCTCGCCGGGGCCCCGGACGAGCTTGCGCTCGCGGCGCGCAGCAGGCTCGCCGACCTGCTCGGGGACGAGCGCCTCGAGGAGCGTCGCACGCTCCTGTACGCGCCGACGTGGCGCGACGGCGCCCCCGACCCTGCGGTCCCGTCGAGCGACGAGTGGGCGAGGATCGCGGCCTACCTCGACGAGACCGACTCGCTCCTGCTCGTGCGCTCGCACCCGCTCGGGGCTGGCAGCTACGCGGCAGCCACCGAGCTCACCGACAGGGTCCTCATGCTCGGGGCCGACGTCCAGGCGGACGTGACCCCGCTGCTGCCTGCCGTCGACGTCCTCGTGACCGACTACTCGTCGATCGCGATCGACTTCGCGCTGCTCGGGCGGCCCGTCCTGTTCCTCGCGCCCGACGCCGAGGAATATGTCGCGCGACGCGGCGCCTACGAGCCGTACGCGCAGCTCTCGGGCGGCAGCGACGTGCCGACGTGGGACGAGCTCCTCGCCCTGCTCACCCGCGCCGACGCAGACGACGCGACGCACGATGCGCTCGTCGCGCACGCCCGCGCTCTTGCGCTCCGCTTCCACGACCTTCCCGACGGCCAGGCAGCAGCACGCGTGTACGACGAGGTGCGGCGCCGGCTCGCGGGCCTTGCGTCGGAGCGGCTGCTGACCGGCGCCGAGGTGCGGCCGGGGCCCGAGGCGCGCGCCGACGACGGCGTCGTGGTCGACACTGTCGACGTCCGGCTCCCCGGCGAGGGGCTGCGCGACGCGACGGCGGACGGGCCTGCCCTCGAGGTGGGCGGCGCTGTCGCCGAGGGCGCACCGTCGCGCGTCGAGGTCGTCGGCAGCCGCTGGCGCGCCTCGGCACCCGTCACGGTCGAGGGCGACCGGTGGTGGGCTCACGTCCCGCTGCTCTCGTCGCGGTGGGGCGGTCCCGCGCTGCCGCCGCCGTCGGGCACCTACCGGGTCGCCGTGGCGCGCGACGGCCACGGGCCTGCCGCGCCCCGCCCGCACGGCCACCTCGTGCCACGGACGCGGCTCGTCGCCGACCTGTTCGGCGCGACCCTCCGCACGCAGAGCGGTCAGGTCGTGCTGCACCTCGCCCCGCCGTTGCGCGACGACGAGCGCGGCACCCTCGCGCAGGCCCGCTGGGAGGCCTGGTACCGCCGCGACGCAGGCCCCGCGGCTGCCGCGGGACCGTCCGTGTTCTTCGAGAGCTTCTCCGGGCGCAACGCGTCCTGCAACCCGCGCGGTATCGATCGAGCGCTCGCCCGTGAGCATCCCGACGTCACCCGGTTCTGGTCGGTCGTGGACGCCTCGGTCGAGGTGCCGCCCGGTGCGGTCGCGGTCGTCGAGGGCAGCCGCGAGTGGTGGGCGGCACGCTCGCGCGCGCAGGTCCTGGTCGTCAACGACTGGTTGCGCAAGCGGTTCCGCGCCCGGCCCGGGCAGACGGTCCTCCAGACGTGGCACGGCACGCCGCTCAAGCGCATCGCGCTCATGCGACCGGGCCTGCGCCCGGCCGCGGCGGTCGCGACGTGGCGCGAGAGCGGCCGCTGGGACGTGCTCCTCGCGCAGAACCCGTTCGCGGTGCGGATGCTGCGCCGTTCGTACGCGTTCCGCGGGAAGGTCTGGCAGGACGGATACCCGCGCAACGACGTCCTGAGCGACGGCGCTGGCGTGCGTGAGGCGGTGCGCGAGCGGCTGGGCCTCGCGGACGACGTCACGGCGGTGCTCTACGCCCCGACGTGGCGCGACGACCGCCTCGACCAGGTCGACCACCTCGACGTCGCGCGTCTCGCCCGTACGCTCGGCCCGCGCTTCGTGATCCTCGTGCGCGGGCACGCGCGCACGCTCGCCGAGGCTGACGACGTCCTCGCCGACGGCGTGCTGGACGTGTCGACGTACCCCGAGATCTCCGAGCTCTTCCTCGCGTCCGACGCTCTCGTGACGGACTACTCCTCGGTCATGTTCGACTTCTGCGTCACGGGCCGCCCGATGCTCTTCTTCGTCCCCGACCTCGCCGACTATCGCGACCGCCTGCGCGGGTTCACATTCGACCTCCTGCCGGTCGCGCCGGGCCCCGTCGTGGACGACGCCGACGCGCTCGCGGACCACCTCCGCGACCTGCCGCGGGTCGCCCGCGACCACGCCGACCGGTACGACGCGTGGCGCAGCCGCTTCGCCCCGCGTGACGACGGGCGGGCCGGCGAGCGGGTCGTGCGCCGGCTGCGCGCCGAAGGGCGGTTGCGGCCGTGACGGCCGGACCGGCCCACGCGGGCCCTGCGCGTGCCGACGCCCCGACGCCGAGCGTCGTCGTCGACGTGCCCGTCCCGCGGGTGCGGCGGGAGGACGCTCGCGCCTGGCTGCCGCTCCTGGAGACGGTCGCGCGCAGCCTGCCGACCGTCCTCGTCGCGCGCGACGCGCGGGCCGCACGGGACCTGAGGCGGCTCACGTCGCTGCGCGTGGTCCGGGCCCGGACGACCGACGAGCTCACGGCCGTCTACGACGTGCTCGGTGCCGCCGTCGTGCTGCACCCGCTGACGGCGCGCCGCACGTTCCAGGCGTTGTCCTACCGGCGTGCCCTGCACGTCTACCTCGGGCCGCCCGAGGCGGCGGGGGAGGACGGGACGTCGCGGCTGCTCGTCGCCTTCGACCGGGTCCTCGTGCACGACGACGCCCAGGTGCGCCGCGTCCTGAGCGACCTCCCGGCGATCGATCGGCACCGCGTGGCCCCCGTCTCGCCGCGGTCGGTCGTGGACGAGGTCGCGCGGGTCGTCGCCGACCGGGAGGTGCTGCTCCGTTCGGCGCCCGACCTGCCCGAGCCCGCCCGCACGGCGGCAGCGCTGCGCGGCGCCGGGGTGCGCGTCCGTGCGGTCGAGCTCGCGTTCGCCCTCGCGGAAGGGCCAGGGCGCCGCGTCCGGTCCGCGCTCGTGCGCGTGCGCTCGCGGGGTGCTGCCCCGCAGGTGCAGGCGGTCGTGGGCCGCGCCGACGTCGTCCTGTACGTCGCGGACGACCCGGCACGGCTCTACCAGTCCGGCCAGTGGCTGCGGGTGCTCGAGGCCTTCGACGGCCTCGAGGTCGCGGTCGTCGCGCGGCACCCGGGGTCGGCGGCGGCGCTCCGCAGCGCCACGTCCCTGCCGGTGCACCTCGCCGTCGGTGCGGCCGCGCTGCGCACCGCATATCGGGAGCTGGGCGCCCGCGTCGTGCTGTACCCGAGCAACTCGGTGCGCAACGTCGACTCGCTGGGCGCACGCTCCGTGCGGCACCTCCACGTGGGCCACGGCGAGTCGGACAAGGCGTCGAGCGTCGCACGGCAGTCCTTCGCGTACGACCTCGTGGTGGTCGCCGGTCAGGTGGCGATCGAGAGGTTCCGTCGGGGGCTGCTCGACGGCGACCGTCTGCCCCTGGTCGCGTGCGGGCGCCCCCAGCTCGACGTCCTGCCGGCGCCGACGCTCGACCGGGTGCCGGGGCGACGCACGGTGCTGTACGCCCCGACCTGGTTCGGCGAGAGCCGGGACAACAACTTCACGTCGCTCGACGTGCTCGGCGAGGCGATCGTGCGAGCGTGCGTCACCACGCCGGGGATCCGAGCGGTCTACCGGCCGCACCCGCGGACGCTCGCGGCCCCGCCCGGGGCCGAGCGGGACGCGCACGAGCGCGTCCTCGCGGTCCTCCGTGAGGCGGCCGAGCGTGACCCGGGCGCGGGGCACGTGTGCTCGGTCGACGGCGACGTCACCGGCTTGCTCGACGCCGTCGACCTGGTCGTCGGGGACGTGTCCTCGGTGCTGATCGACGTCCTCGTCCTGCGGCCCGACGCCCCGGTCCTCGTCACGGACCGTCGCGCCGACCGCGCCGCGCTCGTCGCGCGCTCGCCCCTGGCCGGGGTCGTGCCGGTGCTCGAGCCCGGGAGCGAGGCGACCGTCAGTGCCGTGCTCGCAGAGCAGCTCGACCACGACCCGGCGCGGTCCGACCGCGAGCGGCTGCGCGACCGTTACGTCGCGTACCCGCCGGGGACGGCGACCGCGGCTCTGCAGGCGCTCCTTCGCGACGAGGTCCGCGCCTCCG
>RRZT012544474.1_pt1 | contig 14032 bp, 12 predicted proteins | sample 2165551 | NCBI WGS metagenome assembly RRZT01 (sample SAMN10456910, study PRJNA506462) | wastewater metagenome | biome: wastewater; feature: sludge; material: wastewater sludge; isolation source: wastewater sludge with Escherichia coli K12::gfp cells carrying plasmid... | place: USA: Moscow, Idaho... | reverse complement strand
CTCACTCCGGGTCAGCATATACTCGATCTCATCGCGGGTCATCTGCTCATCCGCATCGTCAAAGGTCATGGGAGTCAGGTGACTGAGCAAATTGGTCGAAGCGGATAAAAGCCAAACAAAGGGACTGACCAGCTTGCCTAGCCCAATGATGAAAGGGGCAGCAGGAAGGGCCAAATTTTCCTTCATGTTCATGGCGATGCGCTTGGGATAGAGCTCCCCCAGCACAATGGAGATATAGGTCAAGAGGGCCAAGGCCAGCCAATAACCTGCCGTTCGGGCAGTGGCAGAATTCCCCATCCAAGTAGCAAAAACAGCACCCAAATCAGAGGCCAAACTCGCCCCTGACAAGATATTGATCAGGGTAATGCCGACCTGGATGGTGGACAAAAAATTATTGGGATTTTCCAGAACCTGCTGGAGTCGGACGTATTTCTTAATCCCCTCCTGGGCCTTTTGCTCAACACGCGAACGGTTGAGCGAGACCAGAGCCATCTCAGTCGCTGAGAAAAAGGCATTTAAAAAGGTTAAGAACAATAAGACAATGAGTTTAAGATAAATGGTCTGACTACCGGGGTCTTCCATGACAATCTCCTGTTTCTTCAGAATAGTACTCCCATTATATCATATTTTAGCCATAACGGAAATAGCAGGCTTTTCAGCTGGAAAAATGTTTTCGATTTTCCAAAAAGAAGAGGAATCACGCACGGACTCCCATTTTATGATACAATGAAAAAAAGTGTTGAAAGAGAGATGAAACATGATTTTATCCATGAAAGAGGTCACCTACCGCAGGCAGGGCAAAAATATCCTTGAAAATATCAGCTGGGAATTTGAAAAGGGACAGACTTGGGCTATTTTGGGCCTCAATGGCGCTGGAAAATCCACACTCCTGCGGATTTTAACAGCTGAGTTCTGGAAATCATCTGGCGATTTGACAGTCTTGGGAGTCCAGTTTGGCAAGGGCGATATCCCCAACCTGCGCACCAAAATCGGCATCGTCGGCTCCTTTCTAGCCGAGCGCTTTCCCACAGACCTCCTGGCCGAACAGATCGTCCTGACCGGCAAATACAAGTCCTCCATCCTCTACCGGGAGTACGGGCAGAAGGAGCTCAATGAGGCCATCGACATGCTGACCAGTATCGACGGTGCCCACCTGGTCAGCCGCACCTATGCCAGCCTCTCTCAAGGCGAGCGCCAGCTCCTCCTCATCGCCCGCAGCCTCATGGAAAGCCCTGAACTCCTCATCTTGGATGAAGCCACCGTCGGCCTAGATCTCCTAGCAAGAGAGCGCCTCCTCAAGCACCTCCACCACATCTGCCAATTGGATACCGCTCCTGCCATCATCTTCGTCACCCACCATGCCGAAGAAATCACCGCCGACTTTAGCCACGTCCTCCTCCTCAAAGAAGGCAAGGTCCTGGCCCAGGGTCCCAAGGAAGACATCCTCACAACCGACCTCCTCGGCGACTTCTATGGCAACCAAGTAGAGCTGATCCCGCTGGGAGAAGAAAGACTGTTTATTAAGCCGAAATTGTAGATAGAAAAATACCTCTGACCAAATATAATGGTTAGAGGTATTTTTGAATGTTTAAAAATGAAGGCGGGAAAATCGTTCATTTGAGTAGGTAGCTATGTCATCAACCGTCAGCATGTCATATTTATCTCTCACCCTCACAAAGAAATCTGCAATCAGTTTTTTTTCGATAACGGCAGCTGAAGCTTCATCTTCTTTCAAATCTCCACGCGTCAGTAGCCAAGGGCTCTCCTCGTGAGTGAATTTTTCTAAAACCTTCCCGTTATAAACACTAAGGTGGTAGATAACACTGTCCAACACTTGGATTTCCTGATCAGTGAAACAGTGCCTATAATCATAGTCGCTTTCTAGCACAATCGGCCGCCAGCCAAATTCCTGATATTTTTCATAAATATCTCGATAGACTGGACCATGAACCCAACTCTCACAATCACTTTGGAACATAAATTCCCCCGTAAAGGCAACAGAAAAACCTTGAACATAATACAAGAGTTTCTGCAGTGCTAAAGGAGTAATTTCGTTATTTTTTGATAATAAATAATTGGCAGCCAAATGCTCTTTCGGCACCTCTCCTTCTGCTATGAGTTTTTCTGTCGCTTTGAGACTTTTTTCATACGTTGGAGAACTTAAGCTCCCTTTCGCATCTTTTAACAAGGTCAAAAAATAATCTGGCTCTTTAGAAATGCGGTAAAGAGTCTCAGAATAGGAGCGTTTGGGGAGGTCTCCTTTTAAGTAACGTGGGATGGTATTGATGCCCCAGCCCAGCAATTCCGACAAAGGCTTGGCACCAATGGCATATTTTTTCAAAAGACTAGTTATTTCTGAGATAGAAATTAAGTCATTAGCCTTCCGATAGGCGTCATAAAGGGCCTGCCTATTTGCAGTGTCTATGTCTTCCACAAAAACAGGCTGCATACAAGCATCACAAAAAGCCTCCTTACCCAGGAAGGTATAGTCTGTTCCTTTTAATTTCCGTGTCATTTCACGCTCTTCAATATGATAAGTAACATCGTCTAAACAATGTTCACAAAATATTTTTTTTTCTGCCATGATAGACTCAACTCCTTATTTCTTGAAATAATAACTCATCGGCCTTTCGGCCTCATGAAAGGAAACCACAATTGTTTTTAAACCCGTTGTTTTACTGGTGGCAAGGACAAATTTTGCATAAACTTGGACCTGTCTTTCGTCACCAAAAACATCTGTTAACAGAAAGTACGGACCAAATATAAAATAATCATCATGATTCTTATAGACATTAGGAGACTGAACACAGTCACAAAAATCACGAACCTCTATTTTAAGCATTAATTGCTTGCGCTTTTCTTTATCCAAATTAAATTCATCCGCAAATTCATCATTCTTCACCCTATTCTCACCAGTACTAATGATAAATTTGTTCTGAGAAACGAGCTCCTTGATTTGACCCAAAACCTCTTCAATCTCTTGCTCTGAATATTTCTGTACTGACAACCCACTCTCCTTTACTAGGTCAGTATTTCTATAAATAGTTTATCATTTTGGGAGTGTAAACGCAAAACAAAAGCACCATTTTTATAAAAATGGTGCTTTTGTTTATTCCATGGCCTTAACCTTTTCTTCAATAAAGTCAATTTCTTCTTGGGACAAGCCATATTTTTGATACAAATATTGATCAATCTCGGGAATAGTCAGATGCCAAGGGACATCAGACTGGTCTGTGAAATCTTGGAGAGGGACAAATCGATATGTCTTCCTTGTTCCATTTTGATTAGCTTTAGCTAAACTAATTAAAAATCTAACAAACTTGGTTTTCAAATATTTAGATAAAAATGATGATGACTCTTTATCTAAATATAAATCTGCTCCTATTACTAAATAAGTTTCAGTACAGATAGAATTTGGCCCAGCTATAATAGTATTCAAGTTATCATCTGGCAAATCGGTCCCTATATTGTTAGCAAATGGAGTGATTACTTTCCAATAATTGACCCACTCTATATTCTCTGTCACATCCTGTAGACTTACATAGCCACTTCTGTTCTTTGAACCATATATCAGAATTTGTCTCTCAGCACTCTGAGGAAGAAAATCTTTAAATGTTGTAGGAAAACTAAATGGATTTCGTACAGATATATACTTAGATAGCATAATATCACTATTATCATCTAATTTAATATATGAATTGGAAACTAACTTAGAGATTATTGCAAAAGATTTATTCTCAGCAATAAATATATCTAATCCCTCTAATTGATATGGTCTCACCCCTTCATCAATTAACTTACCGTTCTGATAAGTACGCGATTGAATTCCATGTTTTACATTGTCATATAGACTATTCCACAAGAAGAAATTTACGCCACCTCGTAAGTTTACACCTTTAAACACATCATTCGCCGTCAAATAAGAATTAAATTCTTGAAACCTTTTATCTCTCAGCATTGAAGTTCTAAAATTGTCTAACCCCTTACCGCCAGTAAACCAAACACTAGGAGTAATTAACAAAATATACTTCGGACATAAATTAATTGCACTCTCAATGAAATTATTATAAATCGGACGGGCACTCCCTGAATTCGAGCTCGTATCTTCTTCCTGATACGGCGGGTTACCTATAACCACATCAAACTTGAATTTATCTGCCATTATTCTTTTCCTCCAAAAACTTTTTCGATAACTTGCTGCATAGTACCTGATTTAGCTGCTGGTGTTAAATCTAATTGTTTTAGATTTCCAGTGTCAATATTGGTAAACTGACCGAAAACAAATGTCTTAGCTATCTGGTAGATAATCTCAGTTGGCGCAGCACCAAAGACCTGATTTTCCAAGATGTGTTTTATCCGCTCTTCTCCAGCTGGAAAGGCTATTTGGTGGGACTGGCTTTGATAAAGTTTTTTAGCTACTTCTGTCAGATACAGACCAGACTTGACATACGGGTCAAAGAAAGTTGCTTCTAAACTCTCAAACAAATTAGGATTTTCTGCCTCCAAACTATCCACCATCAGCTTAACGTATTTGCGTGGCGTAAACTTCTGGTTGGTCTTTTGCAAGGGGATATAGTCAAAGATATCCTCTGTCTGACTTTCATCAAAGTAGTTGGCTAACTTGGTCTTGAGAGTTAGAAACTCTTGGATAGACTGATTGAAGACTGTTTCATCAAAGAGTTGACCTTGGTAATACTTAATCTCACCAGTTTCAGGGTCAGTATAGTCACCACCATCTCTTAAAAAGCGGAATTCTTCCTCGGTAATACCTGTCACTTCCTCAAAGACATGGTCTGGCGTATAGGTATCAAAGTTAGACAAGGTGAGGTTTTCATCACCATAAGCCATGATAAAACTTGGGATGGTGCGTGAAAAACCACGCAGATGGTCACGAACGTCCCCCTCGATACTGGCTTTTTTGCGCTCCGCTTGGCGAACTTCCTGCTCCTTGACAGCAGCCTCTTGGGCTTCAGCAATTGTCTCAGATAAGCCTGACATCAGGTCTGTTTGTAACTCTTGAAAAGCAGCGGATAGATCCAGTTCTTCTGACACCAAGATTTCTGCTTTTTCTTGCTCAGTCACCGCTTCCTTAACTTTTTCTTCGTAATTTCGCTTGATCTCAGCCTGTTTTTTATCAAAAGCAAGGTAATATTCTCTAGTTTTTTCTTGTACCTTATTGTGGATTGTCTTTTGCATACGGTCAAGGTCTGCTTTACGCACATTTTCAAACTGCTGTTTGACCGTTTCCAGTTTGGGTATCACAGTTTTTGCAGCTGTTTCTGCTACCTTATTGATAAATGTCTCAGCAGTATTCATCTCCATCTGCGCAATACTTGATTGAAGTTGATCAGTCACCTCTACCATTTTTTCATCGGTAAAGAGTGCACTTGTTTTATTGACAACAATCTCGTTTGAGACTTGAACCTTTCCTGATTCGTCAGTTGTCACACCAGATACATCAACATCTACAGTCCTTTTCTTCTCCTCTTTTGCAGTGTCTAGTTTATTAATTGTTTCCAAGACACTAGACGGGGCTTGGAAAATAGAGGAGATATTGGCAAAGAGAAAATTACTCATAAAGCCATGCCGAACTACCTCAGTTGCCTTGAGTTGATGCGGAATGGTCAGAACCTTTTCTGCATCCAACTCCATCATGCGCCCTTCGTTATCCTCGCCAATAACAGGCAGGAAGTTCAAAAGACTTTGAATGTTGTCCTTGCGATCTTGGCTAGTACCACCGCCATTACTTGTCGATGATTTGAGACTATTAGCAAATTCATCGAAGAGGATAAGGGTGCGTTCTGGCGCAAAGTCAAAGACATAGGCATTTTCTTTGCGTTTGAGATTACCGTCTTCATCTTCAAACTGGTAGGCGTTTTGCGCACGAAAGGCAGCCTGCATATAGAGAGATGGCGACTTGATATTAGACAACATAAGAACAGCCGTCCACGGCTTAACCGTAATACCAGTTGTCAGTTGACCAACTGACAAGGTAATAGTCTTGTCATTCTCCTCAATCGCCCTTAACACTCTATTTAGACTAGCCTCGTTGGCTTGCACATCTTCGGCTTCACTATCTCCGCGTCCATTACCTGCTGCAATAACTACTTCATAATCTTTAAAAACCGGATGATTTTTGAGCAATTTAGCTAATGCTTTTGCAGAAGCTACACGATTGAGCAACCAAAAAGTATGTTTGAGTTCATCACGCAGTTCAGGAGTTGAAAAAGGATATTTCTCATTGTGAGTCAGGGTATCTAAAAACTTGATGACATCTGCTTCATAGAGGAACTTCCCACTGTCGTTGACTGCAAAAAATTCATTAAGATCAAAATAATAGGGAATTTCTTCCTCATTGACCTGTGTACCTCGATTGACTTTATCTGTCATCATGCTGGATAGCTGATAGGTAAATAAATTGAGGGTTGGGAGGTCTTCGTAAGGATTATAACTGTCTTCAGACCAACTTTGCTTGGCTTTTTGTTCATCTTCATAAGACCATGTGTAGACTTGCTCCTCAGTGAATTTATCAGAGGCCAATGCCCTAAAAGGGGTCCCAGATAAATGCAGGGTCCACTTGCGTTGGAGGCGATTAAATACCTTATCGGTCTTGAAGGTATCAACTCCCTCATGTGCCTCATCAATGACAAGCAAATCCCAATTCAGATCAGCAACCCACTTAAGCTTATCATATGGGCCATCACCAAAGTAGATAGAACCTTTCAAATCTTGTAAACTGACAAAAGCAATCTGTCCATAATCTTTGCCACTTCCAATGGTTCTAATATAATTCTCCCTCGTCAAACAAGGTTTGTCTTTCAAGGAGTCACTTTCACTCACAAAGAGATAGTCCGTTTGCCAACCGATAAAAGTCTCATAGTCATCAAACCAAGAGTTAGCGATAGCAGGACGATTGGTAACCACCAGAATATTAGTTGCTTTTAATTGACGTGCCAAATCATAGGTAGCTAGTGTTTTTCCAAAACGCGGTTTGGCGTTCCAGAGAAACTCGCTACCACCATTTTCAAAGTAATCTTTTGTCTGATTGACTGCTTCAGCCTGTTCGTTTCGCAATTGATAGTCTTGACCTTGTTTATCTTGAGGGAAATCATAGCGTTGAAAGACAAAGTCTTGAAAATCCCTCTCTGACTTAGACATATCTGGTGTATAGTCAAACCATTCTGAACCCTTTTCTTTAGGAACTTGTTTAATTCTAGTCAAGTAATTATGAAAATCCCTATCTTTAAAATAGCCTTGTCCATTCATAAATCGAGCGTCATAGTGCCACAATTCTTTTTTAGCAATAATAATTTGACTCGCTTGCTCACTAATTCGTTGCTCAGCAGTTCGTGTGGTATAGCCGATTTTAACCCAATTTTTATATTTAGGTATATCTGGCGTGTACCATGCATAAATTTTCGGTTGTAAAGTTTTTGTGCTTTTGATTTGTGTCCTATCCATTACTCTTTCAACTCCTTAAATACATGTTGAATATCCACAATCTTATATTTTTTCACTTCACCAACATGCTCATCTTCAAATAGATTTAATTGTCCCTCAATTTCAAATAAATCTAAATAGAGTTTCTCATCTTCCTCTTGAAATAGGTTGGTGTAAGCAAAAGGAATTCTTTCAACCCGTGACGGATGACCTTTTACTCGTCTCCACTCGGAAAACATAATTTCTTCCCCATCAGGCCTTAATCTCATTAGTGTATTGCCCCAGACAATATTTTTTTCAATAATGAATTTTGCAGACTGATACAAGTTGGTGGACTTATTTATGTTATGTTTATTTTCCTGATGAAAGGCAATAAAGGTATCCAGTAGATGTTGTCTAGCATAAAGTAAATTATCTTCCAATAATTCTATTCCGTAGATAGAAGCTAGAGCAAATAGTGACTTCGTCTTCCAAAATTTTTTATCAAACTGTTGTTTTACACTTTCCAATTTACGCTCCAAAATAGCTGTTAAGAAGGCGCCTTCTCCAGCCGATGGTTCTAAAAAAGTAGCATAAATATTATCTGTTTGACTCTTGACTTGGTCTAACATTAAGTTTACTACCCAATTTGGTGTGAAAACTTCTCCGTGTTTTTGCACACGCTCTTTACTTTTAATTAATTTTTGATTATTTTCTTCATTGCTGTTAGGATTCCTTTGTTGTGAATACAACAAAGGAGGGGCCCCTCGCCTAATATTTTTATTTAAATTCATAGATTTATTTTACCACATTTTTAGTCTCTCAAAAAGACAAACTGCGTCTGCCCTTTTTAGTTTACATATTTAAATATATTTCCACCACTCTCTAAACCTCCCCCTCCTCCATCTCTCTTAGAGAATAAGATTCCAGTTTGTTGACATTGGTGCGCAGGCGCTTGGCAAAACGGTTGCTGATGAGGCCTTGGCTTTGGTATTGGGAGATGATTTTGCGCTCCAGGTAGTAGGCTCTAAGCATCTCATCGATATGGTCTGGTTTGAAGCGGGCAATCATCCGTTCCACAAAGTTGTCTGATTCGATAATCTGGGCCTCCTGCAATCTGGTCCGCTGCAGGTATTCGATGAGGGATTGGTGATAGACACCCTCCAGGTTTTCAAGTCCTTCCATGACCAGCTCCGTATTGGATAGGTAGAGGTCTGACAAGCGGTCCTTGCTCTCTTGGCTGAGGCGCTTGATGGCTGACTGCCCTTGTAAAAACCGGCGCAGGCTAGGTCCCAAGGTGAATAGTTCGCGCAGGAGACGACGGCTGACCCGCAGTCCGACCAGCATCAGGTACTGCAGATTTGAGACGAAACCACGGTCAATGCCCCGCTCCAGATACTTGAGATAGCGTTGGTAAATCCGGTATTCTTCGATACCAACCCGCCCTTTTCGGTAGGCATGTTCTAGTCCATCGCTCTCCACTTCCAAAATCATCATCTGGAGAAAGGCTAGCTCTTGCTTGATACCCTTGCTTTCTTGAAGGAGGATGACATTTTTGATGCGCTCATTGTAGGTATCAATGGCAGCGTAGAGGGGCCATTTTTCTTCGGCCTCCTTCAAATCTTCTTCCAGCACCAGCAAAACTTCTGTCAGGATAGCTGTCAGGGTGACATAATCCAGCTCTTCTGTTTCCTGCTTGGGCTTGGCAATAAAAGGCAGAACCAAGATTCCTGTCAAAAAGCTCAGCAAGGTTACTGAACCAGCTGTAAAGAGGATGAGACTGTACTCATACTCCCCTATGGCCTGGGGCAGAAGAAGAATGGTGGCAATGGAGACTGTACCCTTGACACCAGAAAAGGTCAAGATCAGGCTGTCCAGCCAAGGAAACTGGCCTTTTCGAGCCTTCCTCCAAAAGCGATAAAGCTGGTAGAGCATGACCATGCTAAAGCGGATGAAAAAGAGAAGTGCCGTAAAGAAGAGGACCAACCCCAATAATTGCAGATTGCTGACACTGGGATTTTGGAGGGCTGGCTCGACAATTCGGGTCAGTTCATAACCAAAAACAAGGAAGACAAAGCCATTTAGGAGGAAGTTGATGGTATTCCAGATAATCTGTCCTACCCTGTCCACTTCCGCATCAAAGAGGTTGACCCGCTTCAATCGCTGGGCTTGAGATAGGCCTGCAATGACCACTGAAATGATGCCAGACACGCCTAGGAGACTGGCCACCAAATAGGAGACGATGGGCAGGGATAACTCTAGCAAAAGTGCACCTGTGACATCTGCTGCATCCATCTTGTCCAAAAAGGCCAGGAGGGCCCGATTAACAAGGGCAAAGAAGAGCCCCACCAAAAATCCGCCTATAATAGCCAGCACCAATTGGAGGCTGGCCTGACCCAGAGAGAAGGCCCCAGTCATCATAGCCGTTAGGGCAAACTGAAAAGCCACCAGACCGCTGGCATCGTTGAGAAGTCCTTCCATCTTGAGAATCTCTTCCAGGCGCTTGGAGAAAGCGAAGCGTTTGGACAAAGAAAGAAAGGCAACAGCATCCGTCGGTCCCAAGGCTGCCCCCAGAGCGAAACAGGCGGCCATGGAGATGCTGGCTGGCAGGAAATAGTTGGCAGCAAGACCCAAGCCGATGGTGGTCACAAAGACGGCCGGTAAAATCAGATAGCTGATGATGCCCCGATACTTGACCAGACTGGACACATCGCTCTCCTGTCCCTCCCGAAAGGAAAGGGGAGCAACGACCAGGGCCAAAAAGAGGTTGGAATCCAGGGTAAAACTGGTCCCTCGATGGAGCAAGCCCGTCACAATGCCCAGCAAAATCTGAATCAGGGGCAGGGGGATTTTTGGAAAAATCCGGTGGAGGATGTTGGACAGGATGAGGGTAAATAAGAATAGTACCAGTAGAAAGGGAACTGTCACTCCTACCTCCTTGTCTCTTTGCTTGTTTCAAGCGCCTTGAAGTTGTCCTTCAACTTCTTAATCTTGGTCTCAATCTCGGTCAAATCCTGTCCATTGCGCAACCTCTGGCACCGCAGGCTTTCAAGATGAACCAATTTTTTCTTGATGATTGAAGCCTTTTTTTCATCGGAACAAACCACTTGGTCAACCGGATGAGAAGTAGCCCCATCCAGGTACTTGACCCTCAACTGATGGATTTTTTCTTTCAATTCGTGAGCTTCCATTGTCATTCCTTTCTCACTTTCTCCACCATGACCAAAAAAGGCGGTGTGTTAATTTGGTTGAGGGGTTGATAGAGCATGGTGGCAAAGTTTTCTTGGGGCAAGGCCTTCACGAAGGCCAGCACCGCATCCTTTTCCATGTCCCCACCCTCATGTCCATAGTAAATCATAATCGAGAGGCGGCCGCCCACTTCCAGGCGGTCCAATATTTTTTCAATCGCCACAAGGGTCGTTTCGGGCTGGGTGATGATGGACTTATCCGCAGAAGGCAGATAGCCCAGGTTGAAAATAGCTGCCCGAATGGGCTCCTGGACAAACTCATCTAAATGCTCGTGGCCTGTCAGATGAAGCCTCGCATTGGTGAGTCCAGCCTCAGCCAAATGCTGACTAGTTTTTTCCAATGCCTGCTCCTGAATGTCGAAGGCATGAACCAACTTAGCCCGCCGCGCCAAAAAGAGGGTGTCGTGCCCATTGCCCATGGTTGCATCCACAGCAAGGGCCTCCGAGTCTAAAACCTCCGCCAAAAAATCATGGGAGAGGTGGATAGGACGTTTGATCATGGTTTCTCCTTATCAATATCTAAGTCAAGGGCTAGAATGTCTCCCTTTTTACCGTAGTGAATCATTCTAAGGTATTCACCCCAGACTCGCGAACGGCCCATTTCTGTATCCATCCAGTTATCACGTGATAATGAAATTCCCTCATAGGCTGCATCAAATGTAAAGGGAATAAATTTCAGATGGTTGGGCAAATGTTTCACTAAAGTCCGCCACTGTCTACCGGCCACATGGCTTTTGCAGACAAACAGCAAAGATTGAATCGCTGTAAAATCAAAGACTTCTTTGGCAAAAAGGACATTTTCCAGAGTGTTGGTTGAGCTATTCTCGTAAATAATTGACTCTTGCGGAATACCAGCTTCAAGCAAGTGCTCCACAATCACCTCAGCCTCGGTAAACTCCTTGCCATGTGTCCAGTCTGGATTAGGTGTCCCAGTTGGACTAATGCCACCAGTTACGATAATCTCTTTTACAAGACCTAGCTGATAAGCTTCTATGGCCTTTTCCCAATGTCCAGAATGAGTACCACCAAAAACAAAAAGAGCATCACAAGCTTGAGGCGAAATTAAATGATCAAAGGCAACCTCAGTCAAAAAAGCCACTTCTTCTTTCGATAATTTCGGAACATCTGGTGTTTTTGAAATGATTGGTTTCATATTTGTCCCTTAGTCACTCGTTCCAAATTTCCTTGAAATGGTTTGATAGACATGGTACATCAACATTTTCAAGAATTGATCAATCTTAGTATCCTCATTCAGTTCTTTAAAAAAGATCCCGGTTCTTGTTTTGAAATAAACCCTAATGTTATCACTCTCATAATAACTGACATCGTTGACCTTTTTCATACTATCTAGCGCTTGATGTGAACTGACCAAGACTGATTGCATGGCATGCATCACTTCCTTATCTTGTTCCAAATCAGTGCTAGCTTCCCCAATTCCCGAATAGATATGTGTATGTAAGCCAAACACTAGTGCCAAAGTCTGTGTATGAAGACCAACAATTCCACTATCAACTGGTACATCAAAAACTGCAATATAGACCTGTTCATCGTTTTCAAGTGATAAATTTATATCTTGATTTGTCAAATCAAGAACCTTTTGACGATTTTTCAAATATGTTTTTGACACTTCTTTCATGTCCAACTCCTTACTTTTCTATAGGAATCCTGCAAACAAAAAATCATGGGAGAGGTGGATGGGACGTTTGATCATGGTTGCTCCTCCACTTTACATCCTTGCACACTCCCTCTTCTTTCCATCTCCTGATCGATGGCGTTGAGGACTTCCCATTTGTTAAGGCTCCACATGGGGCCAATCAGCATATGGCGGGGGGCGTCACCTGTGATGCGGTGGATAATGATGTGATTAGGTATAATTTCCAGCTGGTCGCAGATAATTTGTACATATTCTTCCTGGCTGAGCAGCTGCAATCTTCCTTCGTGAAAATCCCTCTGCATGCGGGTATTGGTCATCAGATGCAGCAGGTGGAGTTTGATGCCGTCAATATCATTGTCGGTCACGCAGCGGCGAACATTTTCCAGCATCATCTCATGGGTCTCCCCAGGCAAACCATTGATTAAATGGGCCACGATCTCCGCCTTGGGTGCCAACTTACGAATCCGCTGGACCGTTTCGACAAAAAGCTGGTAGGAATGGGCTCGGTTGATAAGCTCAGAAGTTTCTTCATAGGTGGTCTGCAGGCCCAGCTCCAGGGTCACATGCATCCGGTCAGTCAGCTCAGCGATATAGGCCAGGGTCTCGTCCGGCAGGCAGTCTGGGCGGGTCCCGATGTTGATGCCCACTACCCCAGGCTCATTGATAGCCTGCTCATAGCGCTCCCGCAGGACTTCCACCCTGTCATGGGTATTGGTAAAATTCTGAAAGTACACCAAGTATTTCTGGACTTCTGGCCACTTGCGGTGCATGAAGTCAATTTCCTTGTAAAATTGCTCCCGAATAGGCGCATCCGGTGCCACGATGGCATCACCAGAACCGGACACCGTACAAAAAGTACAGCCCCCCTTGGCCACCGTTCCGTCCCTGTTGGGACAGTCAAAGCCCGCATCAATGGGCACCTTGAAAATCTTCTCCCCGAAAACCTTTCGGTAATAATCATTTAGTGTATTGTATCGTTTCATATTCCTTCATTATAGCATATTTCAGAAGCCTTTTTGGAAAAATGCCAGTTGATTCCCACTTTTCAAATCCTTTTTGCGAATAAGTAGGTATGAAGCTAATAATCCTATTTTTCTTTGGAGCCAGCCTGGGATCCTTTCTGGGGCTGGTCATCGACCGTTTCCCTCAAGAATCCATCATCTTCCCAGCCAGCCACTGCAACCACTGCAAAAAACAACTCAAGGCCTGGGACTTGATTCCGGTTCTTTCCCAGATTTGGCGCAAGTCACGCTGCGGCTACTGTCAGGCCAAGATTCCCATCTGGTATGCCCTTTTTGAAAGCCTGACAGGGATCCTTGTGCTCCTTTTGGAGTCTGGTAGCCTCAGTCTCTCCCAGTTTCTGCTGGTCTTGGCTGGGCTGGTCTTAGCCATCTATGACATCAAGCACCGAGAGTATCCCCTCATGGTCTGGCTGGTCTTTGCAGGCCTGGTCCTAGCCCTCCTGGGCTTCAATCTCCCCTTTTTCCTCTTTCTCCTCTTGGCTATCCTGGCTGAAATCTTTCCCCTCAAGATGGGCTCAGGCGACTTTCTCTACATGGCCCTCATTGCCCTGGTCTTCTCTGTCACCGACCTGCTCTGGGTCATCCAAATCAGCTCCTTTCTGGGCATCCTCTTCGCCGCCCTTTTCCAGCAAAAATCCCAGCCCATCCCCTTCATCCCCTTCCTGCTCCTCGGCTTGGTTTGTTACCTG
>RRZT010884307.1_pt1 | contig 14032 bp, 14 predicted proteins | sample 2165551 | NCBI WGS metagenome assembly RRZT01 (sample SAMN10456910, study PRJNA506462) | wastewater metagenome | biome: wastewater; feature: sludge; material: wastewater sludge; isolation source: wastewater sludge with Escherichia coli K12::gfp cells carrying plasmid... | place: USA: Moscow, Idaho... | reverse complement strand
TCAAATGCGAGAACCTGCAACGCATGGGGGCCTTCAAGTTTCGCGGGGCTTTCAATGCGCTGTCGAAATTCGACGAGCGCCAGCGGAAAGCCGGGGTGGTGACCTATTCCTCGGGCAACCACGCACAGGCCATCGCTCTGTCCGCCTCGCTGCTCGGCATCCCGGCGACCATCATCATGCCCAATGACGCACCAGCGGCCAAAATGGCAGCGACACGCGGTTATGGCGGCAAGGTGATCAGCTACGACCGCTACACCGAAGACCGTGAAAAAATCGGTCGTGAGCTCGCGGAAAAAGAGGGACTGACCTTGATCCCGCCTTACGACCATCCCGACGTGATCTCCGGTCAGGGAACAGCGGCGCGGGAGTTGTTCGAGGAAGTCGGCGAACTGGATGCCCTGTTCGTCTGTCTGGGCGGCGGTGGCCTGCTGGCCGGTTCGGCACTGTCGGCCCGAGCCCTCGCCCCGGCCTGCAGGATTTACGGCGTCGAGCCGGAAGCCGGTAACGACGGACAACAATCCTTCCGCAGTGGCAGCATCGTTCATATCGAAACGCCCAAAACGATTGCCGACGGTGCGCAGACCCAACATCTCGGTGCCTACACCTTCGGGATCATCCGGCGCGACGTCACCGACATCCTGACCGTCAGCGACGCACAGCTCGTCGATTGCATGCGCTTCTTCGCCGAACGCATGAAACTCGTCGTCGAACCGACCGGCTGTCTGGGCCTTGCCGCCGCCCGGGCAATGGGCAGCGAACTCAAAGGTCAGCGGGTTGGCGTGATCATTAGCGGCGGCAATGTCGACCTCGACCGCTTTTCAACTTTATTACTCGCCTGAAGCGGGTAGCGAAATCATGCCAGGAGGCCGATTTCCAGCCTCCCTGGACACGTGACGATCCAGCCCGAAGTGGGTTTTCGTCAAAAACTGGCGAAACCACGTGGCTATCTCCAGCCACCAGCCACGAAGCAGGCTGTATTTCACGCCAATTTTCCCTATAAAAAATCCGGCAAAAACGTTGACAGAAAGAAAGGCAAGTTACAAACTGTCAACACCAGCTGACGGTCTTCGTCAATGAAAGTTGGTTCGGTTGCCGTGATGCAGAAGCGATCCATTCTGGTGTAGCGTGGATTGTCGGAAGCTGTATTTTGACGCCTGACCGGGGCTGATTCCCAAGATGTCGGGGATAACTGCGACATAACCATTATCTGGAGGGAATAACCATGTGTAGTAGCAAACGTCTATTCACCACCCTGGTCGGGGTACTCTCGGCGCTCACGCTATGCAGCTCGGCGGCGCTGGCACAGGAACAGAAACCCAATGTCGTCATCATCGGTACCGGCGGAACCATTGCCGGGGCGGGTGCATCGAGCACCAATTCCGGCGCCTACCAGTCCGCCGTGATCGCTATCGACAAAATCATCGCCGCCGTGCCGGAAGTCAAGAAAGTCGCCAACGTCAAGGGTGAGCAGATTTTCCAGATCGGCTCGGAAAGCTTCAATAACGAACGGCTACTCAAGCTGGCACACCGTGTATCGGACCTGCTGAAATCGGATGACGTCGACGGCATCGTGATTACCCACGGCACCGACACGCTGGAAGAAACCTCGTATTTCCTCAACCTCACGCTCAAGAGCCGCAAGCCGGTGGTTCTGGTCGGGGCCATGCGTCCCGGAACAGCCCTGAGTGCCGATGGCCCGCTGAACGTTTATAACGCGGTGGTCGTAGCCGCCAGCAAACAGGCCGCCGGTCTGGGAACGCTGGTGGTCATGAATGACGAAATCCATAGTGCCCGGGACGTGACCAAAACCAACAGCCTCAAAGTTGAAACCTTCCGCTCACTCTACGGGCCGCTGGGTACCGTGGTGGAAAGCCAGCTGCGCTTCTATCGCGCTCCGATTCGTCCGCACACGCTGCAAAGCGAATTCGACATCGACAAGATTCAGAGCCTGCCGGAAGTCAACGTGGTCTACACCCATGGCAACATGAGTCGTGTCCCTTATGACGCCTTTGTTGCGGCCGGCGCCAAGGCCATCATTCACATGGGCTTCGGCAACGGCAGTGTGCCTGACTATCTCGACAGCGCACTGAGAGAAATTCGGGCCAAAGGCGTATTCATCGTCAGAACGACCCGGACGGGAAGCGGTGCAATCGTGCGTAACGGCGAAACCAATGACGACAAGAATGATTACATTGTCGTCGACGATCAGAATCCGGCAAAAGCCAGAATCCTGATGGCGCTGGCGCTGATGAAGACCAATAGCACTGCCGAATTACAGAAAATTTTCTGGAAATACTAAACGCCTCGAACTGGCCGGGATGAACGCAACAGCGTCCGTCCCGGCAGGACAAGCCAAGCATCGATCAAACCCGGCATCAGGAGCAAACAATGACAGGCATCCAAAGCAAAAACCGCATCGTTTGTACCGATTGCAAAACCATCGCCCGCCCCGGCGGACATTACGCCCACCTGTGCGAAGCGGGCGGCTTGGTCTTTATCTCCGGGCAACTCCCGATCACACCCGAAGGCATCAGGCTGACCGACAAACCCTTTGCCGAGCAGGTTCGACAGGTACTATTCAATATCGATGGCTGCCTTTCCCAGGCAGGTATCGACAGAAGCCGTCTGCTCCAGGTCAGAATATACGTTACCGACATGGAGAATTGGCCGTTATTCAATGAATTGTATGCTGAATGGATCGGCGGGCACCGCCCGGCCCGTGCCGTCGCCGGAATCAAGGAGTTACATTACGGGCTGGCGCTGGAAATAGAGGCCGTGGCGCTCGCCAGTTCTGCTTTGCAATAAACTTCTTCGCCAAGGAAAATCAAATGACGACACTGTCCACTCTCGACACCCCGGCAGCGCTCATCGACCCGAACAAAATGCAGGCCAACATCACCCGCATGCAGCAACAGATGAACTCGCTCGGGGTGCACTTCCGTCCACACGTCAAAACCAGCAAATGCCTGCCCGTCGTCCAGGTGCAGATTGCCGCCGGTGCGCAGGGCATTACCGTCTCCACGCTCAAGGAAGCGGAGCAGTTCTTTGCCGCAGGTATCACCGACATCCTTTACGCTGTCGGCATGACGGCCGGCAAACTGCCGAAGGTGCTGGCGCTGCGTCGTCAGGGCTGCCAGCTGAAGATCATCACCGACAACGCCACTTCTGCCGCCGACATCGCGGCCTTCGGCAAGGAGCACGGCGAATCCTTCGAGGTCTGGATCGAAATCGACTGTGACGGTCACCGTTCGGGCATCAAGCCGGACGATACCGCGCAACTGCTGGCCGTGGCGCGCGTCCTGCAAGCGGGCGGAATGCGCTTGGGCGGCGTTATCACCCACGCCGGATCAAGCTATGAACTGAACACACCCGAAGCCCTGAGCGCCATGGCCGAGCAGGAAAGGGCCGGATGCGTCCGCGCCGCAGAACATCTGCGCAACGCAGGACTACCCTGCCCCGGTGTCAGCGTCGGTTCGACACCGACAGCGCTGGCCGCCAAAAATCTCGACGGCGTGACCGAAGTTCGCGCCGGGGTTTATGTGTTCTTCGATCTCGTCATGCACAACATCGGCGTCTGCCGCATGGAGAACATCGCCCTCTCCGTACTGACCACCGTCATCGGCCACCAGACCGAAAAGGGCTGGGCCATCGTCGACGCCGGCTGGATGGCGATGAGCCGTGATCGTGGCACCGCCAAGCAGCAGCGGGATTTCGGTTTTGGCCAGGTCTGCACCGTCGATGGCGACATTCTGCCCGGCTACACCATGAGCGGCGCCAATCAGGAACATGGCATCATCGCCCGTGAAGGCAGCGCCGATGCGGAAATTGCCACGCGCTTCCCGGTCGGCACGCAGCTGCGCATCCTGCCCAATCACGCCTGCGCGACCGGCGCACAGTTCCCTGAATATCATGCGCTGGACGACGCTGGCAAACTCGAAGTCTGGTCACGTTTTTACGGCTGGTAAGCGGAGGAGATTCCATGCCCGTTTACGCACTTGGCCCGCACACACCGGAAATCGACCCGGAAAGCTGGATCGCGCCCAACGCCGTGGTGATCGGTCAGGTAAAGCTCGCGAAAAACGCTTCGATCTGGTGGAACTGCACCGTGCGCGGCGATACCGACCGGCTGATCATCGGCGAAAACAGCAACATCCAGGACGGCAGTGTGCTGCACACCAATCGCGGCATCGAACTGCGCATCGGTAACGGCGTGACCGTTGGCCATGGCGTCATGCTGCACGGCTGCACCATCGGTGACGGTTCTCTGATCGGTATCGGTGCCGTTGTCCTGAATCATGCCGTGATCGGCAAAAATTCGCTGGTCGCCGCGCACACCCTGGTTCCCGAAGGCAAGGTCTTCCCCGATCGCGCACTGATTCTCGGCTCGCCCGGGAAGATGGTGCGTGAACTGACGGATGAGGAAATCGCCCGGAACCGAGCCAGCGCCGAACGCTACGTCATCAACTGGCAACATTACCGACAGACACTTCGGCTGATTTGATACCCGGCACCGAGGCGCACGGAGAAACAGGAAAGCAGCGACACAAACCAACAAGCTCTCTAATTGATTGATTCCATAAAACAAATTCAAATAGTCCATCAGAGCCAGATCTTATGTGCTATCTTTAACGTCAAACTTCGTCAACAACTGTTACAAAACCACCAAAGACTACCGTTGTACTGAGCAAAGCCGGTTCAAGATTTTTAAACGACCAAGGAGGTAACAATGAAGCAACATAACAAAATGATGCTGGGATTCCTGATTGGCGTCACGCTCGGCCTGATCGGGTATTACTTCTTCCCGGAAAAAGACTATGCGTTCATGAAACGGGTGTGCGAGATCTTCACCTTTGTTGGTGCGATCTTCCTGCGCATGGTCTTCATGGTTGTGGTCCCGCTCATCCTGTCGGCCCTGATGCTCGGCACGATGGAATTGACTCGTGGCGCAGGGCTTGGCCGGATCAGTAGCCTTTCCATCGGCTACACGATCGCTCTGAGCGCGACCGCCGTGCTGATCGCTGTTGGCCTCACCAACCTGCTGAAGCCTGGTGCCGGCATTGCTGTCGACAAGGCCGCGCTTGCCGCCAATGCCGGGGTGCTCACGATCCAGAAAAGCGTTGCGGTCATCCAGAACAAGGCCTGGTACCAGTACATCGTCGATCTTCTGCCGCAAAACCCGGTGGATTCCTGCGCCCGTGCCTTCTCGGGTGAAATCATCGCCATGATGTTCTTTGCCCTCTTCTTCGGCTGGGCATTGAGCGCTTTCGTCAAGGATGAAGAGCACCCGACCAACCAGGTGCTCGATTCGATCTTCCAGGCTTCGATGAAGATCATCGGCGTCGCGATGAAAATCGCCCCGTACGCGATTTTCGGTATCGTCTTCAACACCGCGTACCGGATGGGTGGCAGCTTCCTCGGCAACCTCGCGTACTACGTCATGATCGTGATCGGCGGGCTGCTCCTGCAATTCTTCGTCGTGTATAGCACTGCGCTCTACGCGGTGACGAAAAAGTCGCCTCTGCCGTTCTACAAGCTGTGCCGGCACGTCTATCTCTATGCCTTCACCACCTCCTCGTCGAATGCCACCCTGCCGGTTGCACTCGATTGCGCGGAAAACATCCTGAAACTGCCGAAGAAGATCGGGCGCTTCGTGCTCACGATCGGCGCTTCGGCGAACCAGAACGGCAGCGCCCTTTACGAAGGCGTGACCGTCATCTTCCTCGCGCAGGTGTATGGCATCGACCTTTCGCTCGGTCAGCAGGTGCTTGTGGTCTTCATGTCGATGCTGGCCAGTATCGGCACGGCAGGCGTCCCGGGCGGATCGCTGCCGCCGGTCGTCGCACTGATGATCATGGTCGGTATCCCCGGAGAAGGTATTGGTCTCGTACTCGGTGTCGAACGGATTCTCGACATGAGCCGTACCACGCTGAACGTCGCCGGTGACCTGGTGATCGCCAAACTGGTAACCGCCAGCCTCGGCCAAGCAGACATCGACAAGATGAACGCCTTGCCGGATGAAAGCTGATTCGGAGCCGGTTCAACACGAACCGGCAGCCTCATAAAAAAACGCCCGGTGCTGCCGGGCGTTTTTTTATTGGATATCACCCTTTCCGAGCACACCACGCAATCGGGCAAGCTCGGCAAGCGCGAGTTCTGCAGCCGCCTGAACCCGGTTCAGGCTACGCCCAATGTTGTCGCCACCATCATTGGCAACCGGCGTTTCTGCCGCAATTTGAGGTGGATTGTTTGCCGAGAGATCAAACGCGATCTTGTCGCTGCGGTGCCAGGTCGAAAACACTTCGATGATGCGGCCGTACTGGTCCTGGCTCTGCCCTTCGAGCAGCAGCAACGGAGAACCACTGGCGATCCCGAGCAGACCATCAATCGGCGAGCGGGCAGCCGTCGCCCTGACCTGACGGTTACGCGCAGAGACAATCAGTCCGGCACGGGCATAAAGCTGTTCATGGAGCGAAGCGTCTTCAAGCGAAGCGGCCGGAATCAGCTCGCTTAGATCACACGGCAACCAGGTGCGGATAAAAGCCGTCGGCTCATCATCCACAAAACGCAAGCGCTCGATACGCAGGGCCTGCGGGCCGCTCAAGCCGCGCACAACTGTCGGAACGTTTTCAATCTCGTAGCTCAGTACCCGGGTCGAAACCCGCGAACCGAAGCGAGCCATCTGGGTGGATAAACCAGCACTCCAGAGCGGGTCACGATGCATCTCGGAACGCACGGAAACCGTCGTGCCACGCCCCTGAGCCTTCCTGACGACCCCTTCCCTGACCAGCGTATCCAGCGCCTGCCGAACCACTGAGCGCGAAACGGCGAAACTGCGACACAGCTCGCCTTCGCTCGGCAGGAGGTCGCCAGGAAAAAGCTCGCGCTCCTCAATCTGACGGCGCAAAGCGTCAGAAATTTCAAGATGTCTCGGGATTCGAGCGGCGCGACTCAAGGCGCTTTTCTCCGATTACGCCAAGCAAGCACTTCCGGCCTGCGCCGTCTTCCATACTTCCCCCCAGCCTTTCGATAGCGCCGCGGCACGCTCCACGGCAAGAATCAGACTGGCTTCACGAGCGATCCCCTGCCCGGCGATGTCGAAAGCCGTACCGTGATCAACAGAAACCCGAACCACCGGCAGACCGACAGTAATGTTGACACCATCGTCGCCATAAACCGCCTTGAACGGCGCATGCCCCTGATCGTGGTAGCAGACGATGACCATGTTCCACTTGCCCCGCACTGCCGCAGGCACCACGGCATCGCCGGAGATCGGCCCTTGCACGTTAATGCCACGCGCACGCGCCTTTGCCACGGCAGGCGCAAGGATATCCGCCTCTTCATCGCCGAACAGGCGGTTTTCACCGGCATGCGGATTAAGTCCGGCCAGTGCAATGGCTTCGTCCGGCTTGCCCAGTGCACGACAAAAAGCAGCCACCAGATTGATGACTGCGCCGGTACGCTCCGGCGTGATCTGCGCAATCGCCTGACGCATGGAGACGTGGGTCGTCAGATGGAAGAAATAGAGATTCCCCGCAGAAAGAACCAGCGAGTAATCTTTCACCCCGAACTGTTCGGCCAGCAATTCGGTGTGACCGGGATAAAAATGTCCGGCCTCGTGCAGCGCCGCCTTGTTCAGCGGCGGGGTGACAATGCCGTCGACCTTGCCCTCCCTGGCCAGTGCACAAGCCGCAATGATTGAACGATAAGCACCATCACCGGCATCCCGATGAATTTTGCCAAATGGCACATGAGCCAGCGACGGCCCGATTTGTACGACCTCGATGGTATCCGGCGTGTTCAGTGCCTTCGATGGTTCATCAATCACACGAACCGCCGCCGGGTCCAGTCCGGCAACCGTCACCCCCTTGCGCAAGGCATCCGCGTCGCCGATGACCACCGGCACACAAATCTTGCGCAGCTCAGGGTGTTTGAGCAGGGTCTTGGCGGTGATTTCGGTACCGACACCGGCAACGTCGCCAAGGGTAATGGCCAATCTGGGCAGAATATTCAAGGACATGATGAGTGGGATCCGATAAAGGTTAAAGGCAGGATTTGCCCATTATAACGACGCGCTCTTTGCTTGCAGCCGCCCGGCAATCGTGATCAGCGTGTTCTCATCGCCAAAGCCACCTGCCTTGGTCACCACGATGAAGCGCTGCCCGTCGCGCCCCTCTGCCTCGGCAACGGGTACGCCTTCGACAACACTGCGGATTACCCGCAGGTGCTTGACACCCAGCGCATCCAGTGTCGCATCAGCACCATCGCCACCGAGCAGAATCAGTGTCCGGGCCAGTCCACGGCTGACCATGCTGGCGACAATCGTGGCCATGGCCTGGGCGACCCGACGACTCACATCGACAAGCGATCCCCCCTGAACCCGTTCTTCCGGCGCAGAGACAAGCAGCAAGGTAGCCTTTGGCAAAATGCTCGACTGCAGCCCGATCCAGGCGCGCAGGCTGTCTTCGCTGGCCAGATCGGCAACGTTCGGCGTCAGCACCGAACAGGCTTCCGCAGGCAGGGACGCCAGCAATCTGGCCACCTGCCGTCGTGACACTTCATTAGCCGAACTGCGCAGCAACAACATCGTTCCTTGCGCCTGCGGCAGCGCAGGCGTTTGCACCACTTCACCGACAGGCAACCAGGCTTCCGCCAAGGCCAGCGCCAGACCCGCCGAACCGGCCGGGAGCGCCTGAGTCCCCAGTTGCGCCACAACCTGGGCAAGTGTCTGCAGATGCACCTCTTCGGTCGCCTCAACAACGATCACCGGATGCTGTTTTGCCGCTGCGCTGATCGCCGCCAGGAGTTCGGCAGCGCTACCCGCCGGAACCACTGCCGCACCGGGAACGAGTTCGGTAAATACGGAACTCTTCATCGGCGTTACCGGATCACTGCCCGCCGGAGAGTCTTCCAGAGAAACGCCGTTCACCCACAAACGCCCGTCACGGATGACACGCCCCATCACCGGATAAGCCGGACAAAGCACGACAAAAGCCTCCGGATAGACACTACGCCAAGCCTCCAGCGCACCGGAGAGTTGTGCGGCAACACTGCCACGCATGGTTGAGTCAATTTTCAGGTAAAGGCGGGTCACCCCGGCAGCCAGTTGCGCACACGTCGCTTCGCGGGTGCGCTCGCTGGCCTCTGCATCAGGAAGCGCCCGGGTATTAAGTGCCCGGGCCACTGCCGCAACCGGCGGGAGTTGTGGAACCTCTCCCGTTCGCAGCAACCAAGACTTCCAGCCTTTTTGTGCGAACTGAACGACGGTATCACCGGCACCCGTCAGGTCATCGGCAATGACGGCAACCCGCACGGCCTGTGCTGTTACGGCAGCGTTATCCATGAGCGCCTCCGCTTAAAGCCGAGGCTCGTCGATACCCAGATCCATGGCGTCGATCCGGGCAATTTCCTCTTCAGTGAGCAAGCCGCCTTCACGCTTGAGCATCCACGAAGCCAGGGCCGGGGCCAGGATCGCGGTCACCAGCACCGACGCGGCAACTTGAGCCGTGGCCGTACCAACGTAAGGCGCGAAGGTCGCATCTGCCTGAGCAATAATGGCTGGTGTGGCAATGGCATTACCCGCAGTGGTGCCCGCAGCAAAACCGATGCCAGAACGATAACCACGACGCAGAATGAGCTTGTAACCCAGATAAACCAGGAAGCCGGTCAGCGGCGCAACGATCAACCCAACGAGGATGCCGGAAAGTCCGCCCTTGACCACATTGCCCAGATTGATGCCCGTTCCCAGCGCAAAAGCAAAGAAGGGAATAACGACCTGTGGAGTCGGCTTCATGATCTCGGTCCATTTATTGTCGAGGTTACCAATCAGCATGCCGAGCAGGAAAGGAATGACTGCCGCCAGCAGCGCCGTCAGCGGAATCTGCGCAAGACCTGAAGCACCAAGGAAAAGCATGGTGAAGAAAGGCCCGTCGTTCAAGGCCGAGGCGATGTAGGCACCGCGATCCCGCTTGTCTCCGTAGCGCCCGGTAAAGGCCAGCCACAGTCCACCGTTGGAATTATCGATAGCCACCAGCATGGCAAGAATCGAAATGCCAAGGAAGCCGTCAATTCCGACCATCTTGCCGAGCAGGATGACCAGTCCGGCAGGAATAATCGATTTGCCCAGCAAGACCACGCCAGTCGTGGCCAGTACGGGGCCGCTGGTACGCAACGTGACCTGCATGCCGGTGGCAAAAATCAGCAAGGCGATCAGCGGCATGGCACTTCCCTGAAACAGTGCTGTCGTAAAGGAGCCCAGTTTCAGGAAAGGTTGGCCGAAAGTGCCAACAACAGAACCCAGGATCAGCGGGATGATCATCAAGCCGCCAGGGATCTTGTTCATTGCCGTATAAAAAGAAAAACCCGATGATTCATTTTTCTGTGACATTTTTATAACCCTCCATGTACGGACAACTTGTCCGTACAAATTATCAAATGCAGACTCCTGGCTGTCAAGGATTTTCGGTGCCGTAAAAGTAGAAAGCTGGCTGTCACATTTTTCGTCGGGGAAAGCACCTACAATCCTGCTACCACTTACTCCACAGGAAACATGAAACGCCTCGAACTGAAGTTGCTACCGCCCGTAGTCACCCTGCTGGCGGCAGGCGGCATGGCGCTGACAGCGCAGTATCTGCCAACGCTGAAATTCGTCGTCCCGGAGAAAACAGCGCTCTGCGTCCTGCTGTTCCTGGGCGGCCTGCTCTGCGAGCTTTCCGGCTTTCTTGCCTTCTGGAAGGTGCGCACCAGCATCAATCCGCTCCGCCCGGCACAGGCCAGTTGGATGGTGCGCCACGGCATTTACCGGTTTACCCGTAATCCGATGTATCTCGGCCAGTTGCTGCAACTTCTCGCCTGGGCCTTCTGGCTGGAGAATCTGGCGACCTTCGCTTTTCTACCCGCATTTGTCGCATGGATGACACGCTTTCAGATCATCCCCGAAGAACGCATCCTCGGCATCAAATTCGGCAACGACTACGCTGATTACCTGAACCGGGTGCGCCGCTGGATCTGAGGCAGGTTCAACGAGGCAACTGGTTTTTTTCGTCGATCACGCGGGTAGCTTCGCCTTCAATGATCTCGCCGTCACCGCTTTCTGGGCCAACAGGCGATCCAAAGTCCACGTCTGGCGGCTGCCCCTGCGCGGACATCTGTTCGCGCATCTGGCGACGCAGGGCGCGGGTCTTCCACCAGAAATAGAGCCAGAAAAGCAGCCCGGCAACAGCCAGCACGGCGAAGAAAACCAGCGAGAACATCAAGGCCGCGCCCAGCACGAGGATACCGATGAGGGCTGCCAGAAGGCGTGAAAGCGGCCCGCCGTTCTGCCCTGGCCCGTTAAATTTGAGATACATCTTGCTCCGTCACCACATGATCCAGTTGATAAATTCCGGTGCTGAAACCCGTCACTCCATATTGCAGGAACTGTTCGCATGACAAACACGCCCCGGCAAACTCACGCAAACGCTCGGTGTCATAAGCGTTGACCAACACCACCCAGTCAATCTCCCCATCCCGGCCACGGATACGCTGCTCCACCGTCATTTCCGGCCTTGCCGCCGCTTCAAACAGATGCGCCCCACTCAGACCGGAGCGTGACGGAACCGATGCGAGTTGTGCTGACAGCCATGAACGCAGTCTGCCTGCTTCGGCTTCCGGCGGACTGAAGTACAGCACCAACCCCAACCGCCCCAGACCCAGCCCGTAGCTCGCCGTAACCCGGCAGAAGCCTCGTCGCATCCCCCGGTAACGCGTCATGATACCCGCAGTCGCCGGTGTCGGATGATTCAGGCGCTCCAGATAAGCCGGCGACGACAAGGTTGCCAGCTCATCAACCTCGTAAAGCACAAAATAATGCGGCTGCGCTGCCACGGCCGTCCACCGGGAGCCTCGCCGGAAGCCGGGAATACCCAGCCTTTCCTGCAGATGTTCGTGCGAATGCCAGACATCATGCGCAGCGAACGCCTCTGGCGCAACATCAAGCGACAGAACCATGACCGCCTTTCCGGAAAGTGCCACGCTATCCTCCCGCAGACTGTTTCAGCATGAGGACGGCTCGTCGTCAATCGCCTTGTATTCGATACTCAGCACCTCGACTTCACGCCATCCGGCCGGGCTTTGAAAACGCACCAGATCACCTTCCCGCGCCTTGAGCAGCGCACGCGCCAGCGGCGAAATCCAGCTGATGCGATTGCGTGAAAAATCGGTCTCATCCACTCCGACAATCTGATAAGTCTGCTCATTGCCCTGCTCGTCGGCAATCGTCACCGTCGCACCGAAGAACACCTGATCGGCATTGACCTGACGCGCCGGATCGACAACTTCAGCGAGATCCAGCCGTCGGGTCAGGAAACGGATGCGCCGGTCGATTTCGCGCAGACGCTTTTTGCCATAAAGATAATCGCCGTTTTCCGAACGGTCACCGTTGGACGCCGCCCACTGTACCACTTCGACCATACGCGGCCGCTCGTCGCGCAACAGGAAGTCGATTTCATCCTTGATCCGCGCATAACCCCCCGGCGTGATGTAGTTTTTTGTCCCTTGCGGCAGTTGCAGCGAAGCCTCGAGTTCTTCCTCGTCATCGCTTTCATTTTCGCGGACAAATGCCTTGTTCATGGAAATTTTCAGGTTCAACAGATGGGTCTGATTCTGCAATGAAGCGGTCTTCTTGTCCAGATTGTGACGAAACGATGAATCGACATTGTTTTTTCATGACGCTACGCCTACCATATCCCCTGACGGCCTGTTGTCTGCCTTGGAGTCATCAGCAGCACAGGTTCGCCAGGCGGACACCGGGGTGTGTCATGATCATCCTTCCGGGCAGGCGCCTCGCGAAAGCGTAGCGCCAACCGGGAACATGTCAATAAAAGGAAGGTAAGCCAATGATGCTGAGTGAAGAAGAAGCAAACACGATCCGTGCCGATATCAACGAACTCAAGGTCGAGCACCGCGACCTTAATCTGATCGTTGAGCATCTGGCGGCAACCCCCTTGCCGGACCAGGATCAATTGTTGGTCCACCGTCTGAAGAAACGCAAACTGCTGCTCAAGGACAAGATTTATCAACTTGAGCGAATGCTGACCCCTAACGAAACTGCCTGATTCATCCTGTAGGCACCTGCCACCCCGCCGTAAAACGGCGGGGATTTGCTTTTACAGGCTATTTCAGAGAACAGCGCGGCCGATATACCAGAAGATCGCCGCAATCAGGGCGCTGCACGGAATGGTCAGCACCCAGGCCCAGACGATGCTGCCGGCCACGCCCCAGCGCACCGCCGACATTTTTCGCGTTGACCCCACGCCGACGATGGCCCCGGTGATGGTGTGCGTCGTTGACACCGGAATCCCCAGCATCGTCGCCAGAAACAGGGTCATCGCTCCACCGGTTTCCGCACAGAAACCGCCGACGGGCCGCAGCTTGGTGATCTTCTGCCCCATGGTCTTGACGATGCGCCAGCCACCGAACATGGTGCCCAGGCCAATCGCCAGATAGCACGAAATGACCACCCACCACGGCAACGGGTCGCCAGGGTGAGAAATGCCGGCAGCGATCAGCAGCATCCAGATGATGCCCATCGTCTTCTGCGCGTCATTACCACCATGTCCCAAACTGTAGAGCGAAGCCGAGACGAGTTGTGCGTGGCGGAAAAAGCGGTCAACACTGCGTTCGGGCAAACGCCGACAAGTCCACGAGACGATCAGCAGCATCAATGAACCGAGCAGCATCCCGAGCAGCGGTGAAATGAAAATGAAGGCCACCGTCTTCAGGAGACCACCGACAATCAGCGAGCCGGGCCCGGCCTTGGCGACTGCCGCCCCGACCAGCCCGCCGATCAGCGCGTGCGATGAGGATGAGGGGATGCCGTAGCGCCAAGTGATCACGTTCCAGGCGATGGCTCCGACCAGCGCACCAAAAACCACGTAGTGGTCAATAATTGACGCATCGATGGTGCCCTTGCCAATCATCGCCGCGACTTTCAACTGAAAGATCAGCACGGCAAAGACATTGAAAAACGCCGCCAGGCAAACCGCCGTCTGCGGCC
>RRZT012281188.1_pt1 | contig 14034 bp, 10 predicted proteins | sample 2165551 | NCBI WGS metagenome assembly RRZT01 (sample SAMN10456910, study PRJNA506462) | wastewater metagenome | biome: wastewater; feature: sludge; material: wastewater sludge; isolation source: wastewater sludge with Escherichia coli K12::gfp cells carrying plasmid... | place: USA: Moscow, Idaho... | reverse complement strand
GCGTTCACCGGCGCGGACAGCAACCGGAAGGGCCACTTTCGCGAGGCTGAGGGCGGCACCCTGTTCCTAGACGAGGTGGGCGACCTACCGCTGGATGCCCAAGCCAAACTCCTGCGGGCTGTTCAGCAGAAGGAAGTAACGCCTGTGGGTGAATCCACTCCGGTCAAGGTGGATGTTCGCATCCTGGCGGCAACCCACCGGGATTTGACGGCAGACGTGGCGGCCGGACGCTTTCGGGAAGATCTCTTCCACCGGCTTGCGGTAGGCATCATCCACCTCCCTCCGCTGCGGGAGAGAACCGGCGACATCGATTTTCTGGCGGACCACTTTCTGGACAGCTTCAATGCCGACACGCAGAATCGCCCGGAAGGGCAGGAGAAAAAATTTTCTCAGGAAGCAAGAAATTTTCTAAACCAGCATCCTTGGCCAGGAAACGTCCGCGAGCTCTACCATACGCTGCTGCGGGCGACGATATGGTCAATTGGAGAAACGCTCACCGCAGACGATATCCGCTCCGCCCTGCTCACAACGGGCAGAGCTGAAGACCAGATCCTTGGTCGCCCTCTCACCAAAGGCTTTGATTTGCAAGCTTTACTGGACGAAGTGACGCGGCACTACCTGAACCGGGCGATGGCACAAGCCGACAACAGGAAGAAACACGCCGCAGAACTTCTGGGGATTGCCAACTACCAGACGTTAACCAACAAGCTGACTCGCCTGGGGCTACCGTCCGGTGAAAAAGGCGAATAAGGGGCATGGGGATATCCACTAATCCATCGGCAGCCAAGACTTTAGCTGGATGATAAAAATTTATATATTTATGTAAATTATTTTATTAAGCGGCAATCTTTAAGTAGTGGCAGAGTTTAGTAATGCACTGAATTGAAAAGAATAACGCTCTACCACAACACCTGGCACACAACTCGCATCAAGCATGGCAACCCAGCACCAAAGGAGATTGCCATGTTAGTCACCTCGCCCTTTCACCACTCGATTGAGAGCCACCCCCTCACGCTACACGCTGCGTTGCGAATGCAGCAGCGTGGCATCTCCCCTCGCCTGATCGAGCTCGCACTCCGGTATGGCCGCACCATCCATTCCCGAGGTCTGTCGTACCGGATCGTCGGCCACAAAGAGGTGCAGCGTTTCTCCAGGAGCGGCATCGACTTGTCCGAAGCTGACGGCGTTCATGTGCTGATTGGGGAAGACGGTGCCGTCGTCACAGCCTACCGCAACCATGACCTCCGCAAGGTCAAGCCAGGCGGACACCGGCACGGCCCCCATCACTGAGCGACGTGAGAAGAAAGCCGCCCAACATATGACATTCAAGCGACCTAGCGAGCTGCGCCGTGGTAAGTTCGCGCCTGCAGGGCGGCCTTGATCCGACTCAGCCACGAGATTGGCAACGGAGATACACCCAAAATGGGATTCGCAAAGTACCAAGAAGACAACTATAGCCGCTACCACGGGACCAGCATCGTGCGCCGGAACGAACACGACAGGTTTGCGCCGGCAAGCGATACCAACAAATCAACGAACCAAGGCACCCAGAAGAAGATGAATACCAGCAAGTTGAAGGATTTCACTGTTGCGGAGGCCCGCCCCCTCCCGGTCATCGTCCTTGCCGACGCCAGTGGCAGCATGTCGGTCGATGGGAAAATTGAGGCGCTGAATCAGGCGCTCAAGGAGATGATCGCAGGGTTTGCCAGCGAGTCCAGAACTCGTGCAGAGGTCCAGGTCGGCTTGATCACTTTCGGCGGAGAACACGCGAAGGTTCATCTACCGCTTGCACCGGCGCATCAGATCTCGGAAGTCACGCCCTTGCGCGCAAACGGCCGCACCCCGATGGGGGCTGCGTTCGCCGAAGCTCGGGCGCTCATCGAAGACAAGGAGCGGATTCCTTCCCGCGCCTACCGGCCGGTTCTTGTACTGGTATCGGATGGCCACCCGACAGATAGTTGGGAGCAGGCCTTTGATGCACTCTGCGGCTCCGAGCGTGCTCAGAAGGCCACCCGTTTCGCGATGGCCATCGGCGCCGATGCCGACCTGGACATGCTCGGGCGCTTTGCCAACGACAAAGAATCCCCCGTTTTCAAGGCCCACGAAGCTCGGGATATTCATCGTTTTTTCCACGCGGTGACGATGTCCGTCACCGCACGCTCGCGTAGCGCCACACCGAACTCTGCAGCTCCCCTGATCCTGGCGGCCATTCCCGATGACGACGATCTGGATCTGGATTTCTGAGTGCTGCGCGCAACCGGAGCATCGGTCATTGGGCCTGGACACCAGCTTGAAGGGCAGCCCAACCAGGATGCGATGAGCGTTCGTGGCCACCGCGGAGGCTGGTTCGCAGCGGTGGCGGACGGGCTCGGATCAAGGGTATTGAGCCATGTCGGCTCCCGGCTGGCGGTCCAGGTTGCACGCCGGGCATTGAACACCCTGCCATCCGACCCACGAGACGCGATCCAGCAGTTCTATCGAAGCTGGCTGCAGGCGCTTCCGGATAAGCCGCCGGGCGCCATGGCAACGACGTTGCTGGCAGCCCATTGCCAAGCCGATGGGCGCTGCCGGATTGCCCAACTCGGCGACGGCTTGGTGCTGTACCGGGCCGGAGGTGTGTTTGGCGTGCTCACCCCCTCCCGACCGGGCTTCGGAAATGAAACCGATGCGCTGGGAGTAACAAAGTCTTTTGCTGCGTGGCAGACCAAGTGCGTCGTCCTGTCCGAACCAGGCGATGGGGTTTTGTTGATGACTGATGGATTGGCTGACGACCTGCTTCCGGAGCGACTGGAGGCGTTCTTCAGCCACCTGATCGGCAGGGCAGAAAGCCGCAGTCGTCGTAACGGCCGGCGGTGGCTCGAAGGTGAGCTGAAGGCGTGGCCGACGGCCCTGCATACGGACGACAAGTCCATAGCGTTGATATTTCGCGACGGTAGATGAAAACCATGGGTAAGAAGAACAAGAGTAATAAGGACGGAGAACGCAAACGTCTCGTTTGCGACCTGCGCGGTACGATCTACGAATTGAAGAAAAAGCTGTCAGAAGGTGGGCAAGGGGTCGTCTGTCACACGCAGTTTCCGAACGTACTGGTCAAGGTGAGCCAGTTTCCCAAGGAAGACCTGCGCTCCAAGGCCTGGTTCGACCACCTCCAATGGGTGAGCCGCCAGCCCCTCGACGGCCTGAAGATCGCCCGACCGCTGGCATTGATAGACAAGCCACGCCACGGTTACGTGATGGAGCTGATGGATGGCCTGGAGCCTTTGCAGCATCTGCTCGGCCTGTCGCTGGAAGCATCGAAAAGCGGTAACGGACCTCATTTCTTTATCGAGAGCGGTGGTCTGTCCCGGCGGCTGCGGCTACTGACGGCATTGGCGCGGACCCTCGCCGAACTGCACGGACGCGGCCTTGCCTATGGCGACCTGGCGCCCGGCAATGTGTTCGTATCGCGCTCACGTGAGCATGCCGAGGTCTGGCTGATCGACAGCGACAACATCAGCGTACTGTCCCGGGAGGGCGGGCAGAAAATCTACACGCCGGAGTACGGTGCTCCGGAGATCATCCGTGGGATATCTGGCATAGATAGCCTCACGGACTCGTGGAGCTTCGGCGTCATCGCGTTTCAGTTGTTGACGCTTCAGCATCCGCTGATCGGGGATATCGTCAGTGACGGTGACCCGGACGATGAAGAACGCGCCCTGAAGGGTGAATTGCCATGGATCGACGATCCGGACGATGACAGCAATCGGGCCTCATCGGGCATCCACCGAGACTGGGTGCTCACCAAAGAACTCCAGCGCCTATGCCACCAGTGCTTCGGCCCTGGCAGGAATACCCCGGAGGCCCGCCCGACCATGTCGGAATGGCGTGCCGCCTTCGAAGCGGCCGCAACCAGGGTCATGAACTGCAGCCATTGCGGCAGCGGCTTTTATTTCAACCGGGATTCTGAGTGCAACTTCTGCGACCACGTGCAGGAAGACGCTGAGCATGTGCTGATGCTTCACTACCTCTACACCCCCGTGTCGGAGGAAGAGCAGCAGGCAGGTCTTACGGAGTGGATCAAGACCGGCCATGTTCAGGTTCTGGGGCGGGAACCACTCGAATTGCGCGCATCGCCGGTCGGAACCACGAGTCACGCAGAGAGCGAGCTCGTCTGCACGCTGACGATGAAAAAAGACGATGGCCTTTACATCGAACCTGTCGCCGGCGTAGCCGTGGCACTTCAAAGCCAGAAAAGCCAGGAGAGCAAGATCCTGACAAAGCGCATGCGCCTGAAGGAGACAAGCCGTCGAGGGGATACCTACATGCTGCATCTGAGTGACTCGGCGGACACCCCTCACTATGCCTGGCGATTCAAGTGGTGACCTGCGATGAAACTTGCTGACTTCCCCTTGCTGGAACCTGAAGTCCATATCGTCCGCGCGGAATCCGGCGTGCCCTTGCTGCAATGGGACAGGTATTCCGAGGTTCGGGTCTGGTTTGACGACGACGGCCTGCTCTGGCTCGCTCACGAAAACGATCTCGTCGAGCTCGAAGCCGGGAGCGGCGGCGAACTTTTTACTACCCTTGTTCGGCGGCCAGGCCTCGTCTGGCTGCTCTTGAGACAGACTGGTAGGGATTTTCAGTTGCAGACGATCCTGCCGTCCGACTCGCTGCCCCTGAACGAGGCCGCACAGGTGTCGGTGGACGAGCAAACCATCAACAGCCTGCATCGCCAGGGCGCCCTGACGACTACGGATGCCGGTGCTGCCTTGGGGTGGCTGCGAGACGAGTTCATCGTCGAAGGACCGAGACCCTGGATGGCTATCCTGCGCGACCCCCAGGCGGGGCCGGGTGACTGGAAGTTGCTTGGCCGGCTGTGGCGTCTCGATCTTCAGGCCAACGCTAGCGGCAAAGTACTCATACGCCGTGCCGAACGTTTGACCTCAAGGCGCCTGGAATGGACCATGCTGACCGGGGTCCTTGAGTTCGTCGAAGCCACCGTCGCGAGTCAGTTGCTGAGCGCCACTGCGCAAGCCACCTTTGACCAGTCGGTTAAAAGCTATGGCAGCTACCTTGACCTGTGGCGCAAATACAGCGAACAGGAATGGGAACGCAGCCTGCGCCAGGCCGCATCGGTGGGAGTGCTGGCCTATTCGAAGGCCGAGGAAGCCAGCGACGAGGGCGGAGTATGGCGCTTCCAGGTTGTGCCCGCCGAGCTTCAAAGCTTCATGAATGCCTGGAAGGCCCTGGAATCCGATCTGGATCTGGAGCTGGAGGCCTCTGCCAGACATCCGGACTGGACGACTAATATCGAGGATGCAACGCGTAGCGTCACATCCGCACGCCGTTTCCGGGGACGGCCAGAACCATGCACCAAACCCGGACAGCTATTGATCGAATCCCGTCAGAGGCCGCCCGAGCAAGGTTATCTGTCGCTTTCCCTCGCTGGCGACCGGACCGTGCAGGAGCGCCGCCTGAAAGCGCGTGCGGCGATCGAGAGTGGTCGACGGATGCCGCAGTTGCGTTTTCTGTTGCAAGACCTCCCCCTTCCTTCGCTCCGGGGAGAGACGCACCGGGCCCTCAGCCGCCATGCCCGAGAATGCTTCAAGCACGGCGATCCGACACCGCGGCAAGAGGAGGCGATCAAGGTTGCCCTCGAAACACCGGATATCGCGCTGATCATCGGCCCCCCCGGCACGGGCAAGACACAGGTGATCGCGGCACTGGAGCGGCGTATCAGCGAAATGGGCGAACAACAAAACGCCCAGCATCAGGTGCTGATCTCAAGCTTCCAGCACGATGCCGTCGAAAATGCCCTCGAACGAACAAGCGTCTTCGGGCTGCCCGGCGTCAAGATCGGGCACCGGAAGCAGGCAGATGCCATCGATCTCGTCGAGCGCTGGTGTATGGAAACACGGAGCAAGATAGAAGAGAAGGTCACACGCCATGAAGCGGAACAGCCGCACTTGGCAAGCCTGAACCGGCTGTACCTGTCGATTGCCAAACTGCGCCATGCTCAGTTCGCCCCCGCCGAGCGACAGGCCGAAGTAGACAAGCTCAGCGCAAATATTGCAGAACTGGCAGAACTTCACCCAGGGATCCGGCTGTCACCTGTCCTGATGGATGAATGGAGAGACTACGTTGCTGAGCAACCGGTGGTCATGCCAATCCGTAGTATCGCCGAAAGCAAGCTTCTTCTTGGCAAAGTACGCGGTTTGCGCCTGACGCCCGCAGCCTTTGCGGATGACGGGCAGGATCGGCTATCCGACCTGCTTTCGACGATTGAATGGCTTGGTGGCGGGCCAGAGGATCTTATTGCCCAGCTCCGTGGCCTGCAGACCGTCTCGCGGCTGGACACAGACACGGCCGAGCGCCTTTCGGCACTCAAGGACGCACTGCTGGACACCCTGCTCGACTACCGACCGCCCGTCGTAAAGAATCGTCTCGACGAGCGAGGACGCAGCCTGCTGATCGCCATCGAAACCGCTGTCACTGACCGCCTCAAGGCCTCCCGGATGGGCGTGGCTGGCGTACTGGCGCGCTATCGCGATGCCTTCATGCTGGAACCTGAGCGGGCCAACGAAACGGTTCGGGAGTACGCGATGGTCGTTGGTGCCACATGCCAACAGGCAGCCAGCAAGCGCATGGCCGACCTGAAGAGCCTGAACGGCATCGGCGACGCGGGGATAAGTTTCAACACCGTGGTTATCGACGAGGCCGCCCGGGCCAATCCACTGGATCTGTTCATTCCGATGTCGATGGCTGAACGCCGCGTCGTGCTGGTGGGCGATCACCGCCAGCTTCCACATCTACTCGAACCAGCTGTCGAAGAAGCCGTGGCGGAAGCTCACGATCTTTCCGACGAGCAGCGAAAGGCTTACGAAGAAAGCCTGTTCCAGCGTCTATGGCGTCAGTTGAAAGAACGCGAAAAGCGGGATGGGATTCCTAGGGTAGTCATGCTGGACACCCAGTTTCGTATGCATCCTGTACTCGGCGACTTCGTGAGTCGCGAGTTTTATGAGAAGGAAAAACTCGACCCGGTGAAGTCGGGACGTCCTGCCTCCAGCTTTCTTTCGAACATTCCCGGGCACGCGAACCGGGTTTGCTGCTGGATCGACGTACCTTGGTCCGAAGGGAACGGCAACGAGTCCAGGCAGGGCGTACCCAGCTGGCACCGAAAGTCTGAAGCCAGAGTCGTTGCCACCGAGGCAAAGCGTTTGTTAGAGGCGTGCGGAGACAGCGTGAGCATCGGCATCATCACCTTCTACAGCGCCCAACGCGATGCGATATTTCGTGAGCTGAAGCAATTCGATCTGGTTGACCGCGACACCGAGACCGGTGATTGGCTGATCGCTGATGAATACCGCAAGACTAACCAGGGGGAAGAGCGCTTCCGAGTGGGGACGGTCGATGCCTTCCAGGGCAAGGAGTTTGACATCGTGCTGTTATCGATAGTGCGTTCGAATCGCAAGGGCCTGCCACAAGGCGAGGCCGGAGAGGAGGCCTTCGAAAAGGCTGCAAACGGAAAGTACGGGCACCTGCGCCTCAGTAACCGAATGAACGTAGCGATGAGCCGTCAGCGTTCGCTGCTGATCGCAGTCGGAGACAGAGCGATGGCTGACGGCATCGGTGCGACCAAGGCGGTGCCGGCACTGAATGCCTTCCTTCAGCTCTGCCAGGGGGCGCACGGCCATGTTTGCTGAACGCTACTGCTACATCCCTCCCGCTGAGCATCACGTGATCAAGGGGCGCCGGGAAAACCTGCTCTGGCCCGTTTACGCATGGAAGGTCTTGTATCCGGACGAGAGCCAGCGGACAGGAATCAACCTTTTCCAGGAAACCCTGCTGGGCCTGATCCGGGCGGGCATCCGCGATACCGACGAGCTTGCCGAGGCGATGGCGCTCGACCCGGAGCTGGTCCGCTTCATCATTGCCGTACAACTTCAGCCCAATGGGTGGCTGGACGGCAGATTCCGGCTCACGCCCGATGGCGAGCGGCTCCTCGACGAAGCGGAAGACCGACGGCTGAACCTGATCGTCGGCTACGCTTTCCAGGATGCTGTCAGCGGTAACTGGCTTCCACGATTCACGACGCAGCTACCGGAGATTTCCCCTGTCGGGCACGACGAGAAGAATCGCCCGCTGTTTGTTCTCGACCGAGACAAGGGACGGCAAGAGCGCGGCTTCATGCTGCAAGCGCAGGCCACTGCCAAACTCGACACTAGCCTGTTGCTGCCGGCGTACAGGCAATATCGACAGGATCTGGCCTTCTCGCAGGGAGAGTCGCGAAATTACGCCTCGGAAGTCACCTTCACTTCGATCGAATCCATCGATGACGTGCCCACGAAACTCTACCTGTGGTGCGAGCTGTATCGGGACGAGGACGGGCTCCAGCGTTGGTTGATCAGCGACCCCTTCCGGGTGCGCCGTGCCGTGCCATGGCTGCGGGAGCCCTTTGCTGCGCAGGCGCGCGGAAACGCGGCTATTGCCAGGCGAATGCAACGGCTACTGCCCGAAATCCCGGCCGACGGGCTGTCAGCGGAAGAGTGGATGGAACGGCTTGATGAAAGCGCCGATCTGGAAATCGAGTCCAATTATCCCTTCCTGAGCCGGGAACCCCTGATCCGGGATCATCTAGCCCGTGTGCTTAGACAAAGGCGACGAATCGAGGATCGGGAAAAAGTGCATCCAGAGGAGTTGGGGAATTTGATGACCGAGGCCGCAAACCTCCTCGAAGCTGTGCTGAAGTGGCTGCTTCGCGAATGGAGAGTGTCACCTCCATGGCCCAAGGGTAGGAACTGGTCCCCCATGGAGGCCAGAGCCGAGCTTGGAGCGCTGCCCCTGGTGGCGGACAACACGGACCTCATCAACGCCTTGGCGGGACAGACAAGAAAAGCTGTTTCATCCGCGCTCGAAAAGCAGAACCAGCCTCTCAAGGCACTCTTGAGCGGGACGCTTTTTGGCGCAAGCGAACGAAGCGATCACCCCTTCCATGAACTCCTGCCCGATGCATTGGAGCTGGAACGCCTCCCACGCGTCGCCGACTACCGCAACAAGGCTGGCGGACATGCATCGGGTGAGAAAGCGGAGCAATCATTGGTTCTTGATTACGTAAATTTTGCCATCCAGTGGATGGCTCTGTTCAATCGTTGGTACTGACATGTCGAAAAAGAAAAAAGGCAATATCGGACGGTCTATCGGTAATAATCAAAAGGCAGCGGATCAATCCGCCAGACCCTCATCCATTTTCGAAAAAATGAGCAAAGCGGCAGGCGTCAGCCCGACGCAGCCGCCCGAACTCGAAGAAATTCTCCCCAAGCTCCAGGGAGAACTGACGGACGACCAGCGCAAAGAGCTGGAAGCAACCGCACAGAGGCAACTCGAGGCACGAGTCGCCGAACTCAACGCGGACAAGGCAGCCCTCGAAGCAGAGAAGCGGACGTTAGAGACTCGGGCCAGCAATCTTGAAGTGCAGGAGGCGGCACTGGAGGAGCGTCGTTCGGCGTGTGCTGCGCTGGAAGCTGAACTCAAGCGGCGTGATGAAACACAGACGGCACGAGATGCGGCACAAACCGTCCGCGAGCGCGAACTCGAGGAGCGCGAACTCGAGGCCAGAAACGGCTTTCACCTTCAGAATCAGAAAGCACTTCAAGGGCTCAGGGAGCAAGTCGAAGCCCTCGCACGACGAAGGAGCGCCCTTGATCTGGAGATTGCCGCCGAATTGACCCAGGCCAGAGATCTCCAAAAAGAAGAGTTTGAGTCTTGGCGGGAGAGGCTGAAAGCCCGCGAAGAAGTGCTCTCCGAGCGCGAACTGGATCTCGCTACTCGAGAAGAAGAACTGGAGGCCCGGGAGCGCCAACTGAATCTGAGCGGACGCAATCGCGACCAATTGACGGCCATGCTGCGTAAGCAACTGGCGGAAGAGTTTGACGCCGATCTTGCCTCCCGGGACCGCGAAAACCAGAAGCTGAAGGCCAAGCTTGCAGAGCGGGGCGAACAACTTGATCGAGCTCAGGCAGAACTCGATGAATATGCAGATTTCACAGAAATGTTGCGAGGGCGGGCCCCGTCAGACTTATTGGCCGAGCTGGACGACTTACGCCACGACAACCGTGAACTCAAACGTACGCAGATGGACCTGGAAGTCAGGAATGCCGCCGACGAGACCGATGATCTGCGGAAAGAGCTGGAGCGATCGCAGGCAGAGGTTCGAGAGCTCCGTACAGAGTTGGAAGGGCTGAAGCAGCGTGCTCACAGCTCAAAGCTGGTCGCGCTGGATCGTGAAAGATGGGCGCAGGAAAAGCTGCTGCTGGAGCAGACAAAGCAGCTCCTGTCGGCTCAGATCAACGACCTCCAATCACGTGTCGGTGCCCTACTCGACTCCCAGCAGGCCGCCGTTGCATTCCCTGAACTCGCAAAAATGGATCAGGAACATGGCTTCCAGACACCACGTCCGGTCGATCAGATCGAGGACCTGAAGGCCTTCACCGACGAGTTGCAGCACCGGATCGCCCTAACTCAGCCCGACAACCCGCTTTACTTCCGTTCGGAAGACCTCCAGTTGTTCGTTGGCGGCTTGGCCATGAGCCAGCTGCATGTTTTTCAAGGCATCAGCGGTACCGGCAAGACCAGCTTGGCCAAGGCTTTCGCCAAGGCGGTGGGTGGCGAGTGCCAGGACGTTGCCGTCCAGGCTGGTTGGCGGGATCGCAGTGACCTGCTGGGGCACTACAACGCCTTCGAGAAGCGCTTCGCTGAGAAAGAGTGCCTGCAGGCGCTGTATCGGGCCGCTACGCCCTCTGCACGCGATCGTCTAAATATTGTCCTGCTCGACGAAATGAACCTCTCCCGTCCTGAGCAGTACTTTGCCGACTTCCTCTCGGCCCTCGAGAAGGAACCCGACGACCGGTGGATTCGTCTTGTCGAGTCGCGCCCGCCCAACGCTCCGGGCATGTTCCGTGAGGGACGAGAGGTTCGACTGCCGCAAAATCTGTGGTTCATTGGCACTGCCAACCAGGACGAAACGACCAACGAACTGGCCGACAAGACCCATGACCGAGCTTTCGTATTGGAGCTGCCGCGTCACGAAGTCCGCTTTGAACCCGACAGAACACTGAATCCAAAGACCTACTCGTTTTCGTCACTCAACGACGCCTTCACCAAAGCGCAGCGTACGTGGAAGAAGGAGGTCGAGGAGCATCTCGGTTTCGTGAGCAAGAGCGAGCTATCCACCCTGCTCGAGAAAAAATTCGGCATTGGCTGGGGTAATCGCTTTGAACGTCAGGCAGGAAGGTTTCTCCCGGTGGTGAGAAGTTCAGGAGGGACTTTCGCCCAGGGCCTGGATCACCTCCTCTCCACCCGCCTCTTCCGCAACGGTAAGGTCATAGGACGCTACGACATCAGCCGGAATGATCTCGACGATGTCGAGAAAGCACTGCTGTCGGTGTTTCGCTCGATTGAGGATAAAGCGTCTCCTGATCGCTGTCTGGCGGCGATCAGGCGCGATATCCAACGCCTGGAGCGCGGCACGTGAAAGTAATCGACCGTTTCACTGGCGTAACGACAACGCTACCTCCTGTGGTTGAACCCGCGCGCTATCGATTGGTCAAGGGGACCTTACTAAACGGTGACATCCGCCTGGAGGACGGAGAGATCCTGTTTTCGGATGGCAGGGAGCGATGTGCGCTCGGCAACGAGACATGCAGTTTCACCCACGTCACCCCACCGACAGAGAAGGATTCCATTCGACCACTGATCTCGCGGTCAATCGGGTTTCTCGCGAGGCTGGCCAAATCACAGCCCGCCACAACAATTTCACCCTTGATCCCTGCCTCTATGGCCGATCTGGCAGAGTTGAACGACCTCGACAAGACCTTGATGCAGGTGATCGAGAAAGGTCATCTCGACGAAATCACCCTGCGCCCTCGGTTTGCCATGAAGTACGAAACAGAACTCATGGAGATATCCCGTGTTCAGCGCATGGCTCCTGGTGCAGTGAGTCGTCTGGCTGCACACTCCGAAGATTGGCACCGACGCACCATCTCAGGAGTACTTCCCAGTAAGCTGCTTGCACTCTTGAGCGATGACGATTGGGCGATCTATGAGAACCGCGTGTTCGCCCGGCTGCTTGATCATATGGATTCGTACGTCCGCTCCAGACTCGCAGAAACCGAGCAGATGCACAGAAAATATCAGGAGGCACTAAAACTGGCCGGCGCCGAGGATATTTACCACCCGCTTCGAAGGCGTCTATGCTCACTCTGGGGCGACGCAATGAAGGACTCCGCCACAGAGAAAGCCCTTGAGACGTCGGCCCATGCGATCAAAATCCTTGGCCAGGCAAAGCGAAAAATCGGCCTCCTCCGGCAAGGTGACTTATACAAAAAGGTGCCACGCTCTGCCCAAGTCCCAGCGCAGCTGCGACACACGAACATCCTTGTCCATGATCAGCACTACCGACATCTGAGGACGCTCTGGCATCTCCACCAGACCCGCACTGCCGACATTGAGCAAAGCCCTCAAGAGATCCACGCGGCGAACAGACGGTCCCTTGAAGACTTCTCAGTGTACCTCCGCATGATGCTCGACCGGGTGATCTTGGACATGCCCCTAGTCCACTTCGATACAGGCAGGGGAACGCTCGAATTTGCAGGCCAAACAGGGGAGATTTCGTCTCATGAAGACACGATCCAGCTGCAGCTTGCAGACCGAAAACTAGTCCTTATTCCGACCTTAACGACTTCGTGTCGCGACAACCGACTAGCCATTGATGGCAGCGGCCGGCTGGTAGTTTCCTGCCTGCTGGATACTGAAGAGCTCAAAGATGAGGATGGCTTGACTCAGGATGCCTCACAGCTCGTGATCAACCCATTCGATTTCTACGGTGAAGAAAAACTCAGACTGGTGGTGGAGCGTTTTCTCTGGCATCCGGTTTTCTCAACATACGGAAAGCAGACAGGTCCTCTTCCCACCGAAGTGTTGGCGTGGCTCGACAAAGAGAAAACAGGTGTAGTGATGGAGAAGGGCTGGAAGGTACTCAGTCCCCTTCGGCATGATCAGGAGCAGTCTCTGCTCTCCTGGCTTGCACATACCACTCTGAATGATGAAACCAGATTAAATATCAAGCTCGCTGTTTGCCGGCTGAAAGCACTCTCATCCTGTCGCCACTGCAGCAGCCCTGCCCACTTTGTCCCACGAGATGGGGAGTTTTTAGCGACATGCAAGGCCTGCGATACAAAATGGGGTATCTACCGAAAGGACTCAAAACGGATTGCCCAAATTCGCCCTGCAGACGAAACTCAGGCTAATTTTAAACGATTCGGATCCTGGTTCATGACGTTCGAGCTGAAGTGAATTAAATTCACATGCCATTAGTTCTTAGGGCAGTCACTATTTTAGGGCTCCTTAGTCGGCCCTGAACAATCAGCGGATCCCTTTTTCCGGCACGGGCTGACAGCCCCTGAAGCCTTGCCGAACCCTCCTGTTTCCAGTGCAATCACATTCACTTTCTGGAAGATCTGAAGCACAGGTTTGCGATGACGACCCCGGATTTTTTCCGCGCCCGGCTGGACGCGATGATCGATCTGCGTCACCGCTACTTCAGCCCGCTTCCAGTGATGCGGCAGCAACTCCCCGATGCGACTCTGCGGCTGCGTCGGCAGGCGGATGAGGACATCCTTCAAATACGCGAAGGGCTCATGGCCATTGAGGCGGGCTGACTGGATCAGGCTCATGATCGCCGCGGCCCGCTTGCCGGCGCGCAGCGAGCCGGCAAACAGCCAGTTTTTTCTCTTATGTCGAGTTCAGCATAACCGCAAGAACTGGCTGTTTGCCGGAACACAGCTGGGCGGCCAGCGCGCAGCCGCCGTGATGAGCCTGATCCAAAGCGCCAAGCTGAGCGGGCTCGACCCCTACGCGTACCTACGTGATGTGCTCACTCGGCAGCCCACACACAAGGCCAGTCGAATCTCGGAATTACTGCCCCACCGCTGGGCAAGCGTACACGCGGGCTGAATTCAAAAGAAATTGAAGTGGATAGGTGACCACGCTGTTCGGCGT
>RRZT010517179.1_pt1 | contig 14036 bp, 8 predicted proteins | sample 2165551 | NCBI WGS metagenome assembly RRZT01 (sample SAMN10456910, study PRJNA506462) | wastewater metagenome | biome: wastewater; feature: sludge; material: wastewater sludge; isolation source: wastewater sludge with Escherichia coli K12::gfp cells carrying plasmid... | place: USA: Moscow, Idaho ... | reverse complement strand
TAAATTCAAAATAATCTATTAAATTAAGTCCCCATTCACTTGCTAGTTCCACTGACTTTTTAACTGCATCATCATAAAATTCATGTGGAAAATGACAATCTGAATTCACAAGAACTTTTACACCATAACTTTTTGCAATTTTCCAAAATTCTTGTCTAGGGTAATTATATCTTAATCCTTCAAATTTTTCTACTAATCCTTTTCTTACTCCATTAGCATTCAATTCTAATGGTATATCTAATTCTAATGAAGCTTTACATATTTCCTCTGTGGCTTTTATGCAATTTTCATCCCATTTTGGATATCTAAAACAAAATAAATCTGGATGTGCTACAAAAGAAAAATAACCTGTTCTCATAGCTTCTACCATTTTTTTGTAATAACTATCCAAGTTTTCCTTTGTCAAAACATGCCAAGAGCTTATATCAAAATCAAAATAATGATGTCCTAATACAAGGTAATCCGTTTTTTCTTTTAACTTTTTATAATGACTATCAAACTCTTTAAAATACTCAAGTTCAAAACTTTTATAAACCTTTATTTTATCTTGAAACTTATTTTTTACAAGTTCTATATCATTTAAATAATCTTCTACCTCTTCTAATTTCATTCTATCAAAAAGATAATCAGGTAAAGGTCCATGATCAGAAATCCCTATTGCCTCATAATTATTCTTTATTGCTTCATTTACGTAATCTATCACGTCACCTTTTGCATGTCCACATCTATAAACATGTGTATGAAAATTTGTTTTTTTCATTGTTACTTTACGATTATAGGAGAATTAAAACCACTATTTTCGTATTCCTTTCTATTTAAATTTGTATCAATTATTGATGTTGAATCTGGTATATAAAAATTTGTTGTATTTATCAAATTTGTTGTTACTTTTGGTTTTACATAAGTATTTACTGGTTCTTCTACATATATAATTTTTTCTTCATCCATTTTTGGTGAAAAATCAAGAACTGTTCTTTTCATTTCAGAATCTCTTATTTTCATAGAGTTACCACCAAATAAAACTGCAAGATATAATTTTCCTTCTTTATTAAAGGCTACTGCCATATTATATTTTGCGTCATCATGAAATCCTGTTTTAAGTCCTATAACTCCTGGAACTGTTCCTAATAGAGTATTTCTATTATCAAAAGAAGTTTTTCCACTCATTATACTTGTATGTTGTGTACTTGCAATCTCAATAAATTTTTGATTTTTTGCAACATATGCAGATAATTTATACATATCAAGTGCTGTTCCTCTATCCATTCCTTTTCCTGTCATACTTGTAGGTAATCCATTTGGAGTACAAAAGGTTGTTGATTTCATTCCAATTTCTTTTGCTTTTTTGTTCATTGTAGTAACAAAATTTGGGATATTCCCCTTAGAAAGATAATAAGCTAAAGTATACGCAGCATCATTTGCCGAGTGAACCAGTGTTGCATATAAAAGATCCCTTACTGAAATTAACTGGTCTTTTTTCAAATCAACTGTAGAACCTTTATTTAAAGTTGCCTCTTTAGGAACCTTAACAAAATCGTCATAATTTATTTTCCCTTTTTCAATTGATTCTATTACGATTATAGATGTCATCATTTTAGTCAAAGAAGCAAAGGGGTGCACTTCATTTACATTTTCTTTTATGTAGATATTTCCATTAGCATCTCCTACTATTTTTGATGTATAATTTGCAGAAAAGATAAGATTTGCTATTAGGAAAAAGGCAAGTAATAATTTTTTCATCATTCAACTCCATTCACGTTATTCTCCAGATATTATATAATAAAAACTATGAATAGGCAAATAAAATTAAATTACAGATTAACAAAATTTCAATTTAACTTAAAAATAGTCAGTTTATTTTCATTTAAAAACTATTTCAAAAATGTTATAATAGATTTTAGACTAAAGCTTTTGGAGGCATTTTATGATAAGGGATTTTATAAAGATAAAACCAAGAATAAACCCATTTGAAAATCATGGGGTTAATAATATAGTTATTAAAGAAGTGAAGGTTTCTCCTTCAAAAAATTATGTGGAGCTTTGCTGTTTTGTTAAAGAACCTAAAGATTTAGAAGAACTAGATATTATATCTGAAAGATTTGGAAAAGCTTTTTCACATATAACATATCAAGTAAAATTTGATTTGGAGAAAACTACTTTTTCTGAAGAAGAAAAAAAAATAATTGTAGAGAGAGTTATAAAGGATATCAAACAACAAAAAACTGTTGCAAAAACTTTTTTATTCTTTTATGAATTAAAATATGAAGACAATCATCTAATTATAAAACTTAACGATTCTACTGCTCTTGAGAGGCTTCAAGAAGAAAGTATTGATAAAAAAATAGAAAAATCTTTAGAAAATCTTGGCTTAGATTATAAAGTTAAACTTATTACTGGAGATTTCAGTGAAAAACATGAAGAATTTAATAATATAATGGAAGAACATGAAACTAAGATTATGGAAGAACATCTTTCAATGATTAAGAATAATGTTTCAGAAATTAAAGAGAAATCAATTGAAAAAGTGTCTAGTTCAAAAAGTGAAGAAATTATTTTTGGTAGAGAAATAAAGGGAGAAACTATTTCCATTAATAATTTTTCTGAACTAATAAAAAATGAAGTTTGTATTGTGGAAGGAGAAGTTTTTTCTGTGGACAAAAGAACAACTTCTACTGGAAAACAACTTTTCATTTTTAGTATGACTGATTATAAAGACTCTATTACAATTAAATTTTTTGCCAAAGAAAATGAAAAAATTGATTTAAAAGAAGGTGCATGGGTTAAAGTTAAAGGAAAAAAAGATATTGATCCCTATGACAACAATGAAGAAATTATATTTGCTCAAAGTATTAATAAAATTGAAGGAAAAAAAGTAGAAAAACAAGATAATTCTGAAGAAAAAATGGTCGAACTTCATACTCACACAAAAATGTCTGAAATGGTTGGAGTCACTGACGCTAAAGACCTTGTTAAAAGAGCTTTACAATATGGGCATAAAGCACTTGCCATTACAGATTACGGTGTTTGCCATTCTTTTCCTTTTGCATATAAAGCTGCAAAGGGTTCTGATTTAAAATTAATCTTTGGTGTTGACGCTTATATGGTTGATGATAAAAGACCACTCGTAGAAAATCCTAAAAGTATAAATATTATGGAAGAAACCTATGTAGTTTATGACCTTGAAACCCTTGGATTAAATTCCCATGAAAATGATATTATAGAAATCGGTGCTGTTAAAATGCTCGGAGACAGAATTATTGATACTTTTTCAAAATTTGTAAAACCTTCTAGATCAATTCCTAGAAAAATTGAAGAATTAACAGGTATAAATAATAGCCTGGTAGCTGGTGCCGATTCAATACAAGTAGTACTTCCTGAATTTATGGAGTTTATAGGAGACGCAACTTTAGTTGCTCATAATGCTAAATTTGACATAGGATTTATAAAAAGAGATGTGAAAAAATATTTAGGATATGATTATAAACCTTCTGTAATTGACACTCTCCAATGGGCAAAAGATTTAATGCCCGAATTAAATGGATATGGACTAAAAACTGTTACTAAAAAATTAGGTGTAGCATTAGAAAACCATCATAGAGCAGTTGATGATTCTCAAGCTACAGCTCAAATGTTTGCTGTATTTCTTGGAATGTTTAAAGATAAAGGCGCTACAACTCTAGATAAATTAGATGGAATTGTTCCTATTAATTATGCTAAGCAAACAGTAAATAATGTTATGCTTCTAGCAAAAAATGTAAAGGGTCTTCAAAATATTTATAAAATAGTTTCTGAAGCTCATTTAACTTATTATGGAGATAAAAAGCCTAAAGTTACAAGGACTCTTATAGAAGAAAATAGAGAGGGCCTTTTAGTAGGTGCCTCAAGTTCCATGCATTTTGCTAATGAAGGAGAATTAATATCTAATTATTTAAGATATAACCTTGATGACCTTCATAATAAAATTGATTTTTATGATTATATTGAATTGCAACCAAGAGAAACGTATAGCGAATTGGTAGAAGCAGACAGTGTTGGAACTTTAAGCTCCATTGAAAAAGTTAAAGAAATCAATAGATATTTTTATGATTTAGCAAAAGAAAAAGGAAAAATAGTTGTAGGAACTTCAAATGTTCATTATTTAAATGAAGAAGAAGCAAAAGTTAGAAGCATTTTATTATATGGAAGTGGTTCTGTTTACAGAGAAAATCAATACATGGCTGATAATAAATTTTATTTTAGAACAACAAATGAGTTATTAAGTGAATTTAGCTATTTTGGTGAAGACATAGCAAAAGAAATTGTTATTACAAATACTAATTTAATTAGTGAAATGATTGAAAAAGTTAAACCTGTTCCAGATGGTTTCTATCCACCAAAAATTGAGAATGCTGATAATATTTGTAGAGAAATGACTTATAAAAGAGCATACGAACTTTATGGTAATCCTTTACCAGAAGTAATAGAACAAAGGTTAGAGAGAGAATTGAAAGCTATAATTGGAAATGGATTTGCTGTTTTATATCTTTCAGCTCAAAAATTGGTTAAAGAATCTATGGATAATGGATATTTAGTTGGTTCTAGAGGTTCTGTTGGTTCATCTCTTGTTGCTTATATGATGGGAATTACAGAAGTTAATGCATTGTATCCTCACTATATTTGTGAAAATAAAGATTGCTGGCATGTAGAGTTTATAGAAAGAGAAGGTGCTGGTGTTGACCTTCCAGAAAAAGTTTGTGAAAAATGTGGTAGCCCTACTGTAAGAGAAGGACACACAATCCCCTTTGAAGTTTTCATGGGATTTGATGGAGATAAAGTTCCAGATATTGACCTTAACTTCTCTGGAGAATATCAAGAAAAAATTCATAGATACACAGAAGAACTTTTTGGAAAAGAAAATGTATTTAAAGCAGGGACGATTTCTACTCTAGCAGAAAAAAATGCTTATGGTTATGTTAAGAAATTCTTTGAAGAGCATAATCTAAAAACTAAAAATGCTGAATTAACTAGACTTGCTAAATATGTAGAAGGTGCAAAGAAAACTACTGGTCAACATCCCGGTGGAATGATTGTTGTTCCTCAAGGAAATTCTATTTATGAATTTTGTCCTGTTCAAAGACCTGCTAATGATATGAAAAACCCATCTATAACTACCCATTTTGACTATCATGTTATGGATGAACAACTTGTAAAACTTGATATACTTGGCCATGATGACCCTACAACAATAAAATTATTACAAGAATTAACTGGTGTAGATATTTATTCTGTTCCATTGGCAGATAAAGAAACACTTAAGCTTTTTTCTTCCACAGAATCCTTGGGTGTAACACCAGATGATATAGGTTCTATTGTTGGAAGTTATGGTGTCCCTGAGTTTGGAACTCCTTTTGTAAGACAAATGCTTATTGATACAAAACCTACTACCTTTGCAGAATTAGTTCGTATATCCGGATTATCTCATGGAACTGATGTTTGGCTTAATAATGCACAAGAATTTGTAAAACAAGGAAAAGCAACTCTGTCAGAAATAATATCTGTTAGGGATGACATTATGAACTATCTTATTGATTGTGGCTTAGAAAAAGGTGTAGCTTTCAAAATAATGGAGTTTGTAAGAAAAGGGATGCCTAGTAAAAATGCTGAACAGTGGGAAGAATACTCTAAATTAATGAAAGAACATAAAGTTCCTGATTGGTATATTGAATCGTGTAGAAGAATAAAGTATATGTTCCCTAAAGGTCATGCTGTTGCTTATGTAACAATGGCTATGAGAATCGCTTATTTTAAAGTACATTATCCATTAGCTTTTTATGCTGCATATTTAAGTAGAAAGGCTGAAGATTTCAATTCTGATATTATGCTAAAATCTCTTGAGGAAATTAAAAAACATAGGGATGAGTTATCTAAACAACCAAAATTAGATGTTAAAGAGAAAAGTGAGTTAACCCTTTGCGAAATAATTGGAGAAATGCATGCTAGAGGATTTGAATTTTTGGGAATAGACGTTTATAAATCTGACGGTGTTAGATTTACTATTGAAGATGGTAAAATTAGAATACCTCTTATTGGATTAAATGGTTTAGGAGGAGCAGTTGTAGATAACATTGTAAAAGAAAGAGAACTTGGAAAATTTATTTCTTATGAAGACCTAAAAAGAAGAACTAAAGCTTCTGGAACTGTAATTGATAAATTAAAAGAAGTTAATGCTATTGAAGGACTTTCTGAAACAAATCAAATATCATTATTTTAAAGGTTAAGCCAAGTGCTTAACCTTTTTTTATAACCTAAAGTTATACCTAGTATAAAAAAATGTGATTTACATTATATCTAAAAATAGTATATAATAAATCATACAAATTATTGGTAAAATGGAGGGGAACAATGGGGAAAACATTATATGAAAAAATATGGGATAAACATATTGTTGACCAAGAAGAGGGAAAACCAGCAATAATATATATTGATTTACATTTACTACATGAGGTTACATCACCTCAAGCTTTTGAAGGATTAAGATTAGCAAACAGAAAAGTCCGTCGTCCAAATCATTCATTTGCTACTGTAGACCATAATATTCCAACAAAAGATAGATACAATATAACTGACCCAATTTCAAAAAAACAAATTGAAACTTTAGAAGAAAATTGTAAAGAATTTGGAGTAGAATTATTTGGAATGGATAGTATTGAACAAGGAATAGTTCATGTTATTGGTCCAGAATTAGGTTTAACTTTACCGGGAAAAACTATTGTTTGTGGAGATAGTCATACTGCTACTCATGGTGCCTTTGGAGCATTAGCCTTTGGTATTGGAACTTCTGAAGTTGAACACGTTTTAGCTTCTCAATGTTTACATCAAAACAAATCAAAAACTATGAATGTTAAATTTATTGGAGATTTACAAAAAGGTGTTACTGCAAAGGATGTAATTCTAGGATTAATTTCAAAATATGGAACTGATTTTGGAACTGGATATGTTTTAGAGTTTACTGGAAATTCAACAAAAACAATGTCTATGGAGGAAAGATTAACAATTTGCAATATGGCTATCGAAGCAGGAGCAAGGTCAGGTTTATTTGCTCCAGACCAAATAACATTTGATTATTTAAAAGATAGAACTTACTCTCCAAAGGGAGAAGATTTTGATAAAGCAGTTGAAGAATGGAAAACATTAGTAAGTGATTCTGACGCTATTTATGACTCAGAGGTAACATTGGATTTAAATACTTTAGAACCCCAAGTTACATGGGGAACATCACCTTCAATGGGTGCTAGTATTACTGATGTTGTACCAAGCCCTAATGATTTTGAAGACCAAGACAAAAAAAATGCATGTTCAAAAGCCTTGGAATATATGGGATTAACTGCAGGAATGAAAATGTCTGACATTGAAATTGACTATGCTTTTATTGGTTCTTGTACAAATGGTAGAATTGAAGATTTAAGAGCTGCAGCTGAGGTTGCAAAGGGTAGAAGAGTTGCAAAAGGTGTTACTGCTTTGGTTGTTCCTGGAAGTCAAAGAGTCAAAATTCAAGCTGAAAAAGAGGGATTAGATAAAATTTTCTTAGATGCTGGTTTTGAATGGAGAGAATCTGGTTGTTCTATGTGTTTGGCAATGAATCCTGACCAATTACAACCAAAAGAAAGATGTGCTTCTACTTCAAACAGAAATTTTGAAGGACGTCAAGGTCGTGGTGGAAGAACGCACTTAGTTTCTCCAAGTATGGCAGCAGCAGCAGCTATTGCAGGTCATTTTATTGATGTCCGTAATTTAGAAAAATTAGGAGGGGATAATTAATGAAACCTTTTGTTAAATTAGATGGCGTTGTTATGCCAATAGATAGAAATAATGTTGATACAGATGCAATTATTCCAAAACAATTTTTAAAGAGAATTGAGAGAAGTGGATTTGGACAATTTGTATTTTATGAATTTAGATTTGATGAAAATGATAAACCTATTGAAGATTCTGTTTTTAATAATCCTAATTACAAAAATGCAAGTGTTCTAATATCGAGAGCTAATTTTGGTTGTGGTTCTTCAAGAGAACATGCTCCGTGGGCCTTAGAAGATTATGGCTTTAGAGTAATTTTAGCTCCTAGTTTTGCTGATATTTTCTTTAACAATTCCTTTAATAATGGAATTTTGTTAATCAAATTAGACAATAGTATTATGGATACTTTATTTGAAAATACTTATAAATATGCAGGTTATAAATTAAATATAGATTTAGAAAACCAAAAAATTTCTGATAATTATGGTTTAGAAATTCCTTTTGATGTTAACCCTTTCCATAAACATAAATTATTGAATGGTCTAGATGACATTGGCCTAACGTTATTAAAAGACAATAAAATTACTGAATATGAAAAAGCTCATGGAATTGTATAAAGGCAATTAAGAATTAAATAGCTCATTACAGCTATTATAATTTTGCAATAAACTAAGTAATTAAAACAAAGGAGATAATTATGAAAAAATTTAATATAGCAGTCATTGAAGGAGATGGAATTGGTCCTGAAATTGTAAAGGAAACAATTAAAGTTATTGAAAAAGCCATTGCAAAATACGATACAACAATTACATGGACACCTGTTCTTGCTGGTGGATGTGCAATTGATGCAACTGGTAAACCATTACCAGAAGAAACAGTTGATATATGCTTAAAATCAGATTCTGTATTTCTTGGGGCTATTGGGGGGCCTAAATGGGATACATTACCTGGTGATATGAGACCTGAAAAAGCTTTATTGGGAATTCGTAAAGCCATGGATGTTTATGCGAATTTAAGACCAGCAAAAGTTTTTAAAGAGTTAAGAAGTGCTTCTCCCATTAAAGATGAGATAATTGGAGAAGGATTTGATATAATGATGGTTAGAGAACTTTGTGGTGGAATTTACTTTGGGGAAAGAGGAAGAAAAATTGTCGATGGTATTGAAAATGCCTTTGATATAGGTCAATACTCAAGAGAAGAAGTAAAAAGAGTAGCTATTGTTGCTTTTGATTTAGCAATGAAAAGGGGAAAAAAGCTACATTCAATAGATAAGGCTAATGTTTTAGAATCTTCTAGACTATGGAGAGAGGTAGTAAATGAAGTTTCTAAAGATTATCCTGAAGTACAATTAAATCATATGTTAGTTGACAATGCAGCCATGCAACTTGTAAGAAATCCTAGACAATTTGATGTGGTTTTAACTGAAAATATGTTTGGAGATATCTTATCTGATGAAGCGTCTATGATTACTGGGAGTATTGGAATGTTAGCTAGTGCTTCAACTGGTAAGGGAACTAGAGGTCTTTATGAACCAATTCACGGTTCTGCTCCAGATATTGCTGGTCAAGATTTAGCAAATCCTTTAGCTACAATTTTAAGTGGTGCTATGATGTTAAGAATTGCACTTAATATGCCTGAAGCTGCACTTGATATTGAAAATGCTGTATCAAAAGTTTTATCTGAAGGATATAGAACAGGAGACATTTTTACAGAAGGTACTAAAAAAGTAGGAACGAAAGAAATGGGAAATTTGGTTTTAAAAGCTTTATAATATACATAATTTAAGATAGGAGTGGAAGCCTATCTTTTTTATTTAATTGAATTTAAAAGGGCGAAACGATTTTCGCCCTTTGAGGGTTTTAGAGATTGAGGATACAAACTATTAAACTACTAAAATATTTTTATTTGTAAGTTCTCTTCCGTACTTTTTATCTTCAACATCAATATGATTTATCAGCCAATCCCTTAAAAATTCAATTATTTCAATTGATGGTTTTTTATTATGTATTTCAATTCCATCTTTAAATTCCTTTATTTTGTTTATAAATATTCCATGTTGCTCTTTTTGATACTTTAATTCTTTTAAATTATAAGAATTTTTTTCCAAAAATTCTTCTTCTTCTGAAAAATGTTTTTTCGTATAATCTAACAATTCATTAACTATTTTTATAATTGTATCATTATCATCTGATGAACTAAGAACTGCATTACCTACTTTATTAGTTATATCAAAAAGTACTTTATGCTGTGAATCCATTTTATCTATTAAAACGCTATTATTCTTTGTCCATTTTACAAATTCTGATTGCCTTTCTAATGCTTCATCTGAATATTTATATTTCTTAGTCAAAAATTTTAAAGCACTTGCTACTGATGAAAGTTCATTTGCAAATGTAAAACTATCCATTAAATGTTCATGTAAAAAATTAGTTGCTTCCATTTGATTTTCTGCTTTATCAAAAATATGAGAACCCCTTGATGTTAAATCTTCTAAAGCCAAATTTACTTCATTTAATGCTGATATTTGTTCATTTAATTCAGTAAATGTCATTTCACTTGATTCATAAACATTTTTAGATTTTTGCATTATATTTTGTATCAATTCTTGAGAATCTGATATTGAATTTTTTTCTTCAACTACCATCATCTTTGTTCTTTCAACACTTGTATTTACTAATTCAATCTTTTTTATTACATTACCTAAAATATTTGATATTTCCTTTGTTGACTCTTGAGAATTATTTGCAAGTTTTCTAATTTCTGAGGCAACTACTGCAAAACCTTTTCCAGATTCTCCTGCTCTTGCTGCTTCTACTGCAGCATTAAAAGCCAATAAATTTGTTTGCTCTGACACTGAATTAATTATGTTCAATATATTATTTATATTTTTAGTATAATCTTTAAGTTCTATTGTCTCTTTATCTATAAAGCTCATTTGGTCATTAATAATATTTATTTTTTCAATATTATTATTTAGGTTTTCATATCCTTTCTCACTATTTTCTAAAGTTTCTGTAGCCAAATTCATAGTTCTTTTAGCCTCACTATTTACTGTCTCTATGGCATCAACAAGATTTTTTAGGCTTCCAGATATTTCTTCTGTTGCTGCTACTTGTCCATTAACATCTTGAATAATTTCAGACATGGAACTAGCTGCATTTACTATATTTTCATTTTCTTTAATATTATTTATATCATGTTGTAACAAAGTACTCATTTCTGCAAGTTTTGATGAAGTTGTAGAAATTTTTGCAAGTGTAGTTTCATTGCAAATCATAAATCCATTTATTTTATTCCTTAAAAAATCAAAAAAATTATTTTTCAATGGCAATCTTGAATTTAAATTTTCTTCACTAAAATCAAAATCTTTTATATCCTTTAAATTCTTATTCAATTTATAAATTATTAAATAAAAAAACAACATTATTATTAAGGATAAAATCCATAGTAAAATATGATTATCCCAAACAAGTTCAGCAATAAGTGTAAATAAAAACAAAATTCCCGGCAAAGAAAATATAATTATTTTTTTCATAAAAACCTCCAATAGAATATTAATTCTAGTAGAACTTGTATGAGAAAATTTCTGTACATTTATTTATGTCTGTTATTTTTTTCTCTAGTAATAACTTATTAATCTTATCAACTATATTCGGTCTTTTATTAAATTTCCTTTTTATTTTTAAATTAATTTATCTCAATGTAATTCCCTAAATTAAAAAACTGTAATTAAAGTCCTCAGAAGAACTAAAATTACAGTTAATTATCATTTATTTAAGCAAATACATTAAATATGCTCCATATGTAAGGACAAATAAAATACCTTCCCATCTTACTATTTTTCTTCCTTTACCTGTAAATACAAAAGTAAATAAAAGAACTGACATCACTATATTTACTATCAAATCTACTTGGCTATTTCCTAAAGGAATTGGACATATAATTGCTGATACTCCCAAAATCCAAAATACATTAAATAAATTTGAACCAGTTATATTTCCTATTGCAATATCTGTATTCCCTTTTAATGCTGCAATTATTGAAGTTGTTAACTCTGGTAATGAAGTTCCTAGGCTTACTATTGTAAGTCCTATAATTCTTTCACTAATCCCAAATCCTCTAGCAAGTGAAACAGCATTTTCAACGATAAGTTGTCCTCCTACCATCAATAATACTAATCCTCCTAAAATGTAGAGAACAGATTTTTTTAAGGTAAAAATTTTATACTCTTCTTCACTTTCTTCTACTGTATCATTTTTTACCAAAGAAAATGTATAACTTAAAAAGATTATAAAAAACATTAAAAGAATTAATCCGTCTATCCTTGTAACAATTCCCTCTTTTGCTCCATCAATCAATTTATCATTAGCTAAAAAGAAAACTACTATTGCTGATAAAATAGTCAAAGGAATTTCTTTCCATGTAGTATTTCTTTTAACAACTATTTCTTTAATAATCGTTGTTAACCCCAAAATTATTCCAATATTTAGAATATTACTACCTATTATATTCCCCATAGCTATTTGGTTAGCACCTTTTAATGATGAAATTACATTTACTATAAGCTCTGGTGTTGATGTTCCAAAAGCAACTATAGTAAGTCCTATAACCATATTTGGAACTTTATATTTTTTTGCAATAGAAGTTGCCCCATCAACTAAAAAATTTCCTCCAAATATTAAGGGAACAAATCCAATTATTAATAATAAAAAACTTAACAATTAAAAACCTCCAAATAATTTTTATTTAAATCTAACTATCCCCTGACCAGAGAAAGTATCTCCATCATATTCACACACAGCTGCATTTTCTCCAAGGTATCTAACAACTTTTGCAGTTCCTACTAATTTTTCATCATATCCATAAAATATTCCATCACTTACAATTGCTTCTCCTTGTTTATAAACACTCAATTTTGTTCCTAATTGTAAATTTGATTTTACCCCTGCATTAATATAAATTTCTTTTTTATCTGTTTTTATTACTTTAGCTGTCCAATCTGTTTTATCTACTTGAACAATAATTCCTTCTAAAACATCAATAGCTGCTGCTCTTAACGCATCTGCTTCTACTGCATCATCATATCCAGAAGTTGTTCCTACTCCAAGTGTTGTTCCCACTTCTTTTACAGAAAGGCCCTCTCCTGAATCTGCTAAAATTACTTCTCCTGTTCTCACATCAATAATTTTAAAATCAAAAGTTATTTCTGTTCTTTGTTCTTTCCCACTAGAAACTAGACCTTTTTTACCTTGAATACTATTTGTATATTTTGTAATTGCTCCTGTAACAATAAAATCTGCATCTAATAAATTTTGAATTTCAGAAACTCTTTTTTCTCCTAATGTTTTAGAAAAATTAATTTCTCCTAAAACTTTATCAATATCATTTCTTTCTAAAACTATAAATCTACCACTTTTAACAAGTTCTGTAGCCATAATATCTGCTAAATTAGATCCAGCATTTCTTTTTTCTGCCACTGCATTATTAACTTTAAATGATGTTATGGCAATTTTTCTTTTAGGAGTTATTATTGTTGTATCCGCCTTATATTCTCTTAAAGTTTCAACCTTATTATTTTTAGTAGTAACAACTTCCCCATTTTTACAAGAAATAACAAATACAAGTGTAGTCAATATTAATAATAATTTTTTCATTAGATTTCCTCCTTGATTTTTATAATAAATTTAACACTATTTTTAAAACTTCTTCTGGCTTTTTATCTGTTGTAAATCCAGAGGCTTTTATATGTCCCCCTCCGCCAAAATTTGAGGCTATTTTATTAACATCAATTCCATTGGATCTCATACTCCCTTTAATTAAGCCATTACTTTCCTCTCTCAAAAAAAGTGCTACTTCTGTTTTTTCAAAACTTCTAAGAGCTTCTACCACTCCTTCACTATCTTCTCTTGAGGCTCCATAGTTTTCATAAACTGAATGTGGAATAAATACATAAGTAAGTTTTTTATCTTCATAAAATTCAAAATTACTCATAGCGTACCCTAACATCCTCAGTCTTTCTTTTGTTTTCTTATCATAAAATTCCTTTATGATTTTTTCATTATTTACACCTATTTCTCTTAACTCACTTGCAACTCTAAAAGTATCTTTTGAAACATTAGTATATGAAAAGTTTCCTGTATCATTAAGAATCCCTGTATATATTGCTTCTCCCATTCCAATATTAATTTCCAAATTTAATTCTTTCAAAATATTAAAAATTAACTCTGAAGTAGAAGAAATTTTCTTATCAACATAGCTAATAT
>RRZT010348028.1_pt1 | contig 14037 bp, 2 predicted proteins | sample 2165551 | NCBI WGS metagenome assembly RRZT01 (sample SAMN10456910, study PRJNA506462) | wastewater metagenome | biome: wastewater; feature: sludge; material: wastewater sludge; isolation source: wastewater sludge with Escherichia coli K12::gfp cells carrying plasmid... | place: USA: Moscow, Idaho ... | reverse complement strand
GACGCCCTGTGGTTGATCGGTACGCCAAAACCCCGCAGCTATATCCGTCGTTTCTACAATCCACGCCAGTTGGTCTTGGTATTTGGATTGATCGGGGTTGGCCCGTGGATCGGAAATCTTGCTGTTGTTGTCCGGATCAAACGGGGAATAGCCCGACACATTCAGATTGTGCAGCAAGGAGAACTGCGGCTGTGGGCTGACAGGTTGGGCAGGAGCCGGCACAGGCCGTTGCTGGAGCGTCTCAAAGCCGGTCTGTCCAGGTAAGAGGGTCAGGGCATGCTCGTGGCATTGCGCCGTTTCGGCGAAAAACACCACGTCCTGGGTATTGATCCGACCTCTGGTGAGCAGCGTATTGTGCCAAGCACGCGCCTCATCCCCCTGCGCAGACAGGATGAGCAAACTCAGCCTGACGTCCTGACCGGTACGCCACACATACGCCGGTAGGCCGTGAGGGTTGGCCTCGGTTTGATAGCTCAGGTAACAGCCACCGCTTGCGGCAATACTGTGTTCGCGCAATAGCTGCAAAAACGGCCGCGGTTCGGTGAGGCGTGCGCTTGAGGCGTAATCCCGCAGCGGCGCTGGCAGCGTCTCGACCGCGCTGTCCCAGTATTGGATCGCGTCATCATCGGTGCCAATGGCCAAGGTAAACGTGCGCTTATCCCGATGATTTTTCTCCGGCAAGTAAGCCCAACCAAACACCGGCTGTTCCAGGCGATACTTGTCCGTCAGGATGATGGTGTACTGCGTCCACTGATCGGTAACCGCTTTGACCTCTTTTACCCCACCGGCCTGAAATTCTATCTGGATGGGGTCGGTGCCTTGCGCGGGTTTCGCCACCGCCCAGAACGTGACTTTATAGGCTCGGGCGGGACGCTGTACCGACGCGTCAGTCTGGGTCCAGGCCATGCCGCCATACGTTTGGCTCGTATCCTTGTAGAGAATGACAGCGGCACGGCGACTGCTACCGACACGATCGGTATACAGGGGCATAGCACAGAGACTGAAAGGCCAGGGGTCGGGATCTTTAGGATGCTCTGCCTGTTTTTGGGAGAAATACTCCTGTGGAGCAAAGCTGTCGCGAGTAATCGTCAGCAGAAGTCCCGGCAAGGAAGGTGGTACTACATCCACGCAGAACAGGCTCGTCCTGCCCAGGCGAATGTGCTGTGGGGTCTCGTGCGGGCCTGGATCCGATTCCACCCCACCTCCCTGTTTGTCTGTCGTATTGCTCGGATAGAGGAGATAGAGGTGTAGCGAGTCGCTATCAGGCTGTGCCGACAACAGCTGCTCCAGGCATCGCCGGGCAGCCGCCTCCAGACCAGCCACTGCGTAGACATGCCCTTCCTTACCCGTGGAGTCCACAGGCCGGATGTCCAGAGGCAACAGTGTGGCCCACTGGTAATAGCCGACATCAGTGGTCTGCGCAGCCTGGGGCTGACTCCGATCCGGGTACCCTGTGTGCAGGGTCAGCGGCAGGGCTTTGGAAGCCTGTAACTGTTGCAGTTCGATTTGTAGCGTGTCCGGGAGCAGCCAGAGCACCGGGCCACCGGACTGGGGTTGCTGACCCTGGGCATGTGTATAGGGCACGGGCGGCGCGTTGTGCCAGACGATGGACTGTTGCAAGGTAAAGCTGCGTTTGACCGGGCGATAGAGCGAGAGCTCCTGGGGCTGCGCTATATCGAGTTTCGCGACCGCATTGGCCAGCTGCACGAGTTGTTGCCTTTCACTGTCGATCAGAGCGAGGGTGCTGTGCTCCACATTGAGCCAAGGCAGGCTACTGGGATTGAGCAGGGCCATGGTAAATGCGCCAGTGGGTTGATCTGGCGGTGTGGAAGTAGACAGCCATGTGGGGGCTGCGAACTGCTGTTGCGTGAGCTGGTACAGGGCTTGTGTGGTGAGCTGAGCCCAGTCCTGCGGATTATCCGGAAAGGTCTGCCCCATGACTGGCAAACGGAGGCCATGGAGCAAAAAGCGCGAGGCGGTGCTGGCGATGTTATGCAACGCAGCGATGTGTTCCCGCTGCAGCAAGATATCCAGGAGATCGGCCACCGGTAGTGTCACCCTGGGGGCAACCCAGGTGGCCTGGTCAGCGAACAGACCTGTGGTCGTTCCGTTGTGTTCTGCCAACTCTTTCACAGGCAGATCATAAAGAGCAGCAATGCTGTTCAGGGTTTCACCGCTCTGCACGGCATGGCGGAAATCCGGCAGGCGTAAACGGACCCCACGCGTCAACTGCAGCGCCGGGTTGGCCGTCAGCAGATTCTCAAGCGTGACCCCGAGACGACCGGTCATGCCCGCCAGGCTATCCCCAGAACCGATGGTGTACTGCGCATTGCGGATGGTCCAGCGGCTGTTGACCGGCAGTGGTCCATCAGCCTGATCCGATATCGCCCCACCCGCAGCGGCGGTAATATCCTCAAGCTGCACCCCAAACCAATGTGTCATCTCCTGGCGCGTCTGTGGCGGCACGGCGTAACGCAGGGCAGGAATCGCTAACACCGTACTTAAAGGTAACGTCGGCAGCGTGAAATCGACTGTCGGGTTGGCAGCCTGAATGGCCTCAGGGCTGACCAGGAACTTCGCGGCGACCGTGTCAACCGTGTTGTGTTCAGCATCGACCCGAAACTGGATGCCGTTGATCTGCAAGACGCTGAGGGGGGTAGGGTGGCGGTCCGCTATTGGCCCGGTTGGCCCCTGTCCCTGTTGCACCGTCGTATCCTGCACCACGATCTGCTCTACCTGGGTAGCGTAGCGGGTGGCGATCTCCCCCAGCGTAGCAGCCCGTGGCACCGTATAGTCCAGCTGGGCGATACGGAGAGTCTGTGCGGCCTGGAACATATCGGGCAGATACTGATTGGCGGTGGCCAGATCGAGGCCGCTAAAATCCTGATTACGTGTCTTGGCGACGTCACTCAGCGCTTCACCACCGGCCACCTCGTGGTGGACCCCGTGAATCCACAACGCCGCCTTGGGTTGCCAGGCACGACTGTCAAACTGATTCGCCAGTGCCAGGGACGCCACGGTGACCCCGGTATACCGCCCGGCGATGTCAGCCAGGCGATCACTGGCCTTTAAGGTGACGGGATAGCGGTTGAGTAAGTCACGGCTGTGTTGCACGACCGCTTGTAACACCAGCGTAAAATAATCCCTGAACACAAACTCGCTCACCGTTTGCTTGCTGTCCGCAATACTGCTGGCGGCCCGCTGTTCCGCCGTGCCAGTGAGCAGATTCAGATACGTTTTGACATGCGCCAGATAGTCCTGATCACAGGCGAAGCTCTTGCCGAAGTCAATCGCCTCAGCCTGGCCGGTGTATGTCATGTGCAGTTCGGGAACCATGGGCAGAATGCCAGCCTGGAGCGCCGAGGCGTTTTCATCGTTCTGCGGCGACTGGGTTGGACGCGCTTGCACGGTAAAGCGATAGTTGGCCGCCAGAAACTCGCACAGATTCTGATAACCGAAGGGCCGCGGCCACTCCAGCAGCAGCTTTTTGACGTCTGCGGCAGCGGCAGCAAACTCGGCGCTGAGATCAAGACCTGCATCGGCTTTCAGATGTTGAAAGTGCGTGCTGATCCCTCCGTTATCGAGCAACCAGCCGCGCGCCTTGAGTTCCTCCCACAAGGCAGACGCTGTCTGCCCGATACCGGGAATGCGGCTCAAAGCGCCAGGCGGCACCGTCCCGGTCAGGCGGTGATAGATCACTTGCAGATCAGCCGCATTGACCTGGGCCTTCCGCAGAGCCGTGGTATCTTGCTCGCCTAGGTAGGCGCTCAAAGACCACATCAACATGCCGTGGCACAGGCTGACGAACGCGTCGTCGGCCCGACCGTCTGGGGGGTGATGGATCAAGAGCAGGGCTACGATATGTGGGGTGCGCTCGACGGTGGTTAGCGCCGGCGTAAAAAAGAGTTCGACCTCCTGGCGTTTCGCCCAACACGCGATTGTCTTCCATTGCCAGTTCTGTAGGGGTGCTTGCTGAACGGGTTGCAGGTCGGCCCCGGGCAGGGGCGCTGGCAACGCCTCCGACCCTAGCCTGGGAGCGGTGGCAGGCCGCGCTGCTCGCAGTGGCCCAGGAGCGGTCCGACCTCGGTCCATCGGCCGTGCTGGGGCATGTGCAGGTTGCCGGTCAGCAGCCTCCACACGCATTGGCAAGGCGTCCGACTCCAGGCCCAAAGCCGCAATAGACGGCACATCCGGTAGTGGCTCTAGAACAGGCTGATGCTTATCCAGCTGCCAGGGCGGGGTTCCGACCGAGCCAATCGTAAAGCTCTCACTGATAGTGGCGGAGAAGGAGAAATGCACTTCAAAGACCAGGATTTTGATGCTGAGCTCCACCGACACGCCAGCTTCGAGGTATAACTGAATGGGCTGATAGCTTTCCAGCGTGATCGCCGCGCTGGCGTAAACCATGATATTTACGCTGGCCGAGATCACCGTAAAATCGATGCTCCCGGAGATCTGGCCAACGATGCGTATCCGCCCGACGGCACGGTAATAGTTTTCGGTAGGCACGGAGGGTTTATTGGGCTGGAAAAACGCCAGGGTGCCTTCCAGAACACCCTCGACCACTACCATGAAGCGGGCCGATAAATACCCCTTGTCGATACTTTTGCCAACTCCCAGTTGCAGGCCAAAGCCAAATTCCAGCACGGGACTGAATGTGCCGTTGGTAATCCTCGGCACGGTTTTGGAGGTTTCGCCATTCAACAGCCGAAAATAAAAGCCGCCGGTGCCCGTGAAGGGAAAGGCCTGAATGGAACCCGAGCGCGAGTAATCGCCATTACGGGGGAAGCCGCAATCAATGCGGAAGTTGCCATTGGTAAAGATACTGATATCGATGATCGGCAGGGTCACCGAGACGGCGCCAAATTCCAGTTGCCGCATCGCGGTGGGCAGTTTCAGTTGGAGGTAATACTCACCCAGCGTATCGGAAACCTTTTTATACAGGATCTGCAAACTCAGCCCGGCGAATACCTTGGCTTTTTCGCCCTGCAAACCGATGTAGAGGCCGTACAGTTCGGGGTCGTTGAACACGCCGCCCAAGGTGAGCGTATCGAGCACCGTAAAATCGAAACCGATCAGCCAGTTGCTGTCCGGATTGAAGCGCAAAGCGTCGAGGGCATCGATGGGCGTACTGCGCACACTGGCCACTGGCTTGGTCGTTTCGCTGCGCCCGGGAGGCAGCGGACGGAAAGCATTGCCCAGCTTGTCGAGCGCATCGTAGACCGTCGTGATCTCACTGTAATCTTTGAAAGAGACGTGCCGACCGATGCCAAAATAACGCAGCTCGAACAGGCTGCCCCCCTCGCCTTTCACTGCCGGCGGCTTTTCTCCGTTGAGGGCGTCCCACTGCAAGGGCTCGTCTTTGCTATAAGGCTTGGCCAGAAATTGCCCGGCAATTTTGAACTTGAGCGATTTTTTCTGACTGGTCGGAGTTGATTTTTGATAAAACAGTCCTATCGACTGAATGGTGGCAAACCCCAGGTCGATGTTGGCATCGTACCAGACCCCGCCGCTGCCCTGAGTCACGTTGATCTGCAACGAAAGAGCCTTCAAGTTCACATCGTTCAACAGATCCCAAGGAGACTCCAGGGTAATCTCCGCCGCAGGGTCCACCTGCCTGGCCACGAAGCGCACCAGATCGCCAAGACTTAAATCGCCCAGATGGACGCTGACGAGGGTATCGGACTTGACCTTGCTGATGGTGCAGGAGTAACCCTCGAACTCCAGGGTGAGACTCTTGTTATGCGGCTTGAAGTCGTAACGCACTTTTAAGGTAAGATCAGCAATAAGCGCTGTCCCTGCAAAAAAGCCTGTATAGATGAGCTTTTGAGGCTTTCCTTCATTTGCCTTTGGTGCTTGCTGTAATTGCGACTGAATTTCTACATCTGCCAGGAATTTTTTGATGGGAAAACCCGCAACGCTATTTTGCTCCCAATCGATTTCGGCTTGGCCCTTAAAGACAAACTCACCGGAATGCGTTTTGACGACAATTCCAAGATTGTTGACCCTCACCTGAGGTACAGTCGATGGCAGTTCAATATCCAAAGTGGCCGCGACAAGTTGCGTGAGATTCACCGCTTTCGCTAATTTGCCAGCCACTGTCCAACCGGCTTTAGCAGATGATTTCTCCACGAGTACCTGGAATTGCAGCTCCTTATTTTTACCAATGCATAACGTGCCGTGCATTAAGCCAGACAACGTTCGTCGCTGCGCATCGGTGGGATCGGTAACTCGCATGAATAAGGCGAGCCCTTCAAGAGCAAACCAATCCAGATTGGGCAGTTTCCAGGGTTGATCGGCTGAGAGTCCAACGTAGAAGGAGCGGAAGGACGGCGTAATAGGATCGAGTTCCAACTCCAAGGCCGTCAGCGTGAACTGGGTTAACTTATCCAAAGCCGGTGGTAACGAGCTGGCGAGACCATCGGCGCCCATGGCTGACAATAAATTGGAGAGTCCTCCCAAACGAACGGGTTCGGTATTTTTTACCGTTATTATTTTTGCCCTACGATCGATGGGAATAGCAATCTGCAACGGTAGACTGCCAATACTAATGAAACCGAGCACGGCGCCATAAATTGAAATTTTGGGGATAAGGACTTGCTCTGGGCGGTAAAGGGTAACGTCTAAATCCAGGGCAATACCCTGAACGGCAAGAACGCCTGGGATTACAGGCCAACTTTGCTTGGAAGGTGTGCCTATTGCTAACCCAACGGTGACCCAGGTGTGGTCCGTCGGGGCGAAGCGTAATTCCAGCTTTCTCAGAGTGAGATTCCCCAGGGTATCAATGGGTGCTGGTAAAAATTCAAGGGCTTCCTGGCCTCCCACAAGTTGCCCTAACGCCGTTAAACTGGGGAGCGGGATATCAGTGGGATTCCGCACTACCCAAGACGACTGTGAGGTAGGAAATTCGACAAGGGTAGGCTGCTCTTTACCCGCTAATTTCAGTTGTCCCTGACAGTTGATCTTACTGTTCTTTTTGCCATCAGCAGCGACATCGACGGTCAGAGTCAGAGAAAGATCGGCAAAGCATAATTCTGCCAAATCTAAAAATTTCCAAGGTTCTGTAGTAGCGCCACATAGCCGTAACTGTCTGGTGGCAGAATCCAGATGAATTTCAGGATTGGTTAACGTAAGGTTGGGATATTCATCATAAGAATAAATAGAGGCCGGTAATAATTCAAAGCCCGCCAGTGTTTGCAAAGAAATGACTGGTGGATTAGTATCGATTTGAATTTGCAGGGCATTTCCAGTAGTTATTGTAAATTTTGCAGTTAAAAACCCGGGACCATCGCCAAACAGATCAACTTCGCCATTAACAATTACTTCTGTATCGTTAAAACTAACACTGGTTTCCCGAAAAAAAATATTTGCATCTAGCAATATAATCGTTAAAAACTCTCTTGTTTGAGGAGATAGTAAATCTGACTTCAGCGTTAGAGACCCATCGGATTCGATAGCAGCCTTCAGGCTAGAACTAAAACTATTGAGATCCACAGGCATTCCTCCTCAGGAATTTTCTTTGGAAAACATTAATACCAAAAAATCACTAGACTACTGTTTTGGATCATAAGTGAAATCATATTTCTGCATACTTTTCATAACTTCTTCGTATTTATTCCAATCAATAATAGAGCTATCAATTGTGCGCTCAGCAACACTTGCACAATGCACTTCACCATGAGCCAAGTGATAAATCCAATCATCTATAAAGTGGACATTAGTTTCAGGAATGCCTAGCAGCGATTTAAAAATGGTATATACATAGAGCTCTATAACATCTACAGTTTCTTCTGGAATCCAAATTTTGCAAGGCGCTCTAACCACAAGCCCACCAAAAACAGGATGCTCTTGGAATTTATCAGCATTTTTGGCTACTATTTTTTTCTCCAGATTTTCAATACCGCTCTTGATTGAAGGATCAGTATTTTCTATGTACTTCTTTCTTGGTTCAAAACGATCATTTTCGCTTTTTTTGTGAAAATTTACTTTTAAGTGAGAAATGATATTTTTTGTCTCATTCTCAGACAGCGGCCTTTCTTCAACGTTATTATTAGCGCATAGAAGATAAGATAAGGCTATGTCTGTCACGGCAGTAAACTTTTCCTGCCATGTCCAAAACCCCTTATCTTCAGGATAGTTAACTATAATATCTGTAATGTTAATCCCTGCTTTTTTTAAACATGCGCTTACTACGTTTTTAGCCGAATCCATTGATAAACGAGGACCAAATGGTCGAGGAAGTAAAATATGACCGTTAATATACTGTAAATTAACAATGTTTACTGTTTTTGCGCTCGTCTTATAACTACTACTTACTTCTAGTGTAGCAAAAAAAGCAACTGGCATGGAAATGAAATCATTTTTAAGCATTTTGAGACCTTGCTGTAGGCGCTCTTTTATTGGATTTAATTTCTGTGTTTGTAATTTATTGTTGTAAGAAATTAGATTTAAGCTAGGCACTAGCAAATCATTCAAGCTTTCTTCAAATAAACCCACCTCATTTTTATCATGATAATATTTGCCGCGAAAAAAATTTGTTTGACGTATCCCTGTCCCTGATACTCTTCTTGTTTCCTGTATCATAAAAATCATTAATTCTGGATCAGCATAGAGTGCCTTAAATGGTGTGCTTGAATCCTTCTGCGATGGAACGAAACTTAAAAACTCATCAACATGACCAACCAGTAACCAAGACGTATCTATTGGTATGACTGGTTGAACCTTTTGAGAAGTTAGGAATATTCGAAGTATCTTTGCTATAGAGCCTGTCTCAGAATCACCCACAATTATTTTACCGAAGGGTGCTTGCGGATGTGCTGGAATCGTTGGTCCTGCTGCGTTCTTAGGTATTTGTTGCGTATCTTCGGTTACGGGCGGACTAATCATAATGTTTCCACCAAAGTTGAAAGAGCTTTGCATATCATCCTTGAATTCATCTATTAGTTTGACAATTCTTTCTGAAGTGTCTACTGGGTTCTTCTGATTGATCTTTAGCTTTGTTATAAAATCCTTAATCGGACGATCTGTATATGTTCGATAGTTAAAAGCAACCTTCTTTATGGTATTTGGACCACTCCCTATAAATCCAATAATAAACTGATCTTGAATAAAAGCATTGAGCTCAAAATTATCTTTGGAAGATATTTTAAATTCCTCAGCTTCGATGGGATACAATTGAACCTCTTTGCCACTATGTGTAGAAATACTTTTACAGGCATCTTTCATATCAGAACAGAATATTTTATTAGATACAAAGTCTGAATCAATAGACAGCACATAGAGACGATCACAAGGCCACCATCCCGCAGGAAATAAGAAAGGCTGCGGTTCTCCTTCAAAAAGGAAAACCGTTTCTGGTAGCTTGGTTGGAGAGTCCGGCTGTGTCTGTGCTAAAAAATAAGAGACTACAATAATTGTATCATCACCGATTGTTACTTCACCCCTTATTGGTATTTGATTGTCCATTACAAGATATCTATAAATGATCTTCTTTTGTTGATTTTTTTCTTCTAATACCCCAGAATTCACAAGAAAAAAATATGGTGCATTTGGAAGTTTGCCAGAATAAACTGACAATTTTTTTATGTTATCTTTATAGCCTTGCTGTTGTTTTATTGAATTCCTCAACCTCATAACTGGTATTGTTGTTTCTTTGTTTATCTCCATAATCACTAATGGGTCACAATCCATATATACTTTTAATTTACACATACCTCTATTATCCTTTAATAATAAGCACTTGATTGACCTTCAAAACAGAGAAGACAATAAATAGTTATTAAACTGATTTATGTCCTAGTTTTTCACATAAGCCCCGTACCAGGCCAGACTACTCATCTTCCCCGTCGGATCGCCAAACAGCGTGATATCAGTGGTGCCGCTGGGGGGAAACCCCAGGCTGAGCAGTTTGAGCTTGATATTCCTCAGCCGTAACCGATACGAACCGTCCTGGTACAGCAACTCGACGGCTTGCAGGCTCAGCTTGATGACCCCTTGCAGGCTCAACTCTTTCTTGTCACCACCGATAAACGGCAGTTTCAACGCAAGGGCTACCGGTTGGGTCTGGGCCGCACCAGTACCCGACCCGGTGGGGTTCCAAGCCATGAGCAACGTGGCCAAGAGATCCCCCTGCGCGCTTAGGGCCCCCATATTGCCCAGGTTGAGCGTGAAGGTCAGCCCGTACCAATCAGGATCGGCCAGGCCGGTCAATTCTTTGGGGGCTTTGACGGGGAGATAGCCCAGACTCTGCGGCGTGGTATCCGCATTGCCGCTGAGAAACGCGCCGAGGCGCAGGGGAAACTGCTTGACCAAACTGTCGGAAACCGGCTCGCTGTCCGTTGCATCCAGGGTGAGCTGGCTCGTGTCGAAGGTGAATGTGCGGTCGCTCGCGGGCTTGGCCAGATTGAATTCCATCTGCAGCCCTAACTGGTCAAAGGCCAGCTCGCGATACGAAAAGATGTCCAGCGCCGTCGGCGGCGGCTTGAAATGCAACCGGCCCTGAAACAGAAAATTGACCTGCCTGAGCTGATCGTCCGGGCGGTCCGCCGCTGGCGTCTGCGTTGTCATACAGGCTCTGGTGATGGTGACCGCCTCCAGGACAGAGCTGCTCAGGACAAATCGCGTTGCGGCGTCGCTCTCAAAGATAAAGGTGGGATGTCCCGCGTGGGAGGCGTAATGGCCATGCAGCACGATGATGTTTCCGGCAGACGTCGCCGCTCCCTCGGGTGCTGCGGCCCGTAGAGCGACTGGCTCGCCAAAAAGCGTATTCAGGGTGACCTGGACGGTGCTGGCAAACGACGTGACCTGGGAGTTGGCAAACGTGGCTTGCAGGCTGGTGACCGTAAAATCGTAAGACTCCTGGCTGGGCTGGCGGGCCGGGGCCTCATAGCGGATGAGGGCGAACATGGCGCTGGCCCCCGTCTGCAAGGCACCCGCCGGAGTCCGTCGCGCTGGGCTGCTATCGATTCCGAGATGATGCGCCGCGAAGCGCGTCGGATCGATACCGGCCGCCAACCCCTGGAACTGCGGCGGCAGTCCATCGAGGGGAACGGCACAGTTGAACACCAGTATCCCCTGCCAGGCCGGATTATCCGCCACGCGACGCAACGTGGCGAAGGCCGCATCGTCGTCCGGCAGTGTCAGTTGCTGCTGCAACTGCTGTTGCACCGTCTCCGGAGTACGGTTAAACGCTGCGCCCTGGGTCCAAAGCGCGTGTTTGTCGACGAGCTGACGCAGGCTCATGCCGGTGTAAAACTTCGCCAGGAAGACCGTGCCATAGCGTCCCCACGTCTCCGGCTCCAGGTGAAACGCCCAGCCGTCCATGGTCAGGCTGGTCTGACTCAGGTGCGTCGCGATGCTAAGGGGATCAGAAATCACCAGAAAGAGCTGATTGGTCTGCAGGGCGGCTTTCAGCGGCCCTTCGATGCGGCTGAATTGCAGACGGCCGCCCTGTGGTCCCTGGGCCAGCAGCAGACTCTCCCAAGTTTGTCCCTGATCCCGGAATGTGGCCAGCAGCCCCTGGGGAGTCACTCCGTGCAGGCGCGGTGACGGTATGCCAGACTGGCGCTCTGCTGCGGGTAGGGTCTGCGGGCGGCTCAGAGCCTGGATGCGTGTCCGCCGCACTGGGCTGAGGACCTGCTGTTCTATATTCCGTGGGAGGGTAATGTCACCCGGCACGCCGGCATAGGGCATCATCGGGAACGACCAGTTCTCGTCGGCGTCTTGTTCTGGTCCGGGCAAGCGGCCAGTCGGGATTTCGAGCAGGGTGAGGAATGCGCTGCCGCGCTCGGGATGATGCAACGGCGCATCCTCAGGCTGGGCATAGTAGGTTAGATCATCCGCCAGCAGCCGCACCCACGCCGTGGTGGCCGCATCACTCAAACCGTCTGCGTGTGTCGCTGCGGCAACGGCGGCGTTCTGTCCGGTTATGAAGCGCAAGAACACTGGCCCACCGGCTCGCGGCATGGTGATGTACTCCACGCCAGATAGCCCACACATGAGCCTGTCGATGGCCTCGGACGCTGTCCCGTCGGGTGGCTGAGGCACGGTGACCTGAAAGGTGCCTTCCGGCAGCAGATAGACCGGCGCTTGGTCAGCCGTGTCCGCGGCAGTGGGTTGAGGCGCCAGGATCAGGCGGGCATCGGCCTGGGGAGTCAACAGCACCGGACGGCCCACCGTAGTGCGGTAGTACGAGGTGAGGGCAGTCGGCACGGGTGGAAAGGCAAAGTGGGTACACGCCCCATCCAACGGCGCATTGGGGTCGAGCTGGGCCTCCAGGATGAGGGGCGCTTTCTGTGCGTCGAATACCGGATACCACAGCGTGCGCCAGGCCGGCTTGCCCCTGCCGTCGCCGTTAGCCTGGTCCACGAACACGCATAGGCCCGCCTGCAGAGCAGCCAAATCCGCCGCTTGCAGACTCAGCCGACAGCGCCAGGCACTGGCATGGTCCATCTGACCGAAACAGGGCAGCCACAGCGGCCCCTGCACAATGGCCAGGTTGGTGGAGGTCTCCCCGCGTGTCACCGTAAAGTGTATGCCCCCAGGCTCACTGGCGGGCGGCTTGCACTCAAAGCGCCCGGCAGCCCGCGCCAGCTCTGCCCCTTTGGGAAGTCGCAGGGCCAGATTCCGCCACCGCAGATGGGTGGTCGCCCGCACCTCGACCCGCCCTCTTTGGGTTTGGACCGGGATGGTCTGGAGCTGCCATTGGCCTGCCGTATCGCCGGGATTGGAGAGCCAGACAAACCGCGCTCCCACGTGCTCAGGCTGCGCCAGACAGTCCTGCAGGGCTTTGGCAAAGCCAGCGAGGTCCCAGAGCGGCGCTCCGAGGAGCACAAACGCCCCGCCATCGTCCCAGGCCTGCGCCAGAGTGAGAGTAGAGCCGGACGCCTTGACCGGGCGGTAGATCACCGGCAGGCTAAGTTGCGCGGCCACGTACAAAGACACAGTGGCGATGGGCCGGCTGAAGGTGATCTCCTGACCAGACATACCATACTCCCGCGTAGTGAAGTGACCGTGTTGCCAGCCAGGATCGCTCTCGGTTGGCGGCCTTCGTTGCCCTGTTAGAGGGTGTACGCCACTGTTTTCACCACCATGGCCTTCGGTTTGACGGCGAGCGGCGCATCACCCGTGAGCGGGGTGCCATTAGGGAGGGTGCCATCAGCATGGAGGCGATAAAAATGCACATAGGCAGTTTCCCAGCCCGGATTAAAGGCGACGTAGGACATCCGCACTTGCGCTTGCGCCTCATCTCGCTTCACAAAGGCGGCAGTGAACACCATGGTATCTATCTCCTGCTGTCCTGTGGCGTCAACATTTTTGGCATACACTGTCCAATCCGGGGTGCCGTAATGCTCCAGCACGTGCAGCAGATGCAGTACAGAGGTGGGTTTATCCGTCGGTTGCATGGTCGCCTGCTCCCCTGGCGCAGCCTCTGCCGTCACCCAACTGCTCAGGAGCCGATTGAGCAAGGGCAGGCTTTTGTCGCTATCGCCGGGGAAATAAGCGGCACCAGCCAGCGCGGAGCCCATGGCAATGCCCAGGAAGTCACCGGCGTCAAACAGCGGGGTAGGCAGGATAGTTTTCCACGCCGGGGTGAACAGCGAGTCGGCCCATCTGGTCATGTAAGCGGTGTTCCGACTCATCCCCATAGTCCATGGCGTCACCGGATAGCCCTGAATAAACTTTGAACCGGTGGGATAGGCGTAGAAAAAATTCGTCAACGAGTTGGTGCCATAATACAGCGTGGAATTGCCGCAACTGGCATCGCCGGCAAAATCTTTGGCAGCGTCGACAACGCTTGATCCTTTGGGGTAACTGTTGCCCTGCTTATCATGTGGCTGGTTCGCCGTCGTCACCGGTACCCAGCTATAGACGTTCTCCGCACTGGCCTTCAGGTTGTAGTTTTTATCGTAGAAATAAACATCGCCAGCATGGGCGCCGGTGGCCAACAGGTAGATCCCAAGGTCAGCGATGCGCTTGCGCCCCGTACCGGCTCCCCAGAGGACGATGCCGGCCCACGGCTGATTACCTTCCCAATTC
>RRZT011840215.1_pt1 | contig 14039 bp, 17 predicted proteins | sample 2165551 | NCBI WGS metagenome assembly RRZT01 (sample SAMN10456910, study PRJNA506462) | wastewater metagenome | biome: wastewater; feature: sludge; material: wastewater sludge; isolation source: wastewater sludge with Escherichia coli K12::gfp cells carrying plasmid... | place: USA: Moscow, Idaho... | reverse complement strand
AGCTCCTTGAAAATGCCCATGTAGGCATCGACGTGCTCGAAAACACGGTAGGGGAAGCCGGTGCCGAGCAGGGCGTTTTCTAGCTTCAAGCATTTGGTGACGCGAATCCGGCGCTCATTGAGGAAAGCACCACCGCCCTTGCTGGCGGTAAACATTTCATTGCGCGTGACGTCGTAAACGACTGCCTGATTGAGCTGGCCTCGGTAGGTCAGACCAATCGATACGGAATATTGTGGAAGCCCGTGGATGAAGTTGGTTGTTCCGTCGAGGGGATCGATGATCCATTGGTACTCTTGGCCTTCGCCCTCGCCGACGGACAGCCCGGACTCTTCTGCTAAAATCCCGTAGTCGGGATATGCCTCGCGCAGGACTTCGATGATGGCGGCTTCAGCGGCTTTGTCGACTTCGGTGACGTAATCGCTTCTCTGCTTGGTCGTGATCTTGAGGTGTTCGATGTCGTGGCTGGCGCGGTTGATGATCTGGCTGGCGCGGCGCGCGGCCTTGACCATGATGTTCAGGGCTGGATGCATGGCGTGTCTTTAAAAAATCCGATGGGCGGCTGGCACTTGCCGGTTTCGCCCAATTCGTTTATGGAATCGCACATTTTAATATGAACCAGCCCTCCGCGTCTCATTCTCTACCTTCAGATCTTCAAGTTATGCTCGGTAGAGTCCGCATTGTCCTGTCGCATACAAGTCACCCGGGCAATATTGGTGCCGCAGCACGAGCCATGAAAACCATGGGCTTGTCGCGTCTTGTGCTGGTTAATCCGAAGCGCTTTCCCGATCCCGAGGCGGTGAGCCGTGCGGTGGGTGCTGACGATGTCTTGGATCGGGCAGTGGTTTGTTCGAGTCTGGACGAGGCCTTGTCCGGCTGTGTTTTTGCCTTGGCCGCTTCGGCGCGGCATCGCAGTCTTGGGCCCGAGCCCATGCAGGCGCGAGAAGCCGCGCCTGTCGTGTTGAGTCGGGCGGCCGAAGGCGACGTGGCGCTTGTTTTTGGTAATGAAACAGCCGGCTTATCCAATGCTGAGGTCCAGCGTTGCCAGGCGACGGCCTTTATCCCCGCCAATCCTGAATACACCTCGCTTAATCTGGGGGCCGCAGTGCAATTGCTGTGCTATGAACTGCGTCTGGCGGCGTTCGCGGGGCGTCCACCCGTCATCACCAAAACGATTCCTTTTGCTTCGCCCTTGGCGACTAATGACGATGTCGAGCGCTTCTATGCCCATTTGGAGCGCGTCATGATCGCTACCGAGTTTCTTGATCCGAACCAGCCCAAGCGGCTGATGCCTAAGCTAAGACGCCTATTTGGTCGTTCTGAACTCGAACGCGACGAAATCAATATTCTGCGCGGCGTTCTTGATGCTGTCGAAAAGAAGATAGACAAAGCCGATCGTTCCTAAGCTGAGCGCTGCCATTAGGTGTGCCGCGGAAGTTCCGCGAAATCTTGATCGAAATGCTCGGGTATTGTAAAATGCCCCTTTGGGCGAAGGGGAGAATAAAGTTCATGTTTAGGCGTCTGCGCGAAGACATTCGATCCGTTTTCGATCGTGATCCGGCAGCACGTACGTCATGGGAGGTGTTGACCTGTTACCCGGGTGTGCATGCGCTGTTGATGTATCGTTTGTCTCACTGGCTCTGGCATTTCCGCTTTCGCTGGCTTGGGCGCTTGGTTTCACACTTTGCCAGGTTTCTTACCGGCATCGAGATCCATCCGGGCGCGACCATTGGGCGTCGCTTCTTTATCGACCATGGTATGGGTGTGGTGATTGGTGAAACGGCGATTATTGGCGACGATGTGACGCTTTATCACGGTGTTACCTTGGGCGGCACTTCATGGAATAAGGGGCGGCGTCACCCGACCTTGGAGAATGCTGTGGTGATTGGTGCGGGGGCGCAAATTCTCGGGCCGATTACCGTTGGCGCGCGTTCCAAAGTCGGCTCAAATGCCGTGGTGGTCAAGGATGTTCCCGCTGGGACAACTGCGGTGGGTAATCCGGCACGCATCATTGATTCCGAACAGGGCTTGTTGCGGGAGGAAAAGGCCGGTCAGATGGGGTTTTCTGCCTATGCTTTGGCAGGCCATCAGGATGATCCGTTGGCTAAGGCGATTCATGGCTTGCTCGATCATGCAGTGGAAACGGACCGGCGCCTTGAGGCATTGCTCAAAAAACTCGAAGGCAAAGGCGTTTGTGTTGAGGATGAATTGGCGACCGCTGATAAATTTGATCCAAAATACTTGAGTAAACTGGTTGACTAATGGCAGGATTTTGCGGCATAGTTGACATAACTTGTCAAGTAATGGATCGGGGGGATTTGTGCGACTGACAACGAAAGGACGTTTTGCGGTTACTGCGATGATTGATTTGGCGATTTGCTCTGGCGATGGTCCGGTAACTTTGGCGGGTATCAGCGAACGGCAGAAGATTTCGCTTTCGTATCTAGAGCAATTGTTCGGCAAGCTGCGCCGCAATAATCTGGTGGAGAGTGTGCGCGGTCCCGGTGGCGGTTATTGCATGGCGCGTCCGATGCAACAGATTACGGTGGCCGATATTGTGCGCGCCGTCGATGAGTCGTTTGATGCGACGCAATGTGGTGGCAGAGAAAACTGCAAAGACGATAATCGCTGCATGACTCATGAGCTGTGGTCCACGCTCAACGCCAAAATGTATGAATACCTGACATCGGTGACACTGTTCGAACTTGTTGATCGACAGCTAAAGAAATCGGGGGTCGATATTGCGACCCTAAAGCAGGTTGTTCGATGCGTTAGCTCGAATCCGCGTGGCAAGTCGAGCTTGGCTTGCTCCTGACAATTCATGTTTGCGCCGGTATATCTTGATTACAACGCGACAACACCGCTTGATCCTGTGGTGCTGGAGGCGATGTTGCCCTGGCTTTCCGAGCAGTTTGGCAACGCTTCAAGTCGGCATGAATACGGACGTGCGGCGCGCCGTGCTATTGATGAGGCGCGCGGCAAGGTGGCTGCGGCGGTTGGCGCCCATCCAACGGAGATCGTTTTCACCAGCGGCGGGTCAGAGGCCAACAACCTGTTTATCAAAGGCGCCGCGGCGTGCATGACACCGGGGCTGCTTGCGGTAAGCGCGGTCGAGCATCCTTGTGTGATTAAACCGGCTGAACAATTGGTCAAGCGAGGCTGGATGCTGGAAAAGCTATCGGTCGATGCCGATGGTCGGATTAATGCTGAGGATTACGAGACCATCATGCAGCAAAAGCCGAAGCTGGTTTCGGTGATGCTAGCCAATAATGAAACCGGTGTGTTGCAGGATATTGAGGCCCTGGCTGTGCTCACCAAGGCCGGTGGGGGCTGGTTTCATAGCGATGCCGTGCAAGGCTTCGGCAAGGTTTGCGTCGATTTCCGCCGCCTGAATGCTGCGGGCGTACATGCCTTGACGCTTTCCGCGCACAAGATTGGTGGGCCGAAAGGGGCGGGTGCCCTGGTGCTTGATAAGCGCGTGGAACTTGAGCCGCTGATTGCCGGCGGCGGTCATGAACGCGGCGTGCGATCAGGCACCGAGAACGTTGCAGCGATTGTTGGCTTTGGCGCGGCATGTGAATTGGCGGTTCAGGAACTCGCTCAGTCGGAACACAGGCTGTTGCAATTGCGCACGCGGTTGGAGCACGGACTGCTTGCTTTGGGCGCCACGTTTTTTGCTGCGGCAGCCGAGCGTTTGCCGAATACAATCTATTTTGCCTTGCCGAATCTGGATGGCGAAACCTTGGTTGGTCAACTTGACCGGGCGGGCTACGCCGTGGCCAGTGGCGCTGCGTGTTCGAGTGCCAACCCGGAGACGTCGCATGTCTTACGCGCCATGGGCGTGGCGCCGGAGTTGGCGCGCGGTGCCGTGCGCATTAGTCTGGGAGCAGCCAATACGCTGGAACAAATCGAAGGTTTTTTGATAACGCTGCAAAAAACGAGTGAAAAAATGCAGCGATTGGCCGCGATTGCGGTCTAACTGAAACGAATGGAGCGAAGAAAATGCTAAGACTGCCGATTTATCTGGATTATTCGGCAACCACGCCGGTTGATCCGCGCGTGGCGGAGAAGATGATCCCTTATCTGGTTGAAAAATTCGGCAACCCCGCGTCGCGTTCGCATGCGTTTGGCTGGGAGGCAGAAGCTGCCGTAGAAGCCGCGCGCGAGGAGGTGGCCAAACTGGTCAATGCGGACCCCAAGGAAATCGTTTGGACTTCCGGAGCGACCGAGTCGAACAACCTCGCGATTAAAGGCGCTGCGAACTTCTATTCGAGCAAAGGCAAGCATATCGTTACCGTAAAAACCGAGCACAAGGCCGTGCTTGATACCTGCCGCGAGCTTGAGCGTCAGGGGTTTGAGGTGACCTACCTCGAGGTGCTTGAGAATGGCTTGCTTGATCTTGAAGTATTCAAGGCTGCTCTTCGCCCGGACACCATTCTGGTTTCGGTGATGTTTGTGAATAATGAAATCGGCGTGATTCAGCCGATAGCCGAGATTGGCGAGATTTGTCGCGAGAAGGGAATTGTTTTTCACGTCGACTCGGCGCAGGCGACGGGCAAGGTCGAGATTGACCTGTCTTCGCTAAAAGTGGATTTGATGAGCTTTTCAGCGCACAAGACCTATGGACCGAAAGGGATCGGCGCTTTGTATATTCGTCGCAAGCCGCGTATCCGGCTGGAAGCGCAAATGCACGGTGGTGGCCACGAACGTGGTTTTCGTTCCGGGACGCTGGCAACGCACCAAATTGTCGGCATGGGCGAGGCTTTTCGCATTGCGCGTCTTGAGATGGAAAACGAAAACAAACGAATCAAGGCCTTGCGTGACCGTTTGTTCAAAGGGCTTTCTGATATCGAGCAGGTGTTTATCAATGGTGACATGGAACACCGTGTTCCGCACAACCTGAACATTAGCTTCGCCTATATCGAAGGCGAGTCGATGCTGATGGCGATCAAGGATCTGGCAGTATCGTCCGGTTCGGCCTGTACCTCAGCGTCGCTTGAACCCTCATATGTGTTGCGCGCGCTCGGTCGTGAGGATGAACTGGCGCACAGCTCGATCCGCTTCACGCTCGGTCGGTTTACGACCGAGGAGGAAATCGACTACGCGATCAAATTGCTGCACGAAAAGATCGGCAAGCTGCGCGAACTTTCCCCGCTCTGGGAAATGGTGCAGGAAGGCGTTGATCTGAGCACGGTTCAGTGGGCCGCTCACTGAAAACGAATCGAAGAATTGAAGGAGAAAAAACATGTCATACAGCATCAAGGTGCTCGATCACTACGAAAATCCACGTAATGTGGGTTCTTTTGGCAAGGAAGAAGAAGGGGTTGCGACCGGGATGGTTGGCGCGCCCGCCTGTGGCGACGTGATGAAGCTACAGATCAAGGTTGGCAAGGATGGCGTCATTGAGGATGCCAAGTTCAAGACCTACGGCTGCGGCTCGGCGATCGCCTCGTCGTCTTTGGTGACCGAGTGGGTGAAGGGAAAAACCATCGACCAGGCGCTCGAGATCAAAAATACCCAGATTGCCGATGAGCTTGCGTTGCCGCCGGTCAAGATTCATTGTTCGATCCTTGCGGAAGATGCGATCAAGGCAGCGGTTGCTGATTACAAGAAACAGCGCGGCGAGTAGTACGCTACTAACTGAAAAAGACGGGAGATTATTCAATGGCGGTTACGCTTACGGAAAAAGCGGCAAAACACGTTGCCAACTATATGCAAAAACGTGGCAAGGGAATCGGCCTGCGCTTAGGTGTGCGCACGAGCGGTTGCTCAGGTGTGGCTTACAAGCTTGAGTTTGTCGATGTCGTTGAGGCTGATGACGTCGAGTTTGAATCGTATGGCATCAAAGTATTGATTGATGCGAAAAGCCTGCCTTATCTTGACGGTACGGAGCTTGATTATGCGCGCGAGGGCTTGAGCGAAGGGTTCAAGTTTAACAACCCGAATGTCAAAGATGCTTGCGGCTGCGGCGAGAGCTTTACGGTTTGAGCTTTCCCACCGCCGTGCTGAGGTGAATGAGTCGTAACAATATACTTGTGGTTATTCGCGCACAGAGACACTATGGATTTTTCGTCCGATCATTTCTCGCTATTTAATCTGCCGTGTAATTTCCGGCTTGATACCTCCGTGCTTGATCAGCGTTTTCGTGAAGCGCAGGCAAAGGTGCATCCGGACAAATACGTTCAGGCTGGCGAAACCGAGCGGCGGCTTTCGCTGCAATGGGCCACTCGTGTTAATGAAGCTTATCAAACATTGAAAAAGCCTTTGGCTCGCGCACAGTATTTGTTGAAAACCCGCAGTCACGATGTCGATGCGGAAAACAATTCCGCTATGCCCGCAGACTTTCTGATGGAGCAGATGGAATGGCGTGAAGCTGTTGCTGAGGCGCGCACGGCACGCGAACAAAACGAACTCGAACAATTGCACTATCGTGTAAAGCAGCGGATGAATGCACGCTATGAGGAATTGGGGGCTTTGCTTGATGATCAGCAGGATTACGCTTTGGCCGCAGATCGTGTGCGCCGATTGATGTTTCTCGAAAAACTTTTGTTCGACATCGATGACGCCATGGGCGCCCTAGAAGACTAGAACGAACAACAACACAGACCAGAATTCAGGACTTTCATGGCACTTTTGCAGATTGCAGAACCGGGCGAATCGGCCGCACCTCACCAGCACAAACTGGCCGTTGGCATCGATCTTGGAACCACCAACTCTCTCGTTGCCACTGTGCGCAGTGGGCTTTCGGTGGTGATTAGCGACGATCTCGGCCGTCCTTTGCTGCCCTCGGTGGTTCGTTATCATGCCGACGCTGGCGTTGTGGTTGGCTATGAGGCACAGGCTGATCAGGCGCAAGATCCCCGGAATACGGTCGTTTCGGTCAAGCGTTTCATGGGAAGAGGTATCAAGGATATCGCTCATCGTGAATCCTTGCCCTACGATTTTGAAGACGCGCCGGGTATGGTCAAGCTGCGTACCGTGGCCGGGGTGAAGAGCCCCGTTGAAGTTTCCGCCGACATTCTTCGTACCCTGCGTGCCCGCGCAGAAGCGTCGCTCGGCGGCGAACTTGTCGGCGCGGTGATTACCGTCCCAGCCTATTTCGACGATGCGCAGCGCCAGGCGACCAAGGATGCGGCCAAGCTGGCCGGGCTGTCCGTTTTGCGCTTGTTGAACGAGCCGACCGCTGCGGCGATTGCCTATGGTCTGGATAATGCCGCTGAAGGCGTTTATGCGGTCTATGACCTTGGCGGCGGCACTTTTGATATATCGATACTCAAGTTGTCCAGAGGCGTGTTTGAAGTCTTATCGACCGGAGGCGATTCGGCGCTCGGTGGTGACGACTTCGATCAGCGGATTTTTTGCTGGATTATTGAAGCGGCCAAGCTCAAGCCATTGTCTATTGAAGATGCGCGTCTGCTCCTGATGAGTGCGCGTGAAGCCAAGGAATACCTGACACCGCATGGTGTGGCACCAATCACGGCGCGTCTGAACAGCGGTGAGGTGGTTGACCTCAAACTGACGACCGAGATATTCACTGAAATCACTCAAACGCTGGTGGCCAAGACGATTCAACCGGTCAAAAAAGCGTTGCGTGATGCGGGCTTGTCGGTAGCAGATGTTAAAGGCGTGGTCATGGTCGGCGGTGCAACGCGCATGCCGCAGATTCAGCGCGCCGTCGGGGAATTCTTCAAGCAGGAACCGCTGAACAACCTCGATCCAGACAAAGTTGTGGCCTTGGGGGCCGCAACGCAAGCCAATTTGCTGGCGGGTAACCGCGCCGCGGGCGACGACTGGCTATTGCTTGACGTTATCCCGCTTTCGCTCGGGCTGGAAACGATGGGCGGACTGGTCGAAAGAATTATTCCGCGCAACTCGACCCTACCGATCGCTCGTGCGCAGACCTTCACCACCTTCCGCGACGGGCAAACTGCTCTGGCGGTGCATGTGGTGCAGGGCGAGCGTGAGTTGGTTGCCGATTGTCGCTCACTGGCGCGTTTTGAATTGCGGGGTATTCCGCCGATGGTGGCCGGTGCTGCGCGTATTCGTGTGACCTTTCAGGTCGATGCCGATGGCTTGCTGGCCGTTGCGGCACGCGAGCTGACTTCGGGTGTTGAGTCGAGCATTGTGGTCAAGCCGTCATATGGCCTCTCGGACGATGAGGTGGCTAATATGCTTAAAGACTCAATGGCGCACACCAAGGACGATGCACTTCGACGAGCCTTGAAAGAGGCGCAGGTGGAGGCGCAACGCTTGATTGAGGCAGTGCAGTCAGCGCTTAAGAGCGATGCTGATTTGCTTTCTGCGGAGCAGTTTGCAAAGCTTGAGGGGGCAATCTCGCGTTTGCAGATTGCTGCGCTCGGCGATGATCGGCGGCCTATCACCCTGGCGATGGATGAGTTGGAGGCAGAGACCAAGGAGTTTGCTGCCCAGCGTATGGACAAATCGATTCGCCGTGCATTTTCTGGCAAGAGCATTGAGGATCTCGAGCGAACTACCGATTCATCAGAACGGCAAGGGGAATCCGTATGACGCAAGTTATCGTTTTGCCGCATGTCGAGCTTTGCCCCGAGGGCGCAGTCGTCGAAGCAAAGGCAGGGGAGTCGCTTTGCCAGAATCTCCTCGATAACGGAGTGTCCATCGAGCATGCCTGCGAGATGTCCTGTGCCTGCACTACCTGTCACGTTATTGTGCGCGAGGGGTTCAGCGCGCTAGAGCCTTCCGACGAGCTTGAGGACGATCTGCTTGATCGAGCCTGGGGTCTGGAACCGAATTCGCGTTTATCGTGTCAGACGATCGTTAATGAAACGCCGCTGGTCATTGAGATCCCGCGCTATTCGATCAATATGACAAAAGAAGGCAAACACTAAATTATTTGGAGGTGTCGCGATGAAATGGACGGATGTCGGTGATCTTGCCATCGAGCTTTCCGAAGCGCATCCCGAGGTCGATCCGAGAAAAATCAACTTTGTCGATTTGATGAACTGGGTCGTTGCATTACCTCTTTTTGACGACACTACCAAGCATTGCGGCGAGAAAATTCTCGAGGCGATCCAGCAGGCTTGGATCGACGAAGTTGAATAGCCAAAAAACCTATGTAAATATAGGGGGCAGGTTTTGATTGTGTGTTTCGCGCCCCTGTTCGCGCCCCGCACGTTACTTTCTTTAACTTGAATTTTCAGTTTCTAGCATAAGCGCAGCTGGGACTACTCTGATGTCTGCATCAAGGTAGTGAAAGCTTTTGGTCAAGGCTGTTCAAGCTTGCTGATCCCCTTGCAGATGGGGCCGACGAACGCTCCAAGTGCCGAAAATGTGCCGAAAAAAGCGTATTTGTGGAATCGCAGCATAGTGATTGTTGATGCATATGGGATTTTCTTGCAAATCATAACTCTTTTCACTGAAGCACGGTTGCACGTTTTCCCTTCAATGTCTAAGGCAGAAAACGCGTAATGGCTTGCCCTCGAACGCGGTCGAGGCTATAATTGACCCATCCTTGGGGTCCATCGGTTACATTGATGTAGCACCCCCGGAGAATGTAGCGGTGTAGCGAGCGGGAGTTCTTTCCCCCCTACCTAACGATGAGATGCCGAAAAGTAGTATCAGGTGGTGTCTCTCTAGTTGCATTAGCCGTCGGACATTGGGATATCGAATCCCGACAGCCTAAAACCCACATCGCTAACTACGCGATGTCTCTGGTTATCTGTCGGCCTTTTCCCGAACTCCTGAGGCATCGCAGATATTAAGGACTATTTATGTCTGCAACTCTACAATATACCAACCAACCCGCTGAGCCGTTGTTGCTCAATGTTCCAGAGACCGCACAACGTCTAAGCGTTTCTGAAGTCACTGTATATCAGTTAGCCAAGAAGGGTCATCTGCGCCTTATTAAGTTTGGCTCTCGCTGTACTCGTATTCCAGTGGAGGATGTGTTACGCCTCGCCAAGACTGGGGCTAGCTCCGTTTCTGGTGATATGGAGGTTGCGTGATGCCCTCTGCTAAAGCTAGAAAATCCTCACGACGCAGCGGTCCTGAGTTCAACAATACAACACCAGGCGGTGTTGCCAGCCCTGCTTTATCCACTGATCCAGAAGACTTGCTCCTAGCGCTTGTCCACGGCAATCGTGCTACTCGTCGTGCTGCACTCCGCAATTTGCAGAAAGTAACTGGGGAGCAGCGGAAGGAGGGAGCGTCATGAACGCTACTCTTGATGTGCGCGATCAGGCGTATCGCGCTGACGCTCCTAAGAGCAATTGGCAGGAAATCCAAAAGGGGACTGCGTTACAGGATATCTACCCTCTGGTATCCCGAAAAGAGTACGTTGTATTTCAGCAAGCGCAGCAGGGTTACTCCGTGTTCTCTGATGTTTGGGCCAGAAAAATCTATCGTGGGTCTGAGTCGTGGGAGAGGTTCCTGCATCGAATCGAAACCACTGACGGGTATTCTGACAAGAGTAAGCTGCCGCTGCTTTCCTTTGCCAGCTTTGGGGATAAACCAACCAAACTGGGAAGCCTTCGCAACGACGAGAATGTCATCGCTATAAATGGTGTGCTCTGCGACTACGACGGCGAGGTTATGCCAATCGAGGACGCATCCAATTTGCTTGGCGAGGCGGGCGTAGCTTGCGCTCTGTATCCCAGTGCTTCATATACGGCACTTAAACCCCGTTGGCGGATTGTGGTTCCGTTTAGGAGTGCCGTTTCAGGGACGCCCAAGGAATTAAAAGTTGTTCATAAGCGAATGGTGTCACGCATCAACGGTGTTATTGGTGGAGTTCTTGCTTCTGAATCTTGGAACATGTCGCAAGCATACTACTTTGGCAAAGCTGACACCGCCGAACGATATGACATTATTAGGGTAGTCGGGCGCTATTTAGACCAGCTTTCTGGACTAAAGGAGGTTTCCTGTAGGGGTATATCTAGCCCAAGTGATGAAACCCCCGTAAAAAGCTGCTCGCAGGACGCTTTTGCCAACAAGGTGGCGTTGCTCGGTAGGAGGCTCCAAAAAGGGGATGAGCGCCGGGCGATGTTGATGTCTTACATTGGTTCCGAGGTCATTTGTGGTACGTCAGCAGAAAGTATCAAGCTACAGGTTCTCGGAATTGCGGCGAAATATTTTGAGAAGGATGGCGATTACGACGAAGAAAACATTAATCGAATCGTTGGGGACTTTGTGGTGAATGCAGATCAGGAATGGGAAGAGCCAGTTCCGCTTCCTAGTGACCTTCCACCCGTTCAGGTGTTCGATATGAGCCTTCTGCCCGAAGCACTGCGTCCATGGATTGTGGATATTGCTGAGCGCATGCAGATTAGTCCAGACATCCCTGCTGTGGGAGCGATTACAGCGCTTTCGTCTGCCATTGGGCGGCGCATCCGCATTAAACCCAAAAAGTACGATGACTGGGAGGTTGTGCCGAACCTTTGGGGGGCTGTAGTGGCGCCTCCGGGCTTTGCTAAGTCACCTGCGCTTTCCGCTGTTATGGTTCCGCTGGATCGTCTTGAGCGCCAAGCACAAAATGAGTACCGACAGGCACTGGAACAATATGAAGTTGATAAAGATCGCGCAGCCTTGGCAAACTCTGCTGCAAAGACGGTCGCACGGGAAGCTCTGAAGAAGAATCCCCTAGCGCAGATCGCTCCCGTGGCTGTTGGTCCTGAACCTCCCAAGCAAACCCGTTACATCATGCATGATTTTTCGGTTGAGGCAGTTGGCGAGGTATTGATCAACAACCCCAACGGTGTGCTTACTTTCAACGACGAGTTGTTCGGGCTATTGATGATGGCTGATAAACCGGGTAATGAACAGTTGCATGCGTTCTTGCTACAAGCGTGGAACGGTAATGGGGGCTTCTCGTTTGATCGTATCGGGCGAGGGCATCGGTTCGTTGATTACGTATGTCTATCTTTGCTCGGAGGTATTCAACCCGGACGCTTGATGAAATATCTTGAGTCCAGCGCAAATGGCGGTGCAGCAGATAGTGGCTTCATTCAGCGATTCCAGTTACTGACTTGGCCGGACTTGTCCGAAGACTGGAAGCTGGTTGATCGTGAGCCTGATCACAGAGCAGCGGCACGGGCATGTGAGGTCTTTGAAAGGGTTGTCTCGGGAATGTACGATGATGTACGACATTTCGACCCAGAGGCACAGGAAGCCTTTTTCGTATGGTTGACAGCCAACGAGCGGGAGTGTCGAAGCGAGTCAGGACCTGAGGTAATGCGGTCACACTTATCCAAGTACAAAAGTATGGTGCCGTCTTTGGCTCTGATCTTTGCTGTTGCTGATGGCGCCGAGGGGGACATCCCTGTGCAATATGTACGTCAAGCTATCGGCTGGGCAGCATACCTGCAGAGTCATGCTGAGCGGGTCTACTATTGCACTACCAATTCTGAGCCACGTAGGGCGAGAACACTGCTGACAAAGATTAAAGAAGGCAAAGTCAGTTCCGAGTTCAAAGCCGCCGACGTGTATCTAAAGGGATGGTCTGACCTAAACACGCCGCACAGCGTTGAGAAGACCACCGATTTATTGTGCGACCTTGGTTACCTAAAACGGTTCGAGCGGAAGTCGGGCGACGTTATCGGTCGAGGTCGAACTGCAGTTACTTTTCGTGTGAATCCCAAAGTAATCGGCGCTAGGTAAGTTTTTTAAAACGCCTTAGGGGTGTAAACCCAAGAAAACAAAACAAACATTGCGACGCCATTTGTTTTGTTTCTTTTGGTTGGGGAGCTAGGGCGTTCCAGAAAAACTCTTGTTTGACGCAACGCATTTAAGAATTAGGAAGCAATCATGGCAGACCATTCGCACCAAATTACACGTAGGCCAGGGCGGCCCAAGGGCGGTTCAGACCGCAGGCAAATTTATACAGCAATTAAGGACGATATACCCGCCATTTTGAAGAAGTTAACCGAGCAGGCTCTGGCAGGTGACGCTCAATCAGCAAGAATCTTGCTCGAAAGAAGTATCCCTGTGGTCAAGGCAGGAGACATACATAAGGAAATACCCATAACGGGATCGACCCCAGCTGAGCGTGCTCAGTCCGTACTTGAAGCAGTTGGGGGCGGTGAATTGAGTCTCTCCGAGGCGACAACGGTGATGCAGCTTATTGGGGCTGCTGCACAAATCGAGATAAATACGGAGTTGCTGAACAGGGTCGTACTACTTGAACAGCGGCTGGCAACAAATGAAGGAGGTACCTATGACCATACATAATCAGGTCAAACTTGTATTCCTCACAGTTAAGTTCCGTAACCCAGAAAACCCTGTGCGTCATCGAATACAGGCAGCGGCGGAAGTGCTGCGACTAATCTATGGAGGTGGCAATGAACAGAGCATTGCTTAACAAAGTCGTGTCGCTAGAAACAAGATTGCAGGGGAAGGAGGTTAAACTTCCTGATTTTCTACTCGATCCCCTCTGTGATTTCTTGCATGAGCAGTTAACTGAGCAGAAGATTGATAGTCTTCAAGCTAAGCTAAAAGATGTTGTGTCGCTTTTACCTTCGCATCGTGCTTTCAAAGCGTTTGGCGTGAGAGAGTTGGAATTGCTTGAGCAATATTTGTGCTTGCCTGTAGAAGTTCAGACTCGATCTGACAGTCAATGCAACCCGCGTTCGAATCGATAAAACTCACATAGCGGCGCACCTTCTTTTCGGAATTTCTTGCAATTAGCCATTGCGACACTGTCTGCCTCCTCTTGCGAACGTTTCCCCCATGCAGAGCCGTAGCTGGTTCTATGTGGCGCATATTGCGAATAGGCAATGGCACCGAACCCTTTTTTGTACCGTATGATCTCAACCGTGGCTAGGAAACCACTTCCGTGATCACCCGACGATAAATCCGCAGGGACTGGTAGCAGCGAAACTATCGGCAGGGCGTTAGAGAATGCATCTAGTGGCTTCTCTTGGTTTATAGCCTTGATCGTTGCATCTTGCACTGACTCAGCCCACTCGTTCAATCGTTTCATTACCACCTTGATCTTAGGTTCCCACTTCGAGCTAGGTCTTTGCCAGTCAGCCAATTTGGTGTTATGTGCGCCAAGAACCTCTGGAAGT
>RRZT010793202.1_pt1 | contig 14041 bp, 15 predicted proteins | sample 2165551 | NCBI WGS metagenome assembly RRZT01 (sample SAMN10456910, study PRJNA506462) | wastewater metagenome | biome: wastewater; feature: sludge; material: wastewater sludge; isolation source: wastewater sludge with Escherichia coli K12::gfp cells carrying plasmid... | place: USA: Moscow, Idaho... | reverse complement strand
AGCATTAGTTTTGAATCGTGTAAAAGTAGGATGAATTTAATAAGTAGAGTAAGAAACAATGCTTAACGTTGTAAATTCGCATTTTCCTGACGGGACCCCTTAGAGGGGTTTTGGATAGGATAGGGATTAATAAGGAGTACGAGGAATTTTTTATCACTGATTATGAGTGCGATTATGTCAAAATTGATGAATTTGATAGTTTGAGTAATCTTAATGTTTTGGCTGAAAAAATGGAAAAGTTGTCATCTACAGAGAAAATTTTACTTGAGTATTTTTTAAATTATGAGAATTTGGGAGTTTCTGAAGCTATCCAGGAATTAGAAAAAGAAAATTATTTTTATTATGAAGAAGTAGAGGACGATTACGACCTTGGTCATGCCGTTGCCGAAGGGTGGACTATTCCAGAGTATCTAGCCAGTTATATCGACTATGAAGCCATTGGCAGAGATTTTACTTGTAGTGGTTGGGTTCTTTATGGAGGTTTGGCTATTTGCAGATAATGGGGCTTTTAGCCCCTCTTATGCTAACATATAAGGAGGTTATATTTTGAAGATAGCACTTATTCAAGATAAATATAATAATGAAAAAATTTGGATAATTAAGAAATACAAGAACAGAAGTATATACTATAATCAAAAGGTAGGGGATAAGGTTCTTTATAATTTTAATAGAACATCAAAGAAATTTTTAAAATCCTTATTTGAAGATAATGAAAAAGCACTTGAAATAATAGAAAAGATTTAAAATTAAAAGTCGGCAAGCTCCAAAGGAACTTGCCGACTAAAGTCTACCACGACTTCGCCACTTTAAAAAAGTGAGTAATTAATTTTAGCATAGAAGGGAGAAAAATGCAAAATTTAACAGCAGGCGAGAGCCTAAGAATTTTAATGAAGAGAGAAGGAATAAAGCAATTAGAACTTGCTGAAAAACTTAACCTAGATAAAAGAACAGTATCGCATACCATAAGGCTTTTTGATACTAATAAGGGAACTATAAAAACTTTGACAGAATATGCCGAGGCTATGGGGTATGAATTGGAGATAGGGTTTAGGAAAAAAGAAGAAAAATAATATTTTCTTTTGAAGTAGTAACCAAAAGATATATAATATATTTGATATTTTAATTGCTAGGAGGTTTTTATGAGCAAAGAGGCTACAGCAAGAATTAAAATTAATAAACTGTTGGAAGAATCTGGGTGGAGATTTTTTGACAATGAAAAAGGCAAAGCTAATATAAGCCTTGAAAATAATGTGAAAATTACTAAAAAAATTTTGGATGAATATGGAGAAGACTTTGAAAAAAAATCAAATGGTTTTGTTGATTTTTTATTATTGGATGATAAAGGTTTTCCTTTAGTTGTTTTAGAAGCTAAGAGAGAAGAGTTAAATCCTTTAGTAGGAAAAGAACAGGCAAGAAAATATGCTAAATCTCTCAATGTAAGATTTATTATTTTATCAAATGGAAATTTACATTATTTTTGGGATATAGAATTTGGAAATCCACATGTAATTATAAAATTTCCAGATATGGAATCTTTAAATCATTCTAATTCATTTATTCCTACCCCAAATGAGTTAATAAGAATAGACATAAAAGATGACTTCATTGCTCTTACTCAAAAACCAGATTATTTTAAAGATGGTTCTTGGATTGATGAAAGTAGAAGAAATAATTTTATAAAAGAAAATAAATTAAAATTTTTAAGAGATTATCAAGTTAAAGCTATTCAATCCATTCAAAATGAGGTAAAGCAAGGTAAAACAAGGTTCCTATTTGAAATGGCAACAGGAACTGGAAAAACTTTAACTTCAGCAGGGGTAATTAAGTTGTTTTTGAAATCAGGAAATGCACGAAGAGTACTGTTTTTAGTCGATAGATTAGAACTAGAAAATCAAGCTTGGAAGAGTTTTAAAAAAAAATAAAAAAATGACTATACTTCTGTTATTTACAAAGAGAATAAACAAGATTGGAAAAAAGCTGAAATAGTTGTTACAACAGTTCAAAGTTTATTAGCTAATGATAAATATAAAAAATGGTTTTCTCCAAATGACTTTGATTTAATAATATCTGATGAAGCTCACAGGTCAATAGGTGGAAATAGTAGAGCTGTTTTTGAATATTTTATTGGTTATAAATTAGGACTAACAGCAACACCGAAAGACTATTTAAAAAAACTTGAAACTATTAATATAAAAGACAGTAGAGAAATGGAAAGAAGACAATTATTTGATACCTATAAAACATTTGGTTGTGATTCTGGAATTCCAACATTTAGATATAGTTTATTAGATGGTGTTAATGACCCAAAAGGACCTTATTTAATAAATCCTATAGTTATTGATGCAAGGTCAGAAGTAACGGCAGAATTGTTATCTGAACAGGGTTATTCGCTTATAATAGAAAATGAAGAGGGACAAAAAGAAGAGAAAATATTTGGTAGCAAAGATTTTGAAAAGAAATTTTATTCTAAAGAGACTAATAAATTATTTTGTGAAGTTTTTATGAAAAATGCATTAAAAGACCCATTAAGTGGAGAGATAGGTAAAACATTAATATTTTGTGTGAGTCAAAATCATGCAACAAAAATTACCCAAATATTAAACGAACTTGCCCATAAATATTATCCTTCTAAATATAAATCAGATTTTGCTATGCAAATAACGTCAAATGTTTCAGAAGCACAACAAAGTACAATTAATTTTTCAAATAATAATTTAAATGGTTATACAGAGTTCCTTGAAGGATATAAATCAAGTAAAGTAAGAGTATGTGTGACTGTTGGAATGATGACAACAGGTTATGATTGCCCAGACCTATTAAATTTATGTTTAATGAGACCTATTTTTTCTCCAAGTGATTTTATTCAGATGAAAGGTAGAGGAACAAGGAAAGCTATTTTTGAATATACAGACCAATATAAAGAAGTATTCAAATCAGAAAAGACAAAATTTAAATTATTTGATTTTTTTGCAAATTGTGAATATTTTGAAGAAAAATATAATTATGATGAAGTTTTAGAACTTCCTAAAATAAGTGAAATTTTAAAGAAAAAAGATGATACTCAACCTATTAAAATAGATAAAATTTTTGAAAATTTTAATAATGACATATTAAAAAATTTTACTGAAGAACAAATAGGACTTCAGGGTATGAAGATTGATAGGCAATTATATGAAAGATTTGAAGAAACTGTTAAAAATAATGATATTATTAGAAAAAATGTTGATGATGGTGCTTTTGAAAAAGCAGAAGAGTATATTAAAAATGAGATTTTTGACAAGCCTAATGATTATATAAACCTTGAAAAATTAAGAAAGTCTATAAAATTAGACAGAAGATTGAATTTAAGAGAAATAATAGAGAAAATATTTGGAAAAATCGACAGATTTAAAGATAAAAACGAATTATTAGAAGATGAATTTGATAAGTTTCTGACAATATATCAGGCTGATATTTCTAAATATTTAGCAGAGCGTACAGATGGAAATGTTTTAAAAATAAAAAATTATTTTAAAGCTTATGCCACAGACGGAACAATAAGAGATATAGTAGATAAAAAAGATTTTACTAGATTAAATACCAACAGTAAGTTGCCAATGAAAGATTTTAAGGTGTTAAATGGATGGCGTGAAATAGTGCCAGAGTATATAAAAGACTATGTTTCTATAAATAGATTTATGGTTTAATTGAAGGGAGTATAAAATGCTAAATAATGATACAAAAAAGAGAATAGATAATTGTAGAGATATTTTAGTCGGTAAATTACCAGACCCAAAATCTCAAGTAGAACAAATAACAATAGCTTTAATATATAAATTTATGGATGATATGGATAGAGAGTCAGAAGAATTGGGAGGTGTTGCACGTTTTTTTACAGATAAATTTGAACAATATAAATGGTCAAATATTATGGATTTAAAAAAAGCAGGACAAGAAAAATTAAATTTATATGCAGAAGGTATAGAAAAGATGACAGAAAATTCTAAAATTCCTTCACTTTTTAGAGATATATTTAAAAATGCGTATTTACCTTATAAAGACCCAGAAACATTTAGACTATTTTCAAAAGAAATTAATGAATTTAGTTACGAGCATTCAGAAGAATTAGGTAATGCTTTTGAATATCTATTATCTATAATGAGTTCTCAAGGAGATGCAGGTCAATTTAGGACACCAAGACATATTATTGATTTTATAGTTAATGTAGTCGAGCCTAAAAAAGGAGAAACAATTCTTGACCCTGCTTGTGGAACGGCTGGATTTTTAATATCTTCTTATAAATATATTCAAGAACAAAATAAAAAAAATGGTTTAACTCCTGATGAACAAGATAAATTGACAAAAAATATTGTTGGATATGATATTTCTCCAGATATGGTTAGGTTATCTTTGGTTAATCTTTATTTACATCATTTCTTAGAACCACAAATATTTGAATATGATACATTAACAAGCGAAGACAGATGGAATGAGAATTTTGATGTAATACTTGCTAATCCTCCATTTATGACTCCTAAAGGAGGAATAAAACCTCATAGTAAATTTGGTATAAAAGCAAATCGTTCAGAAGTACTTTTTGTGGATTATATTATGGAACATATGAATTCAAAAGGTCGAGCAGGAATAATTGTTCCAGAAGGAATAATATTTCAGTCTGCAAATGCTTATAAATCACTTAGGAAAAAACTTATTGAGGATAAATTTTTATGGGCGGTAGTATCACTTCCTTCAGGGGTTTTTAATCCATATAGTGGAGTAAAAACAAGTATTTTATTATTAGACAGAGAAATGGCTAAAAAAACAGATAAAGTACTTTTTGTTAAAGTAGATAATGATGGGTATGATTTAGGTGCGCAAAGAAAAGAAAATAAAAAAGATAATTTACCAGAAGCTATTGATTTACTTATGAGTTATAAAAATGCTATTTATTCAAACAATGAAAAAGAGTTAGAAATAATAGATAGCAATGCAATAGCAGTAATAGTTGAAAAATCTAAGTTATCTGAAAAAAAAGAGTACAATCTTTCTATGGATAGGTATAAAGAAATAATAGTTCATAAACACACTAATTGGAAAATGATTGAGTTAGAAAGAGTTTTTAAAGAAATAAATAATGGAAAAAATGTAGAACAAATTGATGAGATAGGTAAGTATAGAGTAACAAGAATACAAACTATTTCTAATGGAACAATAAACTTGGAAAAGACAAAATGGACTAATGAGGAGGTAGATGATAATTATTTTATGCAAGAAGGAGATATTCTATTAAGTCATATTAATAGTTTTGAACATTTGGGTAAATCATCTATATTTTCAAATATCAATGAAAAAGTAGTACATGGAATAAACTTAATTAAACTTAGACCAGATAAAGAAATAATGAACCCTTATTATATATCAAAAATTTTTAAATCAGAAATATTTATTGAAAATGTTAAAAAGTTTGCCCAGAAAGCTGTTAATCAAGCAAGTGTTAAGATAAGCGATTTAAAAAATATTAAAATACCGTGTCCGCCAATATCTGTTCAAAACGAAATAGTTGAAGAGATAGAAAGTTATCAAAAAATAATTGATGGTGCAAAAGCTATTGTTGATAATTGGAAACCGATTATTACTATAGATAAAGATTGGGAAATGGTGGAATTGGGAAAAGTTTGTGAGGTAAATTTTGAAACTGAAAATCCGAATGATAAGTATGGAGATAAAGAATTTTATTATTACGATATTTCTTCAGTAGAAAATTATACAGGTGTATGTAATCCAAGTTTAGTTAAAGGAAGTGAAGCTCCAAGCAGAGCAAGAAGAAAAATTAAAAATGGAGATGTACTGCTATCAACTGTTAGACCTAATTTAAAAGCATTTACTTATTTAAAAAATGTTCCTGAAAACTCTTTAGCATCAACTGGATTTTCAGTATTGTCTGAAAATGGAAAAGCAAATAATGGATATATTTATTATATGTTATTTAGTGATATTTTACAAAAGCAAATGATAGACCGAATGGGAAAAGGGGCATATCCGAGTATAAATCAAAAGGATGTAAATGAATTAAAAATTCCTTTACCTAATATAGAAATTCAAATAAAAATATTTAAAGAAATTGATGAAGAAAAGAAGATAGTTGAAGCAAATAAAAGATTGATAGAGATTTATGAAAAGAAAATAAAAGATAAGATTGATGAAGTTTGGGGTGAATAAAAATGTCTATTTCTTCAATAATGAATTATATAAAAAGTTTAAATAGAGATATGGAGCAGTTAAGAAAAAAATTGTCTGAAAATCATAAAAAAAAATCTGATAGATATTCTGAAATTGAAAGAATAAAAAAAAGTGTAAATAAAAATACAAGTTTGTCTACATTAAATAGTAAAAATAATCAAATAGAGAGAGCTTTAAAAGTTATACAAGAATGTGAAAAAAACGAATCAGATTTGAATAAAAAATTATTAGAAAAAGAAGCTCAATTAGCAAAAAGACAAGCTGAATTACAAACTGAACAATCAAAAGAACAAAATAAGATAATTAAAATGCAACAAGAAAATTTAAGAAAACAAGAACAATTAACAAAGAACTTAGAGATACAGATGGCTGATATAAAGAATGACTTAAAAGAAAATGAAGATATAGAGCAAGAAAAACAATATGATTTTTTTATTTCGCATGCAAGTGAAGATAAAGATGAAATTGCTAGACCTCTTTATGATGAGTTAATGAAATTGGGAGCTAAAGTTTGGTATGATGAATTTACTATGAGAATAGGAGATAGTTTGACTAAAAGTATAGCAAAGGGATTAATTAATTCAAAATATGGAATAGTTATTTTTTCTGAAGCATTTTTTAAGAAACCATGGACTAATCATGAAGTTATGGGATTAGTTCAACGTCAGATGATGGAGGATAAAGTTATCCTTCCACTTTGGCATAAAGTAAGCAAAAATCAAGTAATGAATTATAATCCATCTCTTGCAGACATTGTAGCGTTAAATACTATGAATTATACTGTTGAAGAGATTGCAAAAGAATTATATGATTTAATTAAGTAATTTGGAATTTAAGGAGAAATAATGATAGATGTAAATGAAACAATTATAGAATTGGGTAGTTATTTCCCTATTGAGGATAATGATGTAACTAACTATATATCAAATATTTCAAGTTCAATGATTTCAACTTTTGAAAAAGAAGAATATCAATTTTCTTATTTTTCATTACACTTGATGTTTATGACTTATGTCTATTGCTCTATATGGAAAATAAGTAAGTTTCATACAGAAAGATATAAAGATTCTTTATTATTTGCAAGACTTTATAATGGAAGTAAAGTTGACCTAAAAAATGCAAAATCTGTTTTTGATTATAGTCATTTACCAGAAAAGGATATATTTGATTTTTTTTCTTTAATTGAATTAGATAATGGATACATAAAAAGTATAAAAGATTTAGTAGATAAAAGAAATAATATGGCTCATGCTACAGGTAACATAGAGATTAGAAAATTAGTACAATTTGAAGAAGAAGTTAAAAGGTTTTCCAATATTTTTAATAAAATAAATAGTCAAATGGAAAATATAACTAAAAGTACTTATGAAACCCTATTAATTGATTTTTCTAAAGATAAATTTGATAGAGTTGCAAATCCTGATATAAGTGATATTATAGATTCTATTTTAATAAGTGAAAAAAGTTTTTCTTTGAAAGAATTATATACCTGTACACAGGTTGGAATTAGTAAGTTTGGTAGAGAAAAAGAAAAATATGGTTTATCAAAAGAGGAATGTCTTAAAATTAAAGATTTTCATACAGAATTAGTTAAATTTTATGAAGATAAAATTTAATATAGGAGGCTTAATTATGAAAGAATTCAGATTACCATTAGTAGGTGCGACTCATAAGAGTCAATGTTTAATATTTACTTTTTTACCTACAGGATGGAAAATACTTAATCCACCAGAAGTTGGAGGGGAATCAGATAAATATGGCTCTAATCAACATGGGGACATTTTAGAAAGATGTTTTAAGCAAGATGGCATGTTTTCAGTTCCTAAAGATATTGATACAATTATGTCTAATCTTTGGGATAAAATTAATAATGGAGCTAGTGATGAGAGTATTCAAAATAAGTTTAATGAATTAGGTAAAATAATAGTTCAATTACACAAGGATTTAAAAGGATTTTCTTATTAATTTGATTTTAAAAGAGCTAGAAATTTTCTAGCTCTTTTATTAGAATTAATTTATTGAAAAAGTCTCAAAATTTTTTCAAATATTTTTTTATTCCTCATCACTTTGTACCAAATTATCAGGTATTACCTCTTGAACACTATCAGGAAATAAATCAATGATATCTTTATCAATATTTCCTTCTATTCCCATTAATTTAGTAACACCACCTAGAAATTTTAGTCCTCCCAAAAGAAGCTTTCTTTTTTCAGGATTTATAGACCATTCTCCCATTTTATAAAGGCATTTTTTTGTCCAACTTTTTTTAGAAATACGTTCTGTAGAAGTTTTTAATTTATCAATTTCTTTTTTTAAGTAAGATATTTCTTTCTCTAAATTTACTTTATCAGTTATTATTTTTTCTAAGTTTTCAATAATAGATTTTTCCATATTATCTAATTTTTCTTTTAAATCTTGTGCCTCTTCTTTAGTAAAAAAAGTGTCTTCCATTTCTTCAGCCATTTTATTAATTTTATTAAAAAATTCTTCAACTTTTTCTTCTGTTTTATTTATTTTTTTTAATATACGTAAATCCATTAATTCATAGTCAAGTTCTATTAGCCATGACTTTAAATTTTCATATAATTCTTTTAGTCCTGTAGCAGAAAATTTTTCTGAGTCTGATATTTTACCTGGTTTAGTATATCCATCAAATACAAAATCTTTGATTTCTTTATTTAATAGAGGTATATTAATATTTCCTTGTTTAGTTATGGTAGATTCTTTCTCTGGTAGGGGTCCCGTCAGGAAAATGCGAATTTACAACGTTAAGCATTGTTTCTTACTCTACTTATTAAATTCATCCTACTTTTACACGATTCAAAACTAATGCTCACTTCCTATATCAATAGAGTATACTCTATTGATACAAGAAATCAAACATTGAATATCAAGGGTTTAGAGCGTCTCATAAGACTTGTATCAATTAGGAGGCTAAAAATGCGTAAAATTGGATATATTCGAGTTAGTTCTGAGAGTCAAAACCTAAAAAGACAATTACAACAACTAAATGAAATTGGAATGGATATTATTTATCAAGAGAAAATTTCAGGAGCTACAATGGATAGAAAAGAGTTGCAAAGACTTCTTGAAGAATTGCAACTAGGAGATACTATATTTGTAACTGATTTAACAAGAATTACTCGTAGTACCAAGGATTTATTTTCTTTAATTGAGCAAATACGAGATAAAAATGCATATTTAAAATCTCTGAAAGATACTTGGCTTGAGCTTTCAGAAGAAAATCCTTACAGTCAGTTTTTAATAACCATTATGGCAGGAGTCAATCAACTTGAAAGGGATTTAATAAGGACAAGGCAACGAGAAGGAATTGAAATTGCTAAAAAAGAGAGTAAATTTAAAGGAAGAGTAAAAAAATATCACGATAATCATGCAGGAATGAACTATGCAGTAAAACTCTATCGCGAAGGAAATATGACTGTTAAAGAAATCTGTCAAATCACAAGTATATCTAGGTCTAGTTTATACAGGAACCTGTCAATACTTCAATAAAATCAATAGATTGAATAAATTAAAAAGTCAGGAAAATCCCTTAGCGTTGTAAATCCGCATTTTCCTGACGGGACCCCTTTTTATTTAATATAGTTCGTCCAGAATTTCCGACAAAACCGGTAATAAGAAATTTTTAACAAGTTTCTAGCATTTTATTTACAAGGTTATATGAACTGTTATAAAAAATTTTTCACAGATGGTCCCTAGTTACAGCTACCGTCTACTTAGGTCAATTTTTTTTAGAATATAGGCTTTGAGCAGGCTAAATTATTCTTTCGGTGTTAGCTAGTTCTGCTCAAAATATATTCTTTTATTTTTTCCGCATCTTTTAAAGCAATTTTTGCATCTTCTAAAATCAAGTCTAAATTATTTGGATATCTAGTATTAACTCCAAAATCATTTAATCTATTACACTCTTTCTTTAGAACAGAAATGGAATCGTCTAATTTGATACATTCATTTACTAAAAGATTTAAATCATGGGTTCTCAGAGGTATAACATCACTTTTAATAAGAAATGCTTTTAATATCTTCTCAGCACTTTGTTGACAATGATAACAAATTATTTCTACTGGTGGACTTGGTGCAGACAACAAGAATTGTGCTGCTATAAAATCTTTTTCAGAATATTTAATCCATTCTTTGTACTCTATGCTCATATAATTTCTACTCCATCTTTATAGATTTTGCTTTCCATAATAAATCTATTATTGACTCTTTCATTGAACTCATCTGTCTTATAAATAAGGATATCTAATGGATAATTTACATCTCCAATATTCCTTCTAATCTCTCTAAGAATTTCAAGTTTTCTTCTATTTTCATCAGTTAATATACATAAGTCAATATCACTCGCATCTGTAGGCGTTCCATAAGCATAAGAACCAAAAAGATAGATTTTATTAGCTGGAGTAATTTCTTTTATTTTAGCTGCTAAGTTTTTTAATTCAAATTTTAACTCTTCTTTTTTCATATAAAACACCTCTTAGGTATTATAGCTTTTTTTACTTTATATTTCAATAATTATAGATACAGCTTTAGGATATATCTAATATTTCCGTCAAAACCGGCAATAATCTTTTCAACTAAAAATCTTCATCCTCATCATAGTCTTCGTCTTCATACTCTTCATCAAAGTTTTCAACTTGGGCAAATTCTTCATTTTCTATTTTATAGAAGAAGGTTTCATCATCTTTTATATACTCTAAATCACCTCTACTATCTAAATATTTAAAGGTTACTATAAGTTGCCAGCATTCATCAAAATTACTTTCTAAAGCAAACTCTACATAACAGTCATTGAATGTTTCCATGTCTCTAAACATGAAATCTTCTATTCCTTCACCTTCACAGAAATCTATAACCCTCAAAATTTTATTCTTTATTTCTTGATCTAAAGCATCTTCCATTTTTAAAATCCCCTTTTGATTTTACTATCTCTTAATATATACTTCATCTCAAAGATAAAATCAAATTTATTTTTTTTATTTATAGGAAATTATACTTACAAAATTATGTAGAATATAAAAAATTTAAAATATAAAATACTAGTTGTTTTGGATTTTTAGATTAAGAAGCAGATTTACTGAAAGTCAAAAAAAGTACTTTTCAGTACTAAATAAATATTCGATTCAAAAGATTAAGAGGGTGCAGATAAACTAAAGATAATACCATATTGATGATGCCAGATATTTAATAAAATCATTTCTTCTGAGCACTTTGGACAAATTAAAGGATTAATTCCAAAAAACTTTTTAAATCTTTCTGCAAAATTCAAATTCTTGGACGTAGAAAATAATCTTTTTGCGACACATCTAAGAGATTTTATGGCATCAACAAAGTTTTTTCCTAAATTTCTAGCATAAGCACCATATCTTTTAATAGACTTAAATCCTTTAGGAAGAATATGATAAAAAAGTCTACCTAAGAAATCTAAGGTGCATAGAGTTTCAATAACTTCTTTATCTGTTTTGTGGTCTTTATACTTGAAAGTAACGAAATCTTTAGTATATGAGATGATGTTTTTAGCAGCAATTGGAGGCCTAGCAAGATATCTACCAAGGTATTTATTAAGAGTTTCAATACTTTCAATGTCATCTTTAGCTCTAACATAAAACCCATCAGTACTGTTATAGTAGTACTGAATATCTTTTTTAAACTTGTTGTTATGAGGAAAATTATTTTTAATAATATCAAGAAAAAGTTTTCTCCAAGAAAATCTTAAATGATCATAATTAAAATAGTTAACTTTCTTGAAAGTACCATTATTTTTAAAGCCACCACAAGCAACGATAAGGTGAAAATGAGGATTAAACTTTAAATCTCTACCAAAGGTGTGAAGGACACAGATGATGGCAGGTTTAACAATACCTTTAGAAGTTTTTTTAAGTTTTCTAGGATTTTTAGTAGTTTTAAAGCTTGAGTTCAATGAAGAGAGAATAATAGAAGAAATAGCATCTGAAAAGGATTTAATTAAATCAATATTTCTGTAGATAGCCATGCGAAATCTGTCGGGAATAGTAAAAATCATATGCCTATGAGTGACATCAAGCATAAGTTCCTTTTGTTTTTGAATCCATTTATCAGCATAAACTTTACCACAAGAATTACAAAATTTACATTTGCAAGTAAAGCCAATTTTATGAGATTCATAACAATTAGGACAAATATATTGAGCGAATCCAAACCTAATATCCTTACAAGGTTTCATTTTCTCAACAGTATGTTTAATGTTATCAGCATGTTTAGTAGGAACAAGAGATTTCTTAACATGAAGAAATCTCTCATAATTTTCAATAATGATTGTAGAAACAATATCTTTTTTTCCAAATTCAAGTTTAGTATTCATACAAACATTATATCAATAAACTTGAAAATAGTTAAGAGGTTGCGTTAGCAACTTTTGTTCTAAATAATATTAAAAAAAATGTGATTATGGGTTTGTAAATATCTCTCTAGAATCTGTTATATCTGATAAATATTCAAAGAGAAGATTCATTCTATCTTTATAGACAAAACCACTTGGGCAAAATAAATCTAGGTTATAATTAGCTGCAACAAACTTTGGTGTTCTTGCTCTTTCTATTAATAAAGGGTTAATATTAACACTCATTTGAACGTTCATTATTGCTCCATTGACTATTTGTAGTAATGCAATACCATGTATTTTTGCATATTCCATTGCACCTGATTGAAAGCTTGAAGTTGAAATAAAGATTCCTTTATGTGCACCAATATTTCTAAGAGTATCATGAAAAATTTGAATTTGTGACCGCTTAATTTTACTGTTGTATTTTTTACATTCAACAATCGTTTTATAGTTTACACCGAACATTTCGAAATTAATCAAGCCATCAATTTGGTATTCACCATCATTTACAATAACCAATTTGTTATGTGATACACTGCAATTATTATATCCTTTAGCAATATCCTTTAATAAATTTAAACAATAAATTTCAAACTCAGTTGGAGTCATTTTAGTTACTATATTTTCTAATAAATTCAATGTAGTCCTCCTATAATTGAATAACAGTTTTTACACTGCTTCTTCCTCATCTTCAATCTCTTCCACATCATAAACAATTTCAAATTCATCAGGGACTTCAGTTACTGCCATACTTTGATAATATTGTTCAGCTAACATAGTTCTATTGAATTGAGCTGTAGGCTCAAGAGAATAAACTAACTCTTCTAATTCATCAATAGTACAATAGAAAAATTCTTTTCTAAGATTTACTTTATTAACTCTTTGGTCGTTTAAATGCTTATGAAGTTTATATTCAAGGTCAGGAGCATTATCAGAGAAGATAAAACTATGAACATCAAATTTAAATGGAACAGAAGCATCTCCTAGCTCGTCAACACGGTCTTGAGGATTAAGTCTTCTTGTCATTCCTACTTTAAACATTTTATCTCCAAAAGAACCAAGATTACTAATAATATAAATATATCCAGCTTTTCCATTCTGCAGAGTATGAATCTCTTCTTTTTTCTTTTCTACGTCATTAAGTTGTTGCTGAATTTTAGCAAGTCTTTCTTCTAGTTGTCTAATTTTTTCATTATCCTCAGATTCTTGGATAAGTTGTTGAATATTATCAATTTCTTGTTCATATTTAGTTTCTTCAGCTTCAATTTTTTTTCTTTGTTCTTCAAGAAGTTTTCTTTCAGCAGCTTCTTGACGCATTTGTTCTCTAAGAGTTCTTTGTTCTTCTTTAATTCTTTCTTTTTGAATAAAATATTCATATTCTATTTTTACAGCTTCAGTATACAAATACTCTATTTCTCCTATAAATTTAATTACAGTATT
>RRZT010114122.1_pt1 | contig 14041 bp, 14 predicted proteins | sample 2165551 | NCBI WGS metagenome assembly RRZT01 (sample SAMN10456910, study PRJNA506462) | wastewater metagenome | biome: wastewater; feature: sludge; material: wastewater sludge; isolation source: wastewater sludge with Escherichia coli K12::gfp cells carrying plasmid... | place: USA: Moscow, Idaho... | reverse complement strand
GCGCTCGAGTGCCTGCACGGCGGCTGGGGAGGGCAGTTCGACCGGGAGATTCAGTCTTTCTTTGCCACTCTTTCAGACCGCATCGGCGACACGTGGGAAGACCCGGCGAAGCTTGGCCCTCCCATCAGTGGGTCGATGGACGCTGCGCGCGTCGAGCGGGCGAAAAAGCTGCTGACGGCTGCAGCAAGGGCGGCCGACCATGCCATCCATCTCGTCCGACAAGGCAAGAACGGTGAGGCGCTGCGTGCATGGCGAGACCTGTTCGGCCCGATGTTCCCGCTCACCTGAGCCTTGCTTAATCAAATGCACAACAACAGATGACACAGGCAGTCAACACACCTCGATACGGTCAGGCCTTCCAAGCGCGCGTCTTCTGGACCTATGCGGCCAGGCTGTTGAGCTCCACTACGGCCGTGCGCCGAGTGGGCTTTGAGTCTGGGCCCAGAGGATTCGATGACGTTTGGGTGGAGTACGACCCGAGTCGGGGGCCGCTGGATCAGTTTGGCAGGCGGCTGCAGGTGGAGCGATTCCAGTGCAAGTGGCACGTAGGCAACGGCACGTTCACGCATGTGGACCTGACAGACCCCAAGTACTCCGGTGCCACGACAACGTCGCTGCTGCAGCGTGCTCGAGATGCCCACCTGTCTGACCAGTCCGGAGGCTTTGCTTCACGCATCCGGCTCATGACCAACCACCGCGTTCATCTAGAAGACGTTCTCCACAAACTGGTTGAGCAGCAGCACCACACATTGAAACTCGATGAGTTCTTCCAGGGCACGACAAAACAGAGTAAATACTGGTTGGCACGCGAAATCTGGAAGCAGCATCTCAAGGTGGATGAAGCAGAGTTACGCGCATTCTGCGAACGTCTCGCGTTGACCTCAGTGTCAGAGTCGTTGGATGATTTCCGACAGCGCATGAATGAGGCGCTGCACTCGTATGGCCTCAAGCCGAGCGATCCAGGATCCAGCTCGACGAGCTATGACCAACTGCCATACGACTGGCTTGTACAAGGCCGAAACGAATTCGACGCCAAGTCGTTCCGCGAGGCCTGCGGGGACGAAAAGTTGTTCGCAGACCAGGCGCCGCCGCCGGCGAAGGTCTTCGGCGTCAAGTCGTTTGAGCATGGCTTCGACCGCCTGGAGGCGCGCTGCGACGAGGTCCTCAATCTTTTGCCTGAGTTCTCCGACCGCTACCTGAGGCCCGAGTTCACATGGGAAAAGGACCTCCTGCCAAAGCTGAACGTATTCATTCGTTCGGCCGGGCAGAAGGAGCAGCGATTTCGCCTCGCGATGGACACTCACCTGACGCTGGCGTTCGCCGCGGGGACCGTGTTGGACACCAAGTCCGGAAAAATTGTGGAGCTCGAGCAGCGCACTCGTGGTGGTGCTGCCATCTGGGCTGCCGATGACGTGCCTGTAAACCCCACCTGGCCGAGCTGGAAGTTCAGTGAGTTTGACCTGGAAACCGGCGGAGCCGAGGTGGCTGTAGCAGTGTCCATCACCCGGACCACGGAACAACAAGTTCGTGCCGACCTCCTGGGCAAGCCGAGCGTTGGCCGCTTGGTGGTCGCAAGCCTCGAGAGTGGCGCATCACAGGCTGCAGTGTTGAATGGCGCCCACGCCGATCAACTGGCAGACCGACTGGCTAACCACCTGAAGGATCTGAGGTCTGGAGCGGGCACCGCAGTTCGCCCTGCATTGCATCTGTTCATGGCGGCGCCATACAGCTTTGCGTTCTTCCTCGGCCGGCATATCAAGGTTTTGAAGCCGGTAACGTTGTACGAGTTCGACTTCGACGGCGAACGTGGCGGCGGCTACGTCCCCTCGCTCACCATGGCGGCCAGCAGCTAGCGCAGCACTCCTGACCGATCTAGTGACTCAACTTATCCGGGGTTGAACGTGAGGAATATCGAGGGACTTCTCAGGGGCATGGCGAGCAAAGTTGAGCCGACGGCGACTCAGAAGAAGGCCGCAAGTGCCAGTCACAAGTACTTGCGAGATCTCATGGACACGGGCGGCATCGGTAACCGAATCCTCCGTAGCTTCTTGAGCGGTAGCTATGTCAGAGGCACCGCGGTGAATCCGCTAGGCGACGTGGACATCATCTTCTTGATCGATGAGTCCAAGTGGGCAACGGGGTTTTTTTCAACGCGGCCCGAACCTAGCGTTGTTCTGCGCTCGTTCGCGGACGCGGTTCGCTACCGCTACGAAAAGTCCTCAGCCTTTACGCAACGTCGCTCCATCAGGTTGGAGCTTTCGCACATCGATATCGACTGCGTTCCGGCTATCGAGATACCGGGGAGCGACTACATCTGGGTCGGCGACCGGAAGGACGATGCCTGGATCAAGTCCTCGCCTCAGCTGCACCACACGGCGCTGACGAAGGCCAATCAGCTGTGCGATGGCTGGGCCGTGCCGGCAATAAAACTCTTGAAGGCATGGAACAGGTCACTGCCCGCAACGGCCCAAGTGCGCTCTTTCGTCATCGAAACGATCGCAGTTACAGCACTAACTGCAGCACCCCAGAAGACCCTACAGGATTGCGTCTTGGGCTTCTTCGACTTCGTCGTGCAGTTCCGCAGCGACTTCCTACAAATCGGGAATCCCAGGCTCGGCATCACCATCAGCGGAGTCTTTGGAATGACTGTTCCCGATCTCGCTCGGACCGGAGGCAATGTAGCAAGCGGCATCAGTGGTGACCATGCCACGAGTTTCATGGACAGGGCTAACCGAAGCCGCGAGCTACTGCATGGCGGGCTGCACGCTCGAACTGAGGATAGCGCGGCAAAGCACGTGTTTGCGGCCCTTGGGTGGGCGTGAGGCGCTTTCTCTGACGACGAGCTCAGCGTCGTGGAAGTCGTTCTATCAAGCCAGAGCCAGGGCCTAAAAAACGACAGAACAGACGCGTGCGCTGCCCAAGTCAGGTCCTCGAGGAGGTAGCCGCCATGTGGTCCCATGCTTGGATTGCCATCACCATCGCCAGCGTGTCCAGCTCGCAGTATCGAAGTAGGGCGCTCTCGATGCTTGCGCGGCGAGTATCAGACAGATCCTCGAACTGGAGCCGAGCGTAGGCGGCCATTGCTGCGCCACCCTCCTTCAATTCCTCGGACAGGCCTTCATCGGCTGCATCGGTCTCATCGCGCGAAACGTCATCGAATACCGGAGGTAAAAGCGCGTACGGGTCCATCACTTGGCCATCGCGCTCCTGCCACCAAGCGATCGGCTCCACAAAGTTCAAGCTGACACCCTTGCCGCCGTATGTCGCCTTCCCGTAGGTTTCGCGCAGCACTATCGAACTCTTCATCAGTGCCGGGAGCACCTTTTTCAGTGAGTTGCTGCCCTTGGTGGACGGGTGGAAGTAGAACTTCTCTGCGATGTCGCAAAGGTCAACCATGGTCCTGGGCCCGTGAATCTTCTCCTTGGGCGACACCGACCTTGACGTGATGGACTCAATGAAATTCACCAGCGCGTCCTTGTCTGGGGGAGGCGCAGCCGACGCAAGCAACTCTTCACGCAGCTTGTTCAGCACGGTGTTCTCGTGCGCGGACCATCGAAAAATCGTCCCATCATCGTTGCTGAGGGCATCGCGTAGCGCACGGACGAAATCAATGTTCGGATCGACACCAGGTTTGGCACAGAGCCACTCACTCCGGTGCTCCACCCGGCCATCTTCGTGGACGACATGATGCGAAAACTGGAAGGCGGTGATCTCGTACGGATGCCGACCGCTCGCGAAGGGGATTGCCACAGCGCTTGTCTCAAAGTCGATGCAGTGCAAAGGGAACTTCCATCCAGCCCTTGCATTTAGATAGCCTTCGCCGTCGAAATAGTATTCGCCGCCACCTGGCCAAGCTGGCTGGCAGACGTACCACTGACGGTGCTTGCGCGTCATACCGTCAACGCCAGGTTCTTCGCCGTCGAACTTCAAGTCATCCAGCGTTACCTGATTTGCCTTCAGTACTCCCTGGTCGATAAGTTGGGTCTTTCCGTGGAAGTTCCAAAGGTCTAGAACCGTCGAGCCGTTGAAGTCTGGCTCTCCCCAGTTGAATGCTTGTGACCAGCACTCGTGGAAGCCGCTCTTGGGTTGCTCGGCTAGTGGCCAGCTGGGTGCTTTGAACTGGCAACCACCACAAGCCGATGATGGAAGGGGGAGTAGCGGCGTGTCCTGAGAGTAGGCAAGAGCGAACGCATCCACGGCTGCACGGAAGGGGCGCAGATCCGCCGGCCCTACCGCGAGAGTGCTTGACAGAATCATGTCGACCTGTCCGTCTACCGGCACCTTGGCCAGCAGGCACTGGCCAAGGGATTCCGGCGTCGTGCCTGGTGTAACCTGGACCTTCAGGCGCCTTCCTTCCACGACCACCTTAAAGCGCTGATTGAGTCCATCGACTGTCGAGGATTGCTCTTTGTCGACAAGCATCAGGAACGCGTGGACCTGATGACCAGGGAGCGCCGCCACTGCCACGTAGCGCTGAAAAGCGACGTCCTGCAGGTATGGCAGGAAGTCTGACTTTAATTGGCCCTTGGCGCCTTTGAAATCACCATCCTTCTTTGCGTTATAGGACTTCGCTTTCACTTCAATGACTTCGATGCGCGTACCGCTCTTGCGCAAGACATCGACGCGCACGAACAGATTTCCCGCCGCTATCGCAGCTTCAAAGATGGTGACTTCGTCCTGCTGCAGGAGCTCAGCGGTCTTAGCGAGCGCCACTTGATGGTCGAGGTCGTCAACGCGGATGCCGCCTGGATGAATCAGGCAGGCCAGTTCGCCCACTTGGTAGCCACCTTCGGCCAAGGCGGCCAGAAAGCTGTCATCAAGCGAGCGGTCGAGGTAGTCTTTCTTGCCCGTGTAGTAGAGCTTCCTGGGACACTCGGCGGCCAGCTTGAATCGAGACTTGGTGAGGTACCTGACGACTTGGTTCATAGGAAGATGATTGGTCCGCTAAAAGTCCGAGAGCCTGACGCCATTGACGGACACAAGCTGGTCCAGCCGCAACGTATCACCCGAGCTCAAGGCAAGAAACTCAACGCCTCCGCGCGCGTACACGTCCCGGATTACTGCGTTGAGCTTGCAAGTTTCTCCGTCTGTATTGAGGTATTCAACCTCGGCATTCTTATGCCTAGTCGCGAGAGATTCCAGCACATCATGGAACTCGCAACTGATAGGTTTGTAGTCACTCATAGCCGAGTTTCCTCAAAGACTTTCTTTCTTGGCAGCATGCTACTCGCAATGAGGGGGAAGGGTCCCAGCAATGCACGAGTGGGAGCCGTGTTCAGAGCGGGTCGGGCGCGAACTCACGCTTAAGCTTAGCCGTCCCCTTTTGAGCGCGGGGGAATGCTTGACCTCTGTCAGTGCGGCCTGTCTTGTGGCTGGACGTACTTCTTGATCACTTCCAACTGTGCCCCGTCGCACATTGCTTTCGCTACAACAACCTAGGAGATGCTGATCATCGAAACAATGAAGCGATTCTTCGAAATGGCCGGGTCCAGGGCGTCCGATCAACGAGCACTTGGTGCGCGGGCCCTCGTGCCCGAGCCGTTACCGCTCAATTCGAAGGCGGAATGGTCGCGAGAAGTTTGTCAAGCTCTCCATTGGCTTCGAGATCGGCAAGATCGTCTGAGCCACCGACATGCGTACCATTGATGAATATCTGCGGTACGGTGTCTCGACCAGACGCCTCCGTCATGGCATGCCGGTGAGCTGGGTCTGCCTCAATGTTGAGCTCTTTCCATTGCACTCCTTTTGCCTTGAGAAGAGCCTTGGCCCGATGGCAGTACGGGCACCAACTCGTTGTGTAGAGTAGGACATCAGGTTTCATATTGCGTTTCTAGGTTGCATTGGTGCACAGAGGGGGCGCTCCAAGCGTTACGCCGCACGGCCAAGTTCACTTGTGCTTCGTGCCAGATCAACGGCTCGTTTGCGCTGTCGACAAGCTCAGCCATAGCGCTCTTCCTTGAACGGGTCACCGCGCAAGTGGTAGCCGCGCACTTCCCAGAACCCGGGTTCTTCCTTAGACGTGAACTGAAGGCTGCTCAACCACTTGGCCGATTTCCAGAAATACAGGTGCGGCACCAACAGGCGTGCCGGCCCGCCGTGCTCGTGCGTCAGGGGCTTGTCGTCGAAGTGGGTGGCGACCATGGCGCGTCCTTGCGTCAGGTCCGCCAGCGGTAAGTTGGTGCTGTAGCCGTCCTGCGAGTGGGCAAGCACCCATGGGGTGGGTGAATGCACTCCGACTGCGGCGAGAAGGTCGTCCACCGTGACGCCACGCCAACGCGTGTCGAACTTGGACCAAGTGGTCACGCAGTGAATGTCGACCACCTGCTCGCTCTGCGGCAAAGCCCTGAAATCGGCCAAGGTCCAGTGGGCCACCAGCTGCGGGCCGACTTTCAGGGTCAGCGCCCATTCGGCTTCGCTAAGCGGGCGCGGTGCAGGGCCAGAGGTCAGGACCGGGAAATTTTCGGTCAGTGATTGTCCCGGAGGCAAACGACCACCGTGATTGTCGACGCCGCGATTGCGGCCTAGAAAGGATCGATTGATGGGCATCTTTGCTCCCTCTATTCAGTTCGCGACCAGGGGCTTGCGGCGGTCGATGATGGTGGGCAGGAATTCCGTGACGGTGGGGTGCACGGGCAGCGCCTCACGCACCGTGCGCCAGGTGCCCTGGCTGGCCATCACCAGCCCAATGGATTGAATGATCTCGTCGGCTTGGATGCCCAGCATCGTGGCGCCCAGGAACAGGCCGCTGTCTTCATCGATGAGCAGCTTGATCAAGCCCACGGTTTCACTCTCTTCCTTCGCCCGGCTCACGTCCTTCATCGCGTGCACGGCCTGTGAAATACGCCGACCCTCCTTTTCCACTAGGCGCTTGGCCTCGGCTTCATACAGCCCCACGTGTGCCAGTGGTGGATCGGTGAACATGGCGTAAATACTGTTGCGCGCGTCGGCGCTGCGCTGCCCCCCCGCGAGGTTCTCGGCCAGAACATCCTGATCGTGGTAGCTGGTGTGAGTGAAGGCCCCGCGCTGGTTGATGTCCCCCAGCGCCCAGATGCCAGGCACTTCGGTTTCGAGCCGATCGTTGGTGCCGATGTAGCCACGCATGTTGGCCCTCAAGCCCACGCTATCCAAGCCCAGATCGTCGGTGTTGGGCACGCGACCGGCAGCTACCAGCAGGTGGCTACCGCCAATGATGCGACCGTCTGCAAGTTGAACACAGGTGCCGCCCTCAGTTTCCCCCGGTGTGACAGCCGCAATAGACACGCCGATGTAGACGTCGATGCCCTCGGACTGCAGCATCTCGGTGATGGCAGCAGATACGTCGGCGTCTTCCCTTCCCGTCAAGCGCGGCCCCGTCTCGATGATGGCGACCTTGCTGCCGAGGCGGCGAAAGATTTGCGCCATCTCAAGGCTGATGTACCCACCTCCGATGATCACCAACTTGCGGGGCAGCTCGCGCAACGCCAACAGTCCCTCGCTGTCAAGGTACGGGTTTTCCGCCAGACCCGGAATTGGCGGCACGGACGGGCGCGTACCCGTGTTCAAGATGATCTGGGGCGCGCGCAGTATGTGCTCGCCCGCCTGCACCAGGAACTCGCCACCATCGCGACCCATCAGCCGGCCGTGGGCTTTAATGATGCGCAGGCCCTGCAACCCGCCGAGCCAGCTCTCGAGTCCTGACCGCGCCTGGTCGACCCTGTCTTGCATGCGTTGCATAGCGACGGCGAAGTCGACCTTCACTGGGCCCACTTGCACACCGAACTCGGCCGCACGACGCGCCAGGTAGGCCACTCGCGCCGACTTGCGCAAAGTCTTGGTGGGAGTGCAGCCTCGGTTGACGCAGGTGCCGCCAAGGTCGCGGGCTTCCACCAGTGCGACATTGCGGCCGCGATCCACGAGCTTGGCCGCCAGAAATGGCCCTGCCTGTCCAGCACCGATAACGATAGTGTCGAAGTTCATCATGACTTGACCAACGCCGCAGCGTTCATGCAGTAGCGCAGGCCGCTGGGCTCGGGCCCATCGGGGAAAACATGGCCCAGGTGCGCGTCGCACACATTGCAGGTGGTCTCGATGCGCGTCATCCCATGGCTCGAATCGTAGTGGTGCGCGATCAGCCCAGGCGCCAGCGCCTGCCTGAAGCTGGGCCAACCACTCTTGCTTCGGAACTTGCTCGAAGCGTCGAACAGTTCGGTACCGCAGCACACGCATCCGTAAACACCGGGTTCGAACAAGGCACACATGTCCGAGCTGTGCGCAGGTTCGGTTCCCCTCTGTCGCGTGACACGGTACTGCTCTGGCGTCAGGCGCTGGCGCCATTGCGCGTCGTCGAGCTCGAGTCGCCGTGGCGGAGGTGGATTATTGCCTTTCGCGTGCTCGATGACGTCTCGCCAGGTGATGGTTCCTGCATCTGGCGTGGGCAAAGGCGGCGCCGACTCGGCGCGTTTGAGCTCGGCAATGAGTTTTTCGACGTCGATGCGGAAGTAGTTGTAAACCACCGCGCCACTGGGATCGACAAGGATGAACCAGGGCGTGCCGCCGTTACGGTAGCGCTGCATCAGCACAGAACTGGCGCCCACGCGACCGGCGCCGGCGTCGTGGCCGAACGGTATCGGCAGTGCGTATTTGCGTTGGTTCGCTGCCACCCTATCTACGGTGTTGGATTCGAAGTCCTCGAAAACCGTCTGCACCGCCGCGAAGCTGACGAAGGGCGAACCGCGAAAAGCCTCGACCATACGGACCAGCGACGGAAAGCCGGTCAGGTGGCAGCCTGGGCAGGCGTCTTGGAAGCAGAAGATCAGCTTGAATTTCCCGCGCATCTTGTCTAGGCCATAGTCGGCCAGGGGCTGGCCGGCTGCGTCGATCCATTGCGTCACGCCCAGTTCGGGCGGGGGTTCTCCCGTGATGCCAGCTTGTACGCTGTCGTTTTGCATGGTTGTTCCTTCGGGTGGAGTTGAGTAGTTGCGCCCGGCTATCCGCCGTTCAGGTGCCGCAGAAAGTTCGGTAGTTTTCCGTCAGCTCTGCCGGCGCGGGCTCGGCTAACGAGATGTCTGCTGGATGCTCGTCGAAAGGGTGTTCCAGCACCCGCAGCAGGCGCTCGAAAGGTGCCAAGTTATCGCGCTCCACGGCCGCCGCTAGCGCTGCTTCGACGTGATGGTTACGCGGGATGTAGATCGGATTGGCGCTCCGCAGGGCCGCCGCCAGTTCGACCTGGCTCGTGCCGACCGCCTGGGTGCGCTCGCGCCAGCGCTTCAGCCAAAGTTCCAGCGCAGCGCCCGTGCCTCCGAACAGCGCGCGAAGCGGCGTGTCGTTGCCTTGGGCCGCGTCGGCCAGGCGGGCAAACGCGAGCGTGAAATCGATGCGGTACTGGCTCATCAGCTTCAGGTAGTCGTCGGCCAGCGCGCGGTCGTCCCCGCTGCTGCCGTCCAAGCCCAGCTTGAGCCGCAGGACGGACGTCCAATGAAAGTCGAAGCGTTCGGCAAATGCCTCGACAGCCGCGCCGGCGCGTTGGGCCGCAGACTCGGCATCGGCGTCGATCAGGGGCAGCAAAGCGTCGGCCAAGCGTGCCAAGTTCCACTGCGCAATCGCCGGCTGATTGCCATAGGCATAGCGGCCTGAGGTGTCGATTGAGCTGAATACGGCATTGGGGTCGAAGTGCTCCATGAAAGCGCAAGGGCCGTAGTCGATCGTTTCGCCGGAGATCGTCATGTTGTCGGTGTTCATGACGCCGTGGATAAAGCCCACGCCCATCCAGCGGGCGACCAACGAAGCCTGGCGCTCGACCACCGCCTGCAGCAGACCCAGGTAGGGGGCGGGGGTGCCGGCCAGTGCTACATCGTGACGCGTGATGGCGTAGTCGGCCAGCCGGCGCAGCAGGACCTCGTCGCCTCTGGCGGCGATGTACTCGAAGGTGCCTACACGCAAGTGGCTGGCTGCCACGCGCGTCAGGATGGCGCCAGGCAAGATCTGCGCGCGCTGTACGGTCGCGCCGGTGGCTACCGCGGCCAACGCGCGCGTGGTGGGGATGCCTAGGGCATGCATGGCCTCGCCCATCAGGTACTCCCGCAGCACGGGTCCAAGTGCGGCCCTGCCGTCACCACGACGCGAGAACGGGGTTCGGCCCGATCCCTTCAGGGCGATGTCACGGCGCCGGCCGTGGCGGTCGACGAGTTCGCCCAGCAGCAGGGCGCGGCCATCGCCGAGTTGCGGCGAGAAGCCGCCGAACTGGTGCCCGGCATAAGCCTGCGCCAATGGCTGCGCCAGAGCCGGCACGGCATTACCGGCGAGCATAGCGAGGCCGGCGGCCGAGGACATTTCGTCGGCGTCCAGACCGAGCTCTTCAGCCAGGTTGCGGTTCAGCCGCAGCAGCCGAGGCGCGGGCGAGCCGGCTGGGCTCGACCTCGCATACATGCCCTCGAGATCACGCGCGTAGCTGTTGTCGAACGGCATGTACAGCGCTGCTCGGGACGCCGGGTCGGCGGGCGGATCGTGCGGGGCGGTCACGTTGGCTTGCATTTCATGCTCCAGGTTCTGGGGGTATTCGGCAGGCGGCGTCACATGGCCTGAGGCAGTTCGTCGGCGCCGCCGAAGGTCCCCAACAGGTGCTCGGTATCGAGGCGGAAGTCGCTGTGAATGACCTCCCCCAGCGGATCGATGACGATGAACCACGGTGTGCCGCGCGTCTCGAAATCCGCCATCAGGCTCGGATAGCGGTCCACGGCCGGGTCATGCCCGAATGGGATTGACAACCCGTAGCGCTGCTGCGTCTCGCGCAAACGATCGAATGTGTTTATCTCGGCAGACTCGAACACGGTTTGCACGGCTGCGAAGCCGAAGCCCTGCCCGGACAGCGCTTCAACCAGCGCTTTTAGAGTCGGAAATCCGTGGCTATGACAACCCGGGCACCCGTGCTGGAAGCAAAAAATAACCTTGAACTCGTCTCCGAGATCGGCCAGCTCGAGCGGCCAGCTCGGGTTCCCGTGCGCATCGATCCACTGCGGAACTCGCAACTGCGGGGCATTCACAGGGTCTTGGTCGTTCGTCATGAAATCTTTGTGTGAGAGTACTGTCCGGGACCGCGCACTGGCTGACCAGGGGCAGCCCTCAAGCGCATGTAGCCACCCGCCTGGGGAGCTTCCACTGCGGGCGTGGAAAGTGGCAGGTGTAACCATTCGGACGACGTTGCAGATAGTCCTGGTGCTCCGGCTCGGCCTGCCAGAAGGGGCCGGCGGGTTTGACTTCGGTGACCACCTTGCCCGGCCACAGGCCCGAGGCGTCGACGTCGGCAATCGTTTCCAGCGCGATCTGCCGCTGCTCTGGCGTAGTGAAGTAGATGCCGGAACGGTAAGACCACCCGCTTTCGTTGCCCGGCGGGCTGGGCGTGCTGGGATCGTGAATCTGGAAGAAAAATTCCAGCACCTCGCGATAACTGATGAACGCCGGATCGAATACCACTTCGAGCGCCTCGGCATGCGTGCCGTGATTGCGGTAAGTGGCATTGGCAACGTCGCCGCCGTTGTAGCCGACGCGTGTACTCGCGACACCAGGAATCTTGCGTACCAACTCCTGCATGCCCCAGAAGCAACCTCCGGCGAGGATGGCGGTTTCTTTCAAACCCATGTTGCGACTCCTTGTAGTCCGGACCATGCAGTCAAGTTCGCAAGCCGAACTGCGCTTGATCGAATCCGTGCCGCTGCGAGCGACGCGATGGCGTTACCCACAGGAGGCATCCTTTCATTCTTCCTCATGTTGAGCCGAAGGCAAGCGCTACAAGACGCCGGTGCGTCTTGTTAAGTACGCCGTGCGTCCGATTCGGAGTAACGGGTTCGACCATGCAGGGGTGCTCCAGAGGTCAGGACGATGGGTGCTAAAAGTCGGACCATCGGCAGAGCCAGCACCCCTACAGTTTGGTGGTTGTCGAATTCCAATGCGGATGGACCCATAGACAAACGACTAGGCAGGCGTTTTACTGGCTCCTGAAATTGTTGGAGCTAGGCCAGCGGTGCAGCAATACTTTCCGTGGGGCCGCACTGGGCGCGAATCCAGCACGCCCGGCAAGGGGCGGGCTCCCAAATGGCACAACAGACCAAATGGCAGTGCACTTTTGAGCAAAGAACGTTAGCCTTGGCCTTAAACGACAAACAGGAGCCCTCGATATGGTTACACGCGGATTTAGCGGGCGACGGCCCACGGCTGATATTGCCAACCGATTGCCGCCGGGCCAGTTCAAGACCGACGACTTTCCGGTGCTCTCGAAAGGACCGGTGCCGCGCATCGACTTAGCTGCTTGGCGGTTTACTCTGAGCGACGGCCCGCGGCCATTGAAAAGTTGGAGCTGGAACGAGTTCCTGGCGCTGCCACGCTCCGTCTGGGAGGGTGACATCCACTGTGTGACGACTTGGTCGAAGTTCGACACGCGCTGGGAAGGTGTGACCATCGACGCTCTGCTCGCCGACGCCGGCATTGCGGCCCCGACGCCCTGGCTGCTAGCGCTATCGCTAGACGACTACGATACCAACGTGCCAGTTGCCGATTTGCTAGGCGGTCGCGCCATGGTTGCGACGCACTTCGACGGTCGGCCGTTGGCGCCTGAACACGGCGGCCCGGCACGTTTATTGGTGCCACACCTGTACTTCTGGAAAAGCGCGAAGTGGATTAAGGGGCTCAAGTTCACCGCGCGCGATGAGGCTGGATTCTGGGAGCTGCGCGGATATCACATTTACGGCGATCCTTGGCGGCAGCAACGCTATTCGGACGATTCTTGATGACGTCCAGCGAGCAACAAGGTCCGTGGCGCAACGCGAAGATCGAGCGCATCTCGCAGCTCACGCCACGCATCAAGAGCTTCTTTCTCGATGTGTCGGAACTGGCATCGCGCCGTGCGGGACAACATATCAGTGTGCGGCTGACCGCGCCCGATGGTTATGTCGCACAACGCAGCTATTCCATTGCATCGGCGCCTCGCGCCGATACCGTCGAAATCATCATCGAGAAGCTCGAAGATGGTGAGGTGTCGCCTTTTTTCCATGACATCGCGGAGGTGGGCGAAAGTATCGAGGTGCGTGGGCCGCTCGGTGGGCATTTCGTCTGGGGACCCGCCGATGGCGGGCCGCTGTTGTTGATTGCGGGCGGTTCGGGAATCGCGCCGTTGATGGCGATGGTGCGCGCGTGGGCCGCGGACCCCACAGAGGAAGTTGCGCCGAAGGCCACTATGGCTGAACCGCGGCCGGTGCCTATGCCCGTGCTGTTGGTCTGCTCCGCACGCACCCCAGCCGATCTTCCTTTCCATGCCGAGTTGCTTGAACTCGAAGCAGCACGGCCCGACTTCACTTTCATCGCAGTGACCACGCGCGAGCCACCACCGCGGCATTCCGACCTGGGGCGCCGGCTTGATGCCGCGGCAATTGCAAACGTGCTTGCCCGCTGGGACCACACGCCTCGTCATGTTTACGTATGCGGCGCCAATCGGTTCGTCGAAGCTGTTGCTAATGGACTTGTCGATGCCGGGATAACCGCAGCCCACATAAAAACTGAGAGGTACGGCGGCGCATAAACTTCGGGCCTTTCACGGCGGCGCGCCATGCTGTCCTGCGTCTGGATTTGATTGGCATTGGTAGAGGCGAGCGCATCCGCTGTGAACGTGGAGCTCGTCAAGTCGGTGAGTGCCGCTCGACCTTTGCTCGCAGCTCCCCGTACTCTTGCGCGCGCCGTTCTGCCTGGGGTGGGTGTCTCTCCGTGCGCGGATCCGTAGTGCGCTGCTTACTTCTCCCGACCGTCTCGCATCCCAGCAGCCCGATTGAACACAAGCTTTCCATCGTGTGACGCTTTTGCATCCACCACGAAGTACCCGTGCCGCTCGAACTGAAACCCCACACCGCCAACCTGCGCTACAGACAATGACGGTTCTGCGAAGGCCGAGCATGTCACGAGGCTCGCCTTATTCAGCTCATCCAGCAACTCCCCGCTGCCCGGTTGCTCCGTGGTAAACAGCCGTTCATACAAGCGCACCTCGACCGGTACCGCATCGGCTACGGCGACCCAGGTAATG
>RRZT012028292.1_pt1 | contig 14042 bp, 11 predicted proteins | sample 2165551 | NCBI WGS metagenome assembly RRZT01 (sample SAMN10456910, study PRJNA506462) | wastewater metagenome | biome: wastewater; feature: sludge; material: wastewater sludge; isolation source: wastewater sludge with Escherichia coli K12::gfp cells carrying plasmid... | place: USA: Moscow, Idaho... | reverse complement strand
TCGACTCAACGTTTTGGGTAACGAACAACTGGGCCAGTGGTTCGAAATCGGACCGAGCGGAGCGACATGGTCCGGCGTGGTTTTCGGAGTCTGCGGCGAGAAGGCAAAGATCAATTTCCAGGCGGTTGGCCCGGCCGGCAAGCTGCCCGAAAAAGCCACACTGGAGTTTGCTCAGGAAGGCTTGAAGCTCGACGTTGGCGGGCGCGAGTTTATCGCTTGGGCCGTACGCAACAGCCTTGATGCTGCTACCTCCTACTTTGCCCGTGTCGAAGGCTGCCCAGAGGCTATTCTGATGATGCCCTATTCCGATGAGGATGCCGCTCAAGCCACCGTGCTTGGCTTGGTCTAGTCGACAACCAGAAACGCCAAGGCCTAATGCGGACTGTTGTCTGACTTCGGTTCGATAACCGTTATCGGCAAATCGGCGGTGCCCGCATAGAACACAATGATTTCCGCCGGTGTGTTTCCTTCGTTGATCCCGTAGTGCGCGGTATTTACCAGTTCGACGATGGGATCGCCTGCTCTCAGATGCAGCTTCTGGCCGTCCTTGGCGACAACGGTGAGTTGACCGCTGAGTAAGACGCCGGCGTTGATGACCGGGTGGTGGTGGGTGTCCAGTTGCGTTCCTGCCGGTATTTTGATGTGCAGGATGGTAATTTTGGGCTGCCCTTTGGGGTATTCGGGCAAATTAACGCCATTCCAGCTTTGCGAGGTTTTCGCAAGTTCGCTGACGACAGCTGTCGCCTTGCTTTCGGCCTGAGTGTCGGGGGTCGTCGTGCAGGCAGCTTGCAGGAAAAGGAGAAGGAGTAAAGTCGGAATTGATTTCATCATCGTGGATTTCGGTGGGGTTAATCGGGGCGTGCACAGTTGCGTGTCGTTGGTCTATTCCTCAAACGGGACTCTTGAGGGGCCGAGGATGGTGCCGTCGGCAGCGATGGATAGCCCTTCGCCGGGGTCGTAAGGCAGGTCGGCAAAGAACTCGACTCCATTGAGGACGAACTCGACACGATACTCCGGCGCGTCAAAGCTTCGTTTGCTTGTTTCCCCGCAGACTTTGTCCTTGAAGAAGTATTCGACGGGAATGTCGCCGTCCGGATCGGTGGGCAAGGGGGCCATGGCCGGGTGTTGCGGGAAGAGAAAATTCCACACGATGCCGCCGATGATCGAACCGAGGATGTCTCCGGCCAATGCAGCCCAGAGGCTACCGCTTGAGAGCGAAACGCCAATTTCCGCACCCGCCCAAGCGCCAAACGAAGCCCCGGGGCCGATCATGTAGCCTTCAACTGCGTTGGCTGCGATGAAGGGTATCCGCCATTTTTCGGCGCTCGGCGAAATGACGCCTTTCATGTGGTCGTCGTAGAAATCGCTGCTCGCCCAACCGAGGCTGATGGCGGAAAGCGGTTTGCCAAATTTGAGTGCAAAAGGCTGCTGGTCATGCTCGCGCTGCAGCATGTCGCGTTCCGAAATCAATTCAGGATGGCATTCCTTGACCGGTTTTTTTTTGCTGGCCAGTATCGAATAAACCGCCTGCACCCGGGCGATGCTCGGCCCTTCGGGAGACGTGGTGCTGTCTTGGGCGCTAGCCGGTAGAGTGACGCACGAACAGAGCACGAAAGCACCAAGAACCCCGAAAGCCACAGGCGCGCGACGGAGAGAAGGGTGCGTGCCCATGGCTATTTCTTCTTCGACGGCTTGATCGCCTCGTGTGCGGTCTTGTTTTCGGCTGGCTGGGGCGCCGCTTTCGCCGGGCTACTGTCGGGTGGAGAAAGGGGATCATCGCTCTTGGTTGGATCGTCACCCCCGAGCGTTTTCTTTAGCTGCGTGTCATCGGCTGCCCAACACATGCCAACGCGTTGCGGTATCTTGACATACATCGGAGGTTCTGGCGGAGGAGTCAGTTTTTTCGACAAGTCCTTCTTGGCGTGCAAGGCAATTTCGTCCTGGACTTTTGCCTTTTCGGCGGTTTTTTCCTTGTCGAGTTTGGATAGATTTTCTCTCTGTTGAACCGCCGCGATCATTGTGTCGGCGCCTTCAAACAGATACTTGACGCCAATCTGGCGAATGTGAAGCAGTTCCAGTTTTCCCTTCATCGTCGGGAATTCGTCGGCATAGAACTCGCGGGTGCCATCGCGGAAATCCTGCAGGAACGAGTAAAGCCCTGCAACGCCGGGATATTTCTTGCTCAGCGTCAAGTCGCCAATCTTGATCTTAAGTTCCACATCGCCACATTGCCCCGGCGCCCAGGTAACAGAATCGCTGACCAGGAAATTGAAGTTGCTGATCTTGCGCGAGCCGGCCGCGCACTGGATCGACAAAATGGTGGCAAAGGGCTTGGCCAGAGCATCGGCATTGAGGCTCGTCGGATGTGCTGTGATCTTTATCACGATGGGCTGAGCCTTCGATGCATCCAGCTTTTGTTTTGTATCGGCGAGAAGACGGTCGATTTCGACCAGTTTTTGCTTGTTGTCCAAATCTTCTTGCGCTGAGCGTAATTGTTGCTCTTGTGCCTCCTTGGTGAGCAGTGCGTTGCTCTTGATAAATTCGACGCGTTTGTTGGTCGCATTGTTTAGCGCCGGCAGGAACGCTGGTGTAAACGGCAGGCTGAAGCCAGTTGTCTGGATGACGGCGTAATGATTGGCATTGCGTTGCAAAAACGGCTTGGCGATGCCGTCGGCAAAGGCCCAGACGGAGCCGTCCTTTCCGTAGAGCGCATTCACCAGTTCGGTCATGTTGGTTTGGGCCTGCAGCGGGAAGAGGACTTTCGATTCCCAGTCCGATTGCACGGCGCAGGAGGCTTGTTCTTCCACGTACTGCGCAATGAAACGTTGCGGGCCGCCGATTAAGCGCCAGATTGTTTCATCGGCTGGGGTGCTGCTGCCGATTCGTGTTTTGAAGTCGGCCAGTTGTTGTACGGAACTGTTCAGCTCGGACGATTTGACGGTCGGATTTATTCCGTAGCTGTGGAAGTCGGCGGCCAGCTGATAGGCCTGTGTTGTGCCTTGCGCCGCATTAGTGGAGATGTTCTTGAGGCTGTCCAGATAGGTCCTGAAGGCATTGATCGCGGCGAGATGAGCTGTGACAGTGCTTTCTCCGGCCGATGGCGTTCCATGTACTGTTTCCTGAATCGCTTTGCCTCCAACGGCGTTGATCGTCGCAATCACCTGTTGGGCGCTACTGCTCGCCGGTATCGATGTGGCTTGCTTGCGCAACTGCGAGAACTGTCGACTGAAGAGAATCCAGCTCGGCAACGTGTTATTGGCCTCGTCGGCAAATTCTGCAACCAAACGATCGATAACTTGAAAATAGGGACTTTTGTTTCCGGTAATGTCGCTAAGTTTTGAGCGCCACGCAGCCTCCCCGATCATGGTGCGATCGATATCGGGAAAAGCGACCATGAATTCTTGCCAAGCTTTCAACCGTTGCTCGAAATACCATTGCTCAAAGGCCGCGCGCTTGGTCAGAAATATCTGTCCCTGATTGACGCTGCTTTGCATCTCTTGGAAAAAGCGATCGATTTCTGCTTTTCCGGCAAGGGTGTACATGGCGGGAATGCTTTGATTGGCTGCCGTTGGCGTATCGGGTCGAGTAGTGGTAATGGACCAGAAATCCTCAGCCGTCAATGGCTTGTACTTGTCTTTGTCGTTTTCCAGTAACCCGGCAAGCCAGACGAAGGGTGGGTCGGTGTAGGCATATTCGTTGACCAAAGCTTGTTCTTTAAGAACCATTTTTTCAAGGTATCTGTCATCGCTTGGCGTCCAGGCCAGGACCGCCAAGTGGAGTGCTTTAAGACGACTGAAAGACTCTTCGCTTAAAAATGTGTCGACGTGTTGCCGTTGCGGCATGGTGGCAAGCTGGTCGAAATCAGCTCCGTTTTGACGTGCTTCAATCTGGTTGATGTAGCGAATATGGTTGCGTAGCGATACGGCAAACAAGTTATTGGGGTCCGATTTTTGCAGGGACGCCAGGCTCGTGTTCGAGTTGATATCCGCTTCCGTGAGAATGTATTTTCGGAAATCGTCGATGAACTTGTTTTTGAGTTTTTCCTCCATGCTGGACATTTCGGTCGTTAAGGCCATCACTGTGCCGAGCATGTGCTGGTTGCGCCGTTCTACAAGCACGAGGGTGTCCATCACTTTTTGCAACGGAACAAGATCAGTTTCCAGATTGCCTTGATACGAGGCCTGGAACGGATAGTTTTCTTCGATGATATTCAGCGTGGTCATGTGGCGGACAAAGGCGGTCGTTAAACCAACGCCAATGGCCGTTGTCAGTAGCAACCAGGCCATTAGGCCAAGATTTTCCGTGAACTTGATCCACGGGTTCTTTCTTAGCGCGGGTAGCCAGATGTTTCGGTCACGAGGAAGAATTCGGCCGAAGAAATCATGGAGGAATAGGCCGGTATTTGTGGTGTCATGTTGTGGCGATGGCGGTAACAAATTTTGCGCTGCCAGGGATGTGGCGCCTCCATATTGTTGCCCACTGGAAAAAAATAAGCCGCGCAGCAAAGGGGTTTCCAGGTAAGGGTGCGAGCCGAGAGAGGCTTGGGCGAATGCTTCCAGTCCTTCACGGAGGGCTGACAGTTCGTTGGGGAACAGCAGCAAATCCGGGCCAACGTTCGATGTCCGTGCGATCAATGCGAGGCGAAGTGCATGCAAACGTTCGCCAATAGTGAGCATTGCCTTGTCTATGAAGCGTTTCTCTTGACCTGGCGCAAGCTGTGTTTCCTCTTCGCCCTTGTCGGATGGCTCCTGAATCTCAAGATATCCCAATGCCTGTTTCAGGGCGTCTCTGGGCAAAGCGGTGGTCCAGCCCTCAAATCCATAGATGAGGTCACATTTCGTAACGAGGATATAGATAGGAAAGCGCTTACCGAAAAGACGAATCAGCTGATCAATTCGCTGACGGATGGTTTGACCTTCTTCGGCCAGTTGATCGACATCTGGGGACATCAGGCGATCGGCACTGACCGCTAGAATGAGTCCGTTTAATCCTTCTTTGGAGCGGTATTTTGCAAGCAGGTCAAGACTGATGTTCCATTCTTTGCGATCTTGATCGGTATCGTCAGGCGAAACATAGCGGCCTGCGCTGTCGAGTACGATGGCTTCATCGAAGTACCACCAGTCGTAGTTTTCTGTCTGTGGCAGAGCGTCTCCCTGGCGTACGCGCTGGATCGGTGACGAAAGCCGGGCGCGGGTCAGAGCCGTGGTTTTGCCGGTGCCGGATTTGCCGACAATCAGGAACCAGGGCAGGGCATACAAGGGGTTGCCAAAACGACGCAAACTTGAAGCTTTTAAGGTGGCAATGGCGTTGTACCATTTTCCGCGTAGTTTTGTTTCGGGCGACGCGAGATGCTCTTGCCGCTTTTGTGCGACGGTTTGCATGGTGAGCGTGCTGCGCACACGGATGACAATATATAAACGATAAAGAAATCGTATGAGCAAATAGGCGCCGAATATCCCCAGGAAAAGGGCTACGGCCATCCATGCCGGCCAGTCGATATACAGAACCAGGCCCCAGCAGCAGAGCCCCAGAATGGCGAGAATAAGTATCCAGAGAAGTATCCGGCGTAAGGTCTTCATCAGAGTCTCTGAATAATGGAATTGGCTATGTAGTTGATAATCATGTGGTAGATGCCGTAGAGCACGACGAGAACCATTAGAGGAACGACAAAGAGTGAAGTGCTGAAGGACGAGAATCGCCAGTGATGGCGTGATTTTGCATGACGTTCTTGAGCTGTTGCGTCGCTCTGGTAGCCTTCCGGAATCAGCAAGTCATTGATAGGGAAGATGGCCGGATCCGGGTTAAGCATCGACAATAATTGTTGCCGTCTTTCGGTTAATGCCTTCGGGTTGCGGTCATAGGAATAACGCCCCTGAAAGCCCAGACAGAGGCAGAGAAAGTAAACTTCCATCACTTCGGTTTCGTCGTGCCCTAACAGATCAAGGCGTGTAAAAAACTCGATGCCCGCCGTTGAAAGGTTGAAGTAACGCTTTTGTAGTAGGCGCCGCGGCCATTCCCGGGCTCCGGGCCAGTCGAGGGAGATCAATGCTTCGTCGGCCCAGGCGACGACCGGAAAGAGTGCGGCTTCATAGTCTGTCGGTGTCCTGCCGTCATCCAATGCCTTGCGACGCGAGTTCTCGATTTGCGTATCAATGCGCAATGCCAGCGCAGCCGCATCGTCCGTTGGGAGTTTCTGAAATCCCCGGATAATGGCTAGCAAGGGAGTGAAATAGTCAGCGAGCCGCATGTTATCTCCGGATTACGACGATTTCGGCTTTGAGATCGTCAGGTGCGTCCAGCCAGTACAGGCTGGCGGTTCCATCCTTTTCGACAGAGTCCCATTGCTGGCTTTGCTGTTCAATCCGGAAGTAATAGGAGTTTGAACGGCGCGGCAGCCCTTGCGGAGCCACCGGCATGTGGATTAATTCGACGCCCGGCAGGGCGTGGGCGATCAGCTTCGGCATTTCTTCGAGCGAGGCCAGGCAGGCGCCGGATGGGACTAAATTGGCCATTTTTTCGGTAGGAGCTTCTGAGCGTAGAACCAGATAGAAGCGGTTGCGTTGACCAAAAAACTGTTTTGGTAATTGTGCCGTGTAGAAACCGTCTTGTAATTCCAGTACGGCGAGGAATTCCGGGCCAACAGAGATTTCGTTCAGCAAATAGGAGATCAGGACACGAGCCCGAGAAAAGCAGTTGCCGAGATCGTTGTGATCGTATTGAGGAAGCCCCGCCGAACCGTCTTCGGTCTCGCCGATCATGTTGAAACGCTCGGAAAACGAGCTGAGTTCGCCGATCAGTTGGCGCAGTGCGCCATAGGCATACCAAGGGTGGCTGTCCGGGGATTCGGTCAAGTGATACAGGTACGGTGCTGTGCGGTTCAGTGAGCGCAAAGCCATCAGGAACACCATGTAGTTGGCGTCGAACTCGGCTTTCTGCATTTCCCTGGGGCTTTTGAATTCCTGAAGCTGGCGCGCACGCCCAGCCAGTTCGTCTCTGATCTCCTTGATTATCGAGAAAAGAGTTGGGGAAGCCGCCAGTGAATAGCTCGGCGCGATGAATGTTTCGGACAAACGGATCGTGTCGCCGTCGCGCTCGAGACAAGCAATGGGGATTAAGTCATAGTCGTCGAGTGTTTCCGTCTCGTTCTCGAAAAATATTCGCAGGACATGGATCAGACAAAGCACCGGTGCCATTGGCCCGGAGGAATAGATGTCGGCAACTTCCGGCGGGTTGCTCAGGGTGATAAAGCGCGTATTGACCGTTCCGGCTGCTGTCGTGTCATCGATCAGCGTGACATTGGGTTGTTGCGAGTTCAGTTTTCTGAGACCCAGATAAATCTTGAATGGCTTGTCGCCGGTAAGCAGGCTGGCGTCGAATGAGCGCGGGCTGATCAGCGCGTTGGCCGGTGCTTCGACACAGGTCGCGTCAGGGAAAATCAGTCGAGCCGATTCGACTTCGATGAGGCGGTTGTTGATCGCCGTTTTGTTCAGGACGAGTTCGCCGACTCCCCACAAATGGGGTTGCCCCGCTTTTCGCATGACGCCCAGCTGGTGTTGCTTGTTGCGATCGGATTGTTGGAAATGCTGGGGCTGCAGAAACATGCCCTGATGCCAATAGACGCCTTGTTGTTCGTTCATGATTGTCGTTTTTGATTAATCGTTGAGGCGATAGACGGCAGCGCCTTCTTTTACGCTTGCCTTGACGTCATCTGATGAGAGATTGATTTGCTGCCCACCGCCGTCGACGGGTATGGGTTCCATGTCCGGTTTTTCTCCGGGTACATGGTTTAGCCTTTCCGCATTGACGAAACCGTCCGATCCTAACTTCAGGCGCAGGGCAAGCTTTGCCGGAGCAGCCGAGTACGTGGTCGTAAACATTCCTTTGCTATCAATAGTCAGCGGTATTTCAAACAAACGGGCGGCGCGCGGCGCGTCCATCTGGAAATAGCCAGCGATCAGCCCGACGTACTTGGACTTTTGCGCCCGGTCCACATCGACGATGGCTTTCCCGCCTGGAGTGACGACGAAACGGGTCAGGTTGATGGAACCATCGCCAGCCGTCCCGTTTTCAAGCGAGGCGGACATCGCGGTCGAGTCCGCGGTCATTTTGTAGAATGCCGCTGGATCGGCCATCTGATACACCCCCAGCAACAGCGTATGCGCTTCGTTTTCGAATTCATTCAGTTGCTCGTCAGCGTTGATCTCGATGCTGATGGCGTCTTTTTCATAGTCCCATTTGACGGCCGCAATGGCCTGCTTGCGCGGCGAATCCGGCGCCGGTTGTTGGCTCGAGCAGCCGCATGCCATAGCGGCTATCGTCATGGCGACCAGCAAGAGAGTTTTTTTTCTGATTCTCAACCCCTGACTCCTTTTGATGCCGCAGTCATCTATTGTTTTGTGCCTCGTGCGGAACGGCTTGGCTAAGCTGCTTATGGCCGAGCGGCTATTTCACAATACTAGAGCAACAAAGGCAATCTCTTAATTTTGCTCGTGCCTGAAATTAGGCTAATTGCCGCCCGGTGTTGTAATTAAATCTACAGCTGTTGCTGGATCGAGCAAGGTTATTCGCGCCAGAGCTTGTGCGGCTTCGGTCTGTTTTTCCTGATCGGATAGCAGCCAGTGGTGGATCAATTTCAATCCTTCCAGGGCAAGATCGGGTTCCCATTCCTCAAGCTTGAACTGGGCTATGTCTGCTTGCAGGATTGAAGCAAAAGAGGATAGTTGGCGTTGCTCGGTTTGAGCGGCGAGTATTTCAAACAGACGCATGCGCAGGATAAAGCGCTGTCGCGCGCTTTTTGCCAAGACAATTTCCTGCTGGATTCTGCTGGCGGCTTCTGTCCGTTTTCCTGCAGCCGCGGAGGTCCGTGCCTCCCTGATGGCTTGGTTTTCCGTATCGCTGCTATGTGAGGTACTCCCCTGAGTGCTGGCAGTATTTGCGAGTGCGCGTAACCAAGCGATCGTTGCTTCGCTGGCAAAGGGGTGTTCGTTGACAAAGCGTAGCTCCGGGAGCTTGGGCAGGCGGCTGACAAAGAGGATGGTTTCTGACTCCACGGCTTTTTGCGCGAGCACAAAGCGGCTGCCGGAAAGCGCCAATGCCTGTGCGACAAGCCGGTTCATGTCCAGCCAGAAGGGTTCTATGCTGAGCTGGTTTTCGGCGAAGCGGATGATTTCTTCCGGGCTGCCTCCGGCCGCCAGGCGTTTCACGATTTCTACGGATTGTGCTTGCGGGCCGGGGATGAAGGTTTTGCCGTTTCGTGAAGGAGGCAAGTCCCTGACGGGCGACCATAATGCAATGCGCTTGAGCCGGTAAGGCGTCGGGTTTTCGAGGTCGATGCCCTGATACCAGTCGGCCAATTCTCCAATGCGCTCAGTAAGAACGTCGTTGGCCTTGTCGGCGTCCAGATTGTTGTCAAGAAGCGTGTTGGCTGGTGCGGGGCTGGCATTTTGCGAAGATTTGGCCCCTGAACTGGAAGCCATGGCTGTACTCTGCGCTGTATCTGTCGCCGCAGAAGCCCCGGTTGCACTGGCATTCGACGCTGGCGGCTCGGTTTGTTCCTCGATTCTTGGAAATCCGCCAAATATTGAAAGCAGCGGCTGTATCGAAGGGGCGTCTTCGTCTTTTTCGCTCAGCGTGGCGTCGATGTTGCGGAGGGTCTCCAGAATCGTGTCGATGAGTTTTCCGTCGGCCGGCTTTTCTTGCCAGGAGGATTCATCACTTTTTTGGCTGATGCGGTCGATAAGCCACTGCAGCGCGTTGCGCCGGGCGCGCATGCGTTTGGTTGTCGGGAAAAGGCTGTCCCAGTAGGTTTGCAGCATGTTCGAGAGAATGCGCAAGCCACCGGCCAGACCTTCCAGTCCTTGGGTTTCGAGAAGGCCTCCGGTGAGATAGCAGCCGATCAGCATGTCCTTGCTTTTGCTGGCGATGATCGTTTCGCAAAGACTGGTAATCAGTACCCAATCTACCGCTCCGCTGCCGGAAATGGCTGAGAGTTTGTCAATTTCACTTTGTATTTGCTCGAATTCCGTCGAGTCGCGAATGTCGGTACCTGCCGGGAGGTCATCGCTGATGGGGTGCTTTCCGATATCTGTATCAATGGTCATGGCCGTCTTCTCGTATCGAATTCATTGGCGTTGGCAAGGCATTTTAGCGAAGCTGTAGAAAAGGTATCTTCATAACTGACCTTCTTACAGGCTGGGCGGTGCTTTGGCTAATCTTCGCGCAAGTCGAGTTGCGTGTATTTGCGGCTTGAGCCGTAGCTTTTTTCGATCGGGTATTTTGCGGCGTTTTTCTTGAGCTTGTTGCGCGCCGCCTCTTCGAGGTTGATGCCGGCTTTGTCGGCGATCAGCAGCAGGTAGAGCAGCACGTCGGCGCATTCGTCGCGCAGCGCTTCGCCCGAAATCTCCAGCATTTCTTCTTCGCTCTTCCATTGCGTGAGTTCGAGCAGTTCCGCAGCTTCCAGATTGAGTGAAACGATCAGGTTGCGCAGGGTGTGAAATTGCGCCCAGTTGCGCTCGTCGCGAAATTGCAGCAGGGCTTGTGTGATTTCGGCGAGGTTCATGGGGCTCGGCAAAGAAACGTTGTTGCGCTGCGGCCGGGATGTTCATGCCGGTGGCGGGGGCGCGGGCTAGCAGTTCCCAGTAGTAGCGGTAGGAGGCGCGGTCGTGCAGGCGGCCTTCGTGGGCAATCGGTCCCCAGTCTTTGACCTGCGCGGCGATCAGGATGGCGGCGGCGGTTTCGACTTCGGAGAAATCGGGGCGCATGGCTTCGATAATTGGCACGATCTGCTTGGGGTGAATGCTCCACATGCGTAGATAGCCGAATTCCTGACGCGCCCTTTTGGCGTCGTTGCGGATCACGTCGATGTCCTTTAGTTCGGTGCTGACGTTATGGGTAGGAACGACACCGTTAGCCAGGGCGGCGGTGGTGATTTCGCACTTAGCGCGGGCAATCAGCGGGTGGTCGAATTGTCCGGGGCTTTGCATGGCCGACGCGGGGATGGCGCCGTGGTGGCCGGAGACAAAGTCCATCAGGCCGAAATCGAGCGATTCGACACCCTGTAGTGCGGCAATATCCCAGGCGTCGCGCAGGGCGCCTAGGGTTTCGATCAGCACGTGAACCGGGATGGGCCGCTTCAATCCGGCGCTCAGTTCGGCTTTGCGCAGCGCGGCAAGCTGCGTGCGCACGTCTTTAACGCTGCCAGGCTTGGGCAGGGTGATGAAGGGCAGGCGGCTACCGGCGCGGGAGACGAGGATGTCGAGATCTTGTTGCCAGTGTGGGTGGGTGATGTCGTGGATGCGCGCCGCAACACGGTGGTGGTGGTTGTCGTCGCTCATGATGATGGCGGCGGCCATTTCGGCGTGTTCGCGCTCGGCGCCGGCGGGCGCGCCGTCTTCGCAGTCGCAGGTGATGTCGAAAATGGGCCCCAGTTCGTTCTGCAGTTGCAGGGCCTTCTTCATCAGCTTTTCCGAGCCAGCGTAGTGGTCGACGGCCGGCAGGACGGGGAAGGGCGTTTCACCGGGGAAAAGGATTTCGCTGGGATGTTTCATGGCTTGCTTTGCGGCAAAAGACAATGAGGCATTCTACCGTGGCGGGTAATCGCGAAAGTGCAGTTTTAACCACTACGGACAGAACGGGCACAACGAAAAATATTTGCTCGTTGTTTTTACCTTGTGTTCGTTGTGCTGAATTGCATTTCCAAAAATGAAAAAAGCCGCAGAGAGCTGCGGCTTTTTGGCTATGCGTCTAAACGCTGTTTAGAGCATGTCTTTGACCGCGGCGGCTTCGTCGAGCAGTTCCTGAATGTTTTTGCGGATCTTTTCGCGGGAGTAGTCGGTCGTTTCGATCCCCTGAACGATTTTGTACGAACCGTTTTTGCAGTCGCAGGGGAAGCCGAAGACCAGTCCTTCGGGAACGCCGTAGGAGCCGTCGCTGGGCACGCCCATCGTCGCCCAGTCATCCGAGCCGAAACACCAGTCACGGATGTGGTCGATGGCAGCACTGGCCGCCGAGGCGGCGGAAGAGACGCCGCGTGCTTCGATGATCGCCGCGCCGCGTTTGCCGACTGTCGGCAGGAAAACCTCGTTGTTCCAGACGTGGTCGTTGATCATCTGTTTGACGCTCTCGCCGTTGGAAGTGCAGCTACGGTAGTCGGCGAACATCGTTGGGCTGTGGTTGCCCCACACGGCCATTTTTCTCAGGCTGGTCACCGGGCGGCCGGTTTTTTCGGCAATCATTGAAATGGCGCGGTTGTGGTCGAGGCGAATCATGGCGTGGTAGTTGGCCGGGTTGGTGCGGCCCACCTTGATGGCTGCGGCGCGGGCAATGTATGCATTGGTATTGGCCGGGTTGCCGATCACCAGCACCTTGACGTCTTCCTTGGCGTTTTCGGCGATCGATTTCCCTTGCACTTTGAAGATGGCGCCGTTGGCGGTGAGCAGGTCGGCGCGTTCCATGCCGGGGCCGCGTGGTTTGGCGCCAACCAGCATGCAGATATCCGCGTCCTTGAAAGCGATGTCTGGGTTATCGGTGGTGAACATGCTTTCGAGTAGCGGGAATGCGCAGTCTTCAATTTCCATCATGACGCCACGGCAAATTTTCTGGGCATGTGGCAGGTCGAGTAGTTGCAGGATGATTGGTTGGTCATGGCCGAGCATTTCGCCGGCGGCTATTCGGAAAAGTAGGGTGTAACCGATTTGGCCGGCTGCGCCGGTGACTGCGACGCGGATGGGGGGCTTGGACATAGGTGCGGCTCCTGATGTGTAAGAAAAGCCTAAAACGGCCATTGTGTAGCCGATGCTAAGTTGGTTTTTGGTGCAAACAACTGTCCCCCGGAATGATAGATGGGGATGGGGCGCAGTGTCAAATGACGCGCGGCTAAACTTATGTCTTATATAAGATATATATCCAATGATAGACGTCGTTGCGAAATTGTGCTGAAATCCGGCTCATGGATCGAAAACCAGTTAATCAATCGCCGATGTTTAGTCCGCTCTATCAGCAGATCAGGGTGCTGGTGATGGCTAGCCTGGAATCGGGGGAGTGGAAGCCTGGCGATATCATCCCAAGCGAATCCGATTTGGCGGTGCGATTTGGCGTGAGTCAGGGTACGGTGCGCAAGGCGATTGATGAAATGGCCGCTGAGAATCTTCTGGTACGGCGACAGGGCAAGGGGACTTTTGTGGCGACGTACAATGACCCGCGTTCATCCCTTCGTTTTCTGCGCATTGCTGCCAACGAAGGGGATCTTCCTCCGTTGGCTAGTGTTCCGATCGAGTGCTGGCGTGCCAAGGCTGGGGTTGATGTGGCCAGAACGCTGGCGATCGAGCCAGGGGCGCCGATTATCATCGTCCGTCGCGTGTTGCGTGCGGGCGAAGAGCCCGTAGTTTTCGACGAAATTTATTTGCCGGGCGCCTTGTTTCCCGATTTGTCGGTTGATGTTCTGAGGGATGCGGAAGCGTCGCTTTATGGCTTGTTCGAGTGCAAGTATGGTGTACGTGCAATCGGTGCCGATGAGCGTTTGCGAGCCGTCTTGGCCGACCGCGTGAGTGCGGGAATGCTGCAGGTGGCCGAAGGTAGTCCTTTGTTACTCGTCGAGCGTGTTAGCTTTACCTATGGCCAAAAGCCGGTGGAGTGGCGCAGGGGCTTCTATGCAACACAAAAATGTCATTATCACAAGGAATTGGGATAGCGGGTCACTCGTGCTGTCGGCTCTGGTCGCTCACCGGCTGAACCTTTGCGATCGTCGCGGGTTAAAGTGCGCGCGTTTTCCCAGCAAAGTAGTTATTCGCGAGGGGCTTCCCTTGACGCTGCTGGTCAGCGTTCCATAGCTATGGTGAATTGGATATTTCCCGGGTGGCAACGACAGCATGAAGCGTTGGCTCCGGCAGCGTGGTACTGAGATTTCCATGGTGTGTTATTTTACTTGACCAATGAATCGCAGCCCCCGTTACGTGAACGTTTACAATCGCAGGAAGATCGCATAAGGCTTGACAAGTTTGTTGGCCAGGCCGGTTTGCTCACTGCCGATCGATTTGTTGCCGATA
>RRZT010589991.1_pt1 | contig 14043 bp, 8 predicted proteins | sample 2165551 | NCBI WGS metagenome assembly RRZT01 (sample SAMN10456910, study PRJNA506462) | wastewater metagenome | biome: wastewater; feature: sludge; material: wastewater sludge; isolation source: wastewater sludge with Escherichia coli K12::gfp cells carrying plasmid... | place: USA: Moscow, Idaho ... | reverse complement strand
TTTTAGTAAATCCCCGTATCTTTTTTTAAAAAGTACACCTAATATCTGCTCTTCTATTCTTAACTTGAAATCTGAATTATCCAGATCAATCTTTCTGTCCTTTGAATTAATTTTTCTCATATAATCAGTGTACCATTTTTTTGAATTAGTTTTATGGACAATCTCTTTTTTTATTATTTCGGAAGTAGTAACCAAAACTCTGATTTTACCGTAAACTTGAAGGTCTCCTTTAGTTTTGACCGGAACAAATATCACTTCTTCATTCTTAAGTTTTCCGTCTATTCCATAGTAACTGTTTTCTATATCTGCTATTACCGATATTCCATTTGTATCTGCAATTTTCTGCTCAATTTCAAATTTCAGTTTCTCATCTTTTTGAAATTTTTGTAAAAATTTCTTCCCCTCTTCACTTGTACATGAAAATATTAAAAGTAAAAATAAGAATGAAATTATAAGTGTTTGATTTTTCATTTTTTCTTTTTTTCCTTTTCTGTTTTTTTTGTATAACAATCTGTAACAATCATACCAGATTATTTAATTATTTTGAAACTTCACGGTCTTAGACTTAATTTTCTGTATCTCTTTATATCATATTTTTATAAAATATCAAAACATTACAAATAAAATTAAATATGTTTTATTCTTATTCATATTTTCCAATATATTTTTCTGTTATTTTATCATTTTTTTATCTTCAAACTAAAAGATTTCTGGATTTTATTCTCTCTACAGCTACATTCAAAGAGATTTTCAGATAAAATAAAACAGGCTGACCTCTATATAGCAGAAAATTCAGCCTGTTTATTTTTAAATTGTTGTTTTTTGCCTTCAATTCCTAAAATTTTTGGAGTAATTCAGTATTGTATCCTCTCTTTTGAGCAATATCCACTAATTTTTTATATACATCATTTTCCATGGTCTGTTCTCTGCTTAAAATCCATAAGTAATTTTCAGTTCCTCCGCCCACTGCTGCATATTGATAATCATTATCCACATACAGCACATTATAATCTCCTCCAAAAAAAGGTATAAAGTATACTTTAAGTAATCCGTTATCGATAATTTTAGCTTTTCCTTCTGCTGTCTTCTCTTTATTTTTTATTTTATCATATCCTTTATTTACTACTTTAATACTTCCATCTTCATTTAATGAATATTCCGCCGTTGCATTAATAAGATTTTTTTCAAATCTGTTGTCTATTCTGGCTATCTCATACCATTTTCCCAAATATTTTTCACTATTAAAATTTTCAAGTTTTTTCAGTTCTACTTTATTACTCGAACAAGACAGTACAAATAATAAAAGTAAAATGATATATAGATTTTTCATACTGATCACCTTTCTATGTGTTTTTTAATAATATACCATTTTTTCGATCATTTGCATATAAAAATATTGTTCCCCCATTTCGAATTATATTATTAGGTTATTTCTAACGGAGTTTTCTTACCGGAATATTGGCAGCTTTAAGTCTGACACAGCTGTTAATACTTGCAGAATTATCTACTGCTAAAGAAAGAGAGCCGTAACCTTTTGATCAATCTCTGTCCTCAACATAATTATATATAATTTTATTTTATATATTTATAATTATTTATAATTTTTTATTATATATAATGAATGATATACTTATCATATATAATAAATGTATCTAAAAATACAGAAAGGAAATCATATATGCTATCTTTAAATAAAATTAGAAATTATATCCCCGGAATTATATTATCAGTTCTGATTATGCTGATTTCACAATTACTTTCCCGCATTATTCCTGTTATCGGCAGTGCTACTATAGCTATTCTTTCGGGGATCATATTAGGAAATATTTTTTTTCATTCAAATATATGGAGTAAAGGAACAGGATTTTGTGAAAAGACATTACTTGAAATTTCCGTTGTTCTTTTAGGATTTTCTATAACAATCCAATCCATAATTACATTTGGTTTATCCGGGATATTTTTTATATTAACTCTCATAATTGGAACCATAACTGTTTCTATGTGGCTGGGTCGTAAGCTGGGCTTTTCAAAAAAATCAACTGTGATGATGGCAGTTGGCAATGCAATATGCGGCTCTTCAGCTATTGCTTCAATCGCTCCCATTATTGATGCTGACAACGGGGAAAAAGGAAGAATCATCACTCTGGTTAACTTATTAGGAACGATTTTGATGTTGGGAATGCCTGTATTGGTAGTACTTCTTTTCAAAAATAATCCATTAAAACAAGGAGCTGTTATAGGAGGAACTATACAATCTGTTGGTCAGGTTGCTGGTGCCGGAAGTATATTAGGTGTTAAAATTCTTAATATTGCCATGTTATTTAAAATTATAAGAATAATGTTTTTAGCCTTTGTAGTTATCTTTTTTTCATATTTTGGAACTTCTAATTCAACAAATGAGAAAAAAATAGTCTGGCAGAAAATTATTCCATGGTATGTAATCGGATTTCTGTTAATCGGTATAATAAATAGTTATTTTCCTATTTCAAAACAAATAATACTTAATGCTCACAATTTCGGGACTTATCTAGAAATAACTGCATTAGCTGCTATTGGTTTACGTTTAGATATTTCTGCTTTTTTTAAAGAAGGAAAAAAACTCGCTCTGTACGGTTTAGGTGTGGGATTTTCACAAATAGTTCTGAGTTTTATTTTTATTAAGCTTTTTTATTAAAATTATCAGATTTAAAGTAATGAAAAAGTCCAAAAATTGAAAAAAGAACAAAAAAGACTGATAGTTAACAACTAAAAGTCTTTTTTAGTATATCTCAGGTATTTTAAGCATTTGTGGCTTTTATTTATCATATAAAAATTTAAAAATACTAATTACTTTTAATCTTTTCAATTAAAAAGCAAAAATATATATTTACACTATTTGAAAAATTATAAAACATAAAAAAATAAAACTATTTTCTACTAGAACTAATACTTTAACTTCTTTCATTCATGCTATCAAAAGGTATCTTAGAATCGGCTACAACCTGCCATAATTTAACTTTTTCTTTTTCTACTCTAATTTTCCAAAAAGCTGGGATTTTCCAATACGAATTTTTATTTCCCTTATAACTTCCGCTGGCAAAACCTAATAGACCAATTGAAGCATTGCTTTTGAAATATTCCAATATTTCTATATGATAATCAGGAAACCATTCAAAATAGTCTTTCCAGCCTTTTGACATCTCTTTTTTTGTTTCCTTCCTGTTCCAAGTGTCAATAAATTCATGATCTTCACTCATTAATTCTATAATTTTTTCAACATTATGTTCATTTATTGCTTCAACAAACTGTAAAATAATATCTTCAATCATATATAAGTCTCCTTAATCTTTTTCTCTAATTATAACATGAACCACAAAATAATAAATGATATTATGATATAAAACTATAATTTAAAAACAAGCTTTTTTGACTATTGAAGCAACATAATTTTATTCAATTTTTTTGTAGCTCTACAATATATTTTCTTGACTTATAATTTCATAAACGATATAATTTCTAAAAAGAAACTACTTAGGGAGGTATAATGAAAAATGCTTTAATAGAACTGCAATGTGAGATGGTAGCAGAAAGAACTTATGTTAATCCAAATAATCTCAGCTGGCTTCAATATGATATCTTACATTTTATCAATCTGCATAAAAATATTCTGCCGTCAAAATTAAGTATAGAATTAGGAGTTGCCAGATCAAAACTGTCAAAAGCTCTGAAACAATTGAAACTGCTTGGATATATACAACAAGTGCCCAGTGATCATGACGGGCGTGAGCTTATTACTTCCCTGACTCAAGGCGGAGCTGAATTTTTACTAAATATTTATAACAATCATGAATCTATTTACAAACTCGCAAAAGAAATTTTTTCTGAAGAAGAACAAAAAGAATTCACAAGACTAGCAAAAATACTTTCAAGTAAACTAAGAAATGAAAGGATAAAAAATAATGGATAATATTCAAATAATTAATGCAAGAACTAATAATTTAAAAAATATTTCTTTAGAAATTCCCAAAAGAAAAATTATAGTTGTTACAGGTATTTCAGGTTCCGGAAAATCATCTCTTGTTTTTGACACAATTGCTTCTCAGTCGCAAAGACTGCTGAGTGAAACTTTTTCCAGCTATATACAACAGCTTCTGCCTCATTATGAACAGCCTAAGGTGGATAGAATTTCAAATTTACCTGTATCTATAATCATTAATCAAAATAAAATAACCGGAAATGCTCGTTCTACTGTCGGAACCATTACTGATATATATGCAAGTCTGCGGCTTTTATTCTCACGAATTGCCAGACCATTTATCGGCTATTCCATGAATTACTCTTTTAATTCTCCCGAAGGAATGTGCCCAAAATGTAAAGGACTAGGAGTAATAAAAGAAATTAATATAAAAAGTCTGATAAATTTTGAAAAATCCTTGAATTCAGGTGCTGTCCAATTTCCAACTTTTCAGTCGGGAGGATGGAGGTTAACAAGATACACAGAGTCAGGAAATTTTGATAATGATAAAAAAATCAAGGAATACACTTCTAATGAATTATCTATGCTTTTATACAACACCGGAAGCTCCCCAAAAAGCCCGACCAAAAACTGGCATAAAACAGCTCGGTATGTCGGCTTGATTCCCAGAATAACCAAGGCCTTTATTGAAACTGATAATACTAAATATAAGAAAGATTTAGAGAGAATTTTAGAAATTAGAATTTGTACTGAGTGTTCAGGTACAAGAGTAAATAAAAAAGTACGCAGTGCTAAAATTTTGAATAATTCCATTTCTGATTGTGTCAGTCTATCCCTTGATGAATTGAGAATATTTTTAGATAAAATAAAGGAACCTGAAGTTGAAATTATATTAATGGATTTAAAAACAAAGCTTGAGAGCTTACAGAGTCTCGGACTAAGCTATCTTACTCTTAACCGGGCAACAACAACTTTATCCGGCGGGGAATCACAGAGAATTAAAATAGCAAAGCATCTAAACAGCTCTTTATCTGATATTCTTTATATCTTTGATGAACTTAGTACAGGTCTTCATCCGGAAGATCTCACAGGAATTATAAAAATATTATATAAATTAAAACAAAAAGGAAACACAATTATACTAGTAGATCATGATCCGGATATCATAAAAATTGCAGATCATATTATTAATTTAGGTGAAGGAGCCGGAGTAAACGGGGGCTGTGTCACTTATCAAGGAACGTATGAGGGATTACTTGCTTCTGATACGCTTACCAGTAAAGCTTTGAACACTTCACATCTTTTGAATAACAAAAAGCGAAATTTCCAAGAATTTTATGAACTGCAAAATGTTAGTTTAAATAATATAAAAAATATTTCTATAAAGATTCCTAAAAATGCATTTACTGTAGTAACTGGTGTAGCAGGATCTGGAAAAAGCTCCCTTATCCGACATTTATTTAAAAATAAATTTTCTGATGCAATGATATTAGATCAAAGTCCTGTCCATAGTTCTTCACGTTCAAATATCCTCAGTTATCTGGGTGTTTTTGACACTATAAAAACTTTATTCAGTAAAGTATCCTCAAAAAACATATCTCATTTTTCTTATAATGGAAAAGGAGCATGCCCTGTCTGCAAGGGAAAAGGATATATAAAATTAGATCTGGCTTTTTTAGGAGATACAAAACAGCTTTGTGAAGGCTGTCGCGGGAAACGCTTTAACAATGAGACTTTATCCTATTACTATAAAAACAAAAATATTGATGATGTATTGAACTTAACAGTTAAAGAAGCCGAGAGTTTTTTTGATGATACTAATAGTGAAAAATTAAGCCGTATGCTAAGTTGCTTAACAATGGCCAATTTAGACTATTTAAAGTTAGGCCAGTCTCTTGATACATTTTCCGGCGGAGAACTGCAGCGGTTAAAAATAGCCAAAACTCTCTTTGAAAAAAACAGTAAGCTGCTAATTTTAGATGAACCCAGCACCGGGCTGCATGAATCTGATGTTCAAAATTTACTAGAATTATTTTTCGTTCTGGTAAAAAATGGAAATACGCTGATTGTCTTAGAGCATAATTTATCTATTATATCTCAGGCTGAATGGATTATTGACTTAGGACTTTACGGCGGCGTTCTTGGCGGAAAAATTATTTTTCAGGGATATCCCGGAGACATAATTGATCACCCTGTTTCTCTTACAGCTAAACATCTTAAAAAATTTTTGAAAATAAAGTAAATATATCATTTTTGCTGATAATTTTTCTAAATGCAAATTTACAGTCAAAAGTTTTGATTAATAGCTAAAGCTCTTGATTTTTTTGACTTAAACAAGAATTATGAAATACAGACTCTTCCACCTTCCCCTGATAAATCTGTCTAAGTATTATTTATCGTCTAAATTTCACTTTGTATAATAATTGCTAAAGTCATAATTTTATCAGCAGACAAAAAATTATTAACCAAAAAATGAGCTTTTAGCTCATTTTTTTTATTAAGGAGTCACTATATTAAAGTCCGGTTTGAAATTATCAAATAATCCCATATACTCCTTCAATTTTTGTGTATTTCCGTTTACCTTTACATTTCCGCTTGCTATCTCTTTATCCAGTGTAGTTTCACCCATTTGAATCTTATCCAGAGTATCTCTGTTTATTGTTAATGTGACTTCTGCCTCATTTTTGAATGTGTCTACTTTTCTGTATCCCAATACTGAATTCTCCAGATTAACTGCATATTTCTCTTTTATATCCGGTAATTCCAGATTCAGTGTAAGTTTCTTTCCTTCTGCCCTGTCAGCATTAAGACGGATTCCCATATAATCCATATACATTTCCATAGTCATGGCTTTTATTGCATCAGGAGTATTAGCCCCAATTTTAGTAGGTATTTTAGGTGTTCCGTTTCTTAATTCATAAGCTCCCACTAAATACTCATTTCTCCATGTAGGATCTTCTGCCTGATATCCTAATTGCTCTAATGCGTCAGCAGCAAGATTTTTTGCTTCCTGATTTTCCGGCTCTGCGAAAACCACTCTGTTCATTACTTCGGCTACCCATCTGTATTCACCTTTATTATAGTACTCCTTAGCTTTTTTTATTACAGCCTTGGAACCGCCCATAAATTCCACATATCTCTTAGAAGCCTCTTCAGGCGGAAGCGGATTCAGATTCGCAGGATTACTGTCATACCATCCGAGATATCTCTGATATACAGCCTTTGTATCATGACTCAGACTTCCGTAATAACCTCTTACTGACCATTCCTTATCCAGTCCGTTTGGATAATCTATCTTTTCTGCTATTTCATTCATTGTGTATCCTTCATTTGCCAGTCTCAAAGTTTGATCATGTATATATTTATAAATATCTCTTTGTTTTGCCAGATATCCCTTTATATTTTCCTGTCCCCATTTAGGCCAGTGATGCTGTGCTATTATTACTTCTGTTTTATCACCGTAGTCTGCCAATAAATAATCTAAAGTTTTCCACCAAGTCATCGCATCCCTTACCTGAGCACCTCTTAAAGTGTATAAATTGTGCAGGGTGTGCGTAGCATCTTCTGCTGCATTAACCATCTTAAATTGTGGAAAATACATAAGCATTTCAGCTGGTGCCTCAGTTCCCGGAGCCATTATAAATTCTACCTGAATCCCGTCTATATTTTTTGTCTCTCCGGTTTTGGAAATGATATCTGTAGGACGAATAAGACCAACAGAACCAATAGGTACTGTTTTCCCAAGACCTGCATCTATCTGTCCCTTTTCTCCTCTTGCCAGTCCCGGACCATACTGATAAGTTCCTCTTCTGTTCATGGCATTTCCGGCATAGACATTTTCACTGGAAGCCTCCTGAAGAAATCCTTCCGGAGCATAAATTTTTACTTTACCTGATTTTACATCTTTCTCATCTACTACTCCGTGTATACCTCCGTAATGATCTCCGTGACTGTGGGTATATATAACTGCCTTTACAGGTTTTTTTGAAAAGTTCTTGTAATAGAGATCCAGTCCTGCTTTTGCAGTTTCTGCGGCAGTCAGCGGGTCTATTATTATTAATCCTGTATTTCCTTCTATAATAGTCATATTGGAAAGATCAAAACCTCTTATCTGATATACCTTGTCAGTAACCTTGAAAAGCCCGTTATATTTATTCAGCTGTGCAATTCTCCACAAGCTTGGATTAACAGAATCCGGCACTTTTTTACTATCAAGAAAATCATAATCTTTCAGATTCCAGGCATCTGATCCAAAGTTATTTTTTATAACCTTATCAGGTATTGTATCTATAAATCCTCTTTTGGCATCCTCGTAATCCTGTGTATCATTAAACGGCAACTCTCTTAACACCTGTTCATTTTTCTCTTTTGTGAAAGATGTAGCCGGCTTAGGCTGTTCCGCAGCATAAAATGCAGTTGTTATCACTAGTGACAGCATCATATACTTCAAAATATTTTTCCTAATATTCATAAGTTTCCCTCCAGTTTTATGTTTTAAAAAAATGATAATTTATTTTATATATTTCTACATACAATCATACTAATTCCTTTATAACAAAATTACCATTTAAAGTCAATTAATTTTTTTACAAGTATGTCTATATTTTAAAAATTACTTCTTCAATTAATTTTATTTCCGCTTAAAATATAGTCTTTGAGATATCTCATATTTATAATTTTATTTTACACTCAAAATTATTTATATCTGTATTCTATAAGTGTAAAATACATATATGCTATATTCTTACCGGCTTATTCGAATTTTTCGGTAGTTTTTCCTGATTATCTTTTTACTTTCATATTTTCATGACTCCATAGATTTTAGAACATAAATCTAATATAATAATGAACACTGTTCTTACTTTATCAAATAAAATATTATTTTCAATAACTTTTTCAAAATAAATTAGATCATCGTTCTATTTTTTGAATTATATTATCTTTTATTATATTTGTCAATAAAATTTTACTTTTATATATCACATTGTAAAATACTGATTTCAAAGATACTCCTGCTTTCTAATCTTCTTTGTTGTCATCCCCCATTCCATATTCTCCAGTAAAGAACATCCCGTATCTGAACTTAATTTTTCTTCCCGGCATACCTCCTGCTTTTACAGTCCCTTCATTATCTGATGCTGAAATTGCTACATTCAAAACTAACATTATAAATAGTTTTTTAGCAGCTTTAATTGTTCTCTCCTTCAAACTCAAGGTATAACATATTTACAACCTTCTTAGATATATTAAATTTACCGATTATATTTTTCAGTTCATACTATTTCCAGCATTTAGCTTCTATCATATATTTTTTAGACCTTAGTTCTACTCAATAAGTATATTATCTTTAATTTTATCCGATAATGAAAAATTTCCCTTTCAAATTTTTTTAAATTTTTATGCATTAAAAACCTTTATTTTCAATAACTTTTATTTCATTAATCATTTTTTTATTTTAAAAAATCGGAAAAATATTTTATAATCAAATATAAAAATAGAACTTAATTCTAAAAAATATGACATGATTTATTTTTCAAAGAAAGGGTCTGACTATGACAAAAAAAACTAAGGATAAAATTATTTTTACAGCAGAATCTTTACTGGAAAGCAATGAATATAAAGATATTTCAATTCGGGAGGTCGCTTTTTTATCTGGAATCTCCATCGGGACATTTTATCGTTATATGAACTCAAAAGAGGAGCTTCTGGAACAGCTAAAGATTAAGTTTGACCAGAAAGTATATAATACTTTATTAAAACAAACCAAAGGGAAAAATCCAATAGAAAAAATTTTGATTTTTTTTGACACTTATATAAATTATATTACAAAATATAATTACAAATTTTTTGTTTTTTTTATTCCTACATTATTAGAAAAACAGGATTTTATCTCTCAATCAAAAAATTTATGCCTTTTGAAACAATATATAGAAGAAGCCTATGAAAGTGACGGATTTAATGATATTTACTCACAGGACTATATTTTCCGTACTCTCTCGTCATTTTTTATAGGGACAATTTTTAATTGGTGTTTTTCAATGGGAAAATCAGATATGAAAAAAGATTTTTTCTCAAATTTTGATACTTTAATTAGTAAATTTAAAAACTGAATTTTATCACGAATAATATTATATAACAAAATATGATTTTTATCTTATATAATCGCATAAAGACAGAAAAATCCTGTCTTATTTTTTGATTTGATTTTTAAAATAATGCATAAAAAATTCTGATTACTGTATAAATAAATATTATCTTTTATTGCTAAAACTATTCAGTTCTGACTAAAGAATTTCCCGGTTCATTCCAGCCTTTCCTTCTTGTTTCCTCTTCTATTTTCAATTATTTTACAGAAAATTATTTTCTTTCTGTTCAATAATTTCTAATTTTAGCACTTTCTATTCCAAAAAAATTCATTGAAAAATATTAATGATATTCGCATATTTTAGAACAATATTCTATATTATTTCAAAAAAATTTAAATCCTCTAAATTAGTAGCAGAATCCTAAATATGGAACTTTATCTCTGTTTTCCTTACTTTTGACCATAGACAGCTTATTTTCTCCACGCAGTTTTTAAAAAAACATCTAATCATTGATTTTATTAGATTTTTTTCTTTAAAAAAATATGTTGAAAAATTTAAACAAAAGGTATATAATAAAAAAATAGAACATAGTTCTAATAATTTTAATAGCATATAAAACTAAAAAGTTTAGGAGATAAAATGAATAAGAAGATATTAATGTTTTTGGCATTAAATGCACTAACATCAGCTTATGCAATGCCAGTAAAAAATGTAGAGAGCAGCAATTTATATAAAAGCATTACTAAAAATATAAAAGAAAACAAGCCAAACGAAAAAAACTACAAATTAATCGAGGATATACTCAATAAAAAAAATAAGGAACTAAAAGATTTATACTCACAAAGTGATTACATTGTCAAACCTGAGTATTTAGAATGGCAGATCTTTTTTTCGGCGTTCTATGGAGATACAAACAAAGGCGGAAAAAAATCCAATGATTTTTACACTCCGGCAGGAGAAGCAAAATCAGTGAATCTGGGTATTTATGTACCAGTAAGAGATATAGAAAATTTTTCTATAAACAGAGTGCAAAATTTAGCACCTGTAATAGTAGACAACACTGTACCAAAAGAAACTAGAGCCAGAAATCTGGAATTCATAAGTGCAGAAAAACCGGAAATTGACATAGACGTGACATCTCCTTCTCTTCAAATCTCTCCGGTTGCCGTTGAGGAAAAAGATGTTAACCTGATTACAAGTCTGGAAGCACCTCAGGTTTCTTTAAATGATGTAAAAGTGTTTAATCTCAAATTAAATGTACAGTCAAACTCAAAAGACAGAACACTCACTGGAAACAAAACAGTCTCTGCAGGAGAAGTTCTAAGCTCTTCGTCGGCTTACGATATAGGGCTTCGGGCAGAAGGTAACTTTACTGCTTATCTTCTGGGGAATTCTTCTATAGAAAGACAGAATGCAAGTGCAATGTCTGTTTATCACGGTATAGGAATGAACGGAACATCTTCCAATCCAAATGCTGCAATATCACTGAAAGAATCAAATACTGCCGGAATAGCTGTTTCTCCCGATAATGTAAAAACATCATTTTATACGCCTCATGAATGGACAGCATATAATTACGGAACTATCATCGGAGAACAAAAATCAGGCAGCGGAATTTATACAAAACAGATAGGCTTTGGATATATACCATCCGGTTCAAAAAATATTCAGGTCAGAATGAATAACTATGGATCAATAACAATGAAATCACCTAACAGTGCAGGGTTTCTTCTTATGCCTGATGCAGATCAGGATTATAATCTGAACGGAGCAAAACCGCTTTCTCCTGTACCGCCGAGAACAAGCTATGACGGAGGTTACACATATACGAATAATGATTATGATCAGAAGAATGTAAGATTTTTTGCACAGAGTCTGGGAACAATAAATATTTACGGATCAAGAAGTTACGGTATGATGACTTCTCCTTATGCAGGAAATGATATGGGACATAATTTTGGAATAAGTACATACGGTGCGGAGACATCAAGCATTCTAAACAAAGGTACAATCAATGTACTTGGTGATGAATCAACAGGTTTTGCGATAAAAAAATCAATTCATTCTGTTTCTAATAACGGTATAATAAATATAGGAACAGATCCATTAAACGGGGCATTTATACAGGACAATACAAATGGAAACAGCATTTATGATGAAAGCGGAAATTTGATCTCAACAGGAGATATAAATAAAGTCGAGAGAGCAACAGGAATGTATACAAGTCAGGCTATTATCGACTATGCAATAGCATTTGACGATCCTACGACTACACCTATTCAGGTATTCGACCAAAACAGACGTGGCGGTTCCACAAATAACGCTGTAATAAACATATGGCATAATGCCGTAGAAAGTTCGGGTCTTAGAGCAGAAGGAGAAGGCTCTGTAACCAATGTCGGAGATATCAATATTTACGGAGAAAATAACTATGGAATAGCTGCCAGAGATAATGGATATGTCAGAAATATGGTAAATTCTAGCTATAATGTCGGAGTATACAATCCTGTCACAGGTCAGTGGTCTGTTCAGCCTATGGGCGGACAGGCTGCAGCAATAACTGTTAATTCCCAAATGTCAGCTGCCGGTTATGTGGACAGAGGTGCTGCACTTGAAAATTCAGCTATCATTACAGTGAATAATGATAATTCGGCAGGATTCTATGTAAGAAGCGGAACAGCAACAAATAATGACAGAACTTCACAGCCTTCTAATTACGGTTATGGAAGTATTACGGCAAATGGCAGCGGATCACACGGCGTATTGGTAACTAATGAAGACGGAACAACTGCAAAATTTGTAAACAATGGACTTATTGAAACAAAACACGACGGGACAGTTGCCCTTTACGGAGTGAACGGTGCCCAATTAAGCAATTTAAATAAAAACGAAAAGGAACGTCATTATTTGGATGACGGTACAGGAACAGCAGTAACAGCAGCAAACTGGCTAGCAACAGGACATACCTTTGATACAAGTGCAAACTGCGGTAGAATCACATGTTATCTAAATATTTATTCAAAAGTAGTAGAAGTTACCGATCTTGCCCAAAATGCACTGATTAAAGCCGAAGATGGAGGAACAGGTATATGGCTTGAACAAAACAGAGGAATATTTACGCCTGCGGCTCCTGTAAGTACAATAACAGGCGCAGCAATATACGCCCCTGTAGAAACAGGTAACAGCACCGCTAATTATACTGCAATAGGAGTTTACTCCGACGGAATTGCCAAAGCTTCGTTTTATAAAGGCAGTTATTATGATCCGTCAAATTACCCGAAAGACATGGCTTCTATAAAAGTAGGAGAAAATGGGATAGCACTTTTACATAATTACCATGACAGAATAGGTATGACAGGAGCAAATAAATATTTTGGCGGTTCTACTGGAATATTCAACATAAAAGCATTAAATGCTGACCTTGGAAAAAATTCAATACTCGGATACTCAAATTCCGGTATCATAAACACAGATGTATTTTCAAATGTTCAGTTTACATCTCTGGGAGATGGAGTTATATTTGCATATGTTTCTAATAACGGAGAAATAAATGTAAATAATACTTATCTGACAGATTTTCTGATAAATCCGGGTGCAGTACCTACTGGACAAAATATAATGCCATTTACAGCTGAAAACGGGATAATAAAAAATACTGTTACCGATGGTACGACAGGAAGCACTGGGATTCCAGGACTTTTAATGAATACAAAAATCGGTCTTCAGTCATTTTCAAAAGATAATACAGCTATAATTTTGAATAAAAGCAAAACTGCTTCAAATAACTACGGAACAATCACAATGACAAACAGACCAAATGACGGAGCTATAGCTTTGTACAGCAAATACGGGAACATATTAAATGATACCGGTGCAAAGATAAATCTTTCAGATAAAAATTCAGCAGGTATTTATGCAGTAGAGGAAACAGACGCTGTAAATAACGGAATTATAAATATAAATGAAAAATCCTCAGCAGGAATGTATGGATTATCAGAAGAT
>RRZT011091221.1_pt1 | contig 14047 bp, 12 predicted proteins | sample 2165551 | NCBI WGS metagenome assembly RRZT01 (sample SAMN10456910, study PRJNA506462) | wastewater metagenome | biome: wastewater; feature: sludge; material: wastewater sludge; isolation source: wastewater sludge with Escherichia coli K12::gfp cells carrying plasmid... | place: USA: Moscow, Idaho... | reverse complement strand
TTCGCGGGCTTGATGAAATGCTCGCGCGAAACGCCGAGCCACATGACCAGCGGGCTGGCGACCAGAACCGACGAGTAAATGCCGAAGCAAATGCCGATGGTCAGTGCCAGTGCGAAGTAGTACAGCGTCGCGCCGCCGAACAGCAGCATCGAGAGAACCATCATCTGGGTGCTGCCATGCGTGATGATGGTGCGCGAGATGGTGCTGGTAATGGCGTGGTCGAGCACTTGGGGTGTTGTTAGCCCACGCATCTTCTTGAAGGTTTCCCGAACCCGGTCGAAAACGACGACAGACTCGTTGACCGAGTAGCCAAGAACGGCTAGAACAGCGGCTAGAACCGAGAGCGAAAACTCCCACTGGAAGAAGGCGAAGAAGCCGAGAATGATGATCACGTCGTGCAGGTTGGCGATGATCGCCGAGACGGCAAAACGCCATTCAAAACGCAGCGCCAGATAAATGACGATGCCGATGATCACCACAAGCAGCGCCATAGCGCCGTTTTCGGCCAGTTCCTTGCCGACCTGCGGGCCGACGAACTCAACGCGGCGGAGTGAAGCACCGGGCGCTTCACTGTTGAGAACGGCCATTACCGATTCGCCGATCTTGGCCGAGCTCTGTTCGGCCTTGAGAGGCAGGCGAATCATCACATCTTTGCTCGATCCAAAATTTTGCACGGCAACGTCGCTGTTGCCTGCTTTGAGCAGACCTTCGCGAATGCTTTCGAGCGGAGCTGCTTCCGTATAGGTGACTTCAATCAGAGTGCCGCCAGTAAATTCGACGGAGAGGTGCAGCCCGCGACTGAACAGGAAGAAAACCGCCAGTAGGAAGGTGATCAGCGAGATGACATTGAACACCAGCGCATGGCGCATGAACGGAATATCTTTTTTGATGCGGAAAAATTCCATTTTTGCTCGTCCTTATTGGGCAGGGGTTGCGGTCGTGGTATTGCCGGGTTTCCAGATCTGGCCGATCGATAGCGACTCGGTTTTACGGCGGTTGCCGTAAATGAGGTTGATCAGGGAGCGGGAAACGACGACTGCGGAGAATAGCGAGGTGAGAATGCCCAGACAGTGCACCACGGCAAAGCCGCGGATCGGGCCCGAGCCAAAGAGTAGCAGCGCGATACCGGCAATCAGCGTGGTGATATTCGAGTCAAGAATGGTGCCGAAAGCACGGTCGTAACCGGTGTGGATGGCTGCCTGTGGCGTCGACCCGTTGCGCAGTTCTTCGCGGATGCGTTCGTTGATCAGCACGTTGGCGTCAATGGCCATACCTAGCGCCAAGGCAATAGCGGCGATACCCGGCAGCGTCAACGTCGCTTGCAGCATGGAGAGCAGCGCGATCAGGAAGAGCAGGTTGGAGGCCAGCGCTACGACCGAGACCAAACCGAACAGGCGGTAGTAGACGATCATGAACAGCGAGATGGCGGCAAAGCCCCAGAGTGTCGAGTGGAAGCCCTTGGTGATGTTTTCTGCGCCGAGGGTCGGGCCAATGGTTCGCTCTTCGATGATATCCATCGGTGCAGCCAGTGCGCCGGCGCGGATCAGGATGGCCAGTCGCGTCGTTTCGTCAGAAGAGAAGCGGCCGGTAATCTGGAACTGGTTGCCGAATTCACCCTGGATGGTGGCTACCGAAATGGCCTCGCCCTTGCCCTTCTCGTAAAGGACGATGGCCATCTGCTTCTGGATGTTCTCACGTGTGACGTCACGCATGATGCGGCCGCCGGCAGCGTCGAGTTTGACCGAGACGGCTGGTTGCTGGTTCTGGTCGAAGGTGGCATCAGCGCCGTTCAAGCGGTCACCGGTAACGACCACTTGTTTCTTGAGATAAACGAGTCTTTCCGATCCATCGCGTTGCCGCTCCGGAACGACATCGACGCCGAAGCCGCTGCCGCTCAGGCTGGCAGCTTCGTCAACCATGCGAATTTCAAGCGTTGCAGTGCGCCCAATCAGATCCTTGGCTTTGGCAACATCCTGAACGCCAGGAAGCTGCACGACGATGCGATCAGCACCCTGTTGCGCAATGACTGGCTCGGCGACGCCCAGTTCGTTGATCCGGTTGTGCAGGGTAACGATGTTCTGTTTGACCGAGTCTTCCTGAATGCGCTTGATCGCGGCGGGTTTCAGGGTTGAAACCAGTTTCAGATCCGTGCCTTCGCCTTGATCGGCGATGAACAGATCCTGCTCGACATTTTCGATGGCGATACGCGCTTTGTTGCGGGTTTCTTCGTCGCGGAAGCGGATAACCAGGCGATCTTTGTCGCGGCTGATGCCGCCGTGGCGAATCGTTTTGTCGCGCAGCATGCTGCGCAGATCGGCACTGGTTGAGTCGAGGCGCTTGATCAGCGCCCCTTCCATGTCGACTTGCAGGAGAAAGTGAACGCCGCCGCGCAGGTCAAGACCCAGATACATCGGCAGCGCGCCAAGCGATGTCAGCCATTGCGGCGAACTGGAGAGCAGGTTCAGGGCGACCACGTACTTCGGGTCGCTGGGGTCGGGATTGAACTGCTTCTCGAGCAAATCTTTGGCCTTGAGCTGGGTGTCGGTGTTTTTTAGGCGAATCTTGACGCCGTTGCTGTCGAGGAAAGTGCCGTTGCTCTCAACACCGGCGTCGTTGAGCGTCTTGGTCACTAGATTCAGCGTGTTGGCATCGACCTTGATCGTGGCTTTGGTGCTCGATACTTGAACGGCAGGTGATTCGCCAAAAAAGTTCGGGAGCGTGTAGATGAAGCCGATCACCAGCGCGAAAGCGACGATGAGGTATTTCCAGAGCGGATAGCGGTTCATGTGGGCAATGAGGAGATGAGAGTGGGTGGTGCAGGGCAAGGCGTGGCAGCTTGGTTTGACGGCACACGCCTTGCTTCAAGGGGGCTTACAGGTTCTTGAGTGTGCCTTTCGGCAGAACCAGGGCAATTGCCGGCTTCTGAACTTGAACCTCGACATTGTCGGCAATCGAGATCGACACGAAATCATCGCCGACTTTGGCAACACGTCCGGCGATACCGCCTTGCGTCACGACTTCGTCGCCTTTACTCAGCGCATCGAGTAGCGCTTTGTGTTCCTTGGCCTTTTTTTGTTGTGGTCGGATCATCATGAAATAGATAATGACGAACATAAAAATGAAAGGCAGAAAATTGATGATGCTATCCATCGGGCCTGCGGCGGCTGCGGTTTGAGCGTAGGCGTTGCTGATCAGCACTGTAATCTCCTCGGTAGAGCTTAATTGAATGTGAATGGGATTGGGGGGGGGCGTCGGAAAATAAGCCGACTATTGTATCACTCTCGCCTGCTCGCCACGCCCGGCGTGGAAGCGTTTGACAGTTTCTGAGAACGTTCCCGCAGCGATGGCTTCGCGCATTTCGCGCATCAGCACCTGGTAGTAATGCAGGTTGTGAATCGTGTTCAGTTGTGCGCCGAGAATCTCCCCAATGCGATGCAGATGGTGTAGGTAGGCGCGTGAAAAATTGCGGCAGGTGTAGCACTCGCAGGTTTCGTCGAGCGGGCGCAGGTCGTTCTTGTGACAGGCGTTCTTGATCTTGATATCACCGTAGCGGGTGAACAGGTGGCCGTTGCGCGCGTTGCGCGTCGGCATTACGCAGTCAAACATGTCGACGCCGGTTTGCACGCCATGCACGAGGTCTTCCGGTGTGCCGACGCCCATCAGGTAGCGTGGCTTGTGTTGCGGCAGCTTTGGCGTGGTGTGCGCCAGAATGCGCGCCATGTCTTCCTTCGGCTCACCCACCGACAGGCCGCCAATGGCGAATCCGTCAAAGTCGATCGCCGCGAGGCCAGCCAGCGATTCGTCGCGCAGGTCTTCGTACATGCCGCCCTGAACGATGCAAAACAGGGCATTGGTGTTGCCCAGACGGTCGTGCTCGTCGCGCGAACGCTTGGCCCAGCGCAACGAACAGCGCATCGATTTGGCCGCTTCGTCGTAAGTGGCGGGGAAGGGCGTGCATTCGTCGAGAATCATTACGATGTCTGAGTTCAGAACATGCTGGATGCGCATCGATTCCTCAGGGGAGAGGAACAGCTTGTCGCCATTGATCGGCGAGGAAAACTTGACGCCTTCCTCGGTGATTTTGCGCAGCGCCCCCAAGGAAAAGACCTGAAAGCCACCCGAATCCGTGAGGATTGGCTTGTCCCAGCCCATGAACTTGTGCAGGCCGCCGTGTGCGCCGATCACTTCAAGGCCGGGGCGTAGCCACAGGTGGAAGGTGTTGCCAAGACAGATTTGCGCGCCGATTTCGTTGAGATCGCGCGGCGTCATTGCCTTGACTGTGCCGTAGGTGCCAACCGGCATGAAGATGGGGGTTTCGACAACGCCGTGGGCGAGGGTCAGGCGACCACGGCGGGCGGCGCCATCGGTGGTGAGGAGTTCAAATTCCATTGTTTGTTCTTTCAATAAGCATGGCATCGCCGTAGCTGAAAAAGCGATAGTGTTCGGCAACAGCATGAAGGTAGGCGGCGCGAATTGTATCCGTTCCGGCGAAGGCGGAGACGAGCATGAGTAGTGTCGATTTCGGTAAATGGAAATTGGTGATCAGCCGGTCAACTACGCGGAACTGATAGCCGGGGGTGATGAAGATGTCGGTTTCTGCCGGCCCGGCGCGCAACGCACCGCTTTGCGCAGCGGACTCCAGTGCGCGCAGGCTGGTGGTGCCGACAGCGACAACACGACCGCCGCGGGCGCGGGTGCGCTCGATGGCCTCAACGGTGGCTTGCGGGATGTTGAACTGCTCTGAATGCATGTGGTGCTCGGCGATATTGTGTACGCGAACGGGCTGGAAGGTGCCAGCACCAACGTGCAGGGTCAGCCAGGCGAGTTCCGCGCCCTTGTCTTTGAGCTGCTGCAAAAGGGCATCGTCGAAGTGCAGGCCGGCGGTTGGTGCGGCTACGGCGCCTGTATGGCGGGCAAAGACCGTCTGGTAGCGGGCTTCATCCTCGACTTCTGCTGCATGGGTAATGTACGGCGGTAAAGGCAAATGGCCGTATTGCTCGATCAGCGCATAGAGATCGCCTTCGCTGGTCAGTTCGAGCGCAAAAAATTCGGATTGCTCGCCAGTGCGGCCAGTGATCGTCAGCGAAAAAGCGCCTTCAAGGATGATCCGACTGCCTGCTTTGGGCGATTTGCTGGCGCGGATCTGTGCTACAGCATGTCGTTGATCGACGATACGCTCGATCATTACTTCGATCTGGCCGCCACTTTCTTTTTGCCCGAAAAGGCGCGCCTTGATTACTTTGGTATCGTTGAAGACGAGTAGATCGCCCGCCTCAATGAGTTGCGGCAGGTCGGAAAACCGCCGGTCAATCAGTGTCTTGTGATTCAGATGCAGTAACCGGCTGGCTGTTCGTTTACCGGTGGGGTGCTGCGCAATCAGTTCGGGTGGCAGGGCAAAATTAAAGTCGTCGAGTGTAAGCATGAAAAAAATGTCGTCAGAGCCGCTTGTCGGCGGAGGATGAATCGAGGATAATTCGGCCTCCTTCGGTTCGTTTTACATTGAACCTTGGCCGGAATACCGGAGTTGCTAGTCGTTTTTTTGAACTGCTAGTAATTGTGTTGCACGAAAAGCCGCAAAGTTTAACCTATTTTTACAAGTGCCCCGATGGCGGAATCGGTAGACGCACGGGACTCAAAATCCCGCGCCGCAAGGCGTGCCAGTTCGACTCTGGCTCGGGGCACCAAGTATAGCAAGCCGTCGGCAATCGCCGATGTGCGCCAAAAGACCTACTTTCGACCCGTTCGTGACCCGCTTTAATGCGGGTTTTTTCATTCGAACTCTTCATTCGTTTTGCGACCGTGCTTTGTGCGTCAATCTGATCAGGAATACTTGCAATGGAAGTTCTGACCCAAGTCATAGCCGCAGAAGAGGATGAACTGGCACTCGTTGGCGAATCCAATGCGCCATTGGACGAGTGGAGCGGTATTGAAATGCCGGGGCTGGATACCGCCAAATTCGCCATGCTGCATTGTTTGCTGACCGAGGATACGCTGCAGGCGGCACTTGATCGCTGCCAACCGGTCTACGTCTCTGAAAATGAAAATATCGTTTTGCGCATTGCCGATCAGGTTCTGGCAAAGCTTGCCACGTTTGATGCTGATGCACTGGAGAGTGTGGCCGTCGAACTGGTTGCTACCGATGAGTTCGAGAAGGCGCAATGGCGTGCTGAGGATGTTCTCGGGTTGCTGACAGAACTTTCTGAACTTGCACAATTGGCTGAGTCGCAGGGACAGGTTTTGTTTGTCTGGATGTGCGTTGTAAGGTGACGAGCTAGATGAAGTTTCTTCGAGCCTGAAAGACTCACCGCAAAGGCGCGAAGACCACAAAGAAAACGAGTGTTTGCATCGTTTTTATTACCCCATTTGCGGTTGCCCTTAGCTTTATTGTGGAATGTGATTTTTGTGACTCGTATTCAAGCCAATCTTCTGCTTCTTGCTGTCGCCCTGATTTGGGGTTCGGCTTTTGTCGCGCAGGCACATGGTACTGAGCACTTGGGGTCGTTTACCTTTACGGGTATCCGCTTCCTGCTTGGCGTTTGTGTGGTCGCGCCGCTAGCTTTGCGCGATCTTCGTCTGATTGCGCGGCGAACAGTGAAACCGGCGCAACGCGACATGGCCGGGGTGCTGATGCTTGGCCTGCTGCTGGCGCTCGGCGCGGTTTTTCAACAGATCGGCATAACAGGAACCACCGTGACCAACGCCGGTTTTTTAACGGCACTCTATGTTCCATTGGTGCCGCTGATTTCCTGGCTGATCATGCGGGCGCGCCCCCATTGGTCGGTATGGCCGGCATCTGCCGGTTGCCTGGTCGGGACGTGGATGCTCTCAGGTGCTGGTACGCTCAGCTTGAGTGTTGGCGATGCCTGGGTAATTGCCAGTAGCCTGTTCTGGGCGCTGCATGTGATTTTTGTCGGGCGTGTGGCAGATCGCCTTGCCGCCCCATTTTTGGTGGCGTGCGGCCAGTTTTTGGTGGCCGGTGTCGTCTGTATGATTTGGGCAGCCTTTACCGAAACGATCTCCTTGGCGGCGCTTCGCGAAGCGACCTTGCCGATTCTTTACACGGGCATCATTTCGGTCGGTTTTGCCTATACCGGGCAAGTCGTTGCTCAGCGCTATGCTGACGCCGCCGATGCCGCGATTATTCTCTCAGCAGAGACATTGTTTGCCGCATTGTTCGGTTTTCTGCTCATGGGGGATCGCTTGGGGGCAATGGGGGCTACCGGTTGTGCATTGATCTTTGTATGCATTATCGCGGTTCAGTTGCTTCCGTTGATGGTGTCCAAGAAAGAGGTGCTGCAAGCTTAAGAAACCGCCAGCTGTTGCCAGCTGGCAGCTTGCGCTTTCTCAGAAACCGTGCCTGACCTGCGACAGGAAGGCTTGCGCACGTTCGTGATCGGGATTCGAGAAGAAGGCTTCGGGCGAGGTGTCTTCCAGAATGACGCCTTCGTCGAAGAAAATCACGCGATCAGCGACTTCCTTGGCAAAGCCCATTTCATGCGTTACGACGAGCATGGTGATGCCGGTGTGCGCGAGTTCGCGCATGACGGTCAGGACTTCGTTAACCATTTCCGGGTCGAGCGCCGAAGTTGGTTCATCGAACAGCAATACTTTCGGGTCCATGGCCAAGGCGCGGGCGATGGCCACCCGTTGTTGCTGTCCACCGGATAGTTGCACCGGGTATTTGTGTGCTTGATTCTTGAGGCCAACGCGTTCGAGCAAAGCCATGGCTTTTTCTTCTGCATTCCGCTTTGACATCTTTCTGACCCGAACGGGGGCGAGGGCGACATTGCGCAGAATGGTCAGGTGTGAAAAAAGATTAAAGCTTTGGAAGACCATGCCGACCTCGCGGCGAATGGCATCAAGGTGTTCCAGGTCATCGTTGAGCAGGATGCCATCGATGATGATTTCACCGCTGTCGTGGGCTTCAAGTCGATTCAATGTGCGCAGGAAAGTGGATTTTCCTGAGCCGGAAGGGCCGACGATCGCGGTGACCTGGCCTTCGAGGAAACTCGCTGAAACGCCACGCAGAGCATAGAATGAGCCAAAACGTTTGTCGACATTGCGGGCAATGATGATTGGCTGGGGAGCGCTGTGCTTGTCCATATGCTTGTCTGTTTACCGCTTTTGGCCGACATCAAGACGCGCTTCTAGCGCCGCCGTGAGGGTTGTGAAAGCGGTGGTCAGAATCAAATAAATAACGGCCGTGGTGAGGAATACCGGTATCGGTTGATAGCTCTCGGCTTGCACGCGGTAGCCAGCCATGGTCAGTTCGACGACGCTGATGGCGTAGGCCAGCGAGGAATCCTTGACCAGCGAGGCTAGGTTGTTGGCCAGCGCCGGCAGCGCGACTCTGAAACTCTGCGGTAGAACGACGTCGATGAATGTCTGGAGCGGCGTTAGTCCAAGTGCTTTTGCGGCTTCTACCTGACCGTGCGGAACAGCAAGAATGCCGGCGCGTACGCATTCGGTATTGTAGGCACCAACGTTGAGCGATAGTGCTATTGCGGCACAAGCAAAGTCTGAAAGCTCGATGCCTTCTGGCATGATGCTTGGGATAACCAGCCAGACAAACATGATCTGCAGGAGGAGAGGTGTCCCCCGGATTAGCCAGACGTAAAAACTACAGAGCCAACGCAGCGGCAAAAAATTGGAAAGCTTGCCAATACCGGCGGTTACGCCAAGTGCAACGCCAGCGATGCCGGCGATCAGGGTCAGCCAAACCGTGATGCGGGCACCTTCAGCAAATTGTTCCGCTGCGGCGCCGATCGGCGCGGGGGCTGCCGATAACGGAATCGCCAGCCCCCACAAAAATAGCAATAGTCCAATCATGGCGCCGAACATGGTCCAGCCCGGGTGTTGCTTCGTCCAGTTCATGTTCAGGCGCCGTTCCTACTATTTGCAGGTGATGTCGGATTTGAAATATTTTTCGGAAATCGACTTCAGCGTTCCGTCTTTGGTCAGATCAGCCAGGGCTTGATTCACTTTTTCCATGAACTCTTTGTTGTTCTTGTGCATGATCAGCGAAACGCGCTCGACAAAAACCTGTTCGCCGGTAACGATGCCTGCATCCGGGTTTTTGCTAAGGGTTTCCATGACCGTGAATTTGTCTGAAATCCAGGCGTCGATCTTCTTGGCCTTGAGTGCAGAAAAGGCGTCGGGGTCGGCCTTATAGGTCTTGACCTCCTTTACGTCAGGAATTTTTTTTGCAGCGTCAAAGTAGCTGGTTGCCAATTGCACGCCAACGGTTTTGCCTTTCAGCGACTCTGCGGTCAGTGCGCCATCTTTGGGGGCTGCAATCATGCCCCCCGTACAATAGTGCGGGCTGGCGAAATCAACGGCTTTAGCACGCTCTTTGGTGTATCCGTGTGAAGCAATGGCGAAGTCAAAACGGTCTTGCTTGACGGCTGCCAATTGGGCGTCAAACGGAACGGCTTTCCATTCGAGTTTCAGCTCGAGCTTTTTGGCCAGTGCTTCTGCCACGTCGACTTCGTAGCCAGTCAGTTTGGTGCCTTCATAGTAATTGAAGGGAGCGAAGGCGCCTTCCGTTGCCGCTTTGATCGTGCCGGATTTCTGGATGGCGTTCCAGTCACGTGCATAAACTGGTGCAGAGAAGATGATCGAGAGAGGAATAACGGCACCAAATAGTTTTGCTAGAAGTCGCATGGTTTCTCCTGATGTATATGAGGGTGATCACGAAAACAATGAATCATGCCGCGATTCGAGATTTGTCCAGATTGTAGGTGTCAGACGGGCGTCAGAATACAGCAAACGTTCAAGTCTTTGGGGAAAAGAAAGCGTGTTTTACGAGTGATTCAACTGCAAATTTAATCGCCATATGTTGTGTGCATTAGGTAGTTGACGTCAGTGTTGCGGCAGAGGCTATATTTTCTACTCAATGGGTTGTAGGTCATCCCGATAATCTCATCCGGTTGCAGCTCGACGCTTTTTGCCCAGCGTGAAAGTTCGGCAGGTTTGATGAATTTTGCGTAATCGTGCGTGCCTTTAGGCAGTATGTTGAGGAAGTATTCGGCACCGACTACTGCGAGCGCGTAGGCCTTGGCATTGCGATTGATGGTGGAAAAAAAGACGTGGCCGCCAGGTTTGACCAGCGCGGCACATGCGGCAATGATGCTGGCCGGGTTGGGGACGTGCTCCAGCATTTCCATGCAGGTGACGACATCAAAGCGATGGGGGCTTGTGGCGGCAAGCTCTTCTGCTGGTATGTGTTGATAGTTGACCGCATTGCCGCTTTCCAGCAAGTGCAGGCGGGCGACGCCGAGAGCTTTTTCCGAGAGGTCGATTCCGGTGACGTTGGCGCCACGCTCGGTCATGCTTTCTGCGAGGATGCCGCCACCGCAGCCAATGTCGAGAACCGTCTTTCCCGAAAGTTTGGCGTGGCGATCAATCCATTCGAGCCGTAGCGGGTTGATTTCGTGGAGCGGTTTGAACTCGCTTTTTTTGTCCCACCAGCGGTGGGCTAGCTCGCTGAATTTGTCGAGTTCGTTCTGGTCCGCGTTGAGCATAGGGAGAATCCGGAAAGTAGAAACAAAAAAGCCCTGCCGAGGCAGGGCTTTTTTTAATCAGCCGACAATTATTTGTTGGTGCCGATGATTTCGATATCAACGCGACGGTCAGGCTGCAAGCAGGCGATAACCTTGGCGCTCTTGCCACCCTTGCACTGGTCTGGCTTGGTGACTGGCTGCGAGGAACCCTTGCCTTCGGTGTAGACCTTGTTAGCCGGGATGCCCTTGCTAACCATGTAGTCCTTGACGGAAGCGGCGCGCTTCACGGACAGCTTTTGGTTGTATGCAGCACTACCGATACGGTCAGCATGACCAACAGCGATGACCACTTCGAGGTTCAGAGCGCCGGCTTTGGCGACGACTTCGTCAAGCTTGGCCTTGCCTTCAGGACGAAGCGTCGACTTGTTAAAGTCGAAGAGGGCGTCAGCAGCAACCGTGATCTTCTCGCCACCAATTGTGGTCTTTTTGTCAGCAGCAGCGCCCTTCGGCTCGCAAACTTCTTTCGGGATCAGGTCCTTGTCGCATTTGCAACCGTTTGCATCGGTAGCGGCAGCAGCCGGGGTCCAGAAGCCAGTGCGCCAGCACAGGCCGGTACCGCTCGTGGCAACTTCACCACGGCCATCAATCACGTAGACGCTGTTGGTGGCTTGGGCTTGAGCAAACGAGGCGCAGAGGCCAAGAGTAGCGGCAAGCAGAGCCATCATAGAAAATTTTGCAGTTTTGTTCATCTTGATTTCCCTCGTTAGTTAAAGCCTGCGGTTTTGGTCCGCATAGCCAGTTACGTCTTACTAGTTATAAAACTTGTTCAAACATCGCGCGGACGAATTTGATTTTGCCACAAAGCCGCGAGTCTTATCAACTCAATTTCGTCGGTTTCAAGCAGTTCGCCGTCGGCCACGCGGATACTACCGTTTACCCAGACATCCGTCACATGCTCGCGACCCGCTGAATACACGAGAAGCGAGGCCGCATCGTAACATGGGACTAAATCGATGTCATTTATACAGATGGCACAGAGGTCAGCCGCTTTGCCTGCAACGATCGAGCCGCAGGTGGTTTCGAGTCCTAGCGCCTGGGCGCCGCCGAGTGTTGCCATGCGCAGTGCCTGATGCGCGCTCATGGCCTCTGCTTGACCGCTGATTCCCTTGGCGAGCAAGGCGGCAAGGCGCATTTCCTGGAGCATGTCGAGTCGATTGTTACTTGCCGCGCCGTCGCTGCCAAGGCCGATGTTGATTCCCTTTTGTGACAGTTCGACGATTGGCGCTATGCCGCTGGCAGTTTTAAGGTTCGAGCTGGGACAGTGGGCAATCGAGCAGCCGTGCTGTGCCAGAAGTGCGATTTCGTTTGCCGTGAGATGAATTCCGTGCGCGCCAATCAGCCCTGGACTGAGCAGCCCGAGGCGGCGTAGGCGTTCAATTGGGCGGATTCCGAAGCGTTGCACGCTGTCTTCAATTTCCTGTTGCGTTTCGTGGAGATGGAGATGGATTGGAATCTCGCACTGTTCGGCGAGTGTCAGGGATTGTGTGAAGTTCCGATCATTGACGGTATAGGGTGCGTGTGGGGCGAGGCAAAAACTGAGCAAAGGCTCATTGATCAGCCCGTCGCGAACGGCGAGTCCTTTAGCCAGGTAGTCGTCGGCGTCGGAGGCGTAAGGTGTTGGAAAGTCGACGGTAATTAGTCCGATGGCCGCCCGCATCCCGCAGGCTATGGCGGCCTCGGCGGCGGCTTTCGGATAGAAATACATGTCGTTGAAGCAGGTGATTCCACCTCGCAGCATTTCGGCGCAGGCAAGGCGTGTACCGTCAAATACGAATTGTGTAGAAAGGTGCTTTGTTTCGGCCGGCCAGAGATCGTTTTGCATCCATCTGCTGAGGGGCGAGCTGTCCGCAAGCCCGCGTAGCAGTGTCATTGCTGCATGGGTATGCAGGTTGACAAGGCCCGGAATGAGGATGTGATTTGCCAGATTTTTTGTCTGGATAGGAAAAAAAATCGTGTCGGCTTCGCTTTGTTGCAAAATTGCAACAATCCGCCCCTTGTTGATCGCTATGGCGTGGTTTTCAAGCACAACGTTGGCGGGTTCGACCGGAATGATCCAGCGTGCTTTGATGAGTAGGTCGATAGGGGTCTGCATGGGTCGGTCTGGGTTTTTGGAGAGGAATGGGCGCTAGCTTACTTCGGATCTTGTCTGATTTTTAGAATCGCGCCGGTTTTCTCGTTTTTTGCTTGGGCTTCGTAAGTCCTTTCTGTTGCAAATATCGACCCGATTTTCAGTTCGGATGGCAAATGTTAGACGTTTCGAGCGTGGTAGAATCGCTGGTTTGGTCAAGTCGACAGCATTAACGTCGAAGTTCGATTCTCGCAGGAACTATCCGGATAGAAAATGGAACAACCCGTAGAGCAATTCGCTAAAGAAACTATTCCTATCAGCCTGGAAGACGAGATGCGTCGTTCGTATCTCGATTACGCGATGAGCGTGATCGTCGGGCGGGCACTGCCGGATGCGCGTGACGGCTTGAAGCCGGTGCATCGTCGTGTGCTGTTTGCCATGCACGAGTTGTCCAACGACTGGAACAAGGCCTACAAGAAATCAGCGCGTATCGTTGGCGACGTGATCGGTAAGTACCATCCGCATGGTGATAAGGCGGTGTACGACACCATCGTGCGCATGGCGCAGGATTTCTCGCTACGTTACATGCTGGTCGACGGTCAGGGTAACTTCGGTTCGGTCGATGGCGATAGCGCGGCGGCGATGCGTTATACCGAAGTGCGCATGGCGCGTATCGGGCATGAGTTGCTGGCGGATATCGAAAAGGAAACCGTCGATTTCGGGCCGAACTATGATGGTTCGGAGCAAGAGCCGCTAATCATGCCGACGCGGATCCCGAATCTGTTGATCAATGGCTCGTCGGGTATCGCGGTCGGTATGGCGACCAATATTCCGCCGCACAACCTCAATGAAGTCGTCGATGCCTGTCTGGCCTTGCTGGCCAATCCCGAGATGACGATCGATGAGCTGATTGACATCATCCCGGCGCCGGATTTCCCGACGGCCGCAATCATTTACGGTGTTTCCGGCGTTCGTGAAGGCTATCGAACCGGGCGTGGTCGTGTGGTCATGCGCGGCAAAACGCACTTCGAGCCGATCAAGGGCAGCAATGATCGTCAGGCGATCATCATCGATGAGCTGCCGTACCAGGTGAATAAGCGCACGCTGCTGGAAAAGGTCAGCGAGCTGGTTAACGACAAGAAAATCGAGGGCATTTCCGATCTGCGTGACGAGTCCGACAAGTCGGGCATGCGCGTGGTGATCGAGCTCAAGCGCGGCGAAGTGCCTGAAGTCGTGCTTAACTGCCTGTACAAGCAGACCCAGTTGCAGGATACCTTCGGCATGAACATGGTGGCGCTGGTCGACGGCCAGCCGCGCTTGCTCAATCTGAAGCAGATGCTCGATTGCTTCCTCTCGCATCGGCGTGAAGTGATTACACGGCGTACCGTTTTCGAATTGCGCAAGGCGCGTGAACGGG
>RRZT010899747.1_pt1 | contig 14047 bp, 9 predicted proteins | sample 2165551 | NCBI WGS metagenome assembly RRZT01 (sample SAMN10456910, study PRJNA506462) | wastewater metagenome | biome: wastewater; feature: sludge; material: wastewater sludge; isolation source: wastewater sludge with Escherichia coli K12::gfp cells carrying plasmid... | place: USA: Moscow, Idaho ... | reverse complement strand
TTGCCGCCGCCCGTGAACGTCGCCGAGAGGCCCGCACCCTGCTGGCCCAAGGCATAGACCCCCAAGAGCACAAGCAAGAGCTGGCCGCCGTGGCCCAAGCCGAGCAAGAGGCCAGCGCCAACACCTTCGAGCGAATGGCCGTCATGTGGCTAGACCTCAAGCGCCATGACTTATCAGAAGCCTATGCTGCCGACTCGTGGCGATCGCTTGAGCTGTATGTCCTGCCGTTCATGGGCGCCGTGCCCATCGACCAGATCCGCGCCCCCAAGGTGATCGAGCTGCTGCGCCCGCTAGAGGCTGACGGCAAACTAGAGACCGTGCGCCGCCTCTGCCAGCGCATCAACGAGATCCTCGACTACAGCGTGAATCATGGCTTGCTCGACGCGAACCCCTGCGCCGCCATTCGCAAGGTGTTCAAGAAGCCCCCCAAGAAGCACATGCCCACCCTCAAGCCGGATGAACTGCCTGGCCTGATGGCCGATATTGCCAATGGACGGCTAGACCCAACCACCCGTTGCCAAATTGAATGGAGCCTTCACACCTTGGTTCGGCCCGGTGAGTCGGCGGGCACCCGCTGGGATGAAATCGACCTTGAGGCCAAGGTGTGGAACATCCCCGCCGATCGGATGAAGATGGACAGGCCCCACCGCGTACCACTCACCCCGCAAGCCGTTGCCCTGCTGGAGCGGATGAAGCCTATCAGCGGACACCGCCCCTTTGTGTTCCCCGGCTATCGCGACCCGCTGGGCCACATCAACGACCAGAGCGCCAACGCGGCCCTGAAACGGCTGGGCTACGGTGGGCGACTGGTGGCCCACGGCCTGCGCTCGCTAGGCAGCACCACCCTGAACGAGCAGGGATTCAACCCGGACGCCATAGAAGCGGCCCTATCTCATGCCGACGAGAACGAGATCCGCCGCGCCTATAACCGGTCGGACTACTTCGAGCAGCGGGTGATCATGATGGGCTGGTGGAGCGACCATATTGAGAACGCTTGCCAAGGGAATCTCTCTTTGGCGAGTGGTTTTAAAGCATTGACGGTAGTGTGCGAATAGATCAAGCCTAACAATTTGCCGGAACTAGATCACGGGAAAGCCTTGCCCGCTGCTCCGGCCCCTATTCAAGGCGTGTGAAAAGGTGACGCCATGCAGAAACGACAACCAGCAAAAAGCTCTGAGCCACCCCCGTTGCTTCCACTTGAATACTGCCGACCAGAACGAGCCGCCAAGCTACTGAACTGTGAGATAGAGGATCTGTTCCACTGGGCCGCAGTTGGGGCGATTAAATTCTATGTCAATGCAGCGAAGGCTAAGGATGGAATTAAGGCCGGAGGCACCCGTCTTCCCAAGGAGATTCCACCCACGTTTCTGACAGAGCTTGATGACTTGGAAGGTGAGTTTAAATTTGGTGCTGCTTTTAACCTTGTGCCGCTCAGTGGGGTCGGCCCCAAATATGAATGTACCAATGACGGTTTTTGTCATCTTAAATTTTCTCGTCTCAGTGGTTTCTGGGCCATTGCACCCATTCAATTTTGGGTCTGGGAACAGCGAGGTGGGATTCCGGAGAGCGATGAATATCAGCTCTGTCTTTATTCGAGCTTTGATTTTAGTGAGTCGGCTTATTTCACTGACATACCGAATATAGATCTAACATTGGAGGTGTATGCATCATTTTCAAACCTCGCTGATAACCTTTGGCTAATGCGTGAAGATTTGGAAAAAATTCACCAGCACAGTCATACCGGCCAACCATTCCCTATCAGAGAGAATGATAGAAGGCAGAGGCGGGACACGATGAGGCGTGCTTTTGGGCTCCAACCTCTGCAACCATCGCTTACGCTCGAAACTCAGCAGCCATCACCGGTTGCTGTAAGTTGGGATAATGCGAGGGCCGGAATTCTTGCCGCTGCACTCCACCTACTCGTCAAACAATATCCCGACATATGTAAAACCAAGGGCCTGTTGGCCGCAGATGCTTTTGAGCTCGCAGAAGGCATACGTAAAAAGCTGGGTGGCCACCCGCTGACCCTAGATGGGGCTCAATCATTGATTGAACAATCAATAAAGGATGGGAGCGTTCATAAGCGACAAAAGTAAGGTTACTTCCCTAGGAAGTAACCTTACTTTCAGTCTGTTCCCTTCGTCGCGCCCTTTCTATGTGTTTCCATAACCTCCTCGAAAACAACGACCATAGAGGACATTTATGGAAGCACATACCTTACCCACGCCCCCTCAGCTACGTCTAATCCGTATGAAGGAAGTGATCCAAAAAACCGGTTTGAGCAAGAGCAGCATTTACGACTTGATCGCTCGTGACCAATTGCCAAGACCAGTCCGTTTATCACCAACCGGGGGGCGATCTGTAGCTTTTGTCGAATCCGAGATAGACACTTGGATTGCGGAGCGCATTGCAGCTCGCCATGCGGAATAAAGGGGCTAAACACGTGCAGTATCGCTGCCACATATACAAGAACATGGCGACCTATGTACTAGGGCACCCCGAATGGTCGCCCCCTTCCACTCTGACAGCAGCGCAACCAGCCAACCTCGCGAGAGACTGACACCATGAAGATGAACATCAATGGGCGTAACGCTCAGGGCGAAGCCTTGCCAAAATTCGGCAAACATAGCCTCAGAACCCTCCAGATGAAGACGAATTTTGATGCCAGGGCCTGCAATGAGCTGGTGGCCGTTCTGACTAGGGGTGAGGAATGAACAATACAAGGTTCGTATCGGATGTGGTCGCAGCGGCTACCGGTCATTGGCCCGATCTGCTGACTGCTATGGGTATCGACACCCCGCGCCGTGGTAAACATGGTCCCTGCCCTGCCTGTGGTGGCAAAGACCGCTTTCGACTCGATGACAAGGGAGGGCGCGGCACTTGGATTTGTAACAAGTGCGGTGCCGGTGATGGGTTGACACTGGTAGGTAAGGTAACTGGCAAGCCGATCAAGGAAGCCGCAGTGCTGATGGCCCCGCTGGTAGGGATGTCTGCCGTTGGCCTAGATACTGCTGAACGGGAGCGCATCCACCAGCAACAAAAGGCCAAAGTTGAACAAGAAAGCAGGCAGGTCGAGCAACAACGCCACAAGGCCGCCCGCCATGCCGTTGCAATCATGCAGGACAGTGAGAAGGCTCACGCCCCCTATCTAGCCCGCAAGAGCTTAGGCGTATGTCTATGCGCAGTGAGCCGCATCCAGATCCGTGAGGGGGGTGAAAACTTCCCTCCTGGCAGCTTGATGATTCCGTTAACCAATGAGGCCGCTGAACTGGTGAACGTTCAACTGATAAGAAATGACGGCACTAAGCGGTATCTGGCTGGTGGCCAGAAGGCCGGAGCCTATTGCCTTATCAAAGGTGGGGAGCTGGTGGCCGTGGTGGAAGGCTATGCCACTGGGCAGTCTGTGTTTCTGGCTACTGGGGCAACTGTCTATTGCGCCATGGATTGCGGCAACCTGCCAGCGGTGGCTGCCATTGCTCGCCGTCAGCATCCAGAAGCACAGATCTTAATCTGTGGGGACAATGACGAGGATAACCCCCGTAACCCTGGAAAATCCAAAGCAGAGCAAGCCGCTGTAGCTGTGGAGGGGTTGGTAGCTCTTCCACCAGCAGCATGTGACTGGAACGATTACCACCAAGCCCATGGGCTAGAAAAGACTCGGGAAGCCATCATGAACGCCAGCACTAAGCCATTCAGCATTCAACAACAAGCCGCCAGCCAGCAGGATGGCGCAGAGGTGATCCCTCTTCACCCAATGCCTATGGTAGAGACGCATGAGCACTCGTCGCCAGCCCCCATGATCGACAAGATGAGCGCCAGCCAACGTGCAACCCTACTGGTGGAACGGCTGGGACAGGTCGCGATCAACATCAGGACCGATCGCGTCTACCGCTATGACGGCAGCCTGTGGCTGCCGTTGGCTGATGCTGAACTGCGCCGCGAGATGGCCGCGATCTTTACCCTGCACGAAGCCCCTTTTAGTGATCGGGCCGCTGCAGCAGCGGTTGCCACCATGAAGCTAATGATCCCGACTCTGGCCGACACCTCTAAAGACCTGATCGGCTTTGCCAATGGAATCTATGACTTGTCTACCCGCCAGTTCCGGTCGCACTCCCCCGCCGATGGTCTGCTGACCCACAACGGGATCACCTATGGAGAACCTCAATTAGGGGAGAGTATCGAGCGACACGCGCCCAACTTCTTCCGCTGGTTGACCCATGCTGCCAACAGTGAGGCGGGCAGGATGGATCGGATCAAAGCGGCATTGTATATGGTGCTTACGAACCGATATGAGTGGCAGATGTTCCTCGAAGTGACTGGCGAAGGGGGCAGCGGCAAATCGGTCATGGCTAATCTGTGCGAGCTGCTGGTTGGCAGTAAGAACGTGGGTAGTAGTTCCATGAAACGGCTGGAAAGCGATTTTGGTCTTGAAAGTGTCTGGGATAAGCGCCTCATTCTGCTACCAGACCAGCCCAAATACGCTGGGGATGGCGCTCTGCTCAAGGCCATCACGGGTGGAGATGAGGTGCCCGTCAACCCCAAGGGCAAGGCGATGTTTAGCACTAAAGTGAAAGCCGTGGTACTGGCGACTAACAATGAGCCCATGGTGTTGACCGAGCGTAACGGCGGCATAGCACGTCGCCGGGTGATCTTCACTTTCAGCCGGGTAGTGACCGAGGCAGATAAAGACCCTCTTCTGGGGGAGAAGATCGCCGCTGAGCTGCCCGTGGTGATCCGTCATCTGCTGACCCTGTTCATCGAGCCGGAACAGGCCCGCCAGTTGCTGTTGGTGCAACGCAACTCCGATGATGCATTGAGCGTGAAACGACAAACAGATCCCGTTATCGACCTGTGCGCCATGCTGATGTTTCTGGATGAACCCAAGGGAATGATGATGGGGGGGAATCCCGACCTTAAGCGGGAGCCAAGGCGCTACTTCTATCACCTCTATCTCACTTACATGGGCTTTTACGGCTTGGGTCGCCCGTTGGCTGTGAGAGCATTTAGTCAGGCGGTAAATAACGCAGCTAAGGAGCTGGGTAGAGAGTATCTGACACGTAAGATAAAGGGCTATACCCAGACCAATGCTGGGTTGACGGAGCTTGTCGAAGCATTTATGCCGCAAGCGAATCCGCTCGAGTAAAAATAATGCCAGCCAGATGGCTCGATGCGCCCCTTTCAGGATGCTGGGACATGGTGTTTATACAACTGCATTTATGGTCTACCTACTCTACCCAAACGGCTGACAGCCCAGCTGTATATGGGGCGGCGCTGGTAGACCATTCATTTATATGGTCTACCCATGATCTACCTTATCTACCTCACTTGGGTGTTGATTTGTTGTTATTGGTCAAGCGAGTAGTGGAGAGTTAAAAGATGGAGATGGCGAGACGAACGTGGAAAAGGTAGAGGACGGGTAGCGTTTCAAAAAAAATGATCTACCCACCGAAAGCCACTAATAGCGCGGCCTATTGCAGAGGTAGACCAGGTAGACCTATTACATGGGGCAATTGGCAACCCGTGGGGAACGTGAATCTGCGCCTAAAAATGCCACAAAATAATAACAAAAATGGCTGGAGTGCGGCTCTCTCTTTGGCTGGTCAGTTTTACCTGATAAATGGGGTACGAGCATGGCCCAGATGGAGTAGCCAAGCCAGAGGTATCACTGACCTTATAGCCCCATTTTCGATGAGATAGGAGGGTAGCATTGCCCCCACACACACAAGACATAGAGCAACTAATAGCCAAATTGGAAGCAGAAGAACTCAAAGAACTGGAACATGAGAGAAGACAGCTGCGGCAGAACATACGGCTTCACAAACAGCTAATCAGGTTATGCAAGCAACCCCCCTATGTGGAGGAAATTCAGGAGTCAAAGAGATTGTGGAATTACGTTTTTGAAAAGCCAAGAGTTCGCGGGCAGCGTGAACGGCGCCAAAATGAATGGTTCATGCGCATGGCACACCTCAGATTGATAGGGTCTTGTGAGCATCTGGCAAAACTGCTCTATGTGATGAACTGGCATCCTGATCATATCTACGTCGTGATCGTGGCAACCCACCCGGGGGTGACCACTACCGAATTATCCGAAGTCTATGACCTGCAGCACAGCAATCACCGCATGGTCCTCCGGCGTCTGAACAAGTCACTACAGCATCTGAGATGGCGTTTTGTTGCACGACAGGTAGGGGCACAAAATGAGCCGTGGGGCTGGTGGTTGGAAAAATTAGTGAAGTGATCACAGGTTAGTGATCACTTCACTGAAGTTACGGGCGATCCAATCGCCCTTCATCGCTTAAATTTGCCAAAATCCCTGTAATAGCACGGGGTTGCGGCCATCTATCTATGAAAACCAGGATCACTGTTCCTGTGGATGTGATCGAAAACTAGGGCAGTGATCTCGGCGAATGATCGCTATTTTTTGGAGATTCGATCATGTTTTCTTTCTTGTCCGGCAGGAGTTGAACGCCGCTATTTCAAGGTGAAACTCAACTATAGCGCGGCTAGGACGCTGATTAAGCGTCGAACCGTCGTGGCCCTAGCGGCACAGGAGCGTAGTCACCAGAAATTTTAAAAAATTTCTTTGTCTCGTTACAGGTGATCCGAGATCACTAATCTCCCTAAAAGGCTTCCACCTTGAGCTGCCTCCCTCTGCACCATGAAGCATCCATAACGGTTTATGGCATCCGAGGTAGACGGTACAATGGTCGCCAACTCAATCCATTAGCAGCAGGTGCCAGCCCTGGCTCGCACCGGCCACATGCCTTATCCGGATGCCATTCATGTTTGAACAAACCTTCAAGAATATCGACGATGCCCTGCACAAAGAGTCGGGCTGCAGCTCCGAACTGGACTACACAGAGCAGACCTCCTGGCTGCTGTTCCTCAAGTACCTCGATGCCTTGGAGCAGGACAAAGAGAACGAGGCGCTATTGGAAGGCAAGCCCTATACCCCGATCCTGCTGCCTCGCTATCGCTGGTCGAGCTGGGCAGCCCCCAAAGATGCCGATGGCAAGATTGATCACAACGTGGCCATGACTGGTGACGATCTGGTGGAGTTTGTCGATAAAGACCTGTTCGCCTACCTGGAAGGGTTCAAGCAGCGAGCCAGCGGGCCGGATACCATCGAATACAAGATTGGCGAGATCTTCGGCGAGATTAAGAACAAGATCCGCAGCGGCTACACCTTGCGCGATATCATCGACTATATCGACGAGCTGCGCTTTCGCTCCCAGGTGGAGAAACACGAACTGTCGGCGCTCTATGAAGAGAAGATCAAGCGGATGGGCAACGCCGGGCGCAATGGCGGCGAATACTACACCCCACGCCCGTTGATCCGCGCCATGATTGCGGTGACCAAGCCACGCATTGGCGAGCGCATCTATGACGGTGCCTGTGGCTCGGCGGGATTCCTGTGTGAAGCCCACGACTACCTGAGCGCCAAGACGGGTCTGACCACCGACGACCTGGCCACCCTGCAAACTCGCACCTTCTACGGCAAGGAGAAGAAGAGCCTCGCCTATGTCATTGCCATCATGAACCTGATCCTGCATGGCATCGAAGCGCCCAATATCCAGCACACCAACACCCTGGCCGAGAACCTTGGCGATATTCAGGACAAGGATCGGATGGATGTGATCCTCGCCAACCCACCCTTTGGCGGCAAGGAGCGCAAGGAAGTGCAACAGAACTTCCCCATTCGCACCGGCGAGACGGCGTTTCTGTTTATGCAGCATTTTATCAAGATGTTGAAAGTGGGCGGCCGCGCCGCCATCGTTATCAAGAACACCTTCCTCTCCAACTCCGACAACGCCTCGGTGGCGCTGCGCAAGCTGCTGCTGGAGAGCTGCAACCTTCATACCGTGCTGGATTGCCCCGGTGGCACTTTCCAGGGGGCCGGGGTCAAGACCGTGGTGCTGTTCTTTACCAAGGGCGAGCCGACCCAAAAGGTGTGGTTCTATCAGCTCGATCCGGGCCGCAATATGGGCAAGACCAATCCGCTCAATGACGACGACCTGAAAGAGTTTGTCGAGCTGCAGGCCAATTTTGCTGACTCGGATAAGAGCTGGAGCCTGGATATTGCCGCTATCGACACTGGCAGCTATGACCTCTCAGTCAAACACCCCAACGGCGTGACAGAAGTGGTACATCGCAGCCCGAGCGACATTATGGACGAGATTGCTGCACTTGATGCCGAAAGCACTGAGCTGCTGGCCACTATTCGGGGGCTGGTATGAAGGCTGGGTGGACAACCAAAACCATCGCGGACGTTTGCAGCGTCGTGAATGGCGGAACTCCGAAGACTGGGGTTTCTGAGTATTGGGATGGGGCACATCAGTGGATCACCCCGGCAGAGATGGGTAAGCGAAGCACTCCGTATGTAGCGAAGACTGAGCGATCCATCACCGATGCCGGAATACAGAACAGTTCGGCACGTTTGCTTCCGCCACTCTCGGTAATTCTGTCTTCACGCGCCCCTATCGGCCATTTGGTAATCAACACCGAACCGATGGCCACAAATCAAGGCTGCAAGGGTCTGGTACCGAGCGATGACCTGAATCATAAGTACCTTTACTACTACCTGAGCAGCATTGTTCAGCTGCTGAACGACCTTGGAGCAGGTGCCACATTCAAAGAGCTTTCCGGCGGAAAGCTCAAGGAAGTACCAATCCCGCTGCCGCAACTCGCCGAACAACAACGCATCGTTGCCATCCTCGACGAGGCGTTTGAGGCGATCGCGGCGGCCCGCGCTAATGCCGATAAAAACCGCCAGAATGCCCGCGCCCTGTTTGAAAGCTATCTCCAGTCGGTGTTTAGCCAACGCGGTGAGGGGTGGGTGGAAAGGAAGCTCGGAGACCAGACTCTCCTGCGCATGATCGATGGTGACAGAGGTACGAACTACCCCAAAGCCACAGATTTTCTTGATCATGGCCCATGCCTTTTTTTGAATACAAAGAACGTCAGACCAAATGGATTCGAGTTCGATTCGACCATGTTCATCTCTGCCGAAAAAGACGCGCAGCTGCGCAAGGGGAAACTTCAGCGCAACGACGTTGTTATGACAACACGCGGCACAATTGGCAATATCGGGTTGTACTCAGAGGAAGTACCTTTCGACAGTGTTCGAATCAATTCAGGCATGTTGATCTTCCGAGCAAATCAGACAGAAATATTACCCGCTTACCTGTTTGAGATCCTTCGCTCAGGAATCGTTAAAGAGCAGATTAATAAATACACCACGGGGGCAGCGCAGCCACAATTGCCAATAAAAACTTTGGTGAATTTCAGTATTCCTGTTCCAACAACCCTTGCAGGGCAATCAGAGTTAGTTAAGCGAATTCGTGATTTTGAGCCCGAAACTCAGCGCCTCGAATCCCTCTACCAAAGCAAAATTGCAGCACTGGATGAACTAAAGCAGTCGCTATTGCAGCACGCCTTTAGCGGTCAGTTGGATACCACACGAGTTGAGGTATTAACGCCATGACCCAACCCCGTGATGTGGCGCTGGTGGATGAACTGCGCAGCCAGAGCGATGAGACACCCTGGCTGGAGTTTAAGCACAACAACACTGACCCCGAAATGATCGGCAAGCGCTGCTCTGCCCTGGCCAATTCGGCCCGCATCGAGGGGCGAGATTGTGCCTATATGCTTTGGGGCATTGAGGATGCCAGCCACAAGGTCGTTGGTACCGATTTTCGACCTGATAGCGTCAAGGTCGGTGGGCAGGTGATGCTACTTTGGCTGGCCAACAAGCTACAACCCAGCATTGCTTTTAGCTTTCGGGTGGTTGAGCACCCGGAAGGGCGGGTGGTATTGCTGGAGATCCCGGCTGCGACCGGTACGCCAGTCAGTTTTCATGGCACCCCCTATATCCGCATTGGCAGTGCCACTCCCAAGCTCACCGATTATCCGGAGCGCTATCAGCAGCTTATCGAGCGTATGCAACCCTATCGCTGGGAGCAGGGTACGGCTCGTCAGTATGCGTCCGGTGATGAGGTGCTGGAATTGCTCGATTACAGCCACTATTTCCGCCTGACCAAGCAACCCTTGCCGGATAACCGCAGCGGGATTTTTGACAAGCTGGAGGCCGACCGGCTGATTGTGCGCGACGTGGGGGAGCGTTGGAACATTACCCACCTTGGCGCCATCCTATTTGCCCATCGACTCGATGATTTTGATGCCAGCCTAGCCCGCAAAGCGGTGCGGTTTGTCGCCTATGATGGCAAGAACCGAGCGGCAACGGTCACTCACCGCAACGACGGCCAGAAAGGCTATGCAGTGGGTTTTGAGGGGCTGGTGGGTTTTCTCAATGACTTGTTGCCCAAGAATGAGCATATCGGCTTGGCACTACGCGAGGCCCACCCCCTTTTTCCTGAACTGGCTATCCGTGAGCTGGTGGCCAATGCCCTTATCCATCAAGACATGACGGTGACCGGCAGTGGCCCACAAATCGAGCTGTTCAGTGACCGGATCGAGATCAGCAACCCAGGGGCGCCGTTAGTCAAACCAGAGCGCATGATCGATCTGCCACCCCGCTCTCGCAATGAGGCGTTGGCCTCCTTGATGCGGCGGATGGGGATGTGCGAAGAGCAAGGTAGCGGATTGGATAAGGTGATTGCGCAAGTCGAGATGTTTCAACTGCCGCCGCCACTGTTCCGGGCCGAAAGCAATTCGACTCAGGCCATTCTCTACAGCCCGCGCACCTTCGCAGAGATGACCCCAGAGGAGCGCATTCGCGCCTGCTATTTCCATGCGGTGCTCAAGTTTCTCAGCGGCGACAAGATGAAAAATGCCAGCTTGTGTGCCCGGCTTGGCATTGCATCCAAGAATGCAGCTCAGGCAACGGCAGTGATCAACAAAACACTGGAAGCGGGGCTAATTCGGGTGGCGGATCCCGATCATCCCCGAGCAGGGTATGTACCGCACTGGGCCTAGTTTTTTGGATCGCCTCCCCATTCTTTGGACTGGCTCGTCAATTTCTTGATTGGGTTTTGATTCTGACTAGGCAGGCCATGCCGCAATGCCTTTCAAAACCTTATAAATCAATTTGTTATGAATAAATTGAAGGGTGTTTTTTCTTGATTGGGTTTTGATTAGCCAGCATAACGGGATAACACCGCAACATCTCGCAAGGCTGCCCAGCAGATAAAATGAACAGGGATAGAGCATGAAGAACGAAGCAGAAACCCGCAGCGACCATATCGACCCCATGCTGGTGGCCGCAGGCTGGGGCATCACTCCGGGCAGCCGTATTCGCCGAGAGTACCCTATCACCCTGGGGCGGCTGGAGGGCAGTGGCAAACGGGGCAAAGCTCTCTCTGCCGATTATGTGTTGGAGTACCGCAATACCAAGCTGGCGGTGGTTGAAGCCAAAGCCTGGGAAAAGCCGCTAACCGCAGGGGTGGCGCAGGCCAAGGATTACGCCAACAAGCTGACTATCCGCTTTACCTATTCGAGCAACGGTCAGGGTATCTATGCCATTGACATGGAGACCGGCAAGGAGGGGCAAACCCTCACCTTCCCCAGCCCCGACGAACTGTGGAACGCTACCTTTGCTGTGCCGAACTACTGGCGGGATCGCTTTAGCGCCGTTCCGTTTGAAGACAAGGGCGGCTATTGGCAGGGGCGTTACTACCAGGATATTGCCATCGAGCGGGTATTGACGGCCATCGCAGAGGGACGAGATCGCATTCTGCTGACCCTGGCGACCGGCACCGGCAAGACGTTTATTGCCTTTCAGTTGGCCTGGAAGCTATTCCATAGCCGCTGGAATCTCAATGACTGGAAGGGGAAGAGTGAACCGACCCGCCGCCCGCGTATTCTGTTTCTGGCCGACCGTAACATCCTCGCCAATCAGGCGTTTAACAGCTTTTCTGCCTTCCCAGACGATGCGCTGGTGCGGATCTCCCCCGATGAGATGAAAAAGCGGGGTAAAGCGCCCAAGAATGGCAGCATTTTCTTCACCATCTTCCAGACCTTTATGACCGGTACAGATGCTGAGGACAAACCCTCCCCGGTGTTTGGTGACTATCCGGCGGACTTCTTCGACTTCATCATCATCGACGAGTGCCACCGGGGTGGAGCCAATGACGAAGGCAATTGGCGGGGCATCCTCGATTACTTTAAGCCTGCGGTGCAACTGGGGCTGACCGCGACCCCCAAGCGCAAGGATAACGTCGATACCTATGCCTACTTTGGCGAGCCGGTTTACAGCTATTCCCTGAAAGAGGGGATCAACGATGGCTACCTGACACCATTTCGAGTGCGTCAGCACGCCACTACGCTCGATGAGTATGTGTTTACCTCAGATGACGATGTGATCGAGGGGGAAGTCGAACTAGGGCGGGTATACACCGAGCAAGATTTTAATCGCATCATCCAGATCGAAGCTCGCGAGAAGAAGCGGGTCGAAATCTTTATGAGTGAGATTGACCAGAGCCAGAAAGCCATTGTGTTCTGTGCCACGCAGGAGCATGCGCTGGCAGTACGGGATCTAATCAACCAGCTGAAAAAGAGCACTCATCCCGACTATTGCCATCGGGTGACCGCCGATGATGGGGCGCTGGGGGAACAGTGGTTACGGGAGTTCCAGGATAACGAGAAGTCGATCCCAACCATACTGACCACCTCCCAAAAGCTCTCCACGGGGGTCGATGCCCGCAATGTGCGCAATATCGTGTTGATGCGCCCGGTCAATTCGATGATCGAGTTTAAACAGATCATCGGACGTGGCACCCGGCTTAGTGATGGCAAGGATTACTTCACCCTGCACGACTTTGTGAAGGCGCATCACCACTTCAGCGATCCTGAGTGGGATGGTGAACCACTACCACCCGAGGTATGTGAGAGCTGCGGCACCGCCCCCTGTTCCTGCGAGAAAGTACCGCCAAAGCCATGCCCGGTATGTGATCAGCGTCCTTGTGTCTGCCTGAAAGAGCCTGAGCCCGAGTATCAGTGCGAGGTATGCGGCAACAAGCCCTGTACTTGCCCGAAGAAAAGCAAGATCAAGATCGAGCTGGCAGATGGTAAGGCCCGCAAGATCCAGCATATGAGCGCTACCAGTTTCTGGCATCCAGATGGTATGCCCATGTCTGCCGCCGAATTTATGGGGGAGTTGTATGGCAAGCTGCCGGAGTTTTTCAACGATGAGGATGAGCTGAGAACCCTGTGGAGTGAGCCGGGCACCCGTAAAAAGCTGCTCGATGGGCTCGCGGAGAAGGGCTTTGGCCTTGAGCAACTGACCGAAATGCAAAAGCTGATCGAGGCCGAACAGAGCGATCTGTTTGATGTGTTGGCTTTTGTTGCCTATGCCGATGCACCACTCACCCGCGAGCAGCGAGCGGAACAAGCCGAGGCCATGCTCGCCCAGGAATTTGACAGCAAGCAGCACGCCTTCCTAAGCTTTGTGCTGGGCCACTACGTCAAGGAGGGGGTCACCGAACTGGATGACACCAAGCTGGGGCCGCTGCTCAAGCTCAAATACAACAACGCGCTGGCAGATGCCTTTGCTGAATTGGGATCGGCTGATGTGGTTCGCAGTGCCTTTGTCGGTTTCCAGAAGTATCTCTATCAGGGGTAATGAGGAAGCAACCAGCACCAAGGGATTTGAACCCGCATCCCTGAAGGTAGTGAGGTTACTCGATTCTTTTGAGATACCCTTTAGGGGTTGCTGGCAGCTCATTAGGCAAGGGTGGTTTTACTTCGTGTACCACAGGAAGTACCACCCCTGCCATAATCAATGGCAACAACCACAATAAAATCAAACAATTAAAAGTTAGATTCAGACTCCCCCAGCCCAAACGTTTGGAAAAGGCCACTTCGCAGGAAGTGGCCCTTTTTATGGATTGCGTTCATGTCTCTGAGCCGGCTCTGGCTGCCTGTCCGGGGGCTGTGGAGGGTGGAATGGCCCTGATGACGCCCTCTGCCGTGGCAGAGGGCGTCCTCGCGAGGGAGGCTAGTCGACGGGCGTCAGCACCAGCCTGCGCCAGGGCCCCGTGATGTCACAGTGCCCCGTTTCATCGGTATTTTCCCAGCCCAGTCGATGATA
>RRZT012115368.1_pt1 | contig 14050 bp, 10 predicted proteins | sample 2165551 | NCBI WGS metagenome assembly RRZT01 (sample SAMN10456910, study PRJNA506462) | wastewater metagenome | biome: wastewater; feature: sludge; material: wastewater sludge; isolation source: wastewater sludge with Escherichia coli K12::gfp cells carrying plasmid... | place: USA: Moscow, Idaho... | reverse complement strand
TATTTCCATTATTAAATACTATTTCTCTATCTATTTTTTGCATATAATTGCTATTTTCAATGTCTTTTATCCTATTTGAAACCAATTCATTATAATTATTAACTATTTCCGTTCCCAATTTTAGATTTTTTATATTATAGGCAATTGTATTAGAATTTAACCCAATTATTATAGTAAATATCAAAAATATGCTCGATACTTTTAAAATTCTTCTATTATTTCTTTTCTCTGGAATATTATTTAATCCATCCATTAATATTTCTTCCATATTATCAGGAGATTTTAACTCAATATATATTTCTCTTTCTTCTTTTAATATTTTATCTAACATAGTATTCTTCCTCCTTTACTATATTTTCAAGTTTGCTCATACCATTGTGTAGTCTAGACTTTACTGTTCCAAGGGGAATATTTAATATTTCACTTATTTTTTCATAATCATAATCAAGTAAATATCTTAGCCTTATTACTTCACTATATATATCTTCAATTTTATTTAATAATTCTTCAACCAACAATTTACTATCTTTATCCTCATCAAAACCAGTTTCTATATAATTATCTATAGATATTATCTTTTTATTTTTAACCAAACTATCTTTACAAACATTTACTAAAATAGTCTTAGACCAAGAATAAAATTTACTATTGTCTTTTAATTTATCAATATTTTCATATACTTTTACTATCATATCTTGTAGTGAATTCATGGCATCCACTTCATTTTTCATATATGAATAGGAAAGCCTATAAAAATCATCTTTCTCTTTCATTATCAATTTTAATAATGCATCTTTATCTCCTTTTTTTGCTTTTTTTATTAAAAATATTTCATTCATTATTTCACCACCAATTAGAATTTTCCCCTGCTATATATAAGACTGCCCAAAGTCCACAAAAGTTCATTTATTTTATAAATAATTTTCTTTAATGTTATAATATTATTATATTACAATAAGGGTGAGAATATGTTTATTAAATATATAAGGAAAGAATCTAAGGAAGAATATAAAAATGCCTATTGGAATAGTATTCCTGCTATAAGAAATCTTGGAGAATTACATATTGATAAGAATATTATATTTTTAGTTGGTGAGAATGGTTCTGGTAAATCCACTTTACTTGAGGCTATTGCTGTTAAATTTGGATTTAATCCTGAAGGTGGAAGTCAAAATTTTAATTTTTCATCTAAAGATTCCCATTCTGGCTTATATAGTGAGCTTGTTCTTGGAAAATTATTTAAACCTAAAGATGGATATTTTTTAAGAGCAGAAAGTTTTTATAATATGGCAACAGAAATTGAAAATCTATCAACTTATGGATTAGATATTCCACAAAATTATATAAATCAATTTGGTGGTAAATCCCTTCATGATCAATCTCATGGAGAATCATTTATATCATTAATATTAAATCGTTTTAGGGGAAATGGATTATATATATTAGATGAGCCAGAATCTGCACTATCACCTACAATGCAAATGACTCTATTAGTAGCCATAAGAAATTTAATAAAGGATAATTCTCAATTTATAATTGCAACACATTCACCTATTTTAATGGCTTATCCCAATGCAGATATTTATCAGCTCTCTGAGGATGGTATGGAAAAGATAGAATATAAAGATACAGATCATTATATTATTACAAAAGGGTTTTTAAATAATCCTGAAGGTATGATTGAAAATTTATTTAAATAACAAAGGTTGGAGAAAATCTCCAACCTTATATTATTTATTTGATTTTTGTATAAAATATTTAAATAAATTCTTCATTTTTTCATTCTTACTTTGCAATCTTTCTGGATGCCATTGAACCCCTACAACAAATTCATCTTCTATACTCTCTATTGCTTCAACAACTCCATCTGGTGCCATTGCAGAGATAATAAATCCACTTGGAGCCTCTTTTACTGCTTGATGATGAAAAGAGTTTACTGTTATTTTTTCTTCATTAAATATAGATGATAGTATGGTATTATCAAATATCTTTACACTGTGAATTTCCGTTTGTGGACTTGCTCCCTGTATATGCTTTATATTTTTTTCATCTCTATAGGATAAATCTTGGTATAATGTTCCACCATGATAACTTGTAAGTACTTGAGCTCCACGACAAATCCCAAGTATAGGAATATTCTTTTCCTTTGCAAATTCCACTAATTTATAATCAAAAAAATCTCTATCTATAAAAATATCACCTAGTTTCTCCATAGGCTCCTCATTATAATAAAGTGGTGAAATATCTTCACCTCCAGTTAATATAAGTCCATCTAATAATGCTACTTGATCTTTAATAATATCTGCTTCTGTTGTAAGTGGTATTATTATTGGAATCCCACCATTTTCATATACAGATTTTACATAATCCTCATTTACAAAACTGTATTTATTACCTTCAACAGTTCCCCCCGAAATTCCTATTAATGGTTTTTTCATATTGTCCTCCTATTAAAATAATATATTTCCTTTTCTAAATTTATCTATTTTTATTTCTTTATTATCTTTAGTTTCAACTTCAAGTACTTGTGGCTCTTCTTTTACTTTTATAGTTTTATCGACTGCTTTTTTAAATTTTTTCCAAAGTTCTAATTCTGACTCTAAGAATTTATTTCCTAAATCTGTTATTTTATAATATTTTCTTGCTCTACCTCTATCTCCCTTTTTACTATAAGATTTTAAATATTTATCTTTTTCCAGTCTATGTAGTATAGGATATAATGTCCCTTCTTTAAATAAGAATGCTCCTTGAGATCTATCTTCTAATTCTTGTATTATTTCATATCCATACATATCTACTTCTTTTAAAAGTGAAAGTATTATCATATCTGTACTTCCCCCAATTAATCCTTTATTAAATTCCATACCACACCTCCTATTAGTTTATTATATTAGCTTCTATTGTTCTAATTTCCACCATATTGTTTCTTCTATTAAATATTTTATAAATCCATTTTTAATTAACAGATTTTGAGAAGCTATATTTTCCTTTTCAGTTTCTGCTATTATTGTATTTATGCTTTCTTTTGACAATGCCCAGTCACATATTCCTTTTACTGTTTCTGTCATATAACCATTATGTCTATGGTTTTCTCCAAGACCATATCCTATCTCAACTTCATTGTTTATATTTGGAATATCTTTAAAACTTATTGAACCAACAATAATATTATCTAATTTTCTATTAATAAGCCAAAATGTATGCCAGATATAATTACCACTATCGCTTTTCATTTTTAGTAACTGACACTCTTGTATTTTTCTAAGAAAACCTTCAATTACTTCACCCTCATATTTTACTTGAAATCTCTCTTCAAATTTTTCCATGTCATTTAAGAATAATTCTAACTCATCAATTTTTAATGGAATAATACTTAATCTTTCGGTTTCTATTATCATTTATATCTTCCTTATAAAATTATTTAATATTCTGAATTTAATTATTAAAAACATATAAAATTATCTATATTTATTATATACCATCTGTACAAAATATCCTATTATATAAGATAATTTAAAAATAAAAAGACCATTAACTATTTAATTAATGGTCTTTTTATTTTTTATTTTTCTAATTCTGTCCAATCTTTTAATGGTAACAATTTTGTCCAATTCTCTAGTGATTTATTATCTACTCTTTCATATTCGTGAGAATTTGTTGCTTCTTGTATCTCAAGATAATACCATCTTGTCTTATCTATATTATCTTTAAACTCAATCATATTTGGCAGCAAATTATTTATATCTGGAGTTCTTTCTAATATTCTATTTACTAATTTTACAACCTCAGCTCTAGTTATAGATTCATCTGGTCTAAATGTTTTATCTAAATAACCTTCTATCCAACCTTTTGAAGCAACTATTGCTATTTCATTTTCTGCCCAATGTCCATTTATATCTGTAAAATTATGAGACTTTTCTCCTTTTTCATCAAAGAATTTTGTCAATAAAATTGCAAATTCTGCTCTTGTCATTTTTTCTTCTGGCCTAAAATTACCATTTCTATCTGGCTCTATTATCTTTGCATTTTCCATAGTCGATAATATATTATTATACCATGAAGATTTCTTTACATCTTTAAAACTATTGTCTGTACTCCAATATTTATCCCTTGATTCATCTTCTAACATTCTGAAGAATATAGTAACTGCCTCTGCCCTTGAAATATTATCATTTGGTCTGAAATATCCACTTGGATCTCCAATCATATATGCAATATGATCCGATTTATTTAATTCTGGCTTTGGTACTATCACTTCTGGCTCTATTGGATCTGGCTCAACAGGTTCAGATGGCTCTTGTATTTCTGGTTCCTCTATATCTGGTTCAATAGGAACTACAATATCATCTCTTTCCCATTTTGCATATAATATTAAGTCTTCCGTTACTGGGGTGTTAAAATCAAATTCTTCCATTAAACTTCCGTCCTTAAACCAACCCATAAATCTATATCCTGCTCTTGTAGGATTATCTGGTCTTATAGCTAGATTCTCCTCAACTATTTGTAATGGTATCTCCGTTCCACCATTTGTTTCAAAAGATACAGTAATTTTATCTTCTGGGATATCAATTTCTGTCCAGTGTGCATAGAGTGTTGTGTCTTCTGTTATTGTAAAAGTATCACCTGTTTTATAAGTCGTCCCACTTCCATCTGACTCAGTGTTCCAACCACCGAATATATAATTTTCTTTCTCTGGCTCACCTTCATAAACTACTACAGTATTTCCATTAAAGTATCTGCTAACATCATTGGGAACTATTCCACCTGTGTGTCCGTTACCGTCATAAGTCACTCTATATATATCAGCTATGTTTGGAAAGTTCCACACTGCATAGAGTGTTGTGTCTTCTTTTATTATAAACTCATCTTTCGCCTGGTAAGTTTCTCCACTTTCATCTGCCTTAGTATTCCAACCACCGAAGATATAATTGTCTTTTAGTAGAGTGCCTTCATCTAATACTGTTACTTCAGAATTAACATAGTACGGACTTTTTGAATCAATAGGCGCTTCTCCTGAAGTACTTCCATTATCATCATATATAATTTTATACTTTTCATTCTCACTCCACTGTGCATAAAGTGTAGTCGCTTCTTTTATTATAAACTCATCTTTCGCCTGGTAAGTTTCTCCATTCCCATTAACTTCAGTATTCCAACCAGTGAATGTATGATTATCTTTTTCTGGTATACCTTCAAGAACTACTACAATATTTCCATCAAAATATCTGCTTACATCGCTTGGAACTATCCCATCTGTATGTCTATTTCCAACATAGGTAACTCTAAATATTTCTCCCCACACTGCATATAGTGTAATATTTTTATCTACATATTTTATAGATTTCCCAACATCATATTCCTTATCCGGTTCGGTTGCATCTTTATCTTTTGACCAGCCTAGTAATATTATTTTTTTATCTTCTTCACTGGCTTTTTTTTCTATATTTAAAGCTTTATTTCCATCAATCACAGTAGTTTTATCATCAAGTTTTCCAACTGTATAATATTGAGTAATTTTATCTTCTGCATCTTTTTCATAATAGACATTTCCATCATAGTCATTCTCTCCAAGTTCTGGTAATTTGAATTCTCCACCATTTGCATCATATTTAATCCAAGACATCTCCACTGCACCATGGTCTTTAAATCTTGCAAAACCTCTTTGATCTTTTTCTGGCACCACAACAGTTCCACCATAACCATTATCTGCTATTCCCTCTGGCCTTATTGGAATAGTCATAACCGATTCATCAACAAATCCTGCGACAACCTTAGATTTATTTTCTACTAATTCAATGTTTTCTACTCCCAATACATCTTTATTTGAATAAGCAGGGTTTGCTCCCTTATCTACATTTATAACATTTGCCTTTCCTGCTTGAGTCGTTGTGTAATTCGATAAATCCTTGTAATTCGAATTTTTATTTATCTCTCCATTTGCATCATATACACTATTACTTATAAATAGTGAATCATTTCTGGTTACGGCTGCCATTGCAAACATACCAGCACCAGAAAGACCTATCGCCCCACCTCTTTGCTCTGTAGTTGATTTTTCGTTTCCGGACTCATTTCCTACAAAAGTCGAAGAAAGTATAGTATTAGTCATCTTAGCAGAACCACCATTTTTAAAGTATTGAATAGCTCCCCCTGAGTAGTTAGCACCATCAAGTCCATAAGCTTTATTATTATAAAATGTGCTATTAGTAATAGTGGTTGTCAACCCTGGGTTTCCCGTTCCTTGAAACATGATTGCTCCACCATCATCATATGCAATGTTGTTCATAAAAGTTGAGCCTGTTATATCAAATGTTGCTCCATCTCTTCCGTCAAGTATATATATTGCACCACCATCATAGGTACTCTTTACATCTACCCCAGAACCATTTGTTTGATTTCCATCGAAAATAGAATCCTTTATATTTACTTTTCCATAGAAATAATGCAGTGCAATAGCTCCACCACCGCCACCTAGTGTTCCAGTATTTACAGTTTTATTTACATTGTTTCTAAATACTGAATTATTAATATCTAGTTTACCTTTATAATTTCTTCCCGCAATTACACCTGTTGCTTCTCCGCCACCAGTTCCCGTATTATTTTCAATTGTGGAATTAAATATTTCTACATTTGCATTTTCGCCAAGCTGTATAGCAGGCGCAGTATTATTATAGTAGTGAGTTTTAAGTAACTCTATACTTGCGCTACTACCAGTATTAACTTCCATAACTCCTTTTGATGAATTATAAAATTCTGTATTCTCAAATCTCACAGTTCCATCTGTATTTTCTAAAAGAATTATTTTTTTATCGATATTACTACCATCATATTTAAAGTTTTTAAAAGTTAAACTTCCCTTATCATTTCCATTTACAGTAGTCGAACCAGTATTCCAAACTATATTATTCCCATCAATCGTTACATTAAAATTTGGTATTTCTAGTTTCATCTCACCAAATATAAAATCATTTGCCAATATAATTGTCTTACTCTCCGTTGCCTTTTTCACTGCCTCTTGCAATTCTTCTACTGTTGTAACCTCACTACTTCCTGCATTAGAAATTGGCATTAATCCTATTTCTAAAAATAATAGATTAAATAATAGTAAAAAGGCTATTGTCTTTTTAATTCTTACTTTCATAAATTCCTCCTAAATAAATTTCTATATTAACACATACTATTCTTGTATTACTATTATACCAATAATATTTATTTATAATATTACATCTTTATTACATATTTTTCATAAAAACGCAATTTTAAACATAATAAAAGGATATTCAATGATATCCTTTTATTTAGATTATTTTGTTTTAATGTTAACTGTTCTAGTTTCATTAATCCACTCTACCTTAGCATCAATAGCCTCTGCAACAAATCTTATAGGCACTAAAGTCCTATTATCGCCATTGATAATAGCTGTTGAATCTAATTTTATTTCTTCATCATTTATATAAGCTGTATCACTATCTATTTTTATTCTTATAACAGTATTATCTTTTGTTCCTGTAACAACTCTATTTACTTCATCCCATTTTACATCTATTCCCAATGCTTCAAAAACACTTCTTACTGGCACTAATGTTCTTTGATTTTTAATAATAGCTTTTGTATTTAATTCTATCTCTCTATTGTCTATAACTATTTTTATATCATTAGTGTCTGTTGTCGTCTTTTTATTATCTCCCATTATTTCTTTAATATCATCTTCTGATAATTTTCTTGGTTTCAGTAATCTAATATTATTCTCTGCTTTAAATTTATTTAGTATTTCATCATATTTAGATTTATCTATTTTAGTAGAATTACCATCAATTATTGAAAAATATCTATTATCATTATCTTTATTTATATAATGTGATAGTTCATTATATGATGAATCCATTTTAATATTTTTATCTGTCATAAAATCATCTTTAATATATTTATTAACAGTATATCCCTTTGCTTCCCAAGGGTCATAGTATTCTTCAGTCTCATCAAAAGTTGGTTCTTCAAAAAACTCTTGCTCTGATACTAAATATTTAAATTTACTATCTTTATTTTCCACTAAATAATAATTATTCTTATACATATTTGGCATATCTCCACCTACATTTGAGAGATAAAAATTATAATCAGCATCGTTATCTATTATATTTTGTCCTAGTCTCACTAGATTTAGTTTTCCATCTTCATAAATATATACTCTATATTTATAGTTATTTACATTGTTATTAGCTTTTCCCTTGTAATATGAAATAGTAAATAGTGCTGGTATATTTCCATTGAAATGGCTAACTAATCCAGCGTCTTTCCCTATTGGTTTTTCTCCATCTAATAATTCATCAACATCTCTAAATTCTACTAGTTTTTTATAATATGCTTCACTATAATCCGCATTTTTTAATCCTTCACTAAAAGCTATTGTATTTCCAAAACCAATTGTAAAGATTAATATCATAATAAGTATATTTTTAGTTTTTTTCATCCAATCCCTCCAATGTATTTTTAAATTTATTATTTGCTATTTGCTGCATGAATTGCTGAAAGATATCCATATGTCATTGCTGGTCCAATAGTTGCACCTGCACCCCAATACGCGTTTTTTCCCGGAGATGCGATACAATTTCCTGCCCCATATATACCCTTTATTGGTTTATAATAATCCCTTAAAAGCTGACCATTTTTATTTATCATAGGTCCACCATTTGTATCTAATGCACCAGGAGCTAATATAATAGCATAGTATGGTCCATTATTAGAAATTGGATACATTGAATTATTTAACTGATTTTCTGATGGCCACTCTACACCTGGCACAAATGGATATAATGCTGCATATTCTTGTTCATATTTTGTTTCACCCCTATTGAAATCTCCATCTTTTCCAGCTTTTGCAAAACCATTAAATCTTTCAATTGTTTCTTTTAAATTAATTGTAAAATCATCTTCTAATTTAAAATGACCAATATGTTCTTTTATTTTATCCAATCTGATTTCAATTTCTTTTGTTAATTCTTCCAATGTTTCACCTATGATTATATGGTTAGAGTCTTTTGGATTTCCAAATGGATAAGGTGGAAATCCTCCCCAGTATTTAGCTGTTCTTTCATCAAATATAAAGAAAAGATATTCATTTGGATATTCTCCTTTAACTGGATCCCAAACATAATGTATCTGTGTTCTATCATTATAATTTCTCTTTTCATTAACTACTCTCACACCGTATTTATTGACTTCTATAAAACTATCTCCTACAAAATAAAATGTACTACTTGATCCACCTGGATTTGCTAAATATATTTCTAGCATACTTTGAACTCTAAATGCATTGGTCATATTTCCTAATTGTGCACCTATTTCTTCAGATATTTTTACTAAATCACCAGTATTTGTTGGTACTGCACAACCACCCATTAACGGATGAGCATGAAATCTATTTATTAAATCTCTATTATGTGAGAATCCACCTGAACCAAAAATAACTCCTTTTCTTAAATAAATATTTTGTCTCTTTCCATCACTTTCAACTATTACTCCAATAACATTTTTATCATTGTCTAATATTGCTTCTACTACTCTAGAATTTGTTCTTATATCAGCATCTTTATTTTCAAGCCATTTTAAAAATAATTCAATTAAATCTTTCCCTCCTGAACCACCATCCGATCCTTCAACATATGCAAATACAGAACGGCCTAATATTCCTTTATTTTCTGGCAAATTTTCCATATAGTCTACTTGGTATTCACCAGTCCAACTTTTATCAATGTGAATATCAAATACTCCTAAATCCCTAAAATACTCTGTCACTTTGGAACTATTATCATAGTAATTTTCTAACATTTCATATTCATATTCTGTAAGTCCATAATTAGGTAAATTTACATTATAAACTGTGGGAAAACTATATCTTGCCATATATTTTATAGCATCCTCTTTACCATCTACAATATTATCTTCTTTTTGTTTATAATTATTTGGTATCCAGAATCTACCTCCTGAACGACGAGTAGTTCCACCTAATGTATTTGCCTTTTCTAAAATTATTACAGATTGATTGTTATCTATTGCTGTAACTGCCGCTGCTAATCCAGCTGCTCCTGAACCTACTACTATTATATCCACTATTTCATCATGATTATTATTAGGTCCTATTTCTTCTAATGTATCTTCTAAAAGAAAAAACTTATCACTAGAAGCACCACATACAGGACAAATTTCTGGTGGAAAATCACCTTCATGTATGTATCCACAAACACTACATTCCCATTTTTTCATAATATCATCTCCCTACAATATTATTTACCCTAATTATTTTAAATTACTATATATTTTCAGAATTTTGAGTTAAATTTGCATAAAAAAAAGCAACTCTTGGTTGCATTTTTTCTTAAGCAAATTGACTTTCATATAATTCTTTATACATACCATTTTTTGCTATTAATTCAGAATGATTTCCTTTTTCTACGATTGAACCATTCTTCATAACTAATATTAAATCTGCATTTCTTATGGTTGAAAGTCTATGAGCAATTACAAAAGAAGTTCTACCTTCCATTGCCTTTTCCATTGCTTTTTGTATTAATTGTTCTAATCTAGTATCTACTGAACTAGTTGCCTCATCTAAAATCATTATCTCTGGATTGTTTAATAATGCTCTTGCTATGGTTATTAATTGTTTTTCCCCTTGAGATATATTTGTAGTTTCCTCATTTATCATAGTCTTATATCCATCTGGTAAAGTTCTTATAAAATGATCTGCCATGGCAATTTTTGCACTTTCAACTACTTCTTCATATGAAGCATCTAATTTACCAAATCTTATATTATCCTCTATAGTTGCAGAATATAGCCATGGTCTTTGGTCAACTATACCAAATAGTGAACGAGATTGTCTCTTACTCAACTCTTTAATATCTATTCCATCTATTTTTATTTGACCACTATTTATATCATAAAATCTCATTAGTAAATTAATTATTGTAGTTTTTCCTGCTCCAGTTGGTCCTACAATCGCTACTGTTTCTCCATTTTTCACATCAATGTTTATATCATCCATTAGTGGATTCTTACTATCATATCCAAATTTTACATTCTTAAATTCTATATTACCCTTTAGATCTAGTTCTTCAAGATTATAAATTTCTTCAATTTTTGCTTCTTCTTTTTCATTTAATACTTCAAATACTCTTCCCAATGATGCTGTTGCTGTTTGAAATATATTTGATAATTGACTTATCTGTCTTATTGGACCTGATGCTTGCCAAATATATTGTATAAACGCTTGAAGTCCACCTATTTCCATTTGTTTTGCAACTACTATGCCAAATATTAACAATGGTTGATTTAATACTGTTAAGGCTAGTAACAAGAATAGTAATATATAAAACATATTTGTTATAAAGCTTAAACTTGGATTTATAGTACTTGATATAAAATTTGCTTTAAAAGATGAGTTCATAACATTTAAATTTACATCTTTAAATCCATCTATTACTTCCTTTTCTTGTCCAAATAATTGAATAACTCTATGTCCAGAATAGTATTCTTGTGTATATCCATTTAATTTTCCTAGAGAATCTTGTAATTTTCTAAATATATTTTGTGTCTTATCTAAAAATACTTTAAATGCATAGAATGCCACTGGAAACATAATAAATGCTATTGCTGCAAAAAATGGAGATAAATAAAACATAAAAAATATACTAAAGCCCAAAGACAGTGCTGAACTCAAAACTTGTAATAGTATTTGTTGTAATGCCTCTGATACTATAGTTACATCTGTTGTTACTCTACTCAATATCTCTCCTTGTTGTCTGCTATCAAAATACACTACAGGAAGTCTATTTAATTTACTATAAATTGCTCCCCTCATATCTAAAGTTGTACTCTGTACAGCACCTGCTAATAGATAATTTGCAAAGTATTCTCCTAGTGAATCTATTGCTGTTGTTATTAACAATAGTATTGAAACAAATATTATATATTCAAAATTTATACTTCCTCCACCTGTTGCTATCATATCCTTTACATTTCTTGCAATTTCAGATATTGCAAGTCCTATTATAAAGGGTTGACTAGCACGAGCCAAAGTATATACTACTGAGAATAACATTGATATAATATATTTTCCTTTATAGTTACTCATAAATTTTAATAATCCTTTAAAAGATCCTTTTCTCATCTCTCTAGCTCCTCCTTTGTCAACTGTGAACTAGCTATCTGATAATAAACTTCACAGGATTTTAATAATTCTTTATGCTTACCTATTCCTACAACATTACCCTGATCTAATACCATTATCTTATCTGCGTCTATTACTGTACTAACTCTTTGTGCAACTATTAGTTTTGTTGAGTCTGTTATTTCAGTTGCCAATCTTTTTCTAAGTATACTATCAGTTTTATAGTCCAATGCTGAGAAACTATCATCAAAAATATATATAGGAACATCTCTAATAAGTGCCCTTGCTATACATAATCTTTGTTGTTGTCCACCAGATAAGTTAGTACCACCTTCTGAAAGAATCCTCTCATAGCCATCTTGATGTCCATCTATAAATTCTTTTGCTTGAGCAATATCTATAGCTCTATTTAATTCTTCCTCTGTTGCATTGTTATTGCCAAATAATAAATTATATTTAATACTTCCATTAAATAATGTAGATTTTTGTGGAACATATCCTATATTTTTTCTTAGATAGTCTAAGTCATAATCTTTTATATTTACTCCATCTATTAAAATTTCTCCATTTGTTACATCTATAAGTCTTGGCAATAATTTTATTAATGTTGATTTACCACTACCTGTACTTCCTATAAATGCTACGGTTTCTCCACTTTTAATATCTAAGTCTACATCCCTAAGTACAGATTTCTCTGAACTATCACTATAAGCAAAACTCACATTTTTAAACTCAATATTTCCTTTTATTTTGTTATCACTATTTGCATCTATCTTATTTTCTATACTTGGTTTTTCATCCATTACCTCTTTGATTCTTTGTATTGCTACAGAAGCCCTTGGATACATCATAAGCACAGTTGCCAACATTAAAAATGACATTAGAGCATGGAATACATATTCAATAAATGCTACTAATGTACCATATTCTAAAACTCCACTATTAACTTGATGTACACCAAAATAAATAACCGATACTTGAACTAATCCAAATATCGCTGTAAATGCTGGTGATATCAATGCTGTTGTTTGAAATAATCTTTTAGAAATATCTGCGTATCTAAAACTCACTTCATCAAATTGTGATGATTTAAATTCTTCGTTATTAAAACCTCTTATTATTCTTAATCCAGTTAAACTTTCTCTTATTTGTAAGTTAATATTATCAAGACCTACCTGCTGTCTTTTGGAAAGCGGTTTTGTTCTTTTATTAATAAATACAATTACAATTAACATAAGTGGTATTGCTCCCAATGTTATCATTGCCAATGATTTACTTTTTATAAATATTAGTACTAAACTTGATATTAACATTATCGGTGCCATTAATCCCGTTCTTAGTATCATAATAAGAAATTGCATAATTGTATATGCATCACTTCCTGTATTGGTAATCAGTCTTGAAATACCAAATTTACTATACTCATCTTCTGAAAAATTCTGTATATTTTCAAATAAATCATTTCTTAAATCCATAACTAAGCTTGTAGATATTTTATTAGTTGAATATGCTAATAATATTAATGCTAATAGTCCCACGATAGAAATAATTAACATTACTATTGCCATTTTTATAATATAATTTGGATCATTGTTCATAAAGTTTTTATTAATTCCAGTTGCTAGAACTGTTGGTATACCAATTTCTATTAATATAAAACCTAAGACTGAAAATAAATTTATGAATATATATTTTTTATATTTTTTGATATATTTTGCTAATAATCGCAATCATTATCCCTCCTCTTATAAACATTCTTGATAATATTTTGCTTTATTAACGGATAGATTAATCTAAGAGTTCTAATAGTAGAATTTTAAAAGTTAAATATAAGAGTTTTTTGCTTACCAATATATTGTATCACAGATTTAAACTATATTT
>RRZT012390246.1_pt1 | contig 14051 bp, 12 predicted proteins | sample 2165551 | NCBI WGS metagenome assembly RRZT01 (sample SAMN10456910, study PRJNA506462) | wastewater metagenome | biome: wastewater; feature: sludge; material: wastewater sludge; isolation source: wastewater sludge with Escherichia coli K12::gfp cells carrying plasmid... | place: USA: Moscow, Idaho... | reverse complement strand
ATTTACTTTAATTACTTTATGCCAAGACCATTAGGTTTACATGCAATAGTACCTTCCTTAGTATTATCTTTAGTAGCATTCATAATAGTATCAAATATAACAAAGAAACCTTCAGAAGAAATTATAGAAGAGTTTTGGGGAGTTTAGAATAAAAAAAGATGATTCTTTTAAAAGAATCATCTTTTTTTATTTTTAAGTATTTTTGATATCTTATTTTAACAAATAGTAAAATACCTAATCAAAAATTAAATAATAGAAAATTCCAATAATTCAATAAATATATTATATATTTATTGAATTATTGGAAAATATATACTTTAATTGTGTATAATATAGTTAATATATTAAAAGGAGGTAAGAAAATGGATGCAAATAAAAATGCAAAATATGCAAAAAGTTTTAAAGAGCAATTAACACCAAGAGCACTAATAATAGGGGCATTAGGGTCAATTATTATCACAACGAGCTCAATGTATGTGGCATTGAGAATGGGATCATTACCATGGCCAACAATTTTTGTAACAGTATTGTCGATGACAATATTAAAAGCATTAGGAAACACAAATTTAAATGAAATAAATGTTGCCCATACTGCAATGTCAGCAGGAGGGATGGCAGCAGGAGGATTAGCTTTTACATTGCCAGGATTATGGATGTTAGATAAAACTGCAAATGTAAATTTCTTACCAGTATTAGCAGTTACATTATCAGGTACATTATTAGGAGTTATATTTACAGCGTTACTTAGAAAATATTTTATAGAAGTTGAAAAATTGAAATTTCCAATGGGAATCGCATCTGCTGAAACAGTAATAGTAGGAGATGAAGGTGGGGAAAAGGCAAAAAAATTATTTATACCAATGGGAATAGTTGCAATATTTACAGCTATAAGAGATGGGTTTGGAAAGATACCAGCTCAGTGGACTTCAGCAAAACTAGCAGCAAATAATATATTTTTTGGTCTATGGATATCACCGATGGCAGTAGGTATGGGATATTTATTAGGTCCAGCACTAACATCAATGTGGTTTTTTGGTGCAGTATTTGGATATTTTTTACTTATTCCACTAGGAATTAAATTTGGATTTTTTGCAGATGTTGCAATGGCTACTGCATTTAAAGATAGTTTAGGTATTGGAATAACAGTTGGAACAGGTATAGGAATATTAGTAAAAGGTATATTGCCAAGAGCAAAAGAAATTTACGGACCTATATTTTCTGGTAAGGCAATGAAAGATGGAGGGATGAATGTAAGATTTATACCAATTGTATTGGCAATTGTAGTATTCTTATTAACTTTCTTAACAGATATGGGCTTAGTTCCAAGCTTATTGACAATATTAGGAGTTTGGTTAACAACTGCAATGGCTGCATCAACAACGGGGCAGACGGGTATAAATCCAATGGAGATATTTGGTATACTAGTATTATTATTAGTTAAAGCATTGACTAAAATAGGAATGATAGAGGCATTCTTTGTTGCAGCAGTAGTTGCTATAGCAAGTGGTCTTGCAGGAGATGTTTTAAATGATTTTAAATCTGGACATATTTTAAAAACAGATCCAAATGCGCAATTAGCGGCAGAATTAGTTGGTGGTATAATAGGTTCGGTTGTATCCGTTATAGTGTTATTTGTATTAATTAGAGCGTATGGAGAAATGGGTCCAGGTACAGAATTATTAGCTCCTCAAGCTTATGCTGTATCAACAATGGTGGGAGGACTGCCAAATGTCCCAGCATTTATAATAGGAATAGCAGTAGGCTTCATATTATTTATGTTAAATTTTCCTTCTATGACTTTAGGAATAGGTATTTACTTACCAATGATGATGTCAACTACAATATTTATTGGTGGTATGATAAATTTAATAGTTTCTAAAGTAAAACCTAAATTAAATGAAGATGCGACAATAGTTTGTTCAGGACTTTTAGGTGGAGAAGGAATTATGGGAGTCATAATTGCTATTATTAAAGTAATAACAATGTCTTAGGAGGATGACAATGGGAAAATATAAAATTAAAGAAATAGCATTTACTGATATTGATGGAATAAAGGTTGGAAATGCAGAAGATAAAACAGCAGGAACTGGTTGTACATTAATTGCTTGTGAAGAAGGAGCAACAGCAGGTGTTGATGTAAGAGGAGGTTCACCTGCTACTAGGGAGACTGATTTATTAAAATCAGAAAATAATGTGCAAGAAATACATGGGGTCATGCTTTCAGGTGGGTCAGCATTTGGACTTGATGCGGCAAGTGGAGCAATGAAATATTTTGAAGAACATAATATAGGTTTTGATGTAAGTGTAACCAAAGTTCCTATAATATGTGGTGCATCATTATTTGATTTAAATATAGGAGATTATAGTGTGAGGCCAGATAAAGAAATGGGTTATAAGGCTTGTGAAAATCTAACAAAAGATAGTTGTCCTAGTGGGAATGTTGGAGCTGGTACAGGTGCAACAGTGGGGAAATTCTTCGGTGCAGAAAGGTCGATGAAAGGTGGACTAGGCTCTTATGCATTACAAGTTGGAGATTTAAAAGTTGGAGCTATAGTTGCAGTAAATTGTCTTGGAGATGTAATAGATCCTGAAACTAATAAAATAATAGCAGGGTTATTAGATGAAAAAAGAGAAAAGTTAATTGGAACAGAATTTGAAATAACTCAAATCTATGAAGAAAAAAGAAATGTTTTTTCAGGAAATACGACTATTGGAGTAATAGCTACAAATGGTAAATTTAATAAAGCTAATATGAATAAAATAGCTTCAATGAGTCATAATGGTTATGCTCGTGCAATGAGACCAGCACATTCAATATTTGATGGTGATACAATATTTACAATGGCAACGGGAAAAGTCGATGCAGATATAAATGTTGTAGGATTATTAGCTGCAAGAGTTATGGAGAGAGCAGTTATAGATGCAGTAAAATCTGCAGAATCTGCATATGGATTTAAGTCATATAGTGAAATAAATATATAGACTAAATAAAACTACACTAAATTTGGTGTAGTTTTATTTAGCTTTTTCTATTTTTAAATAAATCAGATTCTATTTTTTCAGTATACTTCTTTAGCAATTTAACATAATCATTCATACTGTCTCTTTTAAATCGAATAGTTGGCACAGAAACACTTAAACTTGCAATTGCTTCATTTTCTTTATTTAATATTGGTACACCTATACAGATAAGTCCTTCTACAAATTCTTCGTTATCAAGGGAGTAGCCCTGATTTTTAATGTCCTTTAAGTCTTCCTTTAATTCCTCATCAGATTGAAGAGTGTTTTCTGTAAATTTTTCATAATTGTTTCCAAAACTATATTCATGTGGGCTAAAAGCTGCAATAGCTTTTCCTAATGCACTACTGTAAAGTGGAATAAAAGTATTTGGAGATATATCAACTCTTAGCGGTGAAGTAGATAATACTTTATCTAAATAGATAATTCTATGATTATCTAAAATACCTAAGTTAATAGTTTCATTTAATTCTTCTGACATTTTTCTCATATGTGGTTTAGCAGTACTAGAAATAGTATCTGTAATATGGATTTGGTTTCCTAAATTATAAATTTTAAATGTAGGATAATATTCTAAAGTATTTTGATCCTGTTCTATATAATCTAAGTATCTCAAAGTATTTAAAATTCGTTGGATAGTACTAGGAGTATATCCAGTAAGTTTGCTAGCTTCAGTTACAGTTAATTTTGTCCTTTCAATAATTAGTTCAAGAACATCAAACATTTTTATAGCTGATTTAATAATATTTAAATTATCAATATTTGGTTTTTTATATTTTTTATCATTATTATTCAATTGTATATCCTCCTAAAATAAACACTCAATCTATTATATAATAAATAATTGAAAATTGTAATAGTTTAGGATAAATAACCAACTTGACAATAATTGAACTTATTGTATAATATAGTTAATAAAATAAATCTTCAGGGCGAGGTGTAAGTCCTCACCGGCAGTAAAGTCTGCGAGCCAAATGGCCGAATTGGTGTGATTCCAATACCGACAGTTAAAGTCTGGATGATAGAAGATGATATGTATGTTTTCGTATTCTCATGCCCCGAATTTTATTCGGGGCTTAATTATTTCTATATCCCTGAAGAAATAATTAATGGAGGGATTTAATGCATAATAGTTTAAGTAAGAATAAAATGAATACAAGATCAATGGTAAAAATTTCAATTTTAGGTGGGATAGCATTTATTCTTATGTTTATAAAAACACCAATTGCTTTTTTAGCACCAAGCTTTATGAGTGTAGACGCATCAGATGTTCCAGCTTTAATAGGTGGATTTGCAATGGGACCAGTAGCAGGAATGTTAATACAATTAATAAAAAATATTTTAAAACTTCCAATGTCAAATACAGGTGGAGTTGGAGAAATTTCAAATTTTATTGTAGGTTCTGTATTGGTTATAGTTTCATCAATTATTTATAATAGAAAAAAAACTTATAAAAATGCGACAGTAGGATTATTCTTTGGAGTTATTTCAATGGCAATTGTAGCTACACTTAGTAACTATTTTGTTATATTTCCATTATATGCAAAAATAATGGTACCAATGGATACAATAATAGAAATGGGAACAGTAATAACTGGGAAGATAGTTGATTTAAAAACAATGATGGTATTTGCAATATTACCATTTAATTTATTAAAGGGATTTATAGAAGCTATCCTAACAATGTTATTATATAAGCGTATATCACCAATACTTCATAAATAATTTATGGCTCTATTTCAAAAGAAATAGAGCTTTTTTAATTTAGTAATTTAAAATTATTTTTATTAAATTCAATAATACCTTCATTTTTTAATGTACCTAATTCTGTTGATAATGCAGAGCGATTAATTGCAAGGTAATCAGCCAATTCTTGTCTATTAAAAGGTATGGTAAAAGTTTTATTTTTCTTTTCATTAGAAACTATAGAAAGATAATTTAATATTTTTTCTCTAGTAGTTCTTGATGATAATAATTCATTTTTCTGACTTAAAACTCTATTTTTTTGTACAATGATATTTAACATATTTTCTACAATAGTATAATGAAAGTTGCATTGACTAGAACAATTATGAAATACATTCTTACTATTAAAAAACATTATAACAGAATCATTATTTGCTATAACACTAATGGGAAGAATATTATTATTTTGATAGGAAAATACTTCTCCAAAAATATCCCCAGGATTACATTCAGTTAAAATAGTTCTAGTACCTATAAAATTATCACGAATTATTTGTACACTGCCCTCTAATACCATTCCAATATGGATAAGCCTATCTCCTTCATGCCAGATGTATTCATTTTTATTATATTTTTTTATATTAGCATTTAAACAATTTAATAATAATGGAATATCTTTTATATTTATTTTTGAAAACAACTCAGTATTTTCTAAGAAATTTATATAATTTTTCATAAATTCTCCTTTCGTTGGAAAAACAACGGACTTTATATTATTAAAATAGTACAATATAAATGAAAAGTCAAGTAGATAATAGATAGACAAAATAAATAGTATAAATTAAAGGAGGATATTATGGAAAATATGTTTTGCTTTCAATGTGAACAAACAGCTAAAGGGAAAGGTTGTACTGTATCAGGAGTTTGTGGAAAAAATCCTATTGTTGCAAATGCACAAGATGAATTAACTTGTGAATTAATATCATTGGCAAGAGGGGAAAATCTTGGGAAAATAGAAATTGATATGATAGTAGATGGTCTTTTTACAACAATAACTAATGTAAGTTTTGATGATGGAAAGATAGATAAATTAACAGATAAAATTAGAAATAGAAGAATAGAATTGGGATTAAAAGAAGTAATTGAAACCAATGAACTATTTCATGGAAATGAAGATATTATTTCATTGAGATCAACATTATTATTTGGATTAAGAGGAATGGCAGCATATGCACATCATGCTAGAGTATTAGGAAAAAGAGATGCTGAAGTGGATAATTGGTTTATAAAAGGAATGGCAGCTTTAGTTGATGAACATAGTGTTGAAGAATGGTTAGGATTACTTATGGAATTTGGAAAAATAAATTTAAAATGTATGGAGATACTAGATTTTGCCAATACAGAAACTTATGGAAATCCTATACCTACTGAAGTATCATTGACAGTTGAAGAGGGTCCATTTATAGTTATAACTGGTCATGATCTATATGATTTAAAAATGCTTTTAGAGCAATCGGAAGGTAAAGGAGTAAATATTTACACACATAGTGAAATGCTACCAGCGCATGGTTATCCAGAATTAAAAAAATATTCACATCTAAAGGGAAATTTTGGTACAGCATGGCAGAATCAACAAAAAGAATTTGATGAAATACCAGCACCAATATTATTTACAACCAATTGTATAATGCCAGTAAAAGCAAGTTACAGTGATAATGTATATACCACTTCAGTGGTTGCATACCCAGGTACTAAGCATGTTGAAGCAGATGAAAATGGATTTAAAGATTTTACAGATGTAATAAATCATGCAATTGAACTTGGTGGATATAGTGAAGAGAAAATAATGACAGGAATCAACGGTGGTAAAAAAGTTACTACTGGATTTGGAAGAAAGACAGTATTAGATAATGCACCAGAAATTATTGAAGGTGTAAAATCTGGAGCAATAAAACATTTCTTCTTAGTTGGGGGCTGTGACGGTGCAAAATCAGGTAGAAATTATTATACTGATTTTGCTAAACAAACTCCAGAAGATAGTATTATATTAACATTGGCTTGTGGAAAGTATAGAATAAATGATTTAGATATTGGCCATATAGGACCATTTCCAAGGATTTTAGATATGGGACAATGTAACGATGCCTATGGAGCAATTCAAGTTGCCCTTGCACTAGCTAATGCATTTGAATGTGATGTAAATGAATTGCCATTAACTTTAGTGTTATCTTGGTTTGAACAAAAGGCAGTATGTATATTATTAACATTATTATCATTAGGGATAAAAAATATTTATATTGGACCAAGTTTACCAGCATTCTTTAGTGAAGATGTATTAAATACATTGGTAGAATTATTTGAACTACATCCAATAACCACAGCTGAAGAAGATTTAAAAACAATATTAGCTTAGTGAAAAACTCTTGAAAGATATTCTTTCAAGAGTTTTAATTTTATTATGATATGCTCATCTAAATAATAATGACATGTTTTTATGCAATTATATTAAGAAATTAAAATTTTTCATAGGATATTCTTAAATTTATAATCTCCTTTCAAAATCATTACATAAGATTTTAAGCTATTAAATATAAACTTAAATAAATAATGTAACTAAAATGTAATACAAAAATTGTATGCAAAGTTAGATAAATATAGTAATATTTACTGTGGGTATAACAATAAACAATATGTAATTTTATGCAAAGAACTATAACTAAAAAATAGTTTAAAAATATTTATATAGGAGGAAAAAATGAGATTAAAAAACAAATACAGAATAATATCTATTGCATTTTTAGCATTATTATTACTAAGTTCATGTTCAGGAAAAGACAAAAAAGAACTAGGTAAAATATTTTCAGATATAGATAACAATACTAAATATGAGTATGATAAAGAAATAAGAACCATTAAAAGGAATGAAAAAATAGAATTTGATGTAAAAAAAGATATAGATTTTTCCAAAATTGAAGAAGACGGACATTCTAAGTTAGAAGTTTATGGAGATAGAGAATTACAGTCAAAGAGTTATTTTGCAATAAACCATACAAATAAATATGACGGAAAAATTAGAATAACTCCAAATTATGCTTATTATTTTACAGATATTATGAATAAAGATGAACCGAGAAGACATATTGTTGATGAAAATGATTGGGGAAGTTTAAATTACTTTTATATTGTTCAAAGAGCAGATTTAAAAACTGGTGAGAAACTAGAAAAACCAAAGGTTATAACTTATAAATTAGATCATGAAGAAGATAAACTAAAAGCTCCATTTGTTGAATATGAAATATCAGATAATGGAGAGTTGCTATTATCTTGGGATCCCGTAGAAGGTGCTACAGAATATCATATAGTAGGTATTAATCAAACCATATTTGATGGAACAATAAGACAAGATTATGATGGAATATATTCGACAAAAGACACTCATATGAAATCTTTTGACTTACCTAAAAACCTTGATCAAGAAGAAGATTTATTTGTTCAAAGATCAAATGGTGAATTAATTGATAAAGAAACAAGGTCTAATGATGAAGATAGAATGATATATAAAATAGTTACAGATAAAAATACAATGGATTTTTTAGAGGCAGAACAAGATAATTTAGCAGAACAAAGAAAATTAATAAAATCTAAACTTGTTGTATTGGCTTCTGATGGTAAAGAATTATCTCCAATGAGTAATGAACTTGATTTTTCACATATAAGAAAAAATCTGCCTATTGGTTTAGCAATGTATACTTGGCTATTAGATAATGGTGGAAAGGAAGCTGTAAATAGCTTTGACCAATATGATTATTTGTATTATAAAAACTTAGATCAGATACCAAAATCTATGCCAGTTACTATGGCAAATGGTGAAACTAAATATTTACCTGTTAAAATTGGAACAGATAATATTGATATTAAAGAACGTGATAATGTAAATTATAAAATGATACCTTTTAAAGTACAAGGTACTCCAATAAGTGGTAGCTTTGGAATTTCAGATTATAATAGAGAAAGCTTTATAACAGAGGTAAAAGATATTGCTAAAAAATTTGATAGTGAAAATGTTACAGGAACTATGAAAACATCTGTTAATATAGCTGAACTTTCCAAAGAATATTTAGATTCTAAAGTAATAATGGATAAAGTTCCCGATAATATAGATAAGGAAATATTTGCCACAGATAGATTGGAATATTTTATAGCTGCAAATTTATTGAATTTAACAGATGTTATAGATATAAAAGATTATCCTGAAGCAAAAGATGGCAACTATTTTATGAATGCATATAAAACTGCTTTTTATGAAAATAGAAATATACCTTATATAGTAGATATAAATATTTCAAAAGATGGAGAAAAATATGAATTTGTATACAGTGGTGCAGATAAAGATATAATGAAAAAACATCAAAAAGAAGTAGAAGAAAAAATGAACTCAGTTGCAAGTGAAATATTTAAACCAAATATGACAGATATAGAAAAAGTTAGAGCAATAAATAAATATTTAGTAGATAATGGGGAATATGATTTTGAGGCTTATAAAAATAAACAAAATTTATATTCAGAAGATAGATTTAAAAAGAGCTTTATGAGAGATAGGGCTGAATCACTAAATGCGGAATTACTTTATGACAACGAAGAAGCTTATTCTATATATGGTATAGCTGTAAAAGGAAAAGGCGTATGTGGAAGCTATGCTATGGCATTTGATTATCTAGCAGAACTTGCTGGACTTGAAGCAAGAGTTGTATTAGGAAATGTAAATGGACAAGAAAGTCTAGGCCATGCTTGGAATGCTATAAAAATTGATGGAGAATGGAAATACTTTGATACAACATGGAATGATAATGATGTAAATACTGAAGAATTTTTCAATATAGATATAAATGATAAAGAGTTTAATTCGCATCATACTGCAACTAATTTAAGTTTCTTAGATATGAATAATTAAATAACAGAAAATAATCTCTTATATATTATAATATATAAGAGATTATTTTATTTGAAAGATGGTGAATGTAATGAAAGATAATTACAGTATAAGAACTCAGTTTGATGAGTTTCATGGAATAGAAGTTTCTGAAAAGATTATAAAAGATAATTTAGATAAAGTATTTAAAGATGGAATAAATGGAGTTTTTAATTTTATTACATTGTTAAATAATGAAAATAATAGATTTATTCAAGCTATATTTGAAGATGGAATGTGGTCGGTGGAATATTCTCCTAGATTAAAGGAAATTTATAGTAAAAATATTTCTGACTATATAGAAGTATATAAACTATTTATTGATTTTTATAATAATGAAGAAATAGATTATAAGGATTTTAGTAGATTAAAATTATAAGGGAGGAATAAAATGGCAGTTTATTTTTATGGATGTATAAGTTTAGATGGTTATCTATCTGGGAAAGATCATGATTTAACTTGGCTTTATAATATAGAATCAGATGTTGAAACAGAGTATGAAGAATTTTATAATTCAATAGATATAACAATTATGGGAAGAAATACCTTTAATGAAGTTAGTAAGATGAGCTCATTTACCGAAGTATATCCTACAACTACAAACTATGTTTTCACAAATCATAATATCGATATAGAAGGTGCAATTACTGTTTCTGGAGATATTATAGAATTTGTGAAAAATATTGAATCAGATAAGAATATATGGATTGTTGGTGGTGGAGGAATATTACATTCACTTTTAGAGAAGAATCTAGTAGATAAACTATATATACAAATAGCACCTATTATTTTAGGTGAAGGAATAAGATTATTCTTAAATAGTGATATTGAAAAGAGATTTAATTTAAGAGAAGTAAAGAAATTTGGTCAATTTGCAGAATTAGTATATGAAAAAATTAATTAATTATTATATTATTTTTAACTATTGGTTAAAAAATATTCCCTTTAATTAACTAATAATCCATTGTTTAAATAGAGGAAATTGATAAAATAATATTAAGAAGATCTTCTAAAAAACAATGGAGATGAGATTATGAAAATAAATATTATTATAAAAAATAAGAGAAAAGAGAAAAATTTAACACAGGAAGAATTGGCAAATTTACTTGGAGTTTCTACACCAGCGGTTAGCAAATGGGAATCAGGAATTTCATATCCCGATATAACTATACTTCCTCCACTAGCAAGAGTTCTTGATACAGATTTAAATACATTATTATCATTTAAAGAGGATTTAACTAGAGAAGAAATTGGAGCAATTATGAATAAAGTGTCAGAAACTATGTATGGAGAAAATTTTGAAGCTGGATATAAATTTGCAATGGATAAGATAAAAGAGTTTCCAAATTCTTATCAATTAATTTATAATATAGCAATACTATTAGAAGGAAGTTTATTTCTATTTAAAATAGAGAATATGGATGAATATCAAGGAGAGATTTTTAGATTATATAATAGAGGATTGGAATCCGATGACGAAGAAATAAGATATGCAGTAGTGGAAAGATTGGCTGGAAAATATATCGAGGAAGATAATTTTGAAGAAGCAGAGAAATTATTAGATAGCTTACCAGATATTTCTTATAATAAGAATCTTTTTAAAGGTTCTCTATACTTTAAAAAGAAGGAATATAATAAATCATATGAAATATATGAAAGTGAATTATTATATTATTCAAATAAGCTAATTACAGTATTATTATCATTAATGGAAATAGCAGTAGTGACTGAGGATATAGATAATGCTAAAAACTATGCAGATATTATAGGAAAGACTTCAAAGCTATATGAGTTATGGGGATATAATACCTATGTTGGAGATTTTCAGTTAGCGGTTTCCCTAAAAAATGAGAAAAAAATAATAGAAAATTTAAGATTATTATTTGAATCAATGGAAGAACCTTGGGTTTTAAGTGAAACTAGATTATATAGCCATATGAAAGCAAAGAAAAATGATGAAAGCATAGAAAATCCTTTTGAGCAATTAAAATCAATAATAATAAATTCACTTACTGAAGATAAGGATTTAGAGTTTTTAAAAGAGAACGATGAATTTAACAAATTGTTGGAAGCATATACTAGGTGATAGTATGAAAGATTTAGATAATATAATAGTTTTTGAAAATATATCTAAAAAATTTGATGAGTTTTATGCCATAAAGGATATATCTTTTTCTATTGAAAAAAACACTATTACTGGGCTTATTGGTTCAAATGGCGCTGGTAAGACTACAGCATTAAAATGTATGTTGAACTATTATAATGATTATAGTGGAAATATTAAAATATTTGGTATTGATTCAACTAATATAATAGATAGTGATAATATAATTTCTTATATTCCAGATAAGCCTGTTTACTATGATGAATTAACAGTTATGGAACATATAGAATTTATATCTGTAATTTATAATACAGAAAATAGTATAGAATATTTTATAGATAAGTTAGAATTATCCAGCCATTTAAATAAATTTCCCTATGAATTATCAAAAGGCAATTTACGAAAATTGGTTATAATATCAGCTTTACTTAGAAAATATGAAATTCTTATAGCTGATGAGCCTTTTGAGGGATTAGATCCAAAACAAATAAAAATATTAAGAGATTTATTTCTTGAATTAAAAAATAATGGAAAGACAATAATTATATCTACACATTTATTATCAATAATTGAACCTATTTGTGATAGTTATATTATGTTAAATAATGGAGAGCTGTTATCTTCAGGTAATATTGATGATATTTTAAACTCAAAAAAAATTAATACTTTGGAAGAATTATATATGTTTATCTTAGAAAAAGGTAATAAAAATGAAGATTAAAACCATTTTGAAATATAGTATATTAATAAAGATAAGAGAGTTAAAGGCATTATTTAAAACATTTAAATTTACATTATTAGCTGCATTTATAATATTAGTATATATATTATATAAATTTTCTATAGCATATTCTATTAATCAAAAAATAATTGTGACAAATGGCAATTATATATTAATGGGACTAACTATAGTGATTGTTTCACAAGCACTATTAACAAAGAAATATCCCTTTATACAAAATCCAGGGAATATGATTTATTTTTCAATATACGATTTTAAAAAATATTTTTTAACTTTGGATTTTATAAATAAATTAATAAAACATGGAATGATAGCAATTATAATAGGGATGTTGTTATTAGATATAAATACAATTTCTATATTTTATATTATATTGTTTTGGAATATTCTATTTAGTTCTTTAGTATATAGATTTTTAAAATATAATAAAAATAATAATCTCAAAGTTAATATATTTTATATTATTATAATAGGGCTATCTATCTTAGGTATATCAAATAAGAGTTACAGTTTTATATCCCTAGTTATTTCAATTATATGTAATATATTTTTAGTAAGAATAATAATATATAGTCATATTAAATTTGATAAGATATTTAGAATAAATGAATATAATAATAGAATACAGTTTGCATCTAGGCATATGATTATTACAGATCTGGAACAAATAACTAGTGAAACTCAAGTCAGTAAGAAAAGAAATAAAAAATATAGAAAAAAACTAACAAAAGACAATGCTATAGTTGAGAAAATCATTCTTAGTTTTAAAAGAACGGATTTGCATTTAGTTAGAAATTTATTTATATTTTTAATTATCATCACAATAGTATATAGATTAAGATTATTTAAATATATACCTTTAATAAATTTAAGTAGATTAGATAAAATAGTTGTATCATATATTATTGCCATATATTTTATAAATGTATTGCAACTTTTTTACAATGAGTTTGATTCAATGATTATAAAAAAGAGAGAAGGTATGTATCTGCCATTTACAGATATGGAAATATTATTTAAATTTTATAGTTTAATAATACCGTTAAATATTATAGCGATTATAATAGTTTCTGTTATATTAAATTCCAAACTCTATTTGACAGTTTTAGTACTATTATTATACTTAATATTATCTGTACTTTACTTCTATATTTTATATAGGTTTAAGAATAAAAATATAAAATCTATATTATCATTATTATCTATAATTGTTGCCTACTTATTGTTGATTTAAAAGTAATATATCATTTGATATATTACTTTTTTTATGGAAATTATATTTTAGATTTACATTAACTAAAATATTTGTAAGCGTATTCTTTATTGGGCTATAATAAGAGTATCTTATAAAATATTAAAGATTATAGGAAGGTGAGGAAATGAAGCGTATACTATTTGTTGAAGATGATTTAAGTTTAATAAATGGTTTAGAGTTTGCACTTAAAAAAGAAGAGAGTAGGTTCCCTATATTAAGTGAGAGAACAAATATAGTTGTAATAGCTGATGAAGCACATAGAAGTCAATATGGATTT
>RRZT011571886.1_pt1 | contig 14057 bp, 16 predicted proteins | sample 2165551 | NCBI WGS metagenome assembly RRZT01 (sample SAMN10456910, study PRJNA506462) | wastewater metagenome | biome: wastewater; feature: sludge; material: wastewater sludge; isolation source: wastewater sludge with Escherichia coli K12::gfp cells carrying plasmid... | place: USA: Moscow, Idaho... | reverse complement strand
GCATCAGCACTGAAATGTCATGTGCATACCCGCGCACCATCTACAACCTGGCGGGGCAGTTGCTCGGTGTCGACGGCGAGCGGGATGAGTCCTTCCCGAGCATGATGGGGAGGTTCGAGGAGAAGTTCGGCCGAGCAGAGTTGGTCCGCATGGTGAGCCGCAAACTGGAGCTGGTGGACACGTTCGATGTCTCCAGGGACGCGGCCACCGAGTTCCATCGAGAGCTTGCGACGATGCCGTACCTACGGGACATCGTTACTACGAACTGGGATCAGTACTTTGAGCGCTACTGCGGTGCGACACCGTTCGTAACGGGCCAAGATGTCGGGCTCTGGGAAACCGCGACTCGGCGTGTGTTAAAGATCCATGGCTCGTTGGGCAATCCCGGCAGCCTCGTGGCTACACAGACCGACTACGAGCGGTGCCTGGAGAGGCTGAGTGGCGACACCATCGGGGCTTTCCTGCGAAACCTGCTCGCCACGAAGACAATCGTATACATCGGCTATTCGCTAACCGACTGGAACTTCCTACAGCTTCACAAGACGCTGATGGAGGACGTCAGGTCCTTTGCGCCGCGCTCGTATCTAGTAACTCCGTTCGCGGATGGCGAACGACATCCCTTGGGGATGGAGATACTCAAGACCAGCGGGACCCAGTTCCTGCGGCAGCTCAAGAGCCGTCTCGTTGGGCACTGCTTCATTGGCGATGAAGCATTCGAGGCCGTGCGCCAGTTCGAACTCGAAGTACTCGACTTCGCGGAGTTGACGCTTAGCCCTCCGCACAGCAAGTACCCCGCGGTGTATGTACCGTGGGCATACCTCGACGGGGTACGAGACATCTGCAGTCGAATCCGCCACAGACGCCGGTTCGGCGAGTTCTCTGATCGGCACTACGTCCAGTCGCTATTCCGGCAGTACTCCGATGCGTCGGATCAGGCGTGGGACGAGGAGAGGTTTGGCGATTTCGCCTACTTCGAGGCATGCGTGAACTGCCTGTTGCTTCTCCTGGAAGATGATTGGGGCCACGAACACATGCGTGACGAAAACGACGCATTCGATCGGCAACCGATGCTTAGTGTCACGCCCCGATTCCTCGTCATCGGTGCGTCGAATGACCTGCTAACCGAGGAAGACTTCCGTGAGGCCATGCTGCAGAGCAGACGACGCGCCCCGAAGGTGCGCAAGCACGGCAGGGAAGTTCTGGCAGATCTTCCCGACGACATGACGCTCCGAAGCGATCCCTTTCGCCGCGCATATCACGTGGAGGGTTCAAAGCTCGCTCGCCGCTGACGGCGCCGATCCGGGATTAGGTCGGTAGGACGATGAAGGTGGGTCGGGTTACGAGCCTCGCCGAGTAGCTGTCATCGGCAGAACCGGACGGATCTCGACAAGCTCGACCATCGGCCGGCCATGACCGGATGGATCTCGACAAGTTCGATTATCACCCTTGATCGCACTTGTGCTTGGCGCAACTGGGCGAGCCGACACTCGGCCGCCGGGTGGGGGTCAGAATTCGACCGGCGTGGGCACAGGCGCTGACATTGTCGTGGCCCGCTGAGTGTGGTGAAGTGCGCCGGCGCCGTGGGTGAAGCCGCTGACCAGGTGGGATCGGTGGCGGCAAATTCAGCCGAACGCAGCGCCGGCGGGTGGAGCGACGAGTATGGCCGCGATCTGGATCGTGGCGACCGGGGAGGATGTTGGGTCCAGTCAAGTAGGACTTTCCGACAACTTGGGGGACGTTGGGGGACGTCGCTTTCACTTGGTCTTTCAGTCCCTTGTGTGCGTCCTTTTGCGGCTGGTTTGAAGGAGGCGGTGACATCGACGGCCACATGCTCCTGCTCGGATGTCTCCATAGTTCCCGCGGGTGATGGCCGGACACGAGGGCTTCACGCACGTCAGGCGAGATTTCCCCCGGGATCTGCGGTATCCGACCATCACCTCCAGGAGAGACGCGATGAGCAGCACCAGGGAAACGGCAGGCAGCCAGCGCCCGCGAGGATGGCTTTCGCTGCGGCAGGCAGCCACCATCTACGGGGTTAGCGTTGACACCCTCCGACGCCGCATCACAGTCGGCAAACTGCCGGCCCGCCGCTTCGGTCCCCGACTCATCAGGGTGTAAGCCTCTGACGTCGAGGCCCTATTACGGCCAATCCCCACGATCGGCACCATCCACGCGCGACACAGCGCATGAACAAGTTTCCTGCATTGTTCAAAGGATGCGTTCAAGCACCAACAGCGCGATCGGCAGAGGACGGCGCTGCGGTCCAAGCCGGTCGCTCGGCTACGCTCTCCGAACTCGATTCCCCGAAGGGCTTCTGACGCGGGGTGATGGGCCCCTCAGCGTTGGCACGGCGGGGTGTGCTGTCGTCTGCCGCGGGTAGGGCAGTGTCCAGAAAGAACCTTCGCATCTCAGGCCGGTATGGACCGGCGTAGTGGCCGCCCTTGGCGCGATCTGCGGCCCACGCCCAGATCCCACCCAAGTCGGCGAGGACTGCCCGCCTCCAATGGACGCCCTCGTCGTCGCCGTCTCAGGCATCGTTGAGTCGTTGACCGCCCGCCGAAGATTCGGCGCCGGGGATTGGACGGTCAGGTGCGGCCCTGCGGTCAATGAACCCCGTGCTAATGGCCGGGCAGCTCCGGCCTCGGGACCGATTATTCCGCGGAATAATCGGGACCGGCATCCGGTCGCTCGCGCTGTACTCTCGTCACACCACCCCCAGGTTTAGAACCCACTTCTACGTAGAAGTTGTCCGAAACCCGTCACCGTCAACGGCTGAAAGGGTGGTGAAGGAGGGTTCTATGTCGATCGCACGTCTACGAACCGCGGCAGTGGCCTCAGCCGCCATTGTTGCCCTTGTGGGTTGCACTCCAACACCCGTCGTGCCTCCCTCGTCTGAAGTTCCGTCAGCGACCAGCTCACCCACCCCCTCAGGCTCGCCCACGCCGGCGTCGAGCTGGAGCGCAGAGCAGCAGGCGGCGATCGATGCGGTGCACGGCTACTCGGAGACGTCACTGCGGATTGGCGCCGATCCGTCCAAGTACACCGAGGCCCAGATGAGAGCCGAGTTCAAGAAGTACCTCGGTGGGGACATGGTTCCGAACAACGTCGGCGCAATGATGACCTTGAAGAAGAAGGGGTGGCACTACGAGGGCGATGTGAGAGTTCTGTCGCTCAACGCTACGAAGGCGGTAGACAACCACAGCGAACGCGGGCTCGAAGTGCATGTCACAGTTTGTCGAGATCAGTCGGCAATCCGAGTTGCAGACAAGTCAGGGAATCTCGCCAACACTGATCAGCCGCCGAAGTTCAACTTGCGCCAGTACTCAGTGCGAAAGCCCGCAGGGTCCCACACCTGGCGGGTTTACGGCATCGCGACCGTGGATGGACGGTGCGGCTCGTGAGGCGGGTCATCTGCGGCGCGATCCTGGCAGCGGTGGTCCTTTTCACATCCACGCAGGTCGCACATGCCGAGAAGGACTGCGGCGAACTTGGAGACTGCAACGTCACCGACCTGATAGGTGGCGGCGGCGGCGGCGGTGGTGGCGGTGGTGGCGGCGGCGGCGGCGGGAATCAAGTGATTCCACCAGTGAATGGCGTGGGTGTTCCTGGTGGTTATCCCTGCGAGGTTCCGGGCGAGGATGGTGGGCCGCCGCAGCCGGGTCTCTGTCAGGGTAACGATCCTGCTGTTCAGGTATCACCCCAGCAGATGGCGCGGCTTCTTGTGGCACGGGTGCAGTTGAAGCCGATCACGGTGGGGATAACGCCGTTGGCGAAGGGTCCGAACTCGATGGGTTTGGTGGGTTTGCCGGTGTGGTTGTGGGCCGATGATCCGTCGGCGACGACCTGGGGACCGGTGACGATCACGGCTGGGGGCATGTCGCTAACGGCCAGGGTGTCGTCGGTGTCGTGGGACATGGGGGATGGCGCCAAGTTCTCGTGCGGCAAGGGAACGGAGTGGAAGCGGGGGATGGTGAAGGCCGACGGCTCGGCCTATCCGTCGCCGACCTGTGGACACACGTATTCGAAGCAGGGGACTTACACGATCACTGCGACGTCGCATTGGGTGGCGCACTGGTCGGGGTATGGCGAATCGGGTGACATTCCGGTGCCGCTGTCGACCAGCTACCGCTATGTGGTGGCCGAGTTGCAAGCGATCAGGGTCCGCTGAATCACGAGAAGGGGTGATGAGGACGTGGCGTTAAGCGTTCTGACCAAGAGGAACGGTCAAGAGGCCGCATCGGAGGCCGTGCCGCCGGCGGGAGGCCCTGCTCCGCATGAGACTGCCGCCACGTCGCCCCGGTTGCGTCGGCGCCCGCTGCTGCTGGTGGTTGGTGTCGCTCTGCTGGTGATGGGGGCGATGGCGGGCGTCTGGCTGTGGTCGGCCGCCTCGACGAGCGTGGAGGTGGTGGTGGTTCGAGCTGATGTGCAGCGCGGCGCGATCATTCCTGCCTCGGCGTTGGGTCGGGTGCGGGTGACGGTGGATCCGTCGGTGCAGACGGTGCCCGGCGACCAGATGGAGTCGATGGTAGGCCGCTCGGCGGCTGTCGACTTGAGTGCTGGCGCCTTGCTAACACCGAGTCAGGTGACTGACTTGGTGCAGCCGGCGGAGGGGATGTCGATGGTGGGTATCCCGGTCGCGCCTGGCTTGATGCCGGCGGAGCCGTTGCGCGCCGGCGATCAGGTTCGTTTGGTGCAGACACCCGGCCCGAGCGGTGAGGTGAGCGACAAGAATCCGAGCCCGGCGGTGATTACTGCCACGGTGGTGCGGGTGACGCCGGGGGAGACCCAGACGGTGGTGGATGTGCTGGTGACGCAGGACAAGTCGGCCGAGCTGGCGGCCCGAGCCGCCACTGGCAAGGTGGCTGTCGTTCTGGACTCTCGCGAGCGGTAGGGGAGGCAACGCTGATGGCTTTGGTGACGTTGGTGTCGGCGGCGGGTTCGCCCGGGGTGACCACGACCGGGTTGGGGTTGGCGTTGTGCTGGCCACGTCCGGTGGTGTTGGTGGAGGCCGATCCCGCGGGTTCGTCAGCGTTGGCGGCCGGCTACTTCCGGGGGCAGGTTGATCATGCCGGTTTGGTGGATTTGGCGATGGCGCACCGTAGCGGCCTGCTGGCTGAGGCGTTGCCACGGATCGTGATGGGTGTGCCGGACACCGACGTGTCGATCCTGTTCGGCTCACGCTCTCATGAGCAGGCTCCTGGCTTGGCACGGTTGTGGGAGCCGCTGCTGCGGGCGTTGCGGGAGGTGGCCGCTGACGGCCAGGACGTGATCGTGGATGGTGGCAGGCTGGGGTTGGCGAGCTGGCCTCGCCAGCTGGTTGCCCATTCGGATCTGACTTTGCTGGTGACCCGTTCGACGTTGCCGGCGTTGGTGGCGGCGCGGTCCTGGGCGGAGTCGTTGGCGGAAGATGTGCTGCCCGGCCATGACGTGAAGCTGCTGCTGGTTGGTGAGGGCCAGCCGTACAGGGCAGGCGAGGTCGCCAAAACACTCGGACTGGGGGTGGCCGCCACCGTCGGTTGGGATCCGGCCCGAGCCGCCGTGTACTCGCAGGGTGCCGACAAGCCGGCACCACGCTTCGGTGGCGCGAAAGCGGCGGATCGGGCATTTCGACATTCGGCCTACGCTGCCAGCCTTCAACGCAGCGCGGAGGCGATTGGGTCGCTCACTGAGCTAACCCGCCGCGACACCCAACTGTTTCGCGGCCTGATCGCCGCCCGCACCCGCCAGGAGGTCTCCCCATGAGCACCGATCAGCCGCAGCACAGCACGAACCAGACCGAGAGCAGCACAGAACCGATGACAAGGGTGCGCGTGGACCTGGTGTACGGGGAGGGCGAGATGCGTCGGCCGATGCGTGAGGATGCCGACTTCGCACGACTGGTGCGAGACGGGCTGGGGCAGCCATGAGTGCGATCGAGTTTCCCGAGGAAGACCACGAGAGCCCGCTGGAACTGCCAGTGTTCGGCGGATCAGGAGTCGGGCAGGGCCGGGTGCGGTCAGCATTCCGCTACGGCCGCGGCGACGCCGACGACATCGAGCCGCCAGTCGCCTCGCTGGACAAGGCGCGACAGATTCGGCAGCGCGCCGAGCAGGTAGATCCTGACCAGGTAGATCATGCTCAGCCTGCGGCGCCGGCGAATCCGATGGATTGGGAGTTGGTGGCGCAGCTGCGGGCCGAGGTGTCACGCCGGCTGTCGGACCGGATGGGGGATGCCCAGTGGAGTGTCGAGCGCCGCGAGGATGAGGGGCGTGACCTGATCGGCGCCTTGCTCGACGAGCGGGCCGCCGAAGCTTTGGCGCGGCGCGCTGAGGCCGACTCGTTGGCGCAGCAGGAGGCGCTGGCGAAAGCGGTGTTCGACGCAGTGTTCGGGCTGGGCCGTCTGCAACCGTTGGTGGACGACGAACGGGCCGAGAACATTCTCATCAGCGGCTGCGATCGCGTCATCGTGGAACACGCCGATGGCACGCTGTGGCCCGGCGACGCGGTCGCCGAGACCGACAAGGAGCTGGAAGAGTTCATCGCGTTTCTTGCCGAACGGTCCCCGAATCCTCGCTCCTTTACCCGCAGCCAGCCATCGCTGAACCTGACCCTGCCTGACGGGTCACGGCTAGCCGCGGCGCTTGATACCGCCCGGATTTCGGTGGTGATCCGCAGGCATCGGATCCGACAAGTCACGTTGGCCGAGCTGGTCGAATGGGGCAGCATCACCGAAACGATGGCTGACTTTCTGCAGGCCGCGGTGCGGGCCGGGTTGTCGATCGTGGTGGCCGGTGGTCAGGGTGCCGGCAAGACCACGTTCCTGCGGGCCCTGTGCGCCGCCATCGATCCCTCTGAGGTGTTGGGCACTTTCGAGTCCGAGTACGAACTCTTCCTGCACGAGATGCCCGAGCAGCACCACATGGTGTTTCCGTGGGAGGCGCGGGAGGGTTCCGGCGAGCGTGGCGCCAACGGCCGCTCGGCCGGCTCGCGTACCACCGCTGAGCAGATCCGCAGCTCCTTCCGGTTCCGGCTGGATCGGCAGATCCTGGGCGAAATCCTCGGCCCGGAAGTGTGGTCGATGGTCAAGCTGATGGAGTCCGGGCCGGGGTCGCTGTCCACCACTCACGCCGCTAGCGCGGCCAAGACGATGCGCAAGCTGGTCACCTGTGCGATGGAGGCCGGCCCGAACATGAACGAGGAGGCGGTCGCTGCGAAGCTGGCCGACTCGATCGACCTGGTCGTGCAGCTCGGCTGCGACATCGTCAAAGGGCCGCAGGGGTCAGCCGGACGCAAGGTTCGCTACGTGTCGGAGGTGCTGCAGATCACGCCGGGTGAGCGGCCACGCGGCTACGGCATGAATCAAGTGTTTCGTCGGGTGCCGGGCCAATGCGGGGTAGCGCACACCCGGCCCGATGACCTCATGGTCGACCTGATCGGCGCCGGGTTCGACCTGGACCGGTTCGAACACGAACGCCTCGCGAACCGTCCCGAGGCGGCATCGTGAGCACCGGAGCGTTCCTGTCCGCAGTGGCCGGGGTGCTGTTCATGGCCGGCGTGTGCCTCATGTGGGCCGGTCTTCAGCGGGTACCGCCGGCGCCGGCGCGGCCGCGCCAGGCCAGGAAGCCGGGCCGTTGGGCGAAGACACCGCCTGCGGTGCGTTGGGCGGCTGTGGCGGCCTTCATTGCCGGATGGGTGATCGGGCTGGTGACCGGCTGGTGGATCGCCATCGCAGTGCTGCCGATCGCGGTGCTGGCCTTGCCTGCACTGTTGATGGTGTCGGGGGAGGGCAAGGTGATCGCCCGCCTGGAGGCCATGTCGGAATGGACCCACAGCTTGGCCGGGGTGCTGATCGCTGGGCAGGCGTTGGAGGGTGCGTTGGAGGTGTCGCTGCGCTCGGTGCCCGAGCCAATCAAACCCGAGGTCACCAGGCTGGTGGCACGGCTGAGGGCACGCTGGCCAACCGACGCGGCCTTGAGGGCGTTCGCCGATGATCTCAACGACGCCACCGGCGATCTGGTCTGTGCGGCGTTGATGGTGGGCGCTCAGCTTCGTGGCGAAGGTTTGGCGGCGGTGCTGAGCGGTTTGGCTGAGTCAGTTGCTGAGGATGTGCGGGCCCGCCGCCAGGTTGAGGCGGATCGCAGTAAGCCCCGGGCCATCGCCCGCCAGGTGACGCTGATCTCACTACTGATGCTGACCGGGTTGGGGTTGATGGGCAACATCATGTCCGCCTACCACACGCCAGTCGGCCAGATCATCTTGGCTGTCCTGCTGGCCTGCTACGCCGGGTGCCTGTGGTGGATGCGGCGGCTCTCGATCATCCCTGAGCCGCCTCGCTTCATGGGAGTCGAGTTGCGCGGGAAGGGGCCGGCATGACCCTGCTGCAGATGTGGATCGCGGCCGGGCTGCTGGCCGGTGCCGGCGTGCTGTTCCTGGTCTGGTATCTGCTGCCCGCAGATCCCGACCTGGGCGATGTCATGGCCCGACTCCGTCCCGGCCTGACCAGCCCCAGCAGACCTTCCACCCCATCACCCGCAGATGAAACGCTGTCCAGCCGGGTCGGCCGATGGGGCCAGCGGCACCTCCCATCGGGGCTACGCGGCGAGGCCCCTACCCGGGACCTGGCCTTACTGGGCACTCCGGTGCATGTCTTCTACGGCGAGAAACTGCTGCACGCCGGCGCGGCCTTGCTGATCGTTCCCTTGTTGAGCCTGCTGCTGTCAATGGCTGTGGATGTCACGCTCTACGTGCCGGCGGCCGCGACGCTGATCCTGGCGGTGCTGTTGTGGTTCGTGCCGAACCTGGAGGTCAAGAAGAACGCCGCGAAGGCTCGAACGGAGTTTTCCCGCGCGCTTGCCAGCTACATCGACCTGGTCGCGTTGGAACGAAAATCCGGCGGTGCTGCGACCCGGCAGGCACTCGAGGACGCCGCCCTGCGTGGCGACTCCTGGCCATTCCGCCGGATCAGTGAAGCGTTGGCCCGCAGCGACTTCGCCCGCACTCAGCCCGCCGAGGCGTTGCATGAGCTGGCTGTCGAGTTGGCACTGCCCGACCTGGACGACTTGGCCGACACCATGCGGCTGTCAGGTGCCGAGGGTGTCGAGGTCTACGAGACGCTCAGGAGCAGGTCCAGCTCGATGCGGCAGGCGCGCCTCACCGCCGAGCTGGCTCAAGCCAACGCGATCGGGGAACGCATGGGCATTCCCGTTCCGCTGATGGGACTCAGCATCGCCCTGATCGTGGTTGTCGCCGTGATCATGAACCTCGTCGTCCACTAATCCCCTCAACCCCAACGCCGGGCAACCATCAACAAAGGAAAGCCCCAAGAAAGAAGGAGGAACACCCCATGACTATCGAACTGAGCGCCAAGCTCACCGCATGGTGGACCGTGCTGAACCGTCGGCTGCGTGACGAACAAGGCTTCTCGGAGACCACTGAAAAGCTGATCATCCTCGCTGTCGTGGCCACCGTCGCCATCGGCGTGACGGCCTTCTTCCGCGGCTACATCGCCGACCTGATCGCCGCGATCCCCAGGCCCTGACCGGGAAACCGCGAGCAAACCACGTACGGGCAGCCGTGACAGACATGATGCGCAGCAAGCGCGACCAAGGCCGGGTCGGCCTCGGTCGCGCTACTCCGGCTGCCCGGACCGGTGGCACGGTGACTCGTTTCGTCCGCAGAATCCGTGACGAGACGGGGTCGGCCTCGGTCGCCTTCCTGCTGGTTTTCCCTCCGGCGCTGCTGGGTCTCCTGGTCGCGATCATCAGTGCCGCCATGTACTACTACGGCGGCAGCGCCGCCATCACGATCGCCCAGACCGGCGCCACCGCGGCGGCCGCCGAACATGGCTCCACCGCCGCCTGTCGGGAAGCGTCCGAAGACCTTGCCCGCCGGGTCACCTCCGCTATTCACGACGTGCAGGTCAGATGCACCCGCAGCGCCACCACCGTCACGGTGACCGTGACCGGCACCCCGCTGAGCCTGATCACCGGCTTCGCTCCGACCGTCACTCACACCGCTAACGTCGAGGTCGAGAGGCTGACCGGACCATGAACCGACACCTTGCCGACGACCGCGGCTCGATTCCGGTCGAAACCGTCATCCTCGTCCCAGCCATCGCCCTGTTCCTGCTGGTGCTGATTCTGGCCGGGCGGATCGCATTGGCCCGCACGGCCGTCGAATCGGCAGCCGCCGACGCCGCACGAAGCGCGTCGATCGCTCGCACACCCAGCGAAGCGCGTAGTGCTGCTGCTCGGACCGCCGCGAGCAGTCTGGCCAACCAGCAGGTGCCATGCCGCCGCACCAGCGTGGCTGTGGACACCAGCGGATTCAACATTCCCGTCGGCGCCCCAGCCAGCGTGTCGGTAACCGTCGCGTGCGACGTCGACATGTCCGGCTTGGCTGGATTGCCCGGTGGGTTGCCGAACTACCGGGCCGAGTACTCCATGACCAGCCCGCTGGACACCTTCAGGGGGCGGCGATGAGAGGCAAGTTTACCGAACGCTGCCGGGACGAGCGTGGGGTGGTGGTCACAGTCTGGGCGCTGGTCACGATCACCCTGATGACGGTGCTGATCGGTGTCGCCGTCGATCTGACGGGCCAACTCGCCACCCTTCGGCAAGCCAGCGACATCGCCGGCCAAGCCGCCCGCACCGCCGCACAACAGGTCGCCACCGACACCTACATGGCGGACGGGCACAGCGTCACCGTCACCGCTGGCCGCGCCAAGAATGCAGCGCTGGGCTACATTCGCGGCGCAGGCATGACCGGTACCGCGCAGATCGTCGACGGAAACCTCGTCGTGGAGGCCACCAGCCAGTACCAGACACGGTTCCTGTCCATCATCGGCATCCCCAGCATCACCGTGACCGGATCAACCGCCACCGTGCGCATCGCCCGCGCCCTCAACGGGGAGGAACACCCATGATGACCCGCCTGCGCGGCCTGCTCGCCCTGCTCGGCCTGGCCACCATCCTGGTCGGCCTACCCAGCCTGCTGATCGCCGTCAACCACATCGGCGCCCCACGATTCGGCTGGACCTGGAACGGTCTCCTGCAGGCACTCACCAGCCCCGACGACGGCACCTTGCTGTTCACCGTGCTGAAGCTCGCCGGCTGGATCGCCTGGGCCATCCTCACCCTCGCCGTCGCCCTCGAGCTGATCTCCCGCGCTCGCAACCTGCCGGTGCCGCAGATTCGCGGGCTACGCCTGCCCCAATCAATGGCCCGAGGACTGGTGGCCGCGGCCGCCGCGCTGTTCGTCGCTGCAGGAACCATGACCGCTGCAGCCCCCTCCCTGGCTCAACCACAGCCAGTTCCTGCTGCAGCACCGGCGCACGTGTCGGTGCCGTCCGACCACGCCGCCAGGCATGCTCCGGTCAAGAGCCAGAGGGCGGACAAACCTAGCCAGTCCAAACAGCAACGAACCTGGACAGTGAAGCGGGGCGACACCCTGAGCGAGATCGCTCTGGAAACCACCGGCCGAGCCGCCAACTACCCCAAACTGTTTCGTGCCTCGAAGTCGACCACACAGCCCGACGGGCGACATCTCAGCGACGCCGACCTCATCTACCCCGGCTGGAAGATCACCATCCCCAGCACCGCCAGCAAGCCGGTCACCAGCCGGCACGAGCCGAACCAGCGCTCCACCAAGACCAGTACTCCGAAGCTGCCCGGCCCCAAAGCTGACACGCCCACAGCCAGCACTCACCGGCCGGGCGAAACGGCTACGCCGTCGGCCACCGCCGGCACTTCTGGGCCGAGCGCGACGACCAGCTCGCAGGGTGCCGACGACACCACCGCGGCCACGGCAGCCGACCAGAGTCCTGCCTGGCTTCTCAGCGGCTTGGCCGGCGCCGGTGCTTTGCTGGCAGGCGGTCTGTGGATCACCCTGCGGCGCCGCCGCGCCGTACAGTTCCGCACTCGACGCCCCGGACGCACCATCGCCACCCCCGACCCCGCTTTGGCTCCGGTGGAAAAGACCTTGCACCAGCAGGGCGCGCCGACAGGGGAAATCGTCGTTTCCATCGACGCCATCTTGCGGCGGCTGGTCGCCACCCTCAAGGCAGCGGCGGACCCGATACCGGCCCTGGTAGGGGTAGACGTCACTGAGCACCACCTGACTGCTCGATTCGCCCACTCGGTCCAGTTGGGCGAGCCCTGGACCTGCCTCGATTCCGAGGACGCCCAAGTGTGGCGTGTCGATCGTGACGCTGACCTCGAACTCATCGGCCCACTGGAGTCCGACAGCCCACCACCATGGCCACAGCTGGTCTGCCTCGGCACCGACGGCAGCGGCTGGCGGCTTATCAACCTTGAGGCGTTCGGCATCATCAGCTTCACCGGCAACTCCACCTACGCCGCCGACCTGGCCCGTTACCTGGGCACCGAGCTTGCGGTGTCGCCCTGGGCACGGGACGTGGAGATCGACTGCCTCGAGGTATGCCCGGAACTGGTTGCGCTGGACCCGGGCCGGATCCGGCACCACCCGGCGTCCACCGCCATCATCCCCAACCAGGTGGCGGCAGCAATCCACATCAACGAACGCCTCGAGGGCCAGCAGAGCCTGGAAACGGCGCGCGTCACATTCGCCGGCGACGAACTTTGGGCAAGCCGCATCCTGATCTGCGGCAACGCTCAAGCCGACGACCTGGACGTGCTCACCGAGCTGATCGCCGACCAGCCCCGTCGTACAGCCACAGCTGTCGTCATCGTTGACGATCCGCACGGCCACGGCGGAATCACCATGCGGCTCACCGACGACGGCCGGCTGCTCGCGCCTCAGCTCGGTCTTGATCTCGTCGTCAACGGACTCACCGAGGACGAGGCCCGAGGCTGCGCAGCACTCATCGCAGCGGGTCGCGCCGAGGAAGGCGAGCCCATGCCCGAACCGGCCATCGCCGCGGAGCCCTCGTGGGCGAGCATGGCGAATGCAGCCGGCGCGCTGCGTTCCGGCCTGACACTGCCGCGCTCGTCGGCGCAGCCGGACGCTAGCTCGGTGTTGCCCGAACCGGACGACACCTACCTAGCCCGCACGGCTAACACCGAACTCGACCTGGAGGAACTCGCACCGCTGGTCCCCGCACATGTGCGCGCCCGCGTTGAAGCCATCGACCCAACGCTTGATGACGACCTGGAGCAGTGGCGCAGACAATCCTCGGCACGACCAAGAGTGCAGGTTCTCGGCCCCATCAAAGTCCGAGTCGGCAGCGGAGGCGACCCAGCCCGGGCCGCGGCCAGGATGGGCTACTACACCGAGATGGTTGCCTTCCTGTGCACTCGCCCCGAAGGGGCCACGACAGCAGAGGTCGCAGACGCGTTCGGGCTGAGCGATGCGCGGGTGCGGCGCGACATGTCGGTAGTGCGCAGCTGGCTAGGCATCGACCCAGACAGCGGCCAACCGTTCCTTCCCGACGCAATGAAGGCACCGCAGGCGACCCAGCGCGGCGTTGGTCTCTATGCCCTTCAGGACGTCTTGTTCGACGCCGACCTGTTCCGCAGACTGCGCCTTCGCGGCGAGGCACGCGGCCGGCACGGACTTCAGGATCTCTGCAACGCGCTCGAACTGGTGACAGGCCCTCCCTTTGACGCGATGCGCTCACGTGTCGGAGTGTGGCTATCCGAGACACACCTGGACCAGCACCTCCAATGCGCCATCGTCGATGTCGCGCATATCGTCTCCACCATCGCCCTCAGCGCCGACGAACCAGACCTGGCGCGCTACGCAGCCGAGTTGGCGACCCGGGTCGCCCCGAACGAGGCAACACCACAACTCGATCTGGCCGCCGTACTTGCCTTCGCAGGTCAGCCCGCGGCTGCGGCAAACGTGGCCCGCCGAGTGGCCACCTGGCGCGACGACAGCGGAGAACCCCCACCCGATCTGTCACGTCGCGCGGAGCAGATCCTGCGCACGCACAAGTGGCTCGCCGAGGGAGCCAAGGCCAGCTGACGCCCCCCAACGCCAACCCAATTATTCCGCGGAATAATTGGCTCACGGCCGCCGCGACCCTGCCGCCTGGTGCTGCCTGACCACCCAAATTATTCCGCGGAATAATCAGCGAAGGGCCACCTGTCGAGGGGGTT
>RRZT011934224.1_pt1 | contig 14058 bp, 15 predicted proteins | sample 2165551 | NCBI WGS metagenome assembly RRZT01 (sample SAMN10456910, study PRJNA506462) | wastewater metagenome | biome: wastewater; feature: sludge; material: wastewater sludge; isolation source: wastewater sludge with Escherichia coli K12::gfp cells carrying plasmid... | place: USA: Moscow, Idaho... | reverse complement strand
TTGATGCGCGATGCGAGTATGCCGATAACGCCTTGGTGCCAATCCTGATCGAACAGGCAGATGCTATAAGTGGTCAGGATTTCTTCGTGATGGGTTTTTAGGATGTCTTCCAGTTTGGCTAGCGCGCTTTCCTGCATGGTGGATTCAATTTCCCGGCGTTGTCGGTTCAGTTCATCCAGTTGTTTGGCAATTTCTAATGCATAGGTTTCGTCATCAGTAATCAAGCATTCAATGCCTAGTGACATATCATCCAATCGCCCGGCTGCATTGAGTCGCGGACCCAGCATGAAGCCGAGTTCATAGGTCGAGATTTGCTGACAATCTCGCCGTGATACTTGCAATAGTGCGTTGATGCCTGCACAAGCGCGCCCTTTTCGAATCCGCTGCAAGCCTTGTTGCACTAGGATACGATTATTATTGTCCAGTTTGACGACATCGGCGACGGTACCTAATGCGACCAGATCCAGGAAACTGGCAAGATTTGGTTCCTGGTTTGTTGCGAAAGCGCCGCGCTGACGCAATTCTGCGCGCAGTGCCAGCATTAAATAGAAAATGACGCCCACACCGGCAATACTTTTGCTTGGAAAAGGACAGCCTGGCTGATTGGGGTTGATGATCGCCAAGGCCGCAGGCAACTCATTGCCGGGCAAGTGATGATCGGTGATTATCACTTGCATGCCCAGACGGTTAGCTGTGGACACGCCTTCTACGCTGGCGATCCCATTGTCGACGGTAATCAACAAGTCAGGTTGTTTGGTTTCGTGTGCCAGATGCACGATTTCCGGCGTCAGGCCATATCCGAATTCAAACCGATTGGGTACCAGATAGTCAATGGTAGCACCAAGCTTGCGTAAAATGCGGATGCCCACTGCGCATGCTGTAGCGCCATCGGAGTCATAATCGGCCACAATCAACAGCCGCTTCTTAGCGGCAATGGCGTCGGCAAGCATGGCCGCAGTTAGCGCGATATTTTTGAGTTGTTCGAATGGGATCAGGCGTGTGAGTTCGGTTTCAAGTTGGCTTGAGTTTTCAATACCGCGTGCTGCAAAAATGCGTGCGAGTACCGGATGCAATCCGCAGCCATTAAGTGTCTGGAAAGACTGCAAATCATACGGGCGGGTGGTGATTCTAGTCATGTATCGGGGAAATATAAATGCGCCAGGTTGTATGAACGCACTTATTCAGCTGGTATTTTTTCTTCTGCTGCAAGTTTTTCCACTTTAAGCACATGTAAGCGACGGCTATCAACCCGTTGCACGGTGAATTTAAAGTGACCGATCTCGACTGATTCGCTGCGGTCAGGCAAACGGCCAAATTTGTTGAGTACCAACCCGCCTATGGTGTCGCAATCTTCGTTGCTGAAGTTTGCGCCGAGCACTTCATTGAAGTTGTCAATCTCAGTGGTTGCCTTGACGCGGTATAGTCCATCCGATTCCATGACAATGTTATCTTCATCTTCATCAAAGTCGTATTCATCTTCAATTTCTCCTACAATTTGTTCGAGCACATCTTCGATCGTCACTAAGCCAGCCATTCCTCCATATTCATTAACGACGATGGCCATATGGTTGCGGTTGCTGCGAAAATCCTTGAGCAGTATATTGAGTCGCTTGGATTCGGGGATGAATACAGCTGGGCGCAGCATGTCGCGGATATTAAATTCTTCCGAGTCGGCGTAATAACGTAGCAAATCTTTGGCCAGCAGAATGCCGATAATTTCATCTTCGCTGCCTTCTATGACCGGAAAACGGGAATGCGCCGCTTCAATGACAAAGGGAATGAATTGTTCCGGTTTCTTGCTGATGTCGACAACGTCCATTTGCGAGCGCGGCACCATGATATCGCGTGCCTGCATTTCGGAAACTTGCATGACGCCTTCAATCATGCTGAGTGCATCGGAATCGAGTAAATTGCGTTCAAAGGCAGAGTGTAACAGGGTGATCAGTTGTTCGCGATCTTCCGGTTTGCGGATGAGCATTGCGCCTAACCGTTCTAACCAGCCGCTTTTAGGTGGAGGTTCGTCCATGATGTATTTGAGATCCAGTGGATGTGAGAAAAAAATAGAGCAGAAACATTACATGGCTATTGCGCGAGATTTGCATTGTCATGTTCTAGATAAGGGTTTGCAAAGCCGAGTTTGGCTAGTATTTGTATTTCCAATTGTTCCATCGTTACTGCATCAGTATCTTCAATATGATCATAGCCTTGCAAATGTAATATGCCATGAATGGTCAAGTGAGCGTAATGCGCCAACAGATTTTTGTGTTGCTGTCGCGCCTCTTTGCTAACCACGGGCGCGCACAGTATGATATCGCCAGTCAAAGGCTCTGTGTCGTCATATACAAAGGTTAGCACGTTAGTGGCGTAATTTTTACTACGAAATTGCTGATTAAGCTCTTGTCCTTCTTTTTCATCAACGAGTCGTAAAACAACCTCAGCTTCTTGCATCAACGCAATTTTAGCCCAACGGCGAAACTGCGGTCGAGTGGGTACTGTTGCGCACTCTGTCGCATATTGCACCATCAGCTTGAATGATCTTGTTTTCTGCACAAAATGATCAGGATTACCGAGTTTGTTTGTCGTGCTTTTCATAGGCGGTAACAATGCGTTGAACCAGTGGGTGTCTTACCACATCTTCAGATAGAAAACGGGTGAAGGCGATGCCGCGTATATCTTGCAGAATTTTCTGAGCTTCTATTAAACCGCTTTTCTGATGTTTGGGCAGATCAATTTGTGTAATATCGCCTGTAATAACCGCTTTTGAGCCAAATCCCATGCGTGTCAGAAACATTTTCATTTGCTCTGGTGTAGTGTTTTGCGCCTCATCCAGAATAATGAATGACTGATTCAGCGTACGTCCGCGCATAAAAGCCAGTGGTGCGATTTCGATGGTGTTGCGTTCAAATTGCTTGCTTGTCTTATCAAGGCCCATCAAATCATATAGCGCATCATACAATGGACGTAAATAGGGATCGACTTTCTGAGTCATATCACCGGGTAAGAAACCCAAACGCTCGCCAGCCTCAACTGCGGGGCGAACCAGAATCAAGCGGGTTACCAAGCCGCGTTCAAGGGCATCGACTGCACTGGCTACCGCCAGATAGGTTTTTCCGGTACCGGCGGGACCGATAGCAAAGGTGATGTCATGTTCCTGAATTTGCTGCAGATACTGAACTTGGCGCGGTGTGCGGCCATATAAGTTGCTGCGGCGTGTTAGTAGTCCGGATGTTGCTGGTTGTGTGATATCAATGTGAGCGGTGACGGTGCTATTGTTCTCCGCTTTGTGATGTGGATTTATCGCTTCGATCAAACCAAGCTGAATATGTTCCAGACTTAAATGGTGCTGTGATTGGTTATAAAAATGTCGCAATACTTTTGCTGCAAGTTTTGTTTGATCGGATTTTCCCGATAAGCTGAAGTGTTCGCCGCGTCGGGAAATGGTCACATCCAATGCAGTTTCAACTTGTTTTAGATTCTCATCCAGCGCGCCGCACAAATTGGCAAGGCGTTGGTTATCGGTGGGCGTGAAAGAAATTTCTAGGGGAGTTGGTTTCAATGTCAGAAGATGCTATTTCAATGGGATGATTTTCGCAGTGCACGAGATACTTTGCAAGCAAAACTCATGCTATAAGTGCATTTTTATTCATGAATAATGTCTCCGCGTAGCGAATGAGCACGGGCTTCATTGATCCGTACGTTGACAAACTGACCGATCAACTCAGAATCGCCGGCTAAATTGACGACACGGTTGTTATCCGTGCGTCCGCTCAGTTCATCGAAGTTCTTTTTAGAGACGCCTTCCAGTAATACCCGCTGAATTGAACCGACCATTTGCTGACTGATTTTCCGGGATTGCAGACTCAACTGTGCTTGTAATCGGTGTAGTCGTTCCAGTTTTCCTTCCTGCGACATGTCATCGGGCAAGTCGGATGCTGGCGTTCCGGGGCGCGGGCTGTATATGAAACTGTATGATTCGTCAAAATTCATGTCTTCAACCAGTTTTAGCGTGGCCTGGAAATCTGCCTCGGTTTCTCCGGGGAAGCCAACGATGAAATCTGATGATAATGAAATATCCGGGCGTATAGTGCGCAGTTTCCGAATAATAGATTTGTATTCCAATACGCTATATCCTCGCTTCATTGCGGCCAGTATCCGATCAGATCCCGATTGCACCGGCAGGTGCAAGTGATTGACTAATTTGGGTAACTGATTGTAAGCCTGAATCAAGCGTGCAGTAAACTCTTTAGGATGAGAAGTGGTGTAGCGGATGCGCTCAATTCCTGGAATTTCATGAAGATATTCGAGCAGTAAAGCAAAATCAGCAATTGCACCATCACTCATCATGCCCAAATAAGCATTGACATTCTGTCCCAATAAAGTGATTTCTTTAATGCCTTGATCGGCAAGGATGGCGATTTCTGTCAGCACGTCCTCCAGAGGACGGGAAACTTCTTCACCGCGCGTATAAGGAACCACGCAGAAACTGCAGTATTTGCTGCAACCTTCCATAATTGAGACAAATGCTGTGACACCTTCAGTGCGAGCAGGCGGCAGATGGTCGAATTTTTCAATCTCGGGAAAAGAAATATCAACTTGCGAGCGCCCGGTTGCTTTGCGTGTTTCTATGAGCCGCGGCAATCGGTGCAAGGTCTGTGGGCCAAATACTACATCTACAAATGGCGCGCGACTGACAATCGCTTTGCCTTCCTGACTGGCAACGCAGCCACCCACGCCGATCAACAAATTAGGATTGCGTTCTTTTAAGTATCGAACCCGCCCTAAATCATGGAATACTTTTTCTTGTGCTTTTTCGCGCACCGAGCAGGTATTGAACAAGATCATATCTGCTTCGGCCGGATCATTGGTGAGTTCCATGCCATAGGCGGCATGTAGCACATCAGCCATTTTCTCCGAGTCATACTCGTTCATTTGGCATCCAAAAGTTTTGATATAAAGTTTGTTACTCACGGATTAGCTCTTGGAATTTAAGAAAGTTGCAGTGTTATTAATGTATTCGCTGTCCTTGACTTTCCGCTTCCTTGACTTCATCCGGAGTCAGAATCCAGACACGATGCAGATTTCCCATGAAATCCAACTGATAGCGGATAAGGCCAACATAGTTCGCGGCATTGGGTAAAATGATCAGATTGTCTATCCCACGAATTTGCCCGCCTGGCCCCATTTGCATTTGCTGATTATTGATGACGAACACTGGAAAAGAAACAGCCGTCAAATTCCCCAGTTGACTCTCAATAGGAAAAGTTCTGGTTTGCTGACTAGATATTGATTGTGCCATTGCCATCAACACAATCAACAGTAACAAGGATGTTCTCCAGGTTCTATTCATATGGAACTGGACAAGAGCAAATTAATCGTAAGCATCACGGAATCAGCTGCATTAAACCTAAATTATTAGAAGCTCATGATACGCTAATTATTGGCAAAACGACATAATCTATTAATGCGTATTAACAGGCAAGGATGATGATTGAAAATCAGGACGCACGATCAAGGATTGTATGTGTATTTGATGTGACACTTTAGCGGGAACCAGATTGTCCGGTATTGCAATTTCAGTCTGGGTGTCTAGCTTTTTATTACATTTTTGCTCAAATGAATTGCAGATGGCCGGGTTGCGGCTTAGTATGATTGTTCGATGTGTTTCAACCAAGGAAAATACATGAGAGATGTAGTGGTTTTAAGTGGAGTGCGCACAGCCATAGGTGATTATGGTGGGGCATTGCAACAGATTGCCCCATCTGATTTAGCGGCAAAGGTTGTGCGCGAGGCGGTATCGCGTGCAAAAGTTGACCCTAATGATATTGGGCATCTGGTTTTTGGTAATGTGATTCACGGAGAATCCCGCGATATGTATCTAGCACGTGTTGCCTGCATCAATGGCGGCTTGCCGCAACATACCTCAGCGCTGACAGTTAATCGTTTGTGTGGGAGTGGATTGCAGGCTATTATTTCTGCCAGTCAAAGTATTATGCTTAATGATACTGACGTGGCAGTCGCGGGTGGTGCAGAGTCTATGAGTCGGGGAGGTTATTTGTTGCCGGCATTGCGTTGGGGGCAGCGTATGAATGATGGAAGCACCGTAGACATGATGGTCGGTGCGCTTACCGATCCGTTTGATCAGGTGCATATGGGAGTTACAGCTGAAAATATTGCAGAGAAATGGCGAATTAATAGAGAAGAGCAGGATGTACTGGCGATGGAAAGTCATCGTCGTGCTTTGCAAGCAATTAATAATGGATATTTCAAAGAGCAAATATTGCCTGTTGAAATAACTGTGGGTAAAAAAACAATTATTTTTGATATCGATGAACGTCCTCGTGAAGATACGAGCTTGGAGAGCTTGGCTAGGCTGCGACCTATATTTAGAAAAGAGGGGACAGTAACTGCAGGAAATGCTTCTGGTATAAACGATAGTGCTGCTGCAGTAGTATTGATGGAGAACAGTGCGGCACGGAAAAGAGGCTTGAGGCCGATGGCGCGGCTGGTTGCATATGGTCATGCCGGTGTTGATCCAAAATTTATGGGCATCGGACCGGTTCCCGCTGTGCAAATGGCATTGCAGCGTGCAAATATCAAGTTGGCTGAACTGGATGTAATCGAGTCCAATGAAGCATTTGCCGTACAAGCTTGTGCAGTCGCAAAAGAATTGCAGTTTGATCCAGAAAAAACCAATCCGAATGGAGGGGCAGTGGCGCTGGGTCATCCAATAGGCGCGACGGGTTGTATTTTAACTATCAAAGCCTTGTATGAGTTGCGGCGTACCGATGGGCGTTATGCATTGGTGACCATGTGTATTGGTGGCGGACAGGGAATTGCGGCAATCTTTGAGAAACTTGAATAGGCTTAGGGCTCAGTCGGGTAAAAGAAGTTAGAAAAGGTATAACAGGCAAAAGTAAATGCCAGTTTTCGTTGACTGACGGGAGCAATTAAGCTATAGTTGCGCCTTTTTTAAGTGCAGGTATGCTGTCTGTTCCAAAGGCAGGTGGAAAATGTCTTGGATAAAGAATAGGCCACTTAAAATTGTTCTGCTTGTGCAATTGTCAATCACATTTGCGTTGGTAATAGTATTTTTGTTTATTCTTGACATGCATGGTGCAATTTCGGCAATGCTGGGCGGGGCAGTAAGCGTAATTTCCTCAATGGCATTTGCGATGATGGTATCTCGTCATAAGGGATATTCGGCGGGTGACGCAATTAGAACTGCGCTAAGAGCTGAAGCGGTAAAAATAATATTGACAGTTGGTTTGTTATGGATGGTGTTTAAATTTTATGCGAATGTTAATGCATTCGTATTTATTGGAACGTTTGTCCTGATGGTTTTAGTTTATAGCATGGCGTTATTAATAACAGACGATACTAAAAAGATAAGATAATTTTATAAGTGACAGGCAGCACATGGCATCCGATACAGAGCTAACACCTACATCATACATTGAGCATCATCTTACCTATTTAACAACACAAGTCCGTGAAGGCTCATCATTTTGGGTTCTTCATATTGACACCCTGGTGACGTCCATTATCCTGGGTGTTATAAGCTTAGGGTTTATATGGTTGGTGGTTCGTAAGGCAACTTCCGGTGTGCCGTCCAAGACTCAGGCTTTCGTTGAGCTTGCTGTTGAGTTCATTGATAATGAAGTCAAGAATACGTTTCACGGTAACCGCCATGTGTTTGTTGCGCCTGCAGCATTGACAATTTTTGTGTGGGTCTTGATGATGAATGCCATGGATATTTTGCCAATAGATATTATGGCATGGATTATGGAGCATGCGTTTGGTTTGCACAATTGGAAGATAGTGCCAACAACAGATATCAATACAACTTTTGCGTTGGCTTTATCAATCTGGTTGCTCATGCTTTTCTTTAATGTAAAGGTCAAGGGATTTGGTGGCTGGATGCATGAGCTTTTTTGCACGCCCTTTGGAAAAAATCCATTGTTATGGTTGTTGAATTTACTATTCAATTTTATTGAATACGTATCAAAACCTCTATCTCACTCTCTGCGGCTTTTTGGAAATATATATGCTGGCGAGATTATTTTTCTATTATTGGGCATGTGGGCGGCAACGGGTGTGTCTGGTACAATCTTTGGCGCAATATTGGGGGCGGGTTGGGCAATATTCCATATCTTGATCGTTACTTTGCAAGCTTTTATCTTCATGATGTTGACGGTTGTATATTTATCGATGGCGCATGAGTCGCATTAAATTCTAGATCTTTTTTTGTTGCATATTTTTAATCTTACAGAAGGAAATTAAAATGGAGAATTTGCAGTATTTAGCAATGATTCAGGCATATACCGGAATAGGTATTGGTTTGATGATCGGTCTTGGTGCAGCTGGTGCGTGTATAGGGGTTGGGGTTATGTGTAGCCGCTTTCTTGAAGGCGCGGCGCGTCAACCTGAGATGATTCCAACTTTGCAGGGTAAGGTGTTTCTTTTATTAGGCTTGACGGACGCATCATTTATTATTGCTGTTGGCTTGGCGATGTTATTTGCATTTGGTAATCCATTGCTGGCAGTAATTCAGTAATAATGTTTTTGCTGTTTAGATCAGATAATACAGGCTTGTCATGAATATTAACTTTACTTTAATTTCTCAGGCGATAGCCTTTTCAGTCTTCATTTGGTTTACTATTAAGTATGTATGGCCGCCATTGCTGCACGCGATAGAAGAGCGACAAAAGACGATTGCTGACGGTTTGGCCGCTGGTGAGCGTGGTCGTCATGAATTGGAGATTGCAAGCCAACGTTCTTCGGATGTGTTGAAGGATGCCAAGCAGCGCGCTTCGGAAATAATTGCGCAAGCTGAAAAACGTGCTGCAGAAGTTGTTGAAGAGGCGAAAAAAATGGCAAGAGAAGAGGGCGACCGAATCGTTGCTGGCGCAAAAGCAGATATTGAGCATGAAGTTTTTAGTGCAAAAGAAGTGCTAAGGCAGCAGGTTGCTGAATTGGCGGTCGCAGGGGCAGCGAAAATATTGCGTCGCGAAGTGGATGCTAAGGCGCATGCTGACCTTCTTGTGGCAATACGGGAAGATTTGAAATAATGGCTGAAGCAATTACTGTAGCAAGGCCGTATGCGGAGGCGGCATATAAACTTGCTGTTGAAAGCAAGGAGTTGTCTCAATGGTCGAAAATTTTGCAGCTTGCGGCTGCAATAGCGCAAGACAATCAAGTAAAGCTCCTTATCGGTAATCCGCTGATATCAGTTAAACAGTTAGGTGAGTTGATTCAAGAGATTGGTGGAAATAAATTCACGCCCCAAGCGCGAAATCTTATTATGCTGATGGCGGAAAATAAACGGGTGTTGGTGTTGCCTCAGGTAAGTCAATTATTTGAGCAATTAAAAGCAGAGTATGAAGGTGTTTTGGAAGCTAAAATCATCAGTGCATTCAAAATGCAAAGCGATCAAATTAATAAATTAGTTGCTAATTTAGAGCAAAAATTTAATCGAAAAATAGAAGCTCAAGTGAGTGTTGATCCTGAACTGATAGGTGGCGTTAAAGTGGAAATTGGTGATGAAACTTTAGATGCATCAGTTCGTGGGAAACTAGAAGCTATGGCTGTTGCCCTTAAAAGCTAGGAGTTAAAATAAATGCAGTTAAATCCATCCGAAATCAGCGAACTGATTAAAAAAAGGATTGAGGGACTTGCGGATACGGCAGAGGTTCGTACGCAAGGAACTATTGTTTCTGTAACAGACGGTATTGTGCGCATACATGGACTATCAGATGTAATGCAAGGGGAAATGCTGGAATTTCCAGGCAATACTTTTGGTTTAGCGTTGAATCTTGAGAGAGATTCCGTAGGTGCAGTTATTATGGGTGCATACGAGCATATCTGTGAAGGCGATATAGTCAAATGTACCGGTCGCATCCTCGAGGTTCCGGTTGGGGAAGGCTTGTTAGGGCGTGTTGTAAATGCACTGGGCCAGCCGATAGACGGAAAAGGGCCTATTACAGCTGTAAGGTCGGAGCCGATTGAGAAAATCGCGCCAGGTGTGATCTGGCGTCAATCAGTTGATCAGCCAGTGCAAACCGGATTGAAGTCTGTAGATTCTATGGTGCCAATTGGTCGCGGTCAGCGTGAATTGATCATTGGTGATCGTCAAACAGGAAAGACCGCTGTGGCAATTGATGCGATACTTAATCAGAAAGGCCAGAACATGTTTTGTATTTATGTCGCGGTCGGTCAAAAGGCATCATCAATTGCAAACGTAGTGCGTAAACTTGAAGAGCATGGTGCAATGGAATATACCATTGTGGTGGCAGCGACAGCCTCAGAATCAGCGGCAATGCAATTTATTGCACCCTATTCAGGTTGCACTATGGGCGAATATTTCCGAGACAAAGGGCAGGATGCATTAATTGTTTATGACGATTTAACTAAGCAAGCATGGGCATATCGGCAGATTTCATTGCTCTTGAGACGTCCTCCAGGTCGTGAGGCATATCCGGGTGACGTTTTTTATCTTCACTCACGTTTGCTGGAAAGGGCGGCGCGAGTAAGTGCGGCTTATGTTGAAAAGGCGACAAATGGAGAAGTTAAAGGTAAGACAGGCTCTTTAACCGCTCTTCCGATCATTGAAACACAAGCTGGGGACGTAACTGCCTTCGTGCCGACGAATGTGATTTCTATCACTGATGGGCAAATTTTTCTTGAGTCTGATTTGTTTAATGCTGGTATACGTCCGGCAATTAACGCTGGTGTTTCCGTTTCTCGTGTAGGTGGGGCGGCGCAAACTAAGGTGATCAAAAAGCTAGGCGGCGGCATACGCTTGGCTCTAGCGCAGTATCGCGAATTAGCTGCATTTGCTCAATTTGCGTCTGATTTAGATGAGGCGACACGAAAACAGCTAGAGCGTGGGAAAATGGCGACTGAGCTTATGAAGCAATCTCAGTATGCAACTCTTAGTGTTTCGGAAATGGCTCTTACTTTGTTTGCCATTAATAATGGCTATTTCGATGATGTGGAAGTTGGTCGTGCTTTAGCATTCGAATCTGCGCTGAAAAGCTACATTCGCAACCAACATGGAAAAATTCTAGACAATATAGAGAAAACCAAAGAGCTTGATGCTGGAACTGAAAAGGAGTTGACAGCAGCAATTGTAGAATTTAAGCAAAGCGGAACTTATTAAACAAATGGCTGGCAGCAGAGAAATACGCAATAAGATCAAGAGTGTAAAGAATACGCAAAAAATTACACGCGCCATGGAAATGGTAGCGGCATCAAAAATGCGTAAAGCTCAAGAACGTATGAAAAAAGCGCGACCTTACGGAGAAAAAATTCGAAATGTTGCTGCGCATATGAGCCGGGCAAATACCGAATATAGACATCCATTCTTGATCGAGCGGGATACGGTCCAAAAAATTGGAATTATTGTTATTACTTCAGACAAAGGCTTGTGCGGTGGATTGAACACGAATGTGTTGCGTAAGACTTTGAGTCAGATGAAGATATGGAGTAACGAGGGAGAGCAGATAGAGGCTTGTTGTATTGGTAACAAAGGCCTAGGCTTTATGAGTCGGATTGGTGCGAATATTACCTCACAAGTTGTAGGGCTTGGTGATACACCGGATATAGCGAGACTCATTGGGGCAGTTAAGGTGGTACTGGACGGTTATACACAGGATCAGTTTGATCGAGTGTTTATTTTTTATAATCGCTTTATCAATACCATGAAGCAACAGCCAGTTATGGAACAACTACTCCCATTAACTGATGAGGTTATGCAAAGCGATAATCAAAGCGATGCACCGTCAAAAACATCTTGGGATTATATTTATGAGCCAGAAGCGAAGCCGGTCATAGATGATATTATGGTTCGATATGTTGAGGCTTTAATATATCAAGCTGTGGCTGAAAATATGGCATCAGAGCAATCCGCAAGGATGGTTGCGATGAAAGCTGCATCCGACAACGCTGGTAATGTTATTGATGAATTGACATTGATTTATAACAAATCCAGGCAAGCGGCAATTACGAAGGAACTGTCTGAAATTGTCGGCGGCGCGGCAGCTGTTTAAAAATTTTTGTATTTGTTTAGGGAACAACAATGAGTCAAGGAAAAATTGTTCAGTGTATTGGTGCAGTGATTGATGTGGAGTTTCCGCGCGAATCTCTTCCAAAAGTATATGATGCATTAGTGATGGAAGGTTCTGAGCTTACGCTCGAAGTACAGCAACAGTTGGGTGATGGCGTGGTACGCACAATTGCACTGGGCTCATCAGATGGATTGCGTCGTGGAATGATGGTGCAAAATAGCGGAAAACAGATTCATGTACCTGTTGGAATCAAAACGTTAGGACGTATCATGGATGTTTTGGGCCGTCCAATTGATGAAATGGGGGATATCGGTGCTGAGCAGCATATGTCGATACATCGTGAAGCTCCTGCTTTTGATGAACTCTCGGCATCAACAGAACTGCTCGAAACTGGTATCAAAGTGATAGATTTGATTTGTCCGTTTGCTAAGGGTGGTAAAGTCGGATTATTTGGCGGTGCGGGTGTTGGCAAAACGGTTAATATGATGGAATTGATTCGTAATATTGCGATTGAGCACAGTGGATATTCGGTATTCGCAGGTGTGGGAGAGCGCACACGCGAAGGGAATGATTTTTATCATGAAATGAAAGATTCTAAGGTGCTGGATAAGGTGGCTCTTGTTTATGGCCAGATGAATGAGCCGCCCGGAAATCGTTTGCGTGTAGCGTTAACTGGGTTGACAATGGCGGAATCGTTCCGTGACGAAGGCCGTGACGTATTGTTTTTTGTAGACAATATATATCGCTATACTTTGGCTGGAACAGAAGTTTCCGCTTTGCTTGGGCGTATGCCGTCAGCGGTTGGGTATCAGCCAACTCTTGCTGAGGAAATGGGACGACTACAAGAACGTATTACATCTACTAAAACTGGATCAATTACTTCAATACAGGCTGTATATGTACCAGCTGACGATTTAACCGATCCATCACCAGCAACAACATTTGGTCATTTGGATGCGACGGTGGTATTGTCTCGCGATATTGCTTCCTTAGGCATTTATCCGGCTGTGGATCCTCTTGATTCAACTTCACGTCAGCTTGATCCACAAGTTGTCGGGGAGGAGCATTACAATACTGCTCGCGCAGTGCAGCAGACCTTGCAGCGCTATAAAGAATTAAGAGATATTATTGCAATTCTGGGTATGGATGAGTTGTCTCCAGAAGATAAACTTGCTGTGAGTCGCGCTCGTAAGATTCAACGATTTTTGTCTCAACCGTTCAATGTTGCGGAAGTGTTTACCGGCTCCCCAGGGAAATATGTGTCTCTAAAAGATACTATTAAAGGTTTTAAAGGTATTGTTGGAGGTGAATATGATGATTTGCCAGAACAAGCGTTTTATATGGTTGGTAGCATCGAAGAAGCAATCGAAAAATCGAAAACACTTCAATAAGACTTTGAGAAAATAGCGATGGGTACCGTTTTTCATCTTGATATAGTTAGTGCTGAAGAATCAATTTATTCAGGGCCTGTGGAATTTATGGTTGCACCAGCACAAATGGGCGAGGTAGGTATTTATCCGCGTCATACACCGATGCTGACAAAAATAAAATCTGGAATGGTGCGCATAAAAGCTCAGTTGAAAGAAGAAGAATTAATATATGTGTCCGGAGGTATGCTAGAAGTCCAGCCAGATATTGTTACTATACTAGCTGATACTGCTGTGAGAAGCCGAGACCTTGATGAAGCTAAAGCACTTGAAGCGAAACGGGCCGCTGAAGAAGCGATGAAAAATAAGGAATCAGAATTGGATTATGTTAGAGCGCAAGCCGAATTGATAGAAGCAATGGCACAGCTTGCGGCGATTGATAAACTACGAAAACGTGGACATTAGTCAATATAGAAGGTTGACTTCCGATCATTTGATGAAAGGTAACTAAAATAAATACGAGTGAATCGAGGTATCAAATTGTTACTTCAATAGCTTATCGTAATATTCTTTAAAATTAGGAAGGCACAAAAAAAGCGACATACGTCGCTTTTTTTGTGCCTGCT
>RRZT010875043.1_pt1 | contig 14063 bp, 12 predicted proteins | sample 2165551 | NCBI WGS metagenome assembly RRZT01 (sample SAMN10456910, study PRJNA506462) | wastewater metagenome | biome: wastewater; feature: sludge; material: wastewater sludge; isolation source: wastewater sludge with Escherichia coli K12::gfp cells carrying plasmid... | place: USA: Moscow, Idaho... | reverse complement strand
GATCCGACGGCGCCCGACATCCATCTCGGGCACACCGTGGTGCTCAACAAGATGCGCCAGCTGCAGGATCTGGGGCATCAGGTGATCTTCCTGATCGGCGACTTCACCTCGATGATCGGCGATCCGTCGGGCCGCAACACCACGCGTCCTCCTCTGACGGCCGAGCAGATCAAGGTCAACGCGGAGACCTACTACCGCCAGGCCAGCCTGGTGCTGGACCCGGCGCGCACCGAGATCCGCTACAACGCCGAGTGGTGCGACCCGCTGGGCGCGCGCGGCATGATCGAGCTGGCCAGCCGCTACACCGTGGCGCGCATGATGGAGCGCGACGACTTCACCAAGCGCTTCAAGGCCGGCACGCCGATCTCGGTGCACGAGTTCCTGTACCCCCTGATGCAGGGGTATGACTCGGTCGCGCTGAAGTCGGATCTGGAACTGGGCGGCACGGACCAGAAGTTCAATCTGCTGATGGGGCGCCACCTGCAGCAGGAATACGGCCAGGAGCCGCAGTGCATCCTGACGATGCCGCTGCTGGTCGGCCTGGACGGCGTCGAGAAGATGTCGAAGTCCAAGGGCAACTACATCGGCATCAGCGAGCCGGCCAACGCGATGTTCGCCAAGCTGCTGTCGATCAGCGACGACCTGATGTGGACCTACTTCACGCTGCTGAGCTTCCGCAGCGAGGCGGAGATCGCGGCGCTGAAGGCCGAGGTCGAGGCCGGGCGCAACCCGAAGGATGCCAAGGTGATGCTGGCCAAGGAGATCACCACCCGCTTCCACGGCGCGGCGGCGGCCGATGCGGCCGAGCAGGACTTCCAGAACCGCTCGAAGGGCGGCATTCCGGACGAGATCCCGGAGGTCACGCTGTCGGGCGCGCCGCTGGGCATCGGCGCGCTGCTGAAGCAGGCCAACCTGGTGGCCTCGTCCAGCGAAGGCCTGCGCATGGTCGAGCAGGGCGGCGTGCGCATCGACGGCGCGGTCGTCAGCGACAAGGGCCTGAAGGTCGAGGCCGGCACCCTGGTCGTGCAGGTGGGCAAGCGCAAGTTCGCGCGCGTCACGCTGGGCTGAGCTGCCAGGCGCCTGGGCGCCTGTGCCGACAAGAAGAAGGGCCGCATCCGCGGCCCTTTCTCATTCTTCCCGGGCTTCAGGCAGACCGGTGCGCAGCAGCCAGTGCCTGAGCCGGTGCCTTCAGTCGGCGTACTGGCCGGCGGCCTTGATGACCGGGCCCCACTTGGCGATCTCGGCCTCGACGAACTTCTTGTGCTCGGCCGGGTTGACGCGGCCGTCGTCGACGATGTCGGCGCCCAGCGCTTCCTGGTTCTTGATGAACTGGGCGTCCTTCAGCGCGGTCTTCAGCGCGGCGTTGACCTTGTCGAGCACCGGCTTCGGGGTGTTCTTCGGCGCGTACAGGCCGTGCCAGATGGTGACGTTGAAGCCCTTCAGGCCGACTTCGTTCAGGGTCGGCAGGTTCTTCACCGCGTCGCCGGTCAGGCGCTTGGTGGTGGTGACCGCGTAGGCCTTGACCTTGCCACCGCTGATCTGGCTGGTGGTGTTGGTGGTCTGGTCGCACATCAGGTCGACCTGGCCGCCGATCAGGTCGGTCATCGCCGGGCCGGTGCCCTTGTACGGCACGGTGGTCATGTCGATCTTGGTGCTCTGCTGGAACAGCAGGCCGCACAGGTGCGAGGCCGATCCCAGGCCGGCGTTGGCCAGATTGATCTTGCCCTTGTTGGCATCGAGCCACTTGGCGAGGTCGGCGTAGTTGGCCGCCGGCATCGTCGGGCGCGCGATCAGCGTCATCGGCACTTCGTTGACCAGGCCCAGGTACTCGAAGTCGTTGAGCGCGTCGTACTGCAGCTTGCGGTACAGCGCCGGCGCGGTGGCCATCGCGACGTGGGCCAGCAGCAGGGTGTAGCCGTCGGCACTTGCCTTGGCGACCTTGGTGTGACCCAGCGTGCCGCCGGCGCCGGCGACGTTCTCGATGATGACCTGGCCGCCCAGCGGCTTGCGGATCGCTTCGGCCAGATCGCGCGCCACCTTGTCGGTCGGGCCACCCGCGGCGAACGGCACGACGATGGTGATCGGCTTTTCGGGATAGTTCTGGGCCGAGGCGCCAAGGGCCATCGTGGCGAGGGTCACGGCCGTGAGCAGACGCTTCATGGGGTCTCCGGGATCTGTGGGCTGGGTGTGTCCGCAAGGACGGGTGGATCGATCGGCGCGCCAGCCTGAGCCGGCGCGCGAGCGCATGGTAGCGGCCCGTGCCGGTGCCGGTATCTCGGAAACTACTTAAGGCGGTCAGTTCCTGTCAGCTTCTGCCTGGTTGTTCAGTGTTCAGCGGTAGCTGCGCCGGTCCTCGATGACCCGGCCGTCGTTGGGCAGGCTGTCCGGCGTGGCCAGCACGATCGCCGCGCGCAGCTTGGTCACCTCGCGCACCGTGTCGGCCAGCCGGGCGGCCAGGCCCTCGGGCGCCTGCGCGCATTCGACCTGCAGCGTCATGCGGTCGTCGCTCATCTCGCCCTCGACCACCAGCCGCGCACGGCCGAGGCCGTCCGCCCGGTGCCGGCGCAGCACCTCGGCCACCTGCGAGGGGTGCACGAACATGCCGCGCACCTTGGTGGTCTGGTCGGCGCGGCCGAGCCAGCCGCGGATGCGCGGCGCGGTGCGGCCGCTCGGGCAGGGGCCGGGCAGGATGGCCGACAGGTCGCCGGTGCCGAAGCGGATCAGCGGGTAGTCCGGGTTCAGCGTCGTCACCACCACCTCGCCGACCTCGCCGTCGGGCACCGGGTCGCCGGTGCCGGGACGCACGATCTCGACGATCACGCCCTCGTCGAGCACCAGGCCCTCGCGCGCGGCGGTCTCGTAGGCGATCAGGCCGAGGTCGGCGGTGGCGTAGCACTGGTGGCCCTGCACGCCGCGCTCGGCCAGCCAGTCGCGCAGGCTGGGCGGAAAGGCTTCGCCGCTGACCAGCGCCTTGGTGAGCGAGCCGATGTCGGCGCCGGTCTCGGCCGCCTTCTCGATCAGGATCTTCAGGAAGCCCGGCGTGCCGATGTAGCCGTGCGGGCGCAGCTCGGCCATGGCCTGCAGCTGCAGCTCGGTGTTGCCGACGCCGCCGGCGAAGACCGCGCAGCCCAGCGCATGCGCGCCGGTCTCCATCATCGAGCCCGCCGGCGTCAGGTGGTAGCTGAAGCTGTTGTGGATCAGGTCGCCGGCGCGGAATCCCGCGGCGAAGATCGCGCGGGCCATGCGCCAGTAGTCGCGCCCGGCACCTTCGGGCTCGTAGATCGGACCGGGCGACTGGAAGACCCGCATCGCGCCGCGCCCCGGGCCCTGGCCGCGCCAGCCGATCGCGGCGAAGCCGCCGAAGGCGTCCTGCGCCCGCTGCGCCTTCTGCCGCTCGAGCAGCTCGCCCTTGCGGATCACCGGCAGGCGCGCCAGCGCGGCGCGGTCGGTCACCGCGGCGGCATCGATGCCGGCCAGCAGCTCGGCGAAGGCCGGCGTGCCCGCCTGCGCATGCGCCACCTGGGCCGGCAGCGCCGCGAACTGCGCTGCCTCGCGTTCGGCCGGGTCGCGGATTTCCAGTGCGTCGTAGAACTCGCTCACGGCGCAGCCTTTCTTGCTCGGGGTGAAGAGAGGTGGGGAGAGGGGAGAGGCGCAGGCCTCAGGCCAGCCAGCGCTTGCGGCGCTTGTAGCTCTTGACGTCCTTGAAGCTCTTGCGGTCGCCGCCGCCCATGCCGAGGTAGAACTCCTTGACATCCTCGTTCTCGCGCAGGGCCTTGGCTTCGCCGTCCATCACGATGCGGCCGTTCTCGAGGATGTAGCCGTAGTCCGAGTAGCGCAGCGCGATGTTGGTGTTCTGCTCGGCCAGCAGGAAGGTCACGCGCTCCTTGGTGTTCAGATCCTTCACGATCTCGAACACCTCTTCGACGATCTGCGGCGCCAGGCCCATCGAGGGCTCGTCGAGCAGCACCATCTTCGGGTTGGCCATCAGCGCGCGGCCGATCGCGCACATCTGCTGCTCGCCGCCGGAGGTGTAGGCGGCCTGGCTGGTGCGGCGGGTCTTGAGCCGGGGAAAGTAGTTGTAGACCTTCTCCAGCGTCTCGGCCACCGCCGCCTTGCCGTCCCGGCGGGTGTAGGCGCCGGTCATCAGGTTCTCCTCGATGGTCAGGTGCGCGAAGCAGTGCCGGCCTTCCATGACCTGCACCACGCCGCGGTTGACCATGTCGGAGGTCGAGAGCTTCTCGATGCGCTCGCCGCGCAGCTCGATCGAGCCCTTGGTGACCTCGCCGCGCTCGCCGGCGAGCAGGTTGCTGACCGCGCGCAGCGTCGTCGTCTTGCCGGCGCCGTTGCCGCCGAGCAGCGCGACGACCCGGCCTTCGGGCACCTGCAGCGACACGCCCTTGAGCACCAGGATCACATGGTTGTAGATCACCTCGATGCCGTTGACGTTCAGGAGGATGTTCGGAGTGCTCATGGGGCGTGTCCGCTGGGGTGGGGAATCAGGCGAGGGCGCTCAGGCGAGGACGATCAGGACTGGCAGTCCTCGGGCTTGCGGCGCTCGAGCTTCTTCTCGGCGGCGTACTTGTCGGCCGCGGCGCGCACCATCGGCTTGAGGATCATGTCGTCGGCCTGCAGCCAGTCGGAGGTGAAGCCCCATTTCTTGCCGTCCCAGGTGTGCACCCGGACCCAGCCGGCGCCGACATGGTCCTGACAGCTGGTCGAGACCGGCCGCATGACGCCGGCGAAGCCCAGGCCGTCGAGCTTCTTCTGGTCGAGCGCGAGGTTCTCCAGACCCCAGCGGACCTGCTCGCCGCTCATGACCTTGCCCTTGCCGAAGCGCTCCTGGGCGCGCTTGACGCCCTCGACGCCCAGCATCGCCGAGATCATGCCGCGCATGTAGAGCACCGAGCCGACCTCCTCCTTCGGGCCGGTGCCCTGGCCCTTGGCATGCAGCTTGGCCAGGATGTCCTGCACCACCTTGGCATCGGGCTGCGCGCCGTGCTGCATGGCCGCGGCGTTGTAGCCCTTGGCGGCCTCGCCGACGTCCTTGACATCGGGCTCGGCGCCGGCCCACCACACGCCGTACATCTTCTCGCGTGGATAGCCGGTGGCCACCGCCTCCTTCAGCGCGGTGGAGTTCATCACGCCCCAGCCCCACAGGAAGACATAGTCCGGGCGGCTCTGGCGGATCTGCAGCCAGGTCGACTTCTGCTCGACGCCCGGTGCGGTCACCGGCAGCATCTGCAGCTCGAAGCCGTGCATCTTGGCGCGTTCCTGCAGCACCGGGATCGGCTCCTTGCCGAAGGGCGAGTCGTGGTAGACGAGCGCGATCTTCTTGCCCTTGAGCTTGTCGAGGCCGCCTTCCTTCTTGCCGACATGCTGCACCAGCGCGTCGGCGTTGATCCAGTAGGTGCCCAGCAGCGGGAAGTTCCACTTGAACACGCCGCCGTCGGCCGACTCCGAGCGGCCGTAGCCGGCGGTGATCAGCGGGATCTTGTCGACCGGTGCCTTCTCGGTCAGCGCGAAGGTGATGCCGGTGGACAGCGGCTGGAACACGGTCGCGCCCTTGCTCTTCAGGCGTTCGTAGCACTCGACGCCGCGGTCGGTGGCGTAGCCGGTCTCGCATTCCTCGAAGGAGATCTTCACGCCGTTGAGGCCACCGTTGGCATTGACCAGCTTCAGGTAGTCCACATAGCCGTTGGCGAAGGGCACGCCATTGGGGGCGTACGGGCCGGTGCGGTAGACCAGCACCGGGAAGAACTGCTCCTTGGCCTGCGCGAACGCGGCCGGTGCGGTGGTCGCGCCGGCGACGGCGGCGACGATCGAGGCGGCAAGGGCGAGCGACTTCAGCTTCATGGGAACCTCCGGGTCAGCGGGAGTGAGGAAACATGCGGTGGGGCGGGGGACGGGACGGACGCGATTCAGTGCGGGAAGGGCCACAGGCGCAGCTTCTCCTTGGCGATCGACCACAGCCGGGCCAGGCCGTGCGGCTCGACGATCAGGAAGAAGACGATCAGCGCGCCGAAGATCATGTATTCCAGGTGCGAGGCGGTCGCGGTGGAGATCGGCACGCCCAGCCAGGCCGGGATCTGGTTGAGCAGGATCGGCAGGATCACGATGAAGGCCGCGCCGAAGAAGCTGCCCATGATCGAGCCCAGGCCGCCGATGATGATCATGAACAGCAGTTGGAAGGAGCGGTCGATCGAGAACGCCGCCGGCTCCCACGAACCCAGGTGCACGAAGCCCCACAGGCCGCCGGCCACGCCGACGATGAAGCTCGACACCGCGAAGGCGCTCAGCTTGGCCTGGACCGGACGGATGCCGATGACGGAGGCGGCCACGTCCATGTCGCGCATCGCCATCCACTCGCGCCCGACATTGCCGCGCACCAGGTTCTTGGCCATCAGGGCGAACACGCACAGGAAGGCCAGGCAGAACAGGTATTTCGCCGCCGGCGTGTCGATCGGCAGGCCCAGCACCTGCAGGCCCGAGACGCTGACCGAGCCGGAGGCCGAGTCGTTGGTGAACCACTTGATGCGCAGGAAGCTCCAGTCGATGAAGAACTGCGCCGCCAGCGTCGCCACCGCCAGGTAGAGGCCCTTGATGCGCAGCGACGGGATGCCGAACAGCACGCCGATCGCCGTCGAGCACAGGCCGCCCAGCAGCAGCGCCGGGACCACCGGCATGCCCTCGATGCGGACGAAGAAGTTGTAGGCCGCGTAGGCGCCGACCGCCATGAAGCCGCCGGTCCCCAGCGAGATCTGGCCGCAGTAGCCCACCAGGATGTTGAGCCCGAGCGCCGCCAGCGACAGGATCAGGAAGGGGATCAGGATGGCGCGGAAGATGTACTCCGACGCCACCATCGGCACCACCACCGCCGCGAAGGCGACGAGCAGCAGGATGCCCAGCCGGTCCTGCGCGATCGGGAAGATCTGCTGGTCCGAGGCGTAGCTGGTCTTGAACTGGCCGTTCTCACGGTAAAGCATGGGGGGGTCTCCTCAGACTCGGACTCAGACGCGGTCGATGATCTTTTCGCCGAACAGGCCCTGCGGACGCACCAGCAGGAAGATCAGCGCCAGCGCATAGGCAAACCAGATCTCGATGCCGCCGCCCACCATCGAGCCGATGTAGACCTCCGAGAGCTTCTCGCCCACGCCGATGATCAGCCCGCCGATGATCGCGCCCGGCACCGAGGTCAGGCCGCCCAGGATCACCACCGGCAGCGCCTTCAGCGCCACCAGCGACAGCGAGAACTGCACGCCCAGCTTGCTGCCCCAGATGATCCCGGCCACCAGCGCCACGAAGCCCGCCACCGACCAGACGATCACCCAGATGCGGTTGAGCGGAATGCCGATGGACTGCGCGGCCTGGTGGTCGTCGGCCACCGCACGCAGCGCGCGGCCGGTGGCGGTGTACTGGAAGAAGGCCGCCAGGACCGCCACCATCGAGGCGGCGATCAGCGCCGCATACAGATCCTCCTGGCCGACCAGGATGCCGCCCTGGAAGACGTTCTCCAGCAGGAAGATCGGGTCCTTGGGCAGGCCGACGTCGATCTTGTAGATGTCCGAGCCGAAGATCGTCTGGCCGGCGCCGTCGAGAAAGTAGGTCACGCCCAGCGTGGCCATCAAGAGCGTGATGCCCTCCTGGTTGACCAGCTTGCCCAGCACCCAGCGCTCGATCGCCCAGGCCACGCCGACCATCACCGCCATCGCGGCGACGAAGGCCAGGATGTTGCCCAGCGTCTTGCTCTCGATGCCCAGGCCGGCCGGGATCCATTCGGAGAAGCGCGCCATCGCCAGCGCGGCGAACAGCACCATCGCCCCTTGCGCGAAGTTGAAGACGCCGGAGGCCTTGAAGATCAGCACGAAGCCGAGGGCGATCAGCGAATACAGCATGCCCGTCATCAGGCCGCCGATCAGGGTCTCGAGGAAGAATCCCATGTTGCGTGTCTCCCTGCGGTTCAGTGGCTGGTGCCGAGGTACGCGCTGATGACGTCCTCGTTGCTGCGCACCTCGTCGGGCGTGCCGTCGCCGATCTTCTTGCCGTAGTCGAGCACGACGACGCGGTCGGAGATGTCCATCACCACGCCCATGTCATGCTCGATCAGCACGATCGTGGTGCCGAACTCCTCGTTGACGTCGAGGATGAAGCGGCACATGTCCTGCTTCTCCTCGACGTTCATGCCGGCCATCGGCTCGTCGAGCAGCAGCACCTGCGGCTCCATCGCCAGGGCCCGGCCCAGGTCGACCCGCTTCTGCAGGCCGTAGGGCAGCCGGCCCACAGGCGTCTTGCGGAAGGCCTGGATCTCGAGGAAGTCGATGATGTGCTCGACACGCTCGCGGTGCGCCGACTCCTCGCGCTCGGCCGGGCCCCAGCGCAGCGCCTGAAGGAAGAGGTTGCTCTTCATCTTCATGTTGCGCCCGGTCATGATGTTGTCGATCACGCTCATGCCCTTGAACAGCGCCAGGTTCTGGAAGGTGCGCGCCAGCCCCATCTCGGCGACCTGCCGGCGGTTCATGTGGCTGAAGCGCTGGCCGCGGAAGGTGATCTGCCCCTCCTGCGGCGCGTAGACGCCGTTGATGCAGTTCAGCATCGAGCTTTTGCCGGCGCCGTTCGGGCCGATGATCGAGCGGATCTCGTGCTCGCGCACATTGAAGCTGATGTCGGTCAGCGCCTTGACGCCGCCGAAGCGCAGGGAGATGTTGGCCACGTCCAGGATGACGTCGCCGATCTTCTTGCCGCTGCTGTCGTGGCTGTTGCTCATGCCGCCCTCCGGACCGCGGGAAAGGTCTTCGCGTCGATGATCTTCAGCGTCGCCGAGACGCTGCCGCTGCGGCCGTCCTCGAACTTGACCGCCGTCTCGATGAACTGCTCGGACCGGCCGTCGTACATCGCGTCGATCAGCACCCGGTACTTGTCGGCGATGGCACCGCGCTTGACCTTGCGGGTGCGGGTCATCTCGCCGTCGTCGGCGTCGAGTTCCTTGTGCAGCACCAGGAAGCGGTGGATCTGGCTGCCGGCGAGCATCTCGTCCTGCGCCAGGTCGGCATTGGTCTTCTCGACGCACTCGCGCATCAGCGCGAGCACCTCGGGCTTGCCGGCCAGGTCGGTGTAGCCGGCGTAGGGCAGGTTGCGCCGCTCGGCCCAGTTGCCCGCGGCCTCCATGTCGAGGTTGATGAAGGCGCAGACCCGGTCGCGGCCGTCGCCGAAGGCCACCGCCTCCTTGATGAAGGGATAGAACTTCAGCTTGTTCTCGACGTACTTCGGGGCGAACATCGCGCCGTCGTGCACGCCGCCCCGGATGCGGCCGACATCCTTGGCGCGGTCGATGATCTTCAGGTGGCCGGTGGCGTCGATGAAGCCGGCGTCGCCGCTGTGGTACCAGCCGTCCCTGGTCAGCACCTCCTCGGTCGCCTTGGGGTTCTTGTAGTACTCCTTCAGCAGCCCCGGCGACTTGATCATGATCTCGCCGGATTCGGCCAGGCGGATCTCGACGCCGTCGCAGGGCACGCCCACCGTGTCGGCGCGTGCCTCGTGGTCGGGCTGCAGGCAGACGAAGACGGCGGTCTCGGTCGAGCCGTAGAGCTGCTTCAGGTTGATGCCGATCGAGCGGTAGAAGGTGAACAGGTCCGGGCCGATCGCCTCGCCGGCGGTGTAGGCCACCCGCACCCGGCTCAGGCCCAGCGTGTTGCGCAGCGGGCCGTAGATGCACAGATCGCCCAGGCGGTACTTCAGCCTGTCCATGAAGCCGACCGGCTTGCCGTCCATCAGGTCCGGGCCGACCTGGCGCGCATGGTCCATGAAGGTCTTGAAGAGATTCTTCTTCAGTGCCCCGGCATCCTCCATGCGGATCGTCACGCTGGTCAGCAGGCCCTCGAAGACCCGCGGCGGCGCGAAGTAGTAGGTCGGGCCGATCTCCTTCAGGTCGATCGTGACGGTGGCGGCCGATTCCGGGCAGTTGACGACATAGCCGCAGGCCAGCCACTGCGCGTAGCTGAAGATGTTCTGGCCGATCCAGGCCGGCGGCAGGTAGGCCAGCACCTCCTCGGCGGCGGTGAGGCGGTCGAACTTCGCGCCGGCCTGCGCGCGGTCGATCAGCGAGCGGTGGGTGTGCACCACGCCCTTCGGATTGCCGGTGGTGCCGGAGGTGAAGAACATCGCCGCGACATCGCCGGGCTGCACCGCCTCGACCGCCCGATCGAAGAAGCCCGCATGGCGGGCCGCCCAGGCCTCGCCCTCGGCCAGCAGCGTGTCGATCGAGGCCAGGCCGGGCTCGTCGTACTTGCGCAGGCCGCGCGGATCGTCGTACCAGATGCGCGCCAGCTGCGGGCACTGCTCGCGGGCCTCGAGCAGCTTGTCGACCTGCTCCTGGTCCTCGACCACCGCGAAGCCGACCTCGGCATTGTTCAGCGGGAAGACATATTCGGCGCCGGTCGCATCCTGGTAGAGCGGCACCGGAATGGCGCCCAGGCACTGCGCGGCCAGCATGGCCATCGTCAGTCGCGGCCGGTTGTCGCCGACCACCACCAGATGCTGGCCGCGCTGCAGGCCGGCCGCGGCCAGGCCGGCGGCCATGCGGGCGACCTCGTCAGCCAGCCGGCGCCAGCTACGGGTCTGCCAGATGCCGTATTCCTTCTCCCGGATGGCGTCTGCATCGGGGCGCTGCCGGGCATGTTCCAGCAGCAGGCGCGGAAAGGTCGAGCTCACCTTGGCGTCTCCTCGTCCTCGTTGTCGGGTGGGATGCGGATCGGTGCCGGGCGGCGGATCCGTCTTGTTGTCCGTGAGGCATGGTAAGTCCGGGTTTGACGTCAGGATGTCAGCCTGACGACAATCCTAGGGACTCTCCCAAGCGGAGTTTCCCGATCTGGAGGCATCCCGATGAGCCTGATGACGCTGCGCGAGCGCTCTCGCCTTCCCTCTGCGGCGGAGTTGGACGGCATTCTCTGGCTGGGCACGCTGTCGGCCTCGCACCGACGGCTGGCGGCCGGCGCGATGCGGGTGGTGCAGGCCGAGCCCGGCGAGGTGCTGTGCCGCACCGGTCGGCCGGCGGTCTACTGGTTCGGGGTGGTCGACGGCCTGCTGAAGATGAGCAGCGATGCGGGCGATGGCGGCGCGCCGCTGACCTTCACCGGCGTGCCGCCCGGGGCCTGGTTCGGCGAGGGCACGCTGCTCAAGTGCGAGGCCTACCGCTACAACATCGAGGCGCTGCGCCGATCGGTGGTGGCCGGCATCCCGGTCGAGGTCTTCCATGAGCTGATCGCGCATAGTCTGCCGTTCAACCGCTTCGTGGTGAACCAGCTCAACGAGCGGCTGGGCCAGTTCATCGCGGCGCGCGAGATCGATCGCATCCATGATCCCGACTCGCGGGTGGCGCGCAATCTGGCGGCGCTGTTCCATCCTGTGCTGTACCCCGCGGTCGGCGAGATGCTGCGCATCACCCAGCAGGAGCTGGGCTATCTGGTCGGCCTGTCGCGCCAGCGGGTCAACGAGGCGCTGCGCACGCTGCAGGCGCAGCAGCTCATCCGCATCGAGTACGGCGGCGTGCGGGTGCTGGATCTGCCCGGTCTGCGCACCTACGCGCCGGACAGCCGCAGGGCCGGCCTGGAGAGGATGGCGACATGACGGCTGCCGCACCCGGCGCAAGGGCGCGAATCGTCCTGGCCCGGCGCGCCGGCGTGGCCGCGCTGCTGGCGGGTGTGCTGTCGCAGGCGCTGGCCGCCGGGCCGGCCGAGAGCGCCGACATCTGGCTGGCGATGGACGACGGTGCGGCGGTGCTGATGCGTCATGCCGAGGCGCCGGGCGGCGGCGATCCGCCGGGTTTCCGGCTCGACGACTGCACGACGCAGCGCAATCTCGACGAGGTCGGGCGCGATCAGGCGCGGCGCATCGGCCAGGCTTTCCGCGAGCGCGGCATCCGGGTCGGCCGGGTGCTCAGTTCGCGCTGGTGCCGGGCGCGCGACACCGCACGCCTGGCCTTCGGCGAGCCGGTGCAGGAGGCCGAAGTCTTCGATTCCTTCTTCGGCACGCCGCAGCGGCGCGAGGCCCGGACGGCCGACGCGCGGCAGCTGCTGCGGCAGTGGCGAGGGCCGGGCGTGCTGGTGGTGATCACGCACCAGGTCAACATCACCGCGCTGACCGGCGTCTTTCCGGCCCCCGGGGAGGCGGTGGTGCTGAACGTGCGCGACGCCGACCTGCCGCTGCTGGGGCGGATCCGGCCGGCGCCCTGAACTCAGTGCACGAAGCCGATCGGCGAGCGCCGCCCTGCGCCGGCCTCGGGCAGGTCGGCGACCAGGATGGTGGTGCGCCGCGCCAGCTTGGCGTTGCCGAAGGCGGTCATCCAGGCGCGGCGCATCTCGCGCGGGGCCATGTCGGCGAAGCGCTCGAGCACCGCCTCGGAGGGCGTCTCGTCGAAGCGCCGGCCCCAGTCGTGCGAGGCGCGGATCGAGGCGTGCAGCCTGAGCGCGATCTGGCGGGCTGCGGCCGCGTCCGGCCGCTCGATCTCGTGCACGTTGACCCGGTTGAGGATCGGCTCGGGAATCGCGCGCTCGTCGTTGGCGGTGGCGACCCAGATCACCTGGCTGGCGTCGATGGCCACCTCGGCGAACTCGTCGGTGAAGCTGTGCGCGGTGTCGTGCTCGAGCAGGCTGTAGAGCGAGCCCAGCGGATCGTAGGCCTGCTCGCCGCCGGCCTTGTCGATCTCGTCGATGACAATGACCGGGTTGGCGTACTGGCCGTCGACCAGCGTCTCGAAGACCTTGCCGGGCCGTGCGCCCTTCCACTGGCTCGAGGCCCCCGAGAGCACCCAGCCGGCGGTGAGCGAGCTCATCGGCACCATCCCCATTCCGGTGCCCAGCAGCCCGGCCAGCGCCCTGGCGAAGTGCGTCTTGCCCACGCCGGGCGGGCCCAGCAGCAGCATCGGCGTGATCTCGAGCGCATCGCCGCTGTCCTCGCACAGCGCGATCTGGCGGCGCACGTCGTCGAGCACCGCATGGAAGTTGGGCAGCTCCTCGTAGAGGTGCGCCATCGCCGGCAGGCCGGCGGGCTTGACCTGGAAGCGCACGGGGCCTTGTTCCAGCATGCGCTCGTAGGTGGCGCGCAGGTTCTCGTGCTCCTTGCCGGCGAGCTTGCCGAGGCGCCGCTCGACCTCGTCGAGCCGGTAGACGGAGCGCATCCGCGCGATCGGGATCGCTCCGCGGGGAGAGTCCGCACCCGTCGTGCAGACCAGTTCCGTGCGTGGGGGCAGCATGTCAGTCTCCTGAAGATCCGGGAATCCGGGAACCTGCGCTGGAGACAAGCATGCCGCAGGCCAGGGCGGCCTGTCACTCCGGGATGCTCCCGCAAGCGGGGGTTGATCTGCTGACTGCATCGGCCGATGCGGCATCACAGTGCGAGCTGCGGTGCGATGGGGCATGGGCCGACGAGGGTGTGGGGGGGGGCAGATGTCGAGGACAGTGGGAGCAGGGGCGATCGCAGGACGACCGGCAGGGCGCGTGACGGCAGCCCTGCGGCCGCCATGGCTGTCGCTGCTGCTGAGGACGATCCTGCTGCTCGGCCTGCTCGGCGTGCTTGGTGTGTTTGGCGTGCCCGGCCTGCCGTCGGCGCGCGCCGCCCTGGCCCCGACCTCCGCCCCGGAGCTGCTCCGGCTGGACTCGCGCGCTGGCGCTGCGCTGGAGGTGTGGTCCGGCCTGAAGGTGCTGCGCGACGATGGCCACGCGCTCGACTTCAGTGCGGCCCGCGTGCTGCGTGACCGGGCTGAACGGCCTGCGGTGCCCCTGGCCAACTTCGGTGAACATGCCGGCACGCTCTGGCTCTTCCTGGAGGTCGAGATCGGCCCGCAGGCGGCCGGCGAGTGGCTGCTGGACATTGCTTATCCCTCGCTCGACGAGGTGGACCTGCAGGTGCTGCGCGACGGCCGCGAGGTGGCGATGCTGCGCAATGGCGACCGGCTGACCGGCCGCGAGCGCCCGCTGCTGGCCCGCACCCATCTGATGCCGCTGCGGCTGGAGCCGGGCCGCCATGAGCTGATCCTGCGGGTGCGCAGCTCCGGCAGCCTGATCGTGCCGCTG